>Ga0308175_100000520_pt1 | contig 26395 bp, 19 predicted proteins | sample PhyCR1_3_FD_203893 | JGI IMG/M metagenome (GOLD analysis project Ga0308175, IMG submission 203893) | Soil microbial communities from UC Gill Tract Community Farm, Albany, California, United States - DLSLS.C.R1 | ecosystem: Environmental > Terrestrial > Soil > Agricultural land | place: USA...
GCACCAACCTTGTCTTTGACGTAGCCATGATCGACTCGTCCAGCTTACCAGGTCCGCTCTGGAACGGGTGGTTCTCCTGACTCCCTCAGGCCTCGTCGAGCTACATTGCGAGCATTGCCTGCGCTTGCGCAGTATCGCAACGGGCCGACCATTCACGCGCGTTCGCCGCCACGCTCGCCACCGCGACGTGGAGTTGCATGGTCTCGCCTAGGAGCCTGTAGGGCATAGAAGCCAAGTGCGCGAAATCAGATCAGCGTCGAGATCGAGCACTGCAAGCAAGATCGATCACTTGCGTGGCTTCGGATCCCTACGAGCTACAGGCTCCTAGCCAGTCCTGGAACTGCTCCTCAGAGATCATCAGAGATCATCGTTTCAATCGTTTGCCCATTGCGCCTCTCAATCGAATGGTATGCTCGCAGCCTTCAGTGCGGCCTGGAACGGCTGGCTCGCGGTGCCCTCGAAATGCCATCGTATGCTCCATACCGTATGTTCAGCGCCGTGGCCGGTTGCCCGACGCCCTTGGGAAAAGAGATGGCGTTCCTGACGAGGACTGCGGGGACGCGTGACCGACCACGTCGGCGACGAGACCACGCTGCACAGCTTCTGTGCCCGCATCCTCGGGTCGACGACCGATCGCGAGGCGGTTGTCGAGCACGCGGTTCGCTCGATCGAACTCGCCATCGACCAGAGCGCCGCGCTCGTGGTCCTCGGAGAGTTCGACCTCGTGCCCATCGCGCAGGCGTTGCACCGTCGCTTGCTCGGCGCCGATGCGCCGTTCATCCTGTGCGATCGAAAACGAGGGAGTACGCCCGCGTCGGTCCGTGCCGCGGGCAACCAACGGAGCGGAGTCGCAGCCCTTGAGGCTGCTCGCGGGGGCTCACTGTGCGTGCGCTTTCAGCAACGGCCACGCGATCTCTCTTCGGTGGTGGCGCAGCTTCGGCGCACAGAGGACACTCGGCTAATCCTCATCGTGACGGGCGCTATGATACCCACCCGTTCCTCGTGCTGCCGGCGCCGATCCGGATCGCGTCGCTCCGTGTTCGCACGAAGGAGTTGGCGCGGATCGTCGAGGAATATCCAGCCGATGCCATCGCCGAGCTGAGCGCCCGCGAGATCGGTGGTAGCAAGGTGAGCTTCACCTAGGCCGATCGCCAGTGGGTGATCGAGCACTGCCCCTTGACGTTGCCGGAGATCGAAAGGCCACGCGGCGGGGATGGCACCGGTGTCGCTGTCGCGGTGGATCGGTCACCGAGAGCTGCCGCGGATCGCCTCGGGCGCGGGTGTGCTCCATGCTGCCCGATGAACGATCAGCCCTGCGCGCTCCAAGCCTCGTCCCCGCGCGCTCGCGCCACCAGGTCGCCTGTTTGACGACAACCGATCGATCCACCAACTCCCGGGTCTACATGTCGGTTTTATGCCTGAGTCCAGACCCGATCCGCGCCCTGCTTTGTAATGCGACTTACACAATAGCCCAGTCGGTTGACAGCCTCGAACAGCTCCAAATACATTGGCTGGACATGAAAAAACTCACCCGGCATACCGAGAGCGCATTCGAGAGTGTGCGGCAGACCAAGTTCCACACGCTGGAGGCGACCGAGCTCAACAAGGTGCACGGTGGCCTCCAGGCCACGATCACCACGCTGAGCACCGTCACGGTGACACCGAGCGGCGGCTCCAATGACGGTGACGATAGCTGGTCGGGTGAAGACTCGGGTAGCGCGCCCCCGTGAGCTTGTGGCGGTAGCGTCGTCCGGCAAACCTCGAGAGCAGCTGGCCGCGGCATCGCCGCGCGGTGGTCTCACCAGATGATCCTCCTCCTCAGCGGCAGCGGTGATGCCAATCTGGACTACGTCATAGAGTGGCTTCATCACTACGTTCATCCGTACCAGCGCATCAATGCGGATGATCTGCTGCACGAAGCCTTCCATCTCGCGCTGGCGCCGCCGCGCCTGACCGTGCGGCAGCGCGTTGTCGATCTCGACGCAGTAGGTGCCGTGTGGCTCCGCCAGTTCGGCAACCTCCGGCGCTCCGTGTACTGGCAGGAGGCGAAGCGGCGCGTGCGGCCCGATGTGCTGGAGCAGATCGCGCGCGAGCACGCGGTCGCGCTCGGCGGCCTGCTCGCAGTGCTCGCCGACAAGTACTGGCTGACGCACCCGGCGCGCGTCCACGTCAACAAGCTCGACATGCTGCAGCGCGCCCACCAGTCGGGGCTCGTCGTTCCCGAGACCCACGTCGTCAACCGCAAGCGCGACGTCACGGCACTGCTGGCGACCGGTGAGTTCATCTGCAAGTCGCTGTACGAGCCACTGTTCCTCAAGGACGGGAGCGGGTTCTACGCGATGTACACCACGCAGATCGGCGCGGCGGACGACGGGTTGATCTGCGACGACTTCACGCCGTCGTTGGTCCAGCGGTTGATCCCGAAGGACTACGAGCTCCGGGTGTTCTACCTCGACGGCGAGTCCTACGCGATGGCGATCTTCTCGCAGCAGCGCGCGCGCTCCGCGCTCGATTTTCGCAACGTCGACTGGACGGATCCGCCTCGCCAGGTCCCGTACACCTTGCCCGCCGACCTCGCAGCTCGCATCCACGCCTTCATGACATCGATCGGACTCAACTGCGGCTCGCTCGATCTCGTGAGGTCGACCGACGGTGACTACTACTTCCTCGAGGTGAACCCTGCTGGTCAGTTCGGCATGGTGGCATTTCCCTGCAACTATCCGCTATACGAGAAGATCGCGCTTCACCTAATTCACCATGACCGAACGTAAGAAACCGTTCGCCCGCAGTCTGGTCGCCGACGAGCGACGGCTGCACTCACTGAACATCCTGCTCGCCGACTACGAGCCGATCGTCGATCTCGCGCGCGACGAGGCGCTGCTCGAGCTTAAGCAGCCGTGCCGGGTGTATGGCACGCGCGACTTCGCAGATTCCCGGTTTTACAAGAGCCTGACGATGTCGCTCGGTCCGGTGGATGCGACCCAGCCACCGCCCGACGGTGGGGGCGACGTCGGCGGAGCGGCCGAGCCAGCGGTGGACGGCGACGCGGCCGGGGCGTACCGACCGGACGCCGGCAGCTACTTCGCGACCTGGGCGTGCTGCCTGCCGGTGGAGGGCCACACGCGGAGCATCGTGTGCGACCTCCAGCGCAGCACGTTCGCGTTCATCCCCAACGTGGTGGCCGAGATCCTCGAGCTGTGCAAGACCAGGTCGGTCGCGGAGATCTATGCGCACTACGACCACCAACACGATCGCGCGATCGACGAGTACCTGGCGTACCTGGTGGCGCACGACTTCGGGTTCTACTGCGCCGAGCCGCAGCGCTTCCCCGAGCTGAGCCTCGACTGGCGCAACCCGAAGCCGATCACCAACTGCGTCATCGACTTCGACGCGGACACCGAGCAGCCGCTCGCGTCGCTGAGCGAGCAGCTGTCGCGGATGTTCTGCCAGGCAGTGGAACTGCGGTTCTTCCGCGCCGCGAGCGCGGAAGAGCTGGCGAGCTGCGCGGCTGCGTTCAGCGATTCGACGATCCGCTCGATCAGCCTGCTCGCCGGTGACCACCCCAGCCTCGACCGCGATGGGCTCGAGGCGCTGCTGCGTCGCCACAAGCGGATCAAGCACATCGCGGTGCACTCGACCGCGGGACGCAACGAGGTGATCCGGGTCGACCTGCACACGACGATTCGCTACACCGGCGAGGTTGTGAGCTCGGAGGCGTGCTGCGGTCAGGTGTCGCCGCGTTACTTCAGCCCGAACGTCGACGCGTTCACCGAGGCGCTGCAGCACAACAGCTGTCTGTCTCACAAGGTCAGCGTCGACGCGCGGGGCGCGATCAAGAACTGCCCGTCGATGGTGCGGTCGTTCGGCGACGTCCGGACCACGCCGCTCGCGCAGGTGGTGGCGAGTGAGGCGTTCCAGGCGCCGTGGCGGATCACCAAGGATCAGGTGCTGGTCTGTCAGGATTGCGAGTTTCGCTACATCTGCCACGACTGCCGGGCGTACGTGGCGGATCCGGCGCAGCCGCTGTCCAAGCCGGCCAAGTGCCGCTACAATCCGTACGAGGGGCGGTGGGAGTAGCCGGGGGCGCCTCGCCCACCGCCGACCGACTACGGAGTCCTCAATAATTCCATTGATCCCAGCAGGGTTCGAACCTGCGGCCTGCGTTTTAGGAAACCACGGGTCTCGATGCTCCCGAGATGTACCGAGCTATCACTAGCCGTATGTCTCCGTCGGCGACCTGCGCTTCCATGCATCCTGGTATCCTTGGTCGTCGCTGATCGCGCCCGCGGTGAGCACCATCGCCCATGTGGGTCCGCCGAAGTTCCCCTCGATGTTGTCCACCATGACGACCGCGGGCGCGCTGAGCGCGAGCGCAAAACCCGCTTGCGCGTCTCTTCCTCGTTCGCAGTGTGCGCCATCTTGGAGGTCTCGTTGCCGGTCGCGATGATCGTCGCGACGTCGGCCGCGAGACCCTTGCCGGCCCCCGGAGTGCGCGAGCCCACCTTGAACCCGGGGACCGGGCCGTCGATCGCGCTGCGTGCGACGATCGAAAGGATGAGCGCGATCAGCGCCGAGCGATCGCTCGGTGCCACGAATGGGAAATGGCAGAACGGTGCCGCAAGCTCCGCAAGCGCGGCCACCGCGTCGTGATGCGTCGGTTCGGCCTTGATCGTCGGCCACGTGACGCCGCCGGGGGCGTAGAACGTGCAGCTTCCGGCGTCGTACCCCGGCTTGTTGTGGATAGTTCCGTCGGGACGCAGCACCGGGGTATCCGAGGTCCCATCCAACACAGGAAACGGCCACTCGTTGCGCCCGAGCAAGACATCGGCGGCCCACGGCGGCGGCGTGGAGACAATCCACTGCTCTTTGCGCTTGTCGTACCGCTTCCACTCTGCGCTCGAACTCATCATCTCTCACAGGCGAGCCTTTGCCACCTGGCAGATCATCGGCATGCCGGCCGGTCTCGGAGCCACTCCATCGCGCTGTAGTTGCGCACGACGTGGACGATCATCTGGCCTCGGATGTAGAGCAGGGTAGCCGATCTCTCATGCACAGCGAGCCCCCGGACGCAGCCTGGAATGAAGCCACCCCGCTCTCATCGTTCGCCAGCGATCGAACCGAAGTCTCCACGGTCCGCCGACGTCGATCGCAGACAACAAACGGCGCATCAACGCCGAGCGTATGGCGATGTAGCGCATACCCGATCGGCACCAGATCCCGTTCACCACGAAGGATCAGCGGGGAACGATACGCCAGAGCGAGGCGGATCGCGCGGAGCGCCCGATCCCCAGGGGACCACGAGCACGTGGCCTAGAGCAGGCCGTCTCGGACCTTCAGACGCCGAGAAACAAACAGTCGAGTGCCGCGACGATCTGGTCGCGATAGGGAACGAGCTGACCTCGCGGCTGGCGAAGGTCGTCGGCCAACATCGCCGTCATGCTCGGAATCAGCAGCACGTGCTCCACGCCGGCGATCGTCACATGCGGAGTCAATCGACCCACCGTCCCCGGCAGGCTTTGCCGTGGCACGAGGGGAGCGACGATCCGATCACGGCCAGTCTCCGCGAGATCGGACTGCAAGACGGCAACGAGTGGGTACGCGCGCCGCGCCCGCGCGATCGGATTCTCGAATACGTCGAACTGGCTCACGACTCGTCATCGACCTCTCGATAGTGCTCGCGCACCATCTCGGCAAACGAGCCGTGCTCGGTTGCATATGCGCTGCACGCCTCCAGATCCTGGCGAATCTCCGACTTCAGCAACTCCGCTTTGCGGACCGCAACCTCGCGCGCGAGCGCATCCTCCGCGACCTGTGACACGTTGATCCCGAAGCCCTTGGCCTGTGCAAACAGGTCCGAATTGAGCGTGAGGCTCACCGTCTGCTTGGCGGTCTTGACGCGTGGCGCAGCCATGGTTGTGAACCAGTGCGAGTGACACGTGTAAAATACACGGGTCATCTGCACGGGTCAAGGGGAGCTGCCCGATCAGGGCTGACGATCCTGCCGCTAGCCATCGAGGTTTCCGAACAGCGGCGACTGCGCGAGCGTCACCGTTCGTGCGCGCTGCCGGGCGCGCCGGGTCCGGCGATGCGCGTCACGCGGGGTAGCGGCCAGCGGCCCGGGGGCGCTCAGCTGCCACGCCTGGCCACGCACCGGCGCGAGCGGAGCGAGGTGACCCAGCGGGGCGAGCGGGGGCATTGCCGTGCCCGCGCCCGCCAGCGCCGCCGACAGCGCGTCGATCGGCGGCCCGGCCGTGTCCCCCTCGGCTCCGCCCGCGGCATCTGCGATCGCCTCAGCGACGACGACGACCCCGAGCTTGCCGATCGCCCCCGGGCCTTCGCCGACCAGCGGCGCGATCAGCTCCACGAGATCGCCTTGCGAGCTGGTCGCGCGGGCCGCGGTCACCGGGACGACCCGCTCGCCACCCTCGCCGGTGATCGTGACCTCGAACCGCGCCGCACGACGCGCCCGCCCCTGCAGCCGCAGCCCGACCCGCTCGGCGAGCGCGGTCACGGCCGTGGCGCCGCCGAACAGGCCGCCGGCGTTGCCGACGACGAGCTCCTCGCGAATCGGCGCCTCCGGCGCGTACGGCCGCAGCGCGCTGCCGCCATCCCCGCGCGCCAGCGCCTGGTAGTCCGCCTCGAGCGGCCGCGATACGGAAGGCGCCGGCAGCGCGGCGAACTCGCCGAGGGTGCGCACGCCGAGCGCCTCGAGCATGTGCTGCACCTCGGGGGTGATCGCGAGCAGCGACAGCGGGCACGGTGCCAGGAACGCGGCCGAGCCGCCCCGCGGGACGTTGATCACGCCGCGGTCGTCCCGCGCGCCCGCGCCGCCGTGCCGCGCGCGACGCGTCGCATCGGCCGAATCGCGCGCTTCTACGCCGCCATGCGCCGCGGCGACCCACGCCGTGAACCGATCATCGGCGATGCCGATCCGCGCGGATAGCCCGAACGTCTCGACCAGCGCGAGCAGCCGCTCGCCGAACGTCGTGCCGCGCGTCTTGCTCGGCACCTCGCAGTACATCGCGAGGTGCGTGCCACCGGCCGCCACCCGCCCCCCCGTATCGACGACCGCCGAGACCCCGAGCAGGGCATCCGCGATCGCGCGCACCGTCTCGCGCTCGAGCGCGGCATCCGCGGCGACCACGCGCAGCTCGGGCGAGACGAAGCGCGCCGCGCCCGCCGTCATCCCGAGCCGCACCCCGAGCGTCCAGGCCGCGCGCGAGCAGGCCACGACGATCGGGCTGTGCAGCGCGCGCTGCGGCAGCATCCCCGCGGCCGGCTCGTGACCCGCCCCCACGACCGCGACCGCAGCGCCCCGAAGCGAAGGGTCGATCCGGCTCAGGCTCTGGAGCGCGAACTGCGGAATGTGAACGCAAGCGATTCGCATGGCCAAAGATATACCTGACTGGTCTGATGTTCAGTACTGAACGTACGCCTAGTCCTGCTACAAATCTCAGCGTAACCATCCGGAACCTAAGCTACAATCCAGGATCCTATGACGAGGCCGCACCCCGAGACGATCTCCCCCACCGCCCATTACACGGGCTATGTCTGGTTCGCCCACGGCCAGTCGCACGACGCGTTCGCCACCCGCGCCGGCCGCTTCATGTATCGCGCGCTGCGCGGCCCGAACGTGATCGCCCAGCGTGCCGGCTGGCCATCGCTCGAAGGCATGCTCCTGGCGCGCCACGGGCTGATCGATCTGCGGCTCGCGCACGCGATCGAGGCCGGCGAGATCCAGCAAGTCGTCGAGATCGCCGCCGGGCTGTCCCCGCGGGGCTGGCGGTTCGCGACGCGCTACGGGGACCGCATCACGTACATCGAAGCCGATCTACCGGGCATGATCGCGCACAAGCAGCACATCCTCGCGACGCTCGGCGGGGAGACCGCGCACCACCGGACCGCCGAGGTCAACGCGCTCACCGATACCGGCCCGACGTCGCTCGCCGCCGTGTGCGCGACGCTCGATCCGACCAAGGGCACCGCGATCATCACCGAGGGCCTCCTCAGCTACTTCGAACGCACCACCGTGCTCGCCATGTGGCGGCGGTTCGCGACGGTGCTCCGGCGGTTCCCCCGCGGCCGCTATCTCACCGATCTGCTGCTCGGCGCCGATCACCGGGGAGCTGTGAGCACCGGGTTCTCGTGGCTGTTGTCGGCGTTCGTCCGTGGCCGCGTCCACATCCAGTTCGCGACCGCGGCGGAGGCCGAGGGCGCGCTCGCGTCCTCCGGCCTGACCGGGACCCTGCTCGATCCGCGCGACTTCAGCTCCGAGCTCGCGAACCTCGAGATCGCCGGCGCCGGCCGCGTCCGGATCGTCGAAGCGATCGCTGCGCCCGAGACGCCGGCGAGCTAGCGACCAGCCGTCATCGGCCCGCAGGCGAGTCACTCACACCTACTCACGCATTCGCCCGGATCGGAGGCTATCGCGATTCAGGGAGTGTCGCTCATGGCCATCGTCAGGCAAGCCTTGCGTGCGTCAGCGCCCACCGCGCGCAGACGCACAGTTTGCTGAACTGGCATTGCTGAGTTGGCAGAGTCTCGTCTTGAGGCGTGTTAAGATCACAAAAAAATAAGAACCTACTTCCCATTTCCCTCGAGAGAATAGCCACTAGTTCAATCGTTTACCGACGAAATTTGCTATAGGTCAGTCATGCTGGAGTGGGGCTCTACGCGGCGTGGCAAGCATGACACCCTCTCCGCGCGCTCCGGGTCATGACCCTCGTCACCCCCACCTGGAGCCCGCCCGACGAGTTCGAGGAGTACCGGCTCGTGCGCTTGCTCGGCTTTGGCGCGATGGGCCAGGTCTACCTCGCGCACGATTCCCTGCTCGATCGGCCGGTCGCCGTGAAGTTCGTCCATACGGCCGCAGATCCGGCCGCGCGCGCGCGGGTCATCGAAGAGGCGCGTGCGGTCGCCAGGCTCCAGCACCCCAACGTTGTCACGATCTATCGGGTCGCCGAGATCGACGGACATCCTTATCTGGTCTCCGAGTACGTGCACGGTCGTGCGCTCAATCAACTCGTCCGCCCGCTGCCGTGGCGACAGGTCCTCGACATCGCGCTCGACCTCGCGCGCGGCCTCGCCGCGGCACACCGCCGCGGGGTCCTGCACCGCGACGTCAAACCGGCCAACGCGATCCTCACCGAGGAGGGCAGCGCCAAGCTCCTCGACTTCGGGCTCGCCAGGGTCATCGACCAGAACGCGGCCGATGATCTCGGCGTGGCGCCGCCGCCGGAGCGCACCGTCGCTCACGGGCGAGCGCGCGGCGCCCGCTCGATGGCCGGTGAGTCGGCCTTGCGGCGGAGTCAAACGCTGCCGCCGGGAGACTCGGCCGCAGGGATGCCTGTGGCCGGTCGTCGAGGCCGACGGATCGCGACGGGCGCCATCGCGCGCTGGTCGAGCGTCGCCAGTCGCGAGATCACCTCCCTCCGGACGGATCCCTGGCCGCACGCGGTGGGAACACCGCTGTACATGGCGCCCGAGGTCTGGCGCGGCGAGACCGCCACCCGCCGCTCGGACCTCTACTCGCTCGGGATCCTGCTCTACGAGCTCCTGGCCGGCACGACGCCCTACCTCGATGTCACGCTGGCAGAGCTCCCCAGCGTCGTCCAGGACCGCGCCCCTCCACGGCTCGGCGAGGTGGCCCCGGGGGCCCCGCCGGCCCTGGCCGCGATCGTCGATCGCCTGGTCGAGCGCGATGCGGGCGCCCGGTTCGCCTCCGCGGATGCCCTGCTGGTCGCGCTCGAGGACTGCGCTGCCCCACCCCCCGAAACCGGGCTCCCCGACGGCAACCCGTACCGCGGTCTCGCCGCGTTCGGATCGATCCACGGCGCGCTGTTCTTTGGGCGCCGGCGAGAGATCCGCGAGCTGGTCGATCGCGTGCGGACCGAGGCGTTCGTCGTCGTCGGCGGTGATTCGGGCACCGGCAAGTCGTCGCTGTGTCGGGCCGGCGTCCTGCCCTGGCTCGCCGCACACGATGGCTGGTCGTGCGTGGACGTGATCCCGGCACGCCATCCCGTGGACTCGCTCGCGGCGGCGCTCGCCGCGTGGGCCGGCGCCGGCGAGGCCGAGCTTGCCACGGCGCTGCGCGATAACCCCGATACGGTCGCCCGCGCGATCCGGCAACACCTCGTCGCCCGCAAACGATCGCCGGACGGCGCCGGTGATCCGGCTGCGGGGCCACGCCCTGGATCGCCGCGCCGGCTGCTGCTGTTCGTGGACCAGCTCGAGGAGCTCTTGACGCTGTCGGAGCCGGACGAAGCGCGCAGGGTCGCCGCCGCGCTGGCAGCGCTCGCCGTGCGCACGCCCTCGGTGCGCGTGCTGGCCACGGCCCGTTCCGATTTTCTGTCGCGCCTGGCCATGCTGCCGGGGCTCGGCGACGAGATGGCGCGCGGGCTGTACTTCCTGCGCCCGCTCACCGGCGAGCACATGCGCGAGGTCATCGTCCGGCCGGCCGCCGCCAAGGGCGTGGCCTATGAGTCCGAGGCGCTGATCGAGACGCTCGTCGAGCAGACCGAGCACGCGCCCGGCGGGTTGCCGCTCCTTGCGTTCGCGCTCGCCGAGCTGTGGGACGCGCGCGACACCGGCGCCCGGATGATTCGCGCCGCGACGCTCGCCACCCTCGGCGGCGTCGAAGGCGCCCTGACCCGCCACGCCGACCGGCTGCTGACGAGCCTGCGGGCCCACGAGCGAGACGCCGCGCGCCGCATCCTGTTGCGCCTGGTGACCGCCGAGGGCACCCGCACCCGCCGCTCGGAGGCCGAGCTCCTCACCTCCGGCGCCGGGCACGACGCCGAACGCGCGGCCCTCGAGGTCCTGGTCCGCGGCCGCGTCGTGGTCGCCAACGATGCCCAGGGCGGCGCGTACGAGATCGCGCACGAGGCGCTGTTGACCAGCTGGTCGACCCTGCAAGGCTGGCGGCAGCGCGGCGCGGCCGACCACGCGATCCGCGCGCGCGTCGAGCAGGCATCCGCCGCGTGGGAACGCATGGGCCGTCCACGCGACCTGTTGTGGGGGCGCCGCCGGCTCGCCGAGACCAAGGCGCTCGAGCGCGACAGCCTGGCCCCGCGCGAGGCCGCGTTCCTCGCAGCCGCCCGGGCCGCGGTCGTGAGGCGGCGAATGCTCGGCGCCGGCGGTGCCGTGGTGATCGTGATCGGCGCCATCCTCGTCGGCCTGGCGATCCGCGCCAGGGCCCAGCGCGAGCTCGAGGCCGTGATCGCGAACCAGCTGCGCGCGGCGACGACCGCCCAGGCGGCCGCGCGGCAGATCGCCGCGCAACGTGACGTCGCGCAGATGCACGCGTTCGGCCTGTTCGACGCGCAGCGCTGGAGCGAGGGTGAGGACACCTGGACCGAGGCCCTGGCGATGGCGGCGCGCGAGGACCGCCAGTACCGCAGCGCCTCGGGCCATCTCGAGAGCGTCGTGCTGCTCGATCCGACCCGCGCCGGGCTCCGCGACTGGCTCGCCGACCTCACGTTCGAACGACTGCTGCGCGCCGAGCGCGATCGCCACCACGACCTTGTCGACGAGCTCGCCGCGCGGATGGTCGCCTTCGACGACGGCCGCTACCAGGCGGCGCTCGACCTCGAGGCCCGCGTCGACGTCGAGGTCGTCCCGGCGGGCACGCGGGTGTGGGCCGAGCGCCCCGGCGCCCCCCGCGAGTTCCTGGGCCAGGCGCCGCTGGCCACGCTGGCGCTGCCGCCGGGCTCGCTGATCCTGTCGTTCGAAGCGCCGGGCCACGTCGCCGCGCGCCTCCCCATTCTCCTGTCACGCGGAGAGCCGCAGGGGCTCCGGGTCGTGCTCCCGGCGACCGCCGCGGCGCCCCCCGGGATGGTCTACGTCCCGCCCGGCCGATTCCTGTTCGGCAGCGCCGACAGCTCCGATCTGCGGCGCGGCTTCCTCAGCGCGGCGCCGCTGCACGAGGTCTCGACCGGCGGCTACTTCATCGGCCGTCATGAAGTCACCTTCGCCGAGTGGATCGAGTTCCTCGACGACCTCACGCCCGACGAGCGCCGCCGCCGCAGCCCGAGCTCGGTCAGCACGCAGTCCTCGCTCACGCTCACCGAGATCGGCCCCCGGCGGTGGAGGCTCGCTCTGACGCCGACGACGCGGACCTACACCGCCGAGACCGGCGAGCGCCTGCACTACGAGGGCAGGACCCACCGCGCGGATCAGGACTGGACGAAGTTTCCGGTGTCAGCAGTCTCGTACGACGATGCGCTCGCGTTCGCCGCGTGGCTCGATCGCACCCACCGGATCCCGGGCGCGCGGCTGTGCAATGAATACGAATGGGAACGTGCCGCCCGGGGCGCCGATGCCCGCACGTTTCCGTCCGGCGAGGCGCTGGCGAGCGATGACGCCAACATCGACGTGACCTATGGCCGAGAGCCGCTCGCGTTCGGTCCCGACGAGGTCGGCTCGCACCCCGGCTCGCGCAGCCCGGTCGGCGCCGATGATATGGCCGGCAACGTCTGGGAGTGGACCAGCTCGATCCAGACACCGGGCGCGCCGATCACGCGCGGCGGCTGCTGGTACGAAGGCGATCTCACCGCCCGCAGCATGAACCGCTCGCACACCGAGCCGACCCAGCGTCATCCCTTGCTCGGCGTGCGCCTGTGCGCCACGCCGCGCTGATCGGCGATTTTTTATCCTGGCTTTCACATTCCGGGCAAACCATGAGGGGATTCGAATGAGGAGACGTTACATCACCTGTGTCGCCGCGCTGTGGGCATCCGCTTGCTCGTCCGAGCTCGTCGCAACCGCCATGGACGTGCAAGCCGGGGAGCAACTGCAGGGCGAGCAACTGCAGGGCGAGCAACTGCAGGGCGAGCAACTGCAGGGCATGACCATGCAAGGCTTCCAGTTCGCTGGAGCGACCCTGCAAGGCCGTCCCCTGGACAACCTGCGCGTCCGGCAAGGCGAGCTGGTCGCCGAGCAGGATCAAGTCACGCTGCACGGCGCCTCGCTCGCCGGCGCGCACCTGTACGCCCAGGTACAGAACCTCACGGCCAGTCCATCGCTGCAGCCGGTCGTCGAGTATCGAATCACCAACATCGTCGAAGAAGACCCGCAATACGATCCGACGAACACCAGGTCGACCTTCCTCTACACGCTCGAACAGAACGTCGACAATAGCGGCTCGTGGCAGCCCGCTTGCCCGGTGGATGCCGACGGTCGTCAGGTCGCCATCCCGCTCGCGGCCACGTGGAACGCGCATGGCGACCGGGTCGAATCGAGCTCGCTGTTCACCTTCGGCTGCACCACCGGCGTCATCGCCAAGTGCTACCGGTGGGGCTACCGGCCATGGGTCACGGGCTACGGAGATCTGGTGGCCATGCACGAGACCTGTACGCGGCTTGCGCGCGCGGACTATTGCGGCAACGGCACGTCGTACACGCGGGATGGCACGCTGATCGACGTCTGGGACAACTTGCCTTCACCCGGCCCGATCCAGCAGCGTGCTTCAGGACTGTTACAGGGAATCATCGATTTCGAAGCAGGGTGGGACACCGGCGGGGCGGTGTGTCTGAGTCACGCACGCTGGCTCACGGGCGGGACCCTGATCGCCCAGGCGTGCCCCGACCGGTTGATTCCGCCGATCCTGCTCCTGGGCGTGCTGCTCGGCGGGACGGTCTGTGACCTCGAGTCACAGGCGCTCGGCGACGGCTCGAGCCCACGGATGTTCGACGAGACGGCCCTTCACCTCGACCTCTTCTGATCAGCCCTGTGAATGCAAATCGACGGAGTTTGAACCTTGAAAGGAGCGATCCACGCAAAATTTGCGCATGAGGAAGGGGCTTCACCCTCAGCGTAACTCTCAGTTTATTCGGACTACCCACATTCCAAAATTTGTAATACTGGTCAACAGCTATCGATGCGGAGCTCTCCGTGCGCGGTGGTCAGGTCCTCATGACCACCGTCCCCACATGGAACCCGCCTGACAAGTTCGAGGAATACCGGCTGGTGCGGCTGCTCGGCCTCGGCGCGATGGGCCAGGTCTACCTCGCGCACGACTCGCTGCTTGATCGGCCGGTCGCCGTGAAGTTCGTCCAGGCCAAAGATCCGGCGGCGCGCGCGCGGGTCATCGAAGAGGCGCGCGCGATCGCCCGGCTCCAGCACCCCAACGTCGTCGCGATCTACCGGGTCGCCGAGATCGATGGCCATCCCTACCTGGTCTCCGAGTACGTGCGCGGTCGAGTGCTCGATCAGCTCGATCGCCCGGTGCCGTGGCGACAGGTCCTCGACATCGCGCTCGACCTCACGCGTGGGCTTGCCGCGGCGCACCGCCGCGGGGTCCTTCACCGCGACGTCAAACCGGCCAACGCGATCCTCAGCGAGGAAGGTCGCGCCAAGCTCCTCGATTTCGGGCTCGCCCGGGTCATCGACGAGGGCCCGGCCGAGGGCCCCGCCGGGCCGCCGCCGGAGCGCTCCTCCACGAGCGGCCTGGGTACCCGCTCCCTCTCCGCGGTCGATGATCCCGCGTTGGTGCGCAGTCGAACGCTGGCCGCGCACGACTCGACCACCCCGGCGCCCCAGGCGTTCGATCGAGGTGAGGGGATCGATCCGGTCCCCCCAGGCATGAGCGCCGGCGCCAACTTCGCGTGGTGGCCGCGCGACGCCAGCACCGAGATCACAGCCATCCGGACCGATCCGCGGCCTCACCAGGTGGGGACGCCGCTCTACATGGCGCCCGAGGTCTGGCGCGGCGAGATCGCCACGCGCCGATCCGATCTCTACTCGCTCGGGATCCTGCTCTACGAGCTCCTGGCCGGGGCGGCACCTCATCGCGGCATCCCACTCGAAGAGCTCGTCAGCGCCGTCCAGGATCGCGACATCCCGCGGCTCGGCGACGTGACCTCCGGCGTCGATCCGGTGCTGACGGCGATCGTCCATCGCCTGGTCGAGCGCGATCCGGACGCCCGGTTCGCTTCCGCGGACGCCCTCCTGGTCGCGCTCGAGGACTGCGCCACCCCATCACCTGGAGACGGGATCCCCGACGGCAACCCCTACCGCGGCCTCGCCGCGTTCCAGGCCGTTCACGGCCCGCTGTTCTTTGGCCGCCGGCGAGAGATTCGCGAGCTGGTCGATCGCGTGCAGACCGAGGCGTTCGTCGTGGTCGGCGGCGATTCGGGTACCGGCAAGTCGTCGCTGTGTCGGGCCGGCGTGCTGCCATGGCTCACCGCGCACGATGGCTGGTCGTGCGTGGACGTGATCCCGGCACGCCACCCGGTGCGCTCGCTCGCGGCGGCGCTCGCCGCGTGGGCCGGCGCAGGTGAGGCCGAGCTCGCCACGGCGCTGCGCGACAACCCCGATGCAGTCGCCCGCGCGATCCGGCACCACCTCGTCGCCGCCGAGCGATCCTCGAGCCAGGCTCCACGCGACGGCGGGCCGCCCGGCTCGCCGGCCAAGAACCTCCGCGGTCCTCCTCCCCACCACCGTCGCGAGTCGCCGCGCCGCCTGCTGCTGTTCGTCGACCAGCTCGAGGAGCTCTTGACGCTGTCGGACCCCGAGGAGGCGCGGGTGGTCGCAGCCGCGCTGTCGGCGCTCGCCGTGCGCTCGCCGTGGGTCCGCGTGCTGGCCACCGGTCGGTCCGACTTCCTGTCGCGCCTCGCCATGCTGCCGGGCCTCGGCGCCGAGATGGCGCGCGGGCTGTACTTCTTGTGCCCACTCACGGGCGAACACATGCGCGAGATCATCGTTCGCCCGGCCGCCGCGAAGGGCGTGGGGTACGAGTCCGAAGCGCTGATCGACCGCCTGATCGACCAGACCGAGCATGCGCCCGGCGGGTTGCCGCTCCTTGCGTTCACGCTCGCCGAGCTGTGGGACGCCCGCGACGTCGGCGCCCGGATGATTCGCGCCGAGACCCTCGCCACCCTGGGCGGTGTCGAAGGCGCGCTCACCCGCCACGCCGATCGGATCCTGACCGAGCTCGGCCCCAGACAGCGCGACGCCGCGCGACGCATCCTGCTCCGGCTGGTGACCGCTGAGGGCACCCGCACCCGCCGCTCGGAAGCCGAGCTCCTCGCCGAAGCTCTGCCCGGATCACCGGCCCGGGGGCGCGACGCCGAACGCGCGGCGCTCGAGGGGCTGGTCCGCGGCCGCATCGTGGTCGCCAACGATGCCCAGGGCGGCGCGTACGAGATCGCGCACGAGGCGCTCCTGACCAGCTGGCCAACCCTGCTCGGCTGGCTGCACCGCGACGCGGCCGACCACGCGGTCCGGCAGCGTGTCGAGCAAGCCGCCGCCGCGTGGGACCGCATGGGCCGGGCGCGCGACCTCTTGTGGGGGCGCCGGCAGCTGGCGGAGGCCAAGGCGCTCGATCGCGACAGCCTGCCTCCGCGCGAGGCCGCGTTCCTCGCCGCCGCCGGGAAGGCGCTCCGGAAGCGCCGGCTGCTCGGCGCCTGCAGCGCCGCGATGCTGGTGATCGGCACCTTGATCATCGGCCTGGCGGTCCGCGCCAAGACCAGGCGCGAGCTCGAGGCCGTGGTCGCGACCCAGGCACACGCGGCGACCACCGCCCAGAACGCCGCGCGGCAGCTCGCCGCGCAACGCGACGTCGCCCGGACCCGCGCGTTCGGCCTGTTCGACGCGCACCACTGGAAGGAGGGCGAGTGCGCCTGGACCGAGGTCGAGACCCTGGCATCGCAGGAAGAAGCCCAGTACCGCAGCGCATCGAGCCACCTCGAGAGCGCCTTGCTACTCGACCAGACCCATACCGGTCGCGACTGGTTATCGGACCTCACGTTCGAACGGCTGCTGCGCGCCGAGCGCGATCGCCACCGCGACCTCGCCGAGGAGCTCGCCGCGCGGATGGTCGCGTACGACGGCGGCCGCCACCAGGCCGAGCTGAACGCGCAGGCGCACGTCACGCTCGAGGTCGTCCCGGCGGGGACGCAGGTGTGGAGCGAGCGCCCCGGCTCCCCTCGCCAGTTCCTGGGCCAGGCGCCGCTGTCCGCGCTGACGCTGCCCCCGGGCTCGCCGGTGCTGTCGTTCGAGGCGCCGGGGCGCGTGCCGGCACGACTCCCCGTCCTCCTGGCACGCGGCGAGGAGCTGGCCCTCCGGGTCACGCTCCCGGCGGCCGAGTCGGCGCCCCGTGGGATGATCTACGTGCCGGCCGGCCGGTTCCTGTTCGGCAGCGCGGAGCGCTCCGATCTGCGGCGAGGGTTCTTCAACACGGCCCCGCTCCACGAGGTCTCGACCGAGAGCTACTTCATCAGCCAGCACGAGGTCAGCTTCGCCGAGTGGATCGAGTTCCTCGACGACCTCCCCCCGGACGAGCGCCGACGACGCAGCCCGCAGCTCAGCACGGCGTCGACGTTCGCGCTCACCGAGGTCGGCCTCAGGAGGTGGAGGCTCACCATGACGCCGACGACGCGGACCTACAGCGCCGAGACCGGCCAGCGGTTACATTACGAGCGCAGGGCGACGCGCGCGGATCAGGACTGGACCAAGTTCCCGGTGTCCGCGGTGTCCTTCGAGGACGCCGTCGCCTTTGCAAGCTGGCTCGATCGCACCCGGCGGCTTCCAGGCGCGCGGCTCTGCGACGAGTACGAGTGGGAGCGTGCCGCCCGCGGCGCCGATGGGCGCACGTTCCCCAGCGGCGCCACGCTGTCGGCCGATGACGCGAATATCGACGTGACGTACGGCCGCGAGTCGCTCGCGTTCGGCCCCGACGAGGTCGGCTCGCACCCCGGCTCGCGCAGCCCGGTCGGCGCCGACGACATGGCGGGCAACGTGTGGGAGTGGACCCGCTCGGTCCAGGATCCGGACCTGCCCGTCGGTCGCGGCGGCAGCTGGTACACGGCCGAGACCAGCGCGCAGAGCGCGAACCGTGAGTACGGCGAGCCGACCACGCATCATTCCTCGGTCGGAGTACGGCTCTGCGCCACACCTCGATGAGCCCTTGTGCACAAATGATCTAGCAATTGGGATAAACGATGAAATCCAGACATTCCATGACGAGATTTTGCATCATCTGCGCCACGGTGCTGTGCGCATCCTATTGCTCGCCCGAGGCCCCCGAGACCTCCAGCGAGGAGCAGTTCGGATCGAACATCCAGGACACGGAGTTGCAGGGCACACAGCTGCAGGGCTCGAACATCCAGGGCATGACCATGCAGGGCTTTGGGTTCGCCGGCGCCACGCTGAACGGTGCCGCGCTGACCAACGTCCACGTCGACAAAGGCGAGCTGGTCGCCGACCAGAACCAGGTCACGTTGCACGGCGCCTCGCTCGCGGGCGCGCACCTGTCTGCGCAGGTGCGGAACGTCAGCGTCAATCCACCGACCACGGCGAGCGTCGAGTACCGGATCACCAGCGTCGCCGTGGAGACCGGGAACGATCCGACGAACACCGGGTCGACCTTCCTCTACACGCTCGAGCAGAACGTCGACAACCTCGGCTCCTGGCAGCCCGCCTGCCCCCTCGATCTCGACGGCCGGCGCGTCGCGATCCCGCTCGCCGCGACGTGGGACGAGACCGGCGCGCGGGTCGAATCGACCACGATGTTCACCTTCGGCTGCACCAGCGGCGTCATCGCCAAGTGCTACCGATGGGGCTATCGGCCGTGGGTCACGGGGTACGGGGACCTGGCGGAGATGCACTGGATCTGTACGCGGCTCGCGCGCGCGGACTATTGCGGCGATGGCACGTCGCACACGCAAGATGGCACGTTGATCAACATCTGGGACACGTTGCCCTCGCCGGGACCGATCCAGCACTGGGAAGCGCTCCCGGGGGAGCTGCTGCCGGGGCTGTTCTTCGAGGCAGGATGGCGCACCAACGGGGCGGCGTGCCTGAGCCACGCGCGCTGGCTGTTGCCCGACGGGGCGCTGATCGCCCTGGAGTGCCCCGGCAAGCTGATCTTGCCGGGCCTGGCGGGCCTGGGGGGGACCGCCTGCGACACCTTGGGCCAAGCGCTTGGTTACGGCTCGGCCGTGAAAATGTTCGACGAGTCGTACCTCCTCCACTGAGGCTGAGCGGACGCGAGCGCCGGTGGTGGTGGTCGCGAGATCCGGCTCGCTCGCTCGGTCAGTTGCTCGAGATCCGCCACCCGCGGCGGTCAGCTGGCTCTAACAGATCTACTCACCGCCAGCAGTCACTCAGAGGTCGATCCCCACACCGGCGCAGACGAGCGCCGCCCGCTTGCGCGGATCGCCCGCGAGCCGACCGGCGAACTGGGCCGCACGCGCGGCATCGCGCCGGCGACAGGCGGCCGCGACCGCCCGCGCCCGGTCTTCTCCGCGCAGCTCGAGGTGGATCGCCGCGGCCGACGGGATCTGCGATGGATCCGCGCGGTCGTCGCCTTCGGCCGAGCTCATGAGGAGCGCGTAGAGATCGCCCGGCGCGATGCCGGCCTTGACGATCTCGCGCGATCTCGCCAGGTGCGCCTCGACCAGGCGATCCATCGTCTGGGCATCGCGCGCCCCGTCGATCGGCGCGCCGTTGATGAACATCGTCGGCGTGCCATCGACGCCGAGCGCTTCGGCCGAGGCTGCCTCGGCGAGGATCACGTCGTGATAGCGGCGCTCGTCGAGCGCGGCGCGAAACCTCGGCAGGTCGAGCCCGGCGGCCTCGGCGAACCGCTCGAGATCGGCCCGGTCGAGGTGGCCAAAGCTGCCAAACACCTGATCATGAAACGCCCAGAACTTGCCCTGCTCGGCGGCGGCGACGCCCGCTTCGGCGGCGAGCGCGGCGCTGCGATGAAAGCCCATCGGCAGGTGGCGATAGATGATGCGTACGTCGTTCTGGTATTTCTCGCGCACGTGGGCGAGCACCGGCGCCTGCCGCGCGCAGAACGGGCACTGGAAGTCGCTCCACTCGACGATCGTCACGAGCGCGTCGTCGGGCCCGAGCTGGTGGCCCGGCAGGCCGAGGCCGACGCGATACAGCGCCCTGGCCTGGAGCGCGAACGGTTCGTTGGTCGCATCAGCCGGGGCATCGGCGGCGGGCTTGCCGTCCGCGACGAGCGCGTCGTAACCGCCGGGCTGCCGGGCCGCGCGGGCGAGCTCCTGATCGACGACCTCGACGAAGCTATGCAGCGGCTGGTTGCCGTGCACCGGCCGGCCATTGATGAAGAACGTCGGCGTCCCGGAGATCCCGAGCGCCCGGGCGTCGGCGATGTCCGCGTCGATCGAGGAGCGGTAGGCGCGGGTATCGAGGTCGGCGCGAAACCGCACCATGTCGAGCCCGAGCTCGCGCGCGAGGAGCTCCACGGTCGCGCGATCGACGTGGCCGCCGAGCGCGTACAGCCGATCGTTCATCGGCAGGAACCGGCCCTGGGCATCCGCCGCGAGCGCGGCCTCGGGGGCCAGCGTGTTGTCGTCGTCGAGCGGCAGCGTGCGATGGACCCAGCGCAGCTGGCCCGGATACAGCCGGGCGAGGTGATCGAGCGTGCCCTGCACGCGGTTGCAGTAGGCGCACGCGTAGTCGCTCCACGCGACGATCGTCACCGGCGCGTCGACCGGACCGCTCGCCGGGGCATTGCCGCGCGGCACGTTGTAGACCGCCCGGGGATCGAAGCCCGCGCGCCCGGCGTGGGCCGGCGCGCCCGTGGACGCAGCGATCGCGGTGACCGCGGCGATCGCGAGCAAGACACCCCTGGGAGCGGCGCGGCGGATCATCATGGACCTGGCCATGAACGTAGCAGCTCGCCGGCCAGCTCGCGACCGCGCGGCCCGGTCCCGCTCGCCGCCAGCGTGCGACCACCGCCGGCGGCGTGGGCGAGCTCGAGTTGCAGGTGATCGGCCGGCAGCACGGCGAACCGGTCGGCCCACTCGATGACGCAGATCCCGCGCGGATCGCCGATCACGTCATCGAGGCCGAGCTCGACCAGCTCGGCGGCACGCTCGATGCGATACAGATCGACGTGCCACACGACGAGCCGGCCGCCGGGATACTCGTTGACCAGCGAGAACGTCGGGCTCGCCGCCGCGCCCCCGCCGAGCGCCGCGACGAGGCCGGTCACCAGCGTCGTCTTGCCGGCGCCAAGATCGCCGACCAGCGCGATCGCATCGCCGCCGCGCACGAGCGCCGCGAGCCGCTCGCCGGCATGCACCGTCGCGGCCGGGTCGGCGAGCGCGGCGAGGTTCATGCCAGCTGGTCGTCCCAGTGATCCGCGGTCCTGGCGATCGAGTGCACGGCGTCCTCGAACTCCTCGTAGTCGAGGCCGTCGAGGCCGCGCAGGATGCGCAGGTACAGATCGCCGGTCTGCGGGTGCAGCGCGAACGCCGCGTCCCCGGTCTCGACGAAGGACGCGGTCAGGAGCCGCCGCGCCTTGGCCTCGTCGATCACCGGGGCGGTCGCCACCTTGGCGAGCAACAGCAGCACGCCCTGCTCGACGAGCACGTGGATCGTGACCACGGCCGATCCGCGCTGGATCGAGCCGACGCCGTCGTCCGACAGCGGGGGCAGCGTGAGGTTACGCTCTCTTCCGAAGCGGTCCAGGAACGTCGCGACGCGGGACTTCGGATCGACGACCTCGTCCATGCAACCCACCCTACACCAGGAATGGTATAGACGGGCGTGCTCCGCACCGTCGCAGTCGTTGCCCTCGTGGTCACCGCGTGTGGCCGCGATCGCAGCACGCCGAGGCCCCGCCCGTTGCCCAAGGTCGACGGCAGCCCCGCGCTGCGCGGGGGCGGGCCCCCACGATCGCCGCGGATCGCCAACTACAAGATCGACGCCCGCCTCGATCCGATCCGGCACCAGATCGCGGCGAGCGAGACCTTGACGTGGACCAACGCCGGCCAGAGCGAGGTCGATACGTTGCCGTTCCACCTCTACCTCAACGGGTTCAAGAACGAGGACTCGCTGTTCCTGCGCAGCTCGCACGGCGCGGTGCGCGGCGCGCACATGTCCGAGGCCAGCTGGGGCTACCTCCAGATCGAATCGGTGCGCGTCGCCGGCGCCGACTTGACCGGCAAGCTGCACCCTCCGGTCCCCCCTCCCGCGAACGCCGCCGACGATCAGAGCGTCGTCGAGCTGCCGCTGGCCGAGCCGGTCCCGCCGGGGGGCACCGTCGAGGTCACGTTCCAGTACATGGCCCAGCTGCCGGAGGTGTTCGCGCGCACCGGCTACAAGGGCGACTTTCACCTGATCGGGCAATGGTTCCCCAAGATCGGCGTGCGGGTCGGCCCGCCGGGCGCCGAGCGCTGGGAGTGCCAGCCGTTCCACGTGAACACCGAGTTCTTCGCCGACTTCGGCACCTACGATGTCACGCTGACCGTCCCGAACACGCACACGGTCGCGGCGACCGGCGTCCTGACCAACGCGGTCGACGCCGGCGGCGGCATGCGCACCCTGACCTATCACGCCGAGGACGTCCACGACTTCGTGTGGATGGCCGATCCGTACATGGACGTCATGTCGGGCCAGGCCAAGCTGGACGACGGCACCGTCGAGGTCCGCGTCTACTACCGCCCCGAGCAGCGCGACTTCGCGCGCCGCCACCTCGACGCCGCGGTCGGTTCGATCGAGAAGTTCAGCGCGATGTTCGTGCCCTACCCGTGGCCGATCATGTCGGTGATCGATCCCCCGGTCGACGCCGCGGCGGGGGCCGGCGGCATGGAGTACCCGACGCTCGTCACCACGAGCGGCGACTCGGTGTTCGCGCGCCCCGGCATCCGGCTCCCCGAGTACGTCACCGTGCACGAGGTCGGGCACAACTGGTTCCAGGGCCTGCTCGCCTCGAACGAGGCCGAGGAGGCGTGGCTCGACGAGGGCGTCAACGAGTGGGCCGATGCCCGCGTGATGGCCGAGCTCTACGGCCAGCGGGCGTCGGGGATCGACTGGATGGGCTGGCAGGCCGAGCTCGGAGCGCTGCGGCGCGCCGCCGACGGCGGCACCGGCGACAACCCGTCGCCGATCGCGACCGCGGCCTACGCGTTCGTCGATAACGCGGCGTACGGCGAAGCAACGTATGTCGCGACGATGCGCGCGCTCCAGACCCTCGAGCACACCGTAGGCAGCCAGCGGTTCGCCGCGGCGATGAAGACCTATGCCAGGACGTTCGCGTTCCGCCACCCCACCGGGCGCGACCTGTTTGGCACCCTGGGCACCGCGCTCGGCCAGGACCTGACCTGGTTCTTCGGGCCGGTGTTCCACGAGGTCGGCGGCCTCGAGCTCGCGCTGCGCCACGCCGAGTGCCGGCCGAAGCACATGTCACGCGGCGTGTTCGGCGACGGCAGCGCCAGGAAGACGGTGACCGAGCTCGAGGCCCCGGACTCGGTGACGTGGACCTGCGAGGTCATCGTGCAGAACACCGGGCCGCTCCACGTCCCGGTCGACCTCGAGCTCAGGTTCGCCGACGGCTCGTCGCAGCACCTGCGGTGGGACGATCGGGGCCTCGGCCACTGGGAGAGGTTCACCCTCGAGCGCAGCTCGCGGCTCGTCGAGGTCTGGCTCGACCCCGAGAACAAGATCGCGCTCGACAACCCGACGACCCACCACCATCGCCTCGAGGGCGATGGGTCGGCCGCGCTGCGCGCCGGCGCGTGGTTCGGCTCGTTCGCGCAAACCCTCATGCAGATCGTGGGCCCCTGAGCGATGCCGCGCCTGGGCCTCGGCGATCTGATCGGTGCGGGACCGCGTGCAGTCTCGCGCTATACCGGCACGCTGCTCGCCGTGTTCGTCGCGCAGAGCATCATCGCCGCGACCTGCATGGTCGGCGTCGCGTTCGTGCTCGCGCAGGCGTTCGCGCACCTGCCGATGTTCGACGAGGCGGTCGACGGCGACCTCGTCGCGCTGATCTACTGCGTACGCTACGGCAAGCCGAGCCTGGTCGCGACCGGCGGCATCGTGCTGAGCGCGGTCGTCCTCTGGCAGCTCGCCTCGTGGTTCCTGGTCGGCGGCCTCGGCGGCGTCCTCGCCCGGCGTCCCGAAGGCCGCGGCGACACCGCCCGGTGCTTCGGCGCGAGCGGCGCGACGACCTACCTCGCCTATGCGCGGCTCGCGCTGTGCTCGCTGCCGGGCTGGCTGATCGTGCTGTTCGTGTTCGGCACCGGCACGAGCCTGGTCGCCCCGCGCATCTCTCGCGCGCTCACCGTCCCCGAGCTGCTCGGCCCGCTCGCCGTCGCGTTGCTCCCCGCGCTGCTCCTGCTCGTCCTGCTGTGGACCGTGTCCGACTATGCGCGCGCCGAGCTGACCCTGCGCCACGACACCCACGATCCGGGCGTCATCGTGACCTACCTGCGCACGCTCGCGTACGTGATCCGCCGGCCGGTCACGCTGGTCCACAGCGCGCTCGGCTGGCTGGTCTTCGCGCTCGTCACCGCCGCTTACGCCTACCTCGCCCAGGGCCACCCGATGTACGGCGCCGAAGGTGCGGTCACGCTGTTCGTCGCCCGTCAGGGCGTCGCGCTGCTTCGCATGGCGACCCGGGTCGGCATCCTCGCCGGCCAGATCGAGCTCGGCCGCACCCGGCCGTTGCCGCCCCGCCGCGTCGAGGTCAAGGTCGATCCCAAGACGTAGGCCGGCTCGATGCACGGGTGGTTTTCAAGCAATCGGAAATGATTGCTTGGAGGCCGAAATACGATGTAGCATATCATCCGTGATTGATTATCGGAGGCCGTTTCACGAGACCCTGAAGGCGATCGGCGAACGGGCGAGGCAACTTCGGCTGCTCCGCAAGCTGCGCCAGTCGGAGCTCGCGAGCCGCGCCGGGATCGGGGTTGCCACGGTTCATCGGTTCGAGAAGACCGGCACGGCCTCGCTCGAGAACGTGCTCCGGATCGCGACGGCGCTCTCCGCGGATGCGGTGTTCGACAAGCTGTTCGAACCGCCGGCCTATGCATCGCTCGATGACGCGCTCGCGCGCCCCGCGGTGATGGCTCGGCGGCGTGCCCCAAGGCGGACGTGAAGCTCGAGCACATCGACCGGGTCGCGGTGTTCTACGAGCCGGAGCAAGATCACCGGATCAAGGTCGGCCGGCTGGCGCTCGAGCGGCGGAACATCCTGTTCCAGTACGATCCGGCCTTCCTCGGCAGGAGGCTCGAGCTGTCGCCGTACCACCTTCGCCTGACGCCCGACGTCATCGTGGGTCCCGCGGTGTTCGACGGCTTGATGGGGGTCTTCGAAGACAGCCTTCCCGACGGCTGGGGCAGGCTGCTGATCGATCGCCGGGCCGTCCAGCAGGGGATCTCCAGCGCCTCGCTCACCCCGCTCGATCGCCTGACCATCGTGGGTGCACGCTCGATGGGGGCGCTGGTCTACGAGCCAGAGATCGCGATCGACGATCCGGCGGTCGTGAAGCTGTCGGAACTCGCGAACGAAGCCAACCTGGTGATGGCCGAGACCGGCGGCGCCGATCTCGAGCGGTTGATCGCGGTCGGCGGTTCGCCACAGGGAGCCCGCCCCAAGGTGCTCATCCAGCTCGCGCCCAATGGCGACGTGCATTTCGGGGCGAAGGCCATCCAGCCGGGGTTCACCGCCTGGCTCGTGAAGCTTCCCGCACCACAAGATGGCCCGCACAGTGCCTCGCTGGAGCACGCCTACTTCTTGATGGCCAAGGCGGCCGGGCTCGACGTCCCGCGAACCCAGCTGATCGGCAAGACCACCCGCAGGCCGGGCTACTTCGCGATCGAACGGTTCGATCGGCGCGGAACAACGAAGATCCACACCCACACCCTCGGTGGATTACTGCAGCTTCCGCATGGCTACCCTGCGCTGGATTATGGCGACCTGCTCAAGGTCACCCGAGACCTCACCCGGAACGAGGCGGCCGTGGCCCAGATGTTCCGTCGGGCCTGCTTCAACGTGTTTGCGCACAATCGCGATGATCACAGCCGCAACTTCGCATTCTTGATGGACGAGCGCGGAACCTGGACGCCCAGCCCTGCCTACGATCTCACCTTCGCGCAAGGGCCCGGGGGCGAGCACACAATGCTGATCGCCGGGGAGGGTCGCGCTCCGGGAGTCGCGCACCTCGCGACGCTCGCCGCACGGATCGGCGTGAAGCACAGCGCGAAGATCATCGAAGAGGTTCGCGCCGCGATCCGCCGCTTCAAGCGGTTCGCCGATCAAGCAGGCGTACCGGCGAGGCTGCGAGACAGGACCGCCCAGGCGCTCGCGCGAGCATCGGCTTGACGGCGGCGAGCGCCTCGCTCCCGCAGCTCGACGTTAGGCCGTTTTCACACTCCATCGCACCTGCCGCAGGTTGCGGCTGCCTGCTAATTTTCGGCCGGCCCGACTCCGCACGATCCTGGCACAAACATGCATAGAATCCACACCGGATGGCCGTTGGCCTACACTCCTGCCCGATCTTGTTCAGGGAGCGTCACCGAAACGCCACAGTCGAACTAGCCTGGATTTCCACGTAGGCGAATTCGCCTAAGAAGTAACGGCGGTCAGGTGGTCAAGCGGTCAGGCGGAGCGGGAGGTTGTTCCACCAGGGGAC
>Ga0308175_100000521_pt1 | contig 26372 bp, 17 predicted proteins | sample PhyCR1_3_FD_203893 | JGI IMG/M metagenome (GOLD analysis project Ga0308175, IMG submission 203893) | Soil microbial communities from UC Gill Tract Community Farm, Albany, California, United States - DLSLS.C.R1 | ecosystem: Environmental > Terrestrial > Soil > Agricultural land | place: USA...
CCGCAGTTCGAGGTCAGGACCGAACCGGGGACGGTGACGATGACGGCCCGTACCCTGGTGCGTGACCTGCTGCTCCAGGCCGACCGGCTGGACCCGGCCGAGGTCGCGGAGGCCGTGCGCTACCTCACCGCGCTGGGCCACCGGCGGATCGCCCGGGTGGGCGGGGCCGCGGTCCTGGGTCACACCGGCATCCGCACGGCCGCGTTCGACGAGGCGGCGCGGACACTGGAGCTGGCCGCGGCCTGGCAGATGGCGACCGACTTCTCCGGCGAGTCGGGGGCCCGGGCGACGCGCTCCCTGCTCACCGCCGCCCCGCGGGACCGGCCGACGGCGATCGTCTACGACAACGACATCATGGCGATCGCGGGCCTCGCGGTCGCCGCCGAGATGGGCCTGCGCGTCCCCGCCGATGTCTCCCTGCTCGCCTGGGACGACTCCCAGCTCTGCCGCCTGCGCCACCCCACGCTGTCGGCGATGAGCCACGACGTGCACGGGTTCGGCGCCGAGGTGGCGCACACCCTGTTCGGGATGATCGCGGGAGGGGGTCCGGGCTCGCACCCGGTGCCCACGCCGGTTGGCTCCGCGGGGGTCGACGGCCCCGCCGGTGTGACGTTCGCCGCTCCGGCCGGGGGGAGGACTGGGCAGTCACGTTACTCACAAGTAGCATGGCCCGTAAGCAAGCGCTCAGCATCCCGCACCTGGAGGAGAGCCATCGTGCCTCGTACCGTCAGGGACGTCGTCTTCGTCGACGGCGTCCGCACCCCGTTCGGCAAGGCGGGCCCGAAGGGCATCTACCACGAGACCCGTGCCGACGACCTCGTCGTCAAGGCGATCCGGGAGCTGCTGCGCCGCAACCCCGGTCTGGACCCGAAGAAGATCGACGAGGTCGCCATCGCGGCGACCACGCAGATCGGTGACCAGGGCCTGACCCTCGGCCGCACGGCCGGCATCCTCGCGGGCCTGCCGCAGTCCGTCCCCGGCTACTCGATCGACCGCATGTGCGCCGGCGCCCTGACCGCCGTGACGGCCACCGCCGGTTCGATCGCGTTCGGCGCCTACGACGCCGTCATCGCCGGTGGCGTGGAGCACATGGGCCGCCACCCGATGGGCGAGGGCGTGGACCCGAACCCGCGCTTCGTCTCCGAGAAGCTGGTCGACGAGTCGGCGCTGTTCATGGGCATGACCGCCGAGAACCTGCACGACCGCTACCCGCAGATCACCAAGCAGCGCGCCGACGAGTACGCCGTGCGCTCGCAGGAGAAGGCCGCCAAGGCGTACGCCGACGGCAAGATCCAGCAGGACCTGGTGCCGATCTCGGTGCGTCGCACCAGCCCCGAGGGCGGCGAGACGGGCTGGGGCCTGGTCACGGCCGACGAGCCGATGCGTCCGGGCACCACCCTGGAGAACCTGCAGGGCCTGAAGACCCCGTTCCGCGTGCACGGCCGGGTCACCGCCGGCAACGCGGCGGGCCTGAACGACGGCGCCACCGCGTCGATCATCGCCAGCGAGGACTTCGCCCGCGAGAACGGCCTGCCGGTCAAGATGCGCCTGGTCTCCTACGCCTTCGTGGGCGTCGAACCCGAGGTGATGGGCTACGGCCCGATCCCGGCCACGGAGAAGGCCCTCGCCAAGGCGGGGCTGTCCATCTCCGACATCGGTCTGTTCGAGATCAACGAGGCCTTCGCCGTCCAGGTGCTGGCCCTCCTCGACCACTACGGCATCGCGGACGACGACGAGCGCGTCAACCAGTACGGCGGAGCGATCGCCTACGGCCACCCGCTCGCCTCCTCCGGCGTCCGTCTGATGACGCAGCTGGCCCGCCAGTTCGAGGAGCAGCCCGAGGTCCGCTACGGCCTCACCACCATGTGCGTCGGCTTCGGCATGGGCGCGACGGTCATCTGGGAGAACCCGCACTTCGACGGAGGCGACAAGTGAGCACCACCGCTGAACTCCTGAAGGGCGCGGCCGAGCTGTTCCCGGACGAGGTCGTCACGCAGGCGCACGTACGCCACTTCGACCTGCCGTTCGGGGCCGGGCGCTTCGCGCTCGTCACCCTGGACAACGGCCTGGACCACACCAAGCCGACCACCTTCGGGCCGCAGTCGCTCGCGAACCTCAATGCCGCCATCGACCAGGTGGAGAAGGAGGCCGCGGACGGCGAGATCGTCGGCGCCGGCGTCACCGGCAAGCCGTTCATCTTCGCGGTCGGCGCCGACCTCAAGGGCGTGGAGCTGCTCAAGCAGCACGACCACGCGCTGGCCATCGGCAAGGGCGGCCACGAGGTCTTCAAGCGCCTCGCGACGCTGGCCGTGCCCACCTTCGCCTACTACAACGGCGCGGCGATGGGCGGCGGCGTCGAGGTCGGCCTGCACTGCACCTACCGCACGGTGTCGAAGGCCATCCCGGCGTTCTCCCTGCCCGAGGTCTTCCTGGGCCTGGTTCCGGGCTGGGGCGGCTGCACGCTGCTGCCGAACCTGATCGGCGCCGACAAGGCCGTCTCGGTCATCATCGAGAACAGCCTCAACCAGAACAAGCAGCTCAAGGGCAAGCAGGTCTTCGAACTGGGCATCGCCGACGCCCTCTTCGAAGGTGCCGACTTCCTGGAGCAGTCGCTGCTGTGGACCGCCCAGGTCCTCAAGGGCGACATCGAGGTCGAGCGCCCGGCGATCGACCGCGGCGAGGCCTGGGACCAGGCCGTCGCGCGCGGCCGGTTCATCGCGGACGGCAAGGTGCACGGCGCGGCCCCGGCCGCCTACCGGGCCCTGGAGATCATCGCGGCCGCCAAGAACGGCGACCTGCAGCAGGGTTACGACGCCGAGGACCAGGCCCTCGCCGACCTGATCATGGGTGGCGAACTGCGCTCCGGCATCTACGCGTTCAACCTCGTCCAGAAGCGCGGCAAGCGTCCCGCCGGCGCCCCGGACAAGAACCTGGCCCGTCCGGTCACCAAGGTCGGTGTCGTCGGCGCCGGTCTGATGGCCTCTCAGCTCGCGCTGCTCTTCCTGCGCCGCCTCGAGGTGCCGGTCGTCCTGACCGACATCGACCAGGAGCGCGTCGACAAGGGTGTGGGCTACGTCCACGCCGAGATCGACAAGCTGCTCGGCAAGGGCCGGATCAACCAGGACAAGGCCAACCGCCTCAAGGCGCTGGTGACGGGTGTCCTGGACAAGGCCGAGGGCTTCTCGGACGCCGACTTCATCATCGAAGCCGTCTTCGAGGAGATCGGCGTCAAGCAGCAGGTGTTCGCCGAGGTCGAGGCGGTCGCCCCGGCGCACGCGATCCTCGCCACCAACACGTCCTCGCTGTCGGTGTCGGAGATGGCGTCGAAGCTGAAGCACCCCGAGCGGGTCGTCGGCTTCCACTTCTTCAACCCGGTCGCGATCCTCCCGCTGCTGGAGATCGTCCGCGGCGAGAAGACGGACGACGCCTCGCTGGCGACCGCCTTCTCGGTGGCCAAGAAGCTGAAGAAGACGGCGGTTCTGGTGAAGGACGCCCCGGCGTTCGTCGTGAACCGCATCCTGACCCGCTTCATGGGCGAGATCCAGAACGTCATCGACGAGGGCACCCCGGTCGAGGTCGCGGAGAAGGCGGTGGAGCCCCTGGGCCTGCCGATGTCCCCGCTGGTCCTGCTCGAGCTCGTCGGCCCGGCGATCGGCCTGCACGTCTCGGAGACCCTCAACCGGGCCTTCCCGGACCGCTTCACGGTCTCCCCGAGCCTGGCGGCCGTCGTCAAGGCGGGCAAGCGCGGCTTCTACGTCTACGACAGCGGCAAGCCGGAGCTGGACCCGGAGGTCGCCGCGCTGCTGAAGCAGGGCGACGTCGTCCTGACGGAGGAGCAGGTCCGCGACCGCGTCCTGGACGCGGTGGCCCAGGAGATCGGCCTGATGCTCGACGAGGGCGTCGTCGCCGAGGCCCAGGACATCGACCTCTGCCTGATCACGGGCGCCGGCTGGCCCTTCCACCTGGGCGGCATCACGCCGTACCTGGACCGCGAGGGTGTCTCCGAGCGGGTGAACGGGAAGCGGTTCCTGGCTCAGGGGGTCGCGTCGGTTCCGGCGTGATCAGCGGCCCGTAGAGGGCCCGGGAGCATTTCCGCCCCTGCCGTGTTCGTCACGGCGGGGGCGGACGCGTATCACCGGCCGCCCGGTGGGCGGGTGGACGGCGGGGCGCCCGAGGTCACCACTCCGGCATGGCCGGGTAGTGCTCGCACTCGCCCGGGCAGGAGGCGCGGGACGACAGCGAGGTGTGCAGCCGGCTGTCCTCGGGGATGCCGTGGACGCGCAGCGTCAGCGAAGCGGGCGCCGAGTGGATGGCGCTGAACACCACCATGGAGACGGCCCCCGAGCGACGTCCCCACCGAGCCCTGGCCGGACACGTGTGGCGAACACGTGGCTATAGTGCACGTCACCCCGGCAGCGCACGGACCGGCTTGCCCCCACCCGAGTCCTCAAGCCATCGACATTCGCCCTCGAGGGCGCGACCAGCTAGGACCCGGACCCATGATGAGCCATGCGTCGACGCCCCAGCACGACTCGGACATGCCGCCCGTGCCCACCGACGGTGCGGGAGGAGCAGGCGACCGGCCCAGGCGCCGGCGCCGTGTCGGCCGGACGATCCTCATCGTCCTGACCGTCCTGGTCCTCGCCGCCGGCGGCACCGCGTACTGGTTCTACAGCGACCTCGACGGCAACATCAAGGGCGTCGACATCGACAAGGCGATCGGTGACGACCGGCCCGAAAAACCGCCCACCTCCGGCCAGAACATCCTGATCCTGGGCTCCGATTCACGCGCCGGCGCCAACGCCGCGCTGGGCACGGGCAACGTCTCGGGGGCTCGCTCCGACACCGCGCTGGTGATGCACATACCCGAGGGCCGCACCAAGGCCGTCGCGGTCAGCATCCCCCGCGACACCCTGGTGACCCGGCCCGAGTGCGTCAAGTCGGACGGCTCCACGGTCGCGTCCGCGAAGCGTGTGATGTTCAACTCCATCTACTCCCAGGTCGGTCCGGCCTGTGTGGTCAAGACCGTCGAGCAGATCTCCGGGGTCCGCATGGACCACTACGTCGAGATCGACTTCGCCGGCTTCAAGGGGCTCGTGGACGCGATAGGCGGGGTCACCGTCACCGTCGACCAGGACATCCACGACAGCTCCAGCGGCCTCGACCTGACCGCCGGCACCCACCAGCTGAACGGCACTCAGTCCCTTCAGTTCGTGCGCACCCGGCACGGCATCGGCGACGGCAGCGACCTCGGCCGCATCGGCCTTCAGCAGCAGTTCATGCTGGCCCTGCTGAGCGAGATCAAGAAGCAGGACCTGCTGAGCAGCCCCACCAAGACCTACAAGATCGCGGACCAGCTCACCGCCGCCCTCACCACCGACTCCGGCCTCGCCTCGCTCACCAAACTGGCGGAGTTCGGCCGCAGCCTCAACGGTGTCGACCCCTCCACCATGGAGACGATCATGCTTCCGGTGCAGTACGACAAGGTCGATCCCAACCGCGTGGTGGCCGCGGAGCCGCAGGCGTCGCAGCTGTGGAAGGCGGTCCGCCGCGACACCGCGATCCCGGAGTCCGCGAAGAAGTCCCCTGCCACGGGCGGCAGTTCGTCCTGACACTCGCCGTACCTCACGGTCTGTCGCCGACATGGGATCCTTGACCCATGACGGACCCCCTCGGCTCCCCGGCCTCCGACGGCCCCCTGCTACTGATCGTCGACGGCGCGAACGTCGTCGGGTCGCGGCCGGACGGCTGGTGGCGGGACCGCCGGGGCGCCGCCGGGCGGCTGCGCGACCGGCTGGCCGCCGAGGGGCTGCCGGGGCATCACGGTGCGGTGGAGATCGTGCTCGTGGTCGAGGGCGCGGCTCGTGGCGTGGAGTCCGTGCCGGGGGTACGGGTGGAGTCGGCGCCCGGCAGCGGGGACGACCGGATCGTGGAGCTGGCCGCGGAGTACGCCGGCCGGCGCCGTCTGGTGGTCACGGCCGACCGTGAGCTGAGGCGCCGGGTGACCGAGCTGGGCGCGGAGGTGACCGGCCCGCGTGCCGTGCTCGGCTGAGGCGGCGCGTCGGGCTCAGCCCGAGAACGCCGTCAGCCCGAGAACGCCGCCATCAGGAAGAAGAAGCCGCCCAGACCCAGGGTGCCGAGGACCGTTCCGGTCACGGCGGGCCACATGCGGCCGGTGCCCTGGCGGGCGCAGTGGATGCCCGCCAGGCCGAAGGTGACGGCGAGGCCGCCGGCCAGCCACGACCACGGCATCACGGCGAACATGAGCCCGGGCCAGACGCCCGGGGCGGCGATGATCCCGAGGACGAGCGCGATGGGGCCGAAGGCGACGGCGGGTGTGCCGTCAGGGTCCGGCGTGGTCGGCGCAGACATGTGATCCCCCTGATTTGAACGTGTTCAATTGAACGTCCCGAGCATAGCAGGGGGGCTCCGCTCGGCTCGGGTCAACTCCTCGTCAGCTGCCCTGGATCCGGGCGTAGAGCACCGCTCCGTCGACCCGGCCCACCTCCTCGTACCGCCCGTTCAGCAGCCGGCGCAGGCTGGGAAGGCGGTCGGGGCGGTACGGCTTGCCCCGGGAGTCGTCGACGACCAGGGCCGGGGCCCGCGCGGCCATCTCCGCGCGGAAGACGGGCCAGGCGCCCGCGACCGCGTACTTCTCGCCGACCCGGGGGCCGTCGCGGCCGCCGCTGTAGTTGGTGAGCAGGCCCGCGGTGAGAAAGCGGCTGGCCGGGGTGCGGTCCGCCAGCCAGTACGTCTCGGGGTGCATGCCCCACACCAGGACCCGGTCGGCCGGTGCCGTGCGGTGGGCGAGGGCGGTGGCGAGGCGCTGGGCGTGGACGAGTTCGGGGCGCGGGGCGAGCAGACCCCAGGTGAGGAACAGGGCGCAGCAGCAGGCCGAGGTGACGACGGCGGACGTCAGGCGTGCGCGGGGCAGGAGTTGGAGCGCCGCCGTGGCCAGCAGGGCGGCGGGCGGGAGGAGTTGCAGGTAGTAGTGCCCGAAGAAGTGGAAGCCGAGGACGACCGCGCCGGCCGAGGACGCCAGCCAGAGCCACAGGTCGGCCCCCATGACACCTATGGCCCCCATGACCCCCGGCGCGCGGAGGGCGCGGGGGGCCCGGGCCCGCAGCACCCGTACCACCGGTGGGATCAGGCCCGCGCAGGCCACCGTCAGGATCGCGGTGTTGGCCAGCCCCCGGCCGAGGACGAGCAGTTCCGATCCGGTGAAGGAGGCGTAGGTGGCGGATCCGGTGACCGTCCAGAACAGGAACCCGGCGGGGTCGGTGGCCAGGGCGGCGCACAGGACGGGCAGCGCGAAACCGGCCGCGAGCCGCACGGCCCCAGCACGCCAGGCCCCGGCCCGCACGGCCCCCCCGCGCCAGGCCCCGGCCCGCACGGCCCCCACGCGGCAGCCCCCGACCCGCATGGCGCCCACGCGCAGGACCCCAGCCCGTACGGCCCCCGTTCGCACCGCACCGCCCACCCGTACGGCATCCCCCGCCCGCGCCCCACTCCTCCGGTACAGCAGCCAGGCCACCGGCAGCAGTACCGCGCCGCCCGTCTGCTTGGCGAGGAAGGCGCAGGCGACGGCGGTCCCGGCCGCGCCCCAGCGGCCGCGGTCCGCGCACCACAGGGCGGCCGCGGTGCCGGGCAGTATGAACACCTCGAAGGTGGCGGCCTGCGCGTCCTCCGGGTTGAGTCCGACCGACACCAGCAGGTACAGCACCCCGGCGGTGCGCCCGGCGGTGTCGCCCCAGCGGCGCCGGGCCACGGAGGCCAGCAGGGCCGCGGTGAGCAGTTGCGCGGCGACCGCCAGCACCCGCAGCGGGGTGAGCGAGTTGGAGCCGCAGACCGCGAAGGCGGCCTCGTACAGCCAGGGCAGCAGCGGTGGCTTGCGGTCGACGACCGTCTCGTACAGCCGGCCGCCGTGCGCGAGGAGGCCCGCCTGGACGGCCAGATAGCCCTCGTCGGGGTTCCACAGCGGGCGGACGAAGGACGGCACCCGGGTGACGCAGGCCAGCGCCGCCAGGGCGGGCAGCAGCCGTATCCAGTACGCCGTCCGGGTGAGCGCGGGCCGTGCGGAGGTGAGCGGGGCGGCGGGCATGGGCAGCACGGAGAGCACGTTATCCGGCCCCGCAGTTCCGGCGAAGCGGAACATACGGGGCCGAAGTGATCCGTCGGCTGGTTACTGCCTCTTACCGGGCGGCGACCCGGGCACCTCACCCACCGGGGCCTTCTCCCGCAGGGCGAGCATGCTGTGCTTGCGGCCGTAGAGGAGGTAGACCCCGATGCCGATGACCATCCAGATGGCGAAGCGGAGCCAGGTCTCGGCGGGCAGGTTGAGCATCAGCCACACCGTGGCGCACACGGACACGATCGGGACCACCGGGACCCAGGGGGTGCGGAACGCGCGGGGCAGGTCCGGGCGCGTCCTGCGCAGGATGATGACGCTGATCGCGACGACGACGAACGCGAACAGCGTGCCGATGTTCACCAGTTCGGCCAGCTCGCTCAGGCTGGTGAACCCGGCCACGATCGCGATGATCACGCCGAGCAGGATGGTCGGCCGGTGCGGGGTCTTGAAGCGCGGGTGGACGCGGGAGAAGAAGCGCGGCAGCAGCCCGTCACGGCTCATCGCGAAGAACACCCGGGTCTGGCCCAGCAGCAGGATCATGCAGACGGTCGTCAGCCCGACCGCGGCGCCGAAGCTGATCACGCCCGCGTACCAGGGGTGCCCGATGGACTTGAAGGCGTCGGCCAGCGGGGCCGCCACCGACAGGCGGGTGTACTTCTCCATGCCGGTGACGACGACGGAGACGGCGACGTAGAGCACCGTGCAGATGAGCAGCGAGCCGAGGATGCCGCGCGGCATGTCCCGCTGCGGGTTGCGGGTCTCCTCGGCGGCCGTGGCGACGATGTCGAAGCCGATGAACGCGAAGAACACCACCGAGGCGGCGGTGAAGATGCCCATCACACCGAAGTTGGCGGGCGCCCAGCCGAACATGAGCTGGATGAGCGGGGCCTTGAGAGTGCCGCCCGCCGGCACCGGCTCGGGGTGCGGAATGAACGGCTTGTAGTTCTCGCCGTGGATGAAGAACGCACCGGCGACGATCACGATGAGGACGACGGCCACCTTGATGGCGACCACGATCGAGGTGATCCGGGCGGACAGCTTCATGCCGAGCACGAGGATGCCGGTGAGCACCAGGACGAGCGCCGCGGCGAGGATGTCGAAGCCGAACCCGGAGGCCCCGTCCCGCCCGGCCAGGTAGTCCGGCAGGTGCCAGCCCGCGTTGTCGAGCAGCGAGCGGACGTAACCCGACCAGCCGACGGCCACCACCGCCGTACCGAGGGCGAACTCCAGGACGAGGTCCCAGCCGATGATCCAGGCGGGCAGTTCGCCGAGGGAGGCGTACGAGAACGTGTACGCGGAACCCGCCACGGGGACCGTGGAGGCGAACTCGGCGTAGCAGAGCGCGGCGAGCGCGCAGACCACGCCGGCCGCGACGAAGGCCAGGGACACCGCCGGACCGGCGTTGTTCTTGGCCACCTGCCCGGTGAGGACGAAGATGCCGGTGCCGATGATGACACCCACGCCGAAGACGGTCAGATCGAGGGCGGAGAGGGACTTCTTGAGTGAATGCTCGGGTTCCTCGGTGTCCCGGATGGACTGTTCGACGTTCTTCGTCCTGAAGAGCGCGCTGCTCACGTGCCTACCTCCCACGCTTGTCGTCCTCGACATGATCGAGAGGGCCGGGTGTGCGTATGCCCCGGCACAGGCAGGTTCACGCAGAAGGGCCGGTTCCGCCACCGGGAGAGGGGGGCGGGACCGGCCCGTGGGGCTGCTTGTCCCTAGTCGCGCGCGGGCTCGACGGAGTCGACCTCTGCCGCCGTACGGTCGAACCGGCCGTCCAGCTTGGAGACCAGACCGGTGACCTGGCGGGCGATGTCGGGCGCGGTCAGCCCGATCTCGGCCATGACCTCGGCGCGGGAGGCGTGGTCGAGGAAGCGCGGCGGGATGCCGAAGTCGCGCAGCGGCACGTCCACGCCGGCGTCGCGCAGGGCCTGGGCGATCGCGGAGCCGACACCGCCGACGCGGCTGTTGTCCTCGACGGTGACGACGACCCGGTGCCGCTCGGCGAGCGGGGCCATGGCCTCGTCGACGGGCTTGACCCAGCGCGGGTCGACCACGGTGGTGGAGATGCCCTGCCGCTCGAGCAGGCCGGCGATCTCCAGGCACATCGGCGCGAGGGCGCCCACGGAGACCAGCAGCACGTCCGGGCGGTCGGTGCCGGGCTCGCGCAGCACGTCCATGCCGCCGACCCGGCCCACGGCCGGTACGGCGGGGCCTACGGCGCCCTTGGAGAAGCGGACCACGGTCGGCGCGTCCTCGACGGCGACCGCCTCGCGCAGCTGGGCGCGGACCTGCTCGGCGTCGCGCGGGGCTGCCAGCCTCAGGCCCGGCACGACCTGCAGGATCGACATGTCCCACATGCCGTTGTGGGAGGCGCCGTCGGTGCCGGTGACACCGGCCCGGTCAAGGACGAAGGTCACCCCGCACTTGTGCAGGGCCACGTCCATCAGGACCTGGTCGAAGGCGCGGTTGAGGAAGGTGGCGTAGACGGCGAAGACCGGGTGGACGCCGGCGTGGGCCAGGCCCGCCGCCGACACGGCGCCGTGCTGCTCGGCGATGCCGACGTCGTAGACCCGGTCGGGGAAGCGCTTGGCGAACCTGTCCAGGCCGACCGGCTGGAGCATGGCCGCCGTGATGGCGACGACGTCCTCGCGCTCCTCGCCGAGCTTGACCATCTCGTCGCCGAAGACGGAGGTCCAGTCGGCGCCGGAGCTGGCGATCGGCAGACCGGTGTCGGGGTGGATCTTGCCGACGGCGTGGAAGCGGTCGGCCTCGTCCTGCAGCGCGGGCTGGTAGCCGCGGCCCTTCTCGGTCAGGCAGTGCACGATGACGGGCCCGCCGAACCGCTTGGCCCGGGCCAGCGCCGACTCCAGGGCCTCGATGTCGTGCCCGTCGATCGGGCCGACGTACTTCAGGCCCAGGTCCTCGAACATGCCCTGCGGGGCGATGAAGTCCTTCAGCCCCTTCTTGGCGCCGTGCAGGGTCTCGTACAGCGGCTTGCCGACGACCGGGGTGCGGTCGAGGATGTCCTTCGTCCGGGCGAGGAAACGCTCGTAGCCGTCGGTGGTGCGCAGGGTCGCCAGGTGGTTGGCGAGACCGCCGATGGTCGGCGCGTAGGAGCGCTCGTTGTCGTTGACGACGATGACCAGCGGGCGGTCCTTGGCCTCGGCGATGTTGTTCAGCGCCTCCCAGGCCATGCCGCCGGTCAGCGCCCCGTCACCGATGACGGCGACCACGTGGCTGTCCCGCTTCTTGAGCTGGTTGCCCTTGGCGATCCCGTCCGCCCAGCCGAGCACCGTGGAGGCGTGGCTGTTCTCGATGACGTCGTGCTCGGACTCGGCCTGCGCGGGGTAGCCGGACAGGCCGCCCTTCATCTTCAGCCGGGAGAAGTCCTGCCGGCCGGTGAGCAGCTTGTGGACGTAGGACTGGTGTCCGGTGTCCCACAGGACCTTGTCCTTCGGGGAGTGGAAGACGCGGTGCAGGGCGATGGTGAGCTCGACCACGCCCAGGTTGGGACCGAGGTGGCCGCCGGTCTTGGAGACGGCGTCGACGAGGAAGGTCCGGATCTCCTCTGCCAGCTGGTCCAGCTCCTCCAGGCTGAGCCGGTCCAGATCGCGCGGTCCCCTGATGCGGGTCAGCAGCGGCACCCGTGCCTCCTTGCAGTAGAGCTGATCGAGCTGTTGCCGGGCTTGTCGAGTCTAATGTTCCGGGTTTGCGGGACACGACAGTGCCCGGCACCTTCCGGTGCCGGGCACTGGTTCGACCCCAGGACGCTACGCGCGACCCGCGGTCTTCTGCGTCTTGCGCGTGACGGAGTCGATGACCACCGTGGTCAGCAGCACCGCCGCGGTGATCATGTACTTCACCGGCTCGGCGATGGACTCCAGCTGGAGACCGTACTGGATGGACACGATCACCAGCACACCCAGCAGGGCGTTCCAGGTGCGGCCACGGCCACCGAAGAGCGAGGTGCCACCGATGACGGCCGCGGCGATCGCGTTCATCAGCAGGTCGCCGGTGCCGGCGCTCTGGTTGGCGGAGGCGATCTTGGAGGCCAGGAACAGACCGCCGATCGCGGCGAACCCGCCGGAGATGCCGAACACGGAGATCCGCACCGCGGTGACGTTGATGCCCGCACGCCGGGAGGCCTCGACGCTGCCACCGAGCGCGAAGATCTTCCGGCCGTAGGAGGTGCGGCGCAGCAGGAAGTCGGTGCCGACCAGGAAGGCGAGGAAGATCACCGTGGCCAGCGGCAGGCCCTTGTACTGGTTGTACATGTACGCCGCGGCGAAGGAGACCACGGCCAGCAGGACGGTGCGCAGGACCGTGTCGCTGAGCGGCCGGGACGGGACGCCCGCGGCCTCGCGGCGCCGGTTGCCGAGGAAGGAGCTGACGAAGAACAGCACGACCACGACGGCGGCCAGACCGTAGGCGGCGGCCAGGTCGGTGAAGGTGTACGTGGTCAGCTTGCCGATCAGGCCGTCGCTGTCGAGGTTGATCGTGCCGTCCTCGCCCAGCACCTTCAGCATGAAGCCGAGCCAGAACAGCAGACCGGCCAGGGTGACGGCGAAGGCGGGGGCGCCGAGCACCGCGAAGAAGAAGCCGTGCAGCGCGCCGATGGCGGCACCGGCGGCGATGGCGACCAGTACGGCCAGCCACTCGGGCCAGCCCTGGTTGACGGTGAGGACGGCCGCGAGGGCGCTGGCCGCGCCGCTGACCGAGCCGACCGACAGGTCGATCTCACCGAGCAGCAGCACGAAGACGATGCCGACGGAGATCATGCCCGTGCCGACCATCGTGACCGTGATGTTGCTGATGTTCTGCGCGGAGAGGAACTCGGAGTTCAGGACCTGGAAGATGATGCAGATGATCGCGAGGCCCAGGATCACCGGGAGGGAACCCAGCTCACCGGCCTTCATCTTCCGCTTGAACTCGGTCCAGTAGCCGAGCAGGCCCTGCTCGCGCACCAGCAGCCGGGGGTCGACCGCGGTGACCGCGGCGGACGCGGCCTCGGGGTTCACGACGGGCGTGTGCTTGCCGGGCTCGGGCGTCTTGTCGACGTTCGCGGAGGTCTTGTCGACGCTCACTTGGAAACCTCCCCGTTCGTGCGCGCCGCACGGCGGGTCACGGCGTTGTCGGTGGCGCCGGTGATGGCGGAGATGATCTCCTCCTGCGAGGTCGTCTTGACCTCGAAGACGCCGTTGTTGCGGCCGAGACGCAGGACGGCGACCTTGTCCGCCACCGCCTTGACGTCCGCCATGTTGTGGCTGATGAGGATGACGGCGTGACCGCGCTCGCGCAGGCGCTCCACGAGGTCGAGGACCTGGGCGGTCTGCTCGACGCCGAGGGCGGCGGTGGGCTCGTCGAGGATGACCAGCTTGGGGTCACCGAGCATCGAACGGGCGATGGCCACGGTCTGGCGCTGACCGCCGGAGAGCGAGGCGATCGGGATACGGACGCTGGGGATGCGGATCGACAGCGTGGTGAGCAGCTCGCGGGCGCGGCGCTCCATCTCGACCTCGTCCAGGACGCCGAACTTCTGCAGCTCGCGGCCGAGGAAGAGGTTGCCGACGACGTCGATGTTGTCGCACAGCGCGAGGTCCTGGTAGACCGTCGCGATGCCCAGGGCCTGGGCGTCGTGCGGCCGGCTGATCGACACGGGCTTGCCGCCCCACTCGATGGCGCCCTCATCGATGGGGTGCACGCCGGCGATCGTCTTGACCAGCGTGGACTTTCCGGCGCCGTTGTCGCCCACCAGGGCGACCACCTCACCGGCGTGGACCTCAAGCTCTACGTCGGTGAGCGCCTGAACGGCACCGAACCGCTTGGAGACCCCGCGCAACGCCAGCACGGGCGTAGCGGACACGTGAACCATCTCCTTCGCCGCCTGACCCGGCGGGAGGTTGTGCAGAAGAGTTAGGGGGTAGTTCCGTCCGGCGCCCCGCGCCGAGCTTGCGGGGCTGCGTGAATACGCGGGGCACCGGAGGAGCCTGGGAGCACCCGGTCCGGCCCGGTACCGGTGTTCTGGAACGAACGCCGGTACGGGGGACGGGATTTGGTGCTGCTTACTTCAGGCCGAGCTTGTCGCAGGCGGACTTGTACTTGCCCGTGCAGATGTCGGCGACGGTGTAGACGCCGTCCTTGATGACGGTGTCGTTGATGTTGTCCTTGGTCAGCGCGGTGACCGGGACCAGCACCGAGGGGATGTCCTTGGCGGAGCCGGAGGAGACCTTGTCCTTGGCGACGGAGTCCAGGCTCTCGCCCTTGGCGAGGGCGACGGCCATCTCGGCGGCGGCCTCGGCCTCGGGGGCGTACGGCTTGTAGACGCTCATGTACTGCTCACCGGTGACGATGCGCTGCACGCCGGCCAGCTCGGCGTCCTGGCCGGTGACCGGGACGGAGACGCCCGCGGCCTTCAGAGCGGTGATGATACCGCCGGCCATGCCGTCGTTGGCGGAGTACACACCCGCGATCTTGCCCTTGCCGACCGCGGAGATCGCCGCCTCCATCTCGGAGTTGGCGTTGTCCGGCGACCACTCCTTGGTGTCGTACTCCTTGGCGATGGTGACCTTGCCGTCGAGGACGGAGTGCGCGCCCTTCTTGAACTGGGCGGCGTTCGGGTCGGTGACCGAGCCGTTGATCATGACGATCTTGGAGGACTTGGTGGCCTTGCCGCCCAGCGCCTTCAGCAGGGCCTCACCCTGGGTCTTGCCGACCTCTTCGTTGTCGAACGAGGTGTAGGCGCTGATCGGGCCCTCGGCGAGACGGTCGTACGCGACGACCTTGATGCCGGCGTCCTTGGCCTTCTGGACCGAGTTCTGGATCGCCTTGGCGTCCACCGCGTCCACGATCAGGACGTCCACCTTGTTGGTGATCATGGTGTCGACCTGCTGGGCCTGCAGGTTCGCGTCCTGACGGGCGTTGTTGTACTGGATCTCCGCCTTGTTGTTCGTCAGCTCCTTGATCTTGTCCGTGATCAGGGGCTTGTCGAACTTCTCGTAGCGGGCGGTCTTGTTCTCCGGAAGCAGGAGACCGACCTTGATGTTGTCGCCCTTCTTGGCGGACGACGCCGAAGAGCTGTCGTCGCCCTTGGACTCCTTGGCACTGCCACAGGCGGCCAGCGAGACGGCCATCGCACCAGCGGCAACGGCAACGGCGGCACGACGCATACGCGTGTTCACTCTGTAAACCTCCCTGACGAGGCCGCGTCGTTGCGGCCGAGGTGGCTGGAAGTCAACTCGGCCACACGTGCGACGTCAAGAAGTAAATCCTTAACGAGATGGCAACGGTGCCATCCGTTCTCTAAGTGAAGGCAGGGGTGGCCGCCGCGAGCGTACCCACGACAGATCCGTCCAGAAGGGTCGAATCGCCCATCTCGCTGAGTGCGAGAGCGAGCGCTCCGAGCACCTCCGCACGGCCCCCAAGTGCCCCGGGAAGAACGGACAGTTGACGCGCCGCGCTGGGGATCGCATAGCGGCCGACGGACTCCCTGATGGGCCCGAGAACGAGCTCTCCGGCCTCGGCGAGATCACCACCGAGGACCACCCGGCTCGGGTTCAGCAGATTGCAGAGATTGGCCACTCCACTGCCGATGTGGCGGCCGACGTCGGCGATCACCCGACGACAGCCCGGGTCTCCGTCCCTGGCCAGCCGAACGACGCCTTCCATGGTCAGATCGGTGCCGTGGCTGGGCTGGAGCAGCGGAAGCACATAGCGCGCGGCCGTGAAGGTCTCCAGGCAGCCACGGTTTCCGCATCGGCAGACCGGGCCGGATTCGTCGAGTGTAATATGTCCGATTTCGCCAGCCGTGCCACCCGGGCCGCGATAGATTTTCCCGTTGATCACGAGACCGGCGCCGACACCGCTGGCGACCTTGATGTACGCCAGGTCGCGGACGCCCTTGCCGCTGCCCCAGACCAGCTCTCCGAGCGCCCCGAGGTTGGCGTCGTTGTCCACGTGCACGGGCACGCCGAGCCGCTCGCGCAGCTCCTCGGCGGGCTTGGTGCCGCCCCAGCCCGGCAGGATCGCGGTGGACCCCAGGGTCCCCGACTCCACGTCGATCGGGCCGGGCACGCCCAGCCCCACGCCGGCCACCTTGGTCCGGTCCACGCCGGTGGCCGCGATCAGCCGGTTGACCAGTTCCTCGGCCCGGTCGAAGCCCTGCGTGGAGGAGGCGTCCACGTCCAGCGGCTCGGACTCCTCGGCCAGCACCTGGTGGGCGAGGTTCCCGATCGCGACGCGCAGGTGCGTGTGCCCGAAGTCCACGCCGATCACGATGCCGGCGTCCCCGCTCAGCGAGACGCTGCGGGCCCGCCGCCCGCCCGCCGAAGTGGGCGTGACCTCGACGGTTCCGCCGTCCTTCAGCTCCCGCACGATGTTGGAGACCGTCGCGGCGGACAGGCCGGTCGCTCGTGCGATCTCCGCCTGCGTGAGCGACCCGGCAAGCCGCACTGCCCGCACGACTCGTTCCAGGTTGGCTCGGTGCAGCGACGACTGCGACCCCGGAGTCTCCATCGACCCATCCACTCCCGCCATCGGCCGGGCGGCCCCAGTGCCGCCCGTGGCCCAGGTCACATCCGCGGAACCGGGCCATTTACAAGTTGTGAACTCCAAGCTCGGCTGTACGGGTTACATCAGTCAAGTCCTTGACGGAAATCGCTCTCGCTTTCACGGTTCCGCCCAGCACACCCGGAGGACATGTACAGGCCACCGCGAGCAGGGCGGAAGGGCGCCGGGGCGGGTGTTCCCGGAGGCGGCCGGGGAGGGCGGTGCGGGGCAGGCGCGGGTTCCCGCGGAGCGTTCAGCCGCGGAATGCGGGCGACCTCGCCGTGACCTGTCCGTGACCCGGGGCGACATCGGACAGCGGGACGGCGGTGCGAATCGCGGGTGCGAAGAGCGTGGGGCGGCGAGGGCGCGCGGGACACCCGGTGCGGCCGGGCCCGACACGAGTGGGGCGCGGGGGCCGCCGGGGCGGCGGCGGAAACGGACGGGCCCGGGCGCCCCCGTGCGGGACGCCCGGGCCCGTCAGCGGGCCTGCCGCTACTTCAGGGCCCCCGCCGTCAGTCCCGCCACCACCTGGCGCTGGAAGACGATGTACGCCGCCAGGACCGGCAGCATCGCCATCACCAGGCCGGCGAACAGGCCGGACCAGTCGCCCTTGTAGCCCTGACTGACGGCGAGCTGGACCAGTCCCTGGGTGAGGACGCGCTTGTCGGGGTCGGTGTTGAGGACCGTGGGCAGCATGTACTGGTTCCACTGGCCCAGGAAGTTGAAGATGCCGACGCTGATCAGACCCGGCTTGGCCATCGGCAGCATGATCTGGAAGAACGTACGCGTGTGCGAGGCGCCGTCGACGAAGGCCGCTTCCGCCACCGAGGTGGGCAGGGTGCGGAAGAAGGCGGTGAGGAAGAAGACCGTGAACGGCAGCGAGTACGCGATGTAGACCAGGATCAGGCCGTGGATGGTGTTCAGCAGGCCCATGTTGTTCACGACGTAGAACAACGGGACCAGCGCCAGCATGATCGGGAAGCTCATGCCGCCGATGAACAGGAAGTAGATGAAGCGGTTGCCGGGGAAGTCGAAGCGGGCCAGGACGTAGGCCGCCATGGAGCCGAGCACCAGGGTGCCGATGAGCGAACCGCCGACCACCAGGATCGTGTTCAGGAAGTAGTCGCTCATGTTGGCCTGGGTCCAGGCCCTCGACCAGTTGTCGAAGTGCAGCCGGTCCGGCAGCGACCAGGGCGAGCCGAAGATGGCGGCGTCGTCCTTGAAGGACGTCATCACCGCCCACAGCAGCGGCAGGACCACCATGATCGCCCACAGGACCAGCATGCCGTGCGAGAAGACGTTGAGGAGGGAGCCCTCCTTCTTCTCCGCCGCCGGCCGCGCCGGCGCCACCTCGACCTTCGATACGGTCGCGCCGGTCTCGGCCGGCAGCGGGGCGGGGGTCTCGGTCGTCTTCATCGCTTCAGTACTCCAGCCGCTCGCGACGGCCCAGCCGCATCACGACCGCCGCGAAGGCGAGCGTGACCACGAGGAGGGCGACGCCGATGGTGGTGGCGTAGGCGGCCTGACCGTCCCGGAACGCCTTCTGGTACACGTACAGGACCATCACGGTGGTCGAGTAGTCGGGACCGCCCGGCCCGGTCGTCATGATCTGGACGACCGCGAAGGACTCGGCGCCGAGCGCGAGGATGCCCATGTAGACCCAGCCGGACTGCACGGTGTCCCACAGCAGCGGCAGGGTGATGCGGAAGAACGTGGTGAAGCGGCTCGCCCCGTCGAGCAGGGCCGCCTCGTACATCTCGGCCGGGATCGACGCCATGCCGGCCGAGAACAGCACCACGAAGAAGCCGACCGTGGACCACACGAGCACGGCCATCACGCACCACAGGGCGAGGCCCGGATCGCCCAGCCACAGGGGCTGGACGCTGTCCAGGCCGATTCCGCGCAGGAACGAGTTGATGGCGCCGCTGTCCGGGTTGTAGGCGAAGGCGAACAGCAGCGAGACGATCGCGATCGACAGCACCTGCGGGAAGAAGTAGACGATTTTGTAGAAGGCGGAGCCGCGGACACCGGAAATCACCGGGCCGCCCCGCCGGCGCCGTCCGCCCACATTGATCATGAAGGCGAAGAACAGCGCCAGACCGATCGTCACCAGCGGCAGAACCAGCGCGAACAGCAGGCTGTGCTGCAACGACTTCCAGAAGATGTCGTCGTCGAACATCCTCCGGTAGTTGTCGAAGCCGACCATCTTGAATTCGGGACTCAGTCCGGTCCAGTCCGTGAACGAGTAGTAGATGGACTGGATGAAGGGCCATACGACGAAAAGCGCGTAGAGCCCGAGGGGTGCCGCGAGGAACCCCACGATGAACCGGTACTTGCCGTGCTGCATTACTGCCGACCCCGATCTCCGGTCAGGTACTGCCGCTGGTGACGGGCCCTCACTTCGGGCCTACTGGTGCTTGTAGTGCTTGATCGACGTGTCCTTCGCGGTCTCGTCGGCGAAGCCCTGGATCTTCTTGATGGCCTCCGCCGGGGTGAGGCGGCCGGCCATCATCTCGCCGAGCCCAGCCACACCGATCTTCTCCTTCTCGAGCTGCACGTACCAGTCCTGCAGCCGCGGATTCACCACGTTGGCTCCGGCCTTGTCCAGCGCCGCCACACCCGACTTCAGGCCGGGGGTGAGGGTGATGCCGTCGGTGCCGCCGTTGAAGGCGGTCAGCGACTTCACCTTGGCGGTGAAGTTCTTCGAGGAGGCCTCGGAGAGCATGATGCGCAGCTGCTCCATGCCGCCCTCGGAGTTCGCCGCCTTGGCCGGCACGACGAAGGGCTCGCCGCCGGACGCCCAGATGGTGCCGAACGGCATCTTGTCGGAGCCGTCGAGGCCGGTGGGCGCGGAGACGGCGAGGTTGAAGTCGGCCGGGATGACGTTGGCCGACTCGTTCTCCACCCAGGAGCCGTTCGGGATGAACAGCGCCTTGCCCTTCGCCCACGCCGTCTGCGACTGGATGTGGTCCAGGCCCGGGGTGCCCTTGAGGACGTAGCCCTTCTTGTAGAGCTCGTAGTAGGCCTCGAAGCAGGCCTTGACGGCCGGGTGCTTCCAGGCGTTCGGCTCCAGGTTGTCGATGGCGTCCAGCACCTCGCGGCCGCCGACCTTGCCGATCATCGGGTACAGCGAGAACGGGAGGTAGTACGGGTACTTGCCCGCGTACGTCCAGCCCGCCATGCCCTTCTTCTTGGCCTTCTCGCAGACCTTGAGCATCTCGTCCCAGGTCTCCGGGTACTTCTCGTCGAGCGAGTCCAGGGCCTTCTGCGAGTACCAGACGCCGTACACCGTGTAGGCGTAGTACAGGATCCAGACCTTGTCGCCGTCGAACTGGCCCATCTCCACGATGCCCGGGCGCAGCGTGTCGCGGACCTTCTTGCCCGGGTCGTCGAACGACGGCGCGTCCAGCAGCGGGGTGAGGTCCGCGAGCTGACTCTTGCCGACGAGCACGCCCATGTCCATCTGCTCGGCGCCGGAGTTGTCGATGAGGTCCGGCGGGTTGCCCTGGTTGAAGCGGGGCTGCAGGGTGGACTGGATCTTCTGGGTGGCGGCGAACTTCACCGGGGCCTTGGGGAAGTCCTTCTGGTAGATCTTCACCGCGTCCTGGGCGTACTCCTTGCCGAAGCCGCCGTCGAAGAGGACGAACTCCATCTTCGCGCCGTCGTTGACGCCGAGCGGGTTCTTCGCGGTCTTCTTGCCGGCCTTCGCCTTGTCCTGTCCGTCGCCGCCGCTGCTCGCGCAGGCGGACAGCAGGCCCATTCCGGGGGCGGCAACCAGGCCGAGCGCCGCGGACCGCTTGATCAGATCGCGGCGGCCGACACCCTCGCCACCGTGGTGCGCAGTGGATCCCATGCTCAAGTCCTCGCCTTCTCCAGGACTCAGGCGGTGAACCGGATCCTCCCCGGCACCGCTGTCGGGTTAGTGCAGGGTCATGCGGGAAACGCCGACAGGTATAGTCCACTTCCCGCCAGGGGAGCAAGATCGAATGCAAGGTTCGCGTTGGGTCTTTTCCGAGTTGAGACCTCCCGGAAATATGAAGGGCCTGTGGGCGCCCTGCCGGAAAAAGTCGCGACATAAGGCCCTGAATGCCACGCTCAACACCCTTGACATCACGGGCCACTTGACCACCTACTGGTTCCTGCGCATCGAGCTGACAACGTTGTCCGAAGCGACGCAGGAGGGGAAGCTGTAGATGCAGCGCAGAAGTCGACTCAGAAACGGTCCGGCGGTCGTACTCACGGCCGCCTTTGTCATGGCCGTCGGTACCCAGGGCGCGGCGGTCGCCCTGCCGGCGAAGGCACCGGCCGCCGACCGGGAGTTCGCATCCTCGTTCGAGGCGGGCGATCCGGCGCCGGACTGGCTGAACACCGTGGACACGGCCGCGGACGGGGGCAAGCGCGCCTCGGGCGTGGACGGCGGCTACAGCACCGGCATCCCGGGCAACGTCGACGACCATGTGACCGAGGTCCGGGCCAGCGACGAGAACACGGGCGCGGGCGAGGTGAAGGAGAACCTCGTCGACGGCGAGCCCGGTACCAAGTGGCTGGCCTTCCAGCCCACCGGCTGGGTGGAGTTCGACCTGGACAAGCCGGTCAAGCTGGTGACGTACGCGCTCACTTCGGCCAACGACTCCGCCGAGCGCGACCCGAAGGACTGGACGCTCCAGGGCTCGACGGACGGCAAGGACTGGAAGACGCTCGACACCCGCTCGGGTGAGAGCTTCAAGGAGCGGTTCCAGACGAAATCGTACGATCTGGCCGAGCCCGCCGAGTATCAGCACTTCCGGCTCGACGTGACCGCGAACAACGGCGCCTCGGGCATCCTGCAACTCGCCGACGTGCAGTTCTCCACCGGCGGCGGGGACGCCCCGGTGCCCCAGGACATGCTGTCCCTCGTCGACAAGGGACCGACCGGCTCGCCCACGGCCAAGGCCGGCGCCGGATTCACCGGAAAGCGTGCCCTGCGCTACGCCGGACGGCACACGGCGGACGGGCGGGCGTACTCGTACAACAAGGTCTTCGACGTGAACGTGCGGGTAGGCGGCGACACCCGGCTGTCCTACCGCGTCTTCCCGTCGATGGCCGACGGCGACCGCGACTACGACGCCACCAACGTCTCCGTCGACCTGGCCTTCACGGACGGCACCTACCTCAGCGGCCTGGGCGCCACCGACCAGCACGGCTTCGCGCTGACACCGCGCGGCCAGGGCTCGGCGAAGGCGCTCTACGTCAACCAGTGGAACAACGTGGCCTCCCGGATCGGCTCGGTCGCGGCCGGCAAGACGGTGGACCGGATACTGGTGGCGTACGACTCGCCGGACGGCCCGGCGAAGTTCCGCGGCTGGATAGACGACGTCGCCCTGAAGCCGGTGCCGCCCGAGAAGCCGAAGGCGCATCTGTCGGACTACGCGCTGACCACCCGCGGCACCAACTCCAGCGGCAGCTTCTCGCGCGGCAACAACTTCCCGGCGACGGCCGTCCCGCACGGCTTCAACTTCTGGACACCGGTCACCAACGCGTCTTCGCTGAGCTGGCTCTACGAATACGCACATGCGAACAACGACGAGAACCTGCCGACGATCCAGGCGTTCAGCGCGAGTCATGAGCCGAGCCCCTGGATGGGTGACCGGCAGACCTTCCAGCTCATGCCGTCGGCCGCCTCCGGCACCCCGGACACCGGCCGTGAGGCGCGCGAGCTGGCCTTCCGGCACGAGAACGAGACCGCGCGGCCGTACTACTACGGCGTCCGGTTCGAGAACGGGCTGAAGGCGGAGATAACCCCGACCGACCACGCGGCCGCGCTGCGCTTCACCTACCCGGGTGACGACGCGAGCGTGGTGTTCGACAACGTGACCGAGCAGGCGGGGCTGACCCTGGACAAGGAGCACGGCGTCGTCACCGGCTACTCGGACGTGAAGTCGGGTCTGTCGACGGGCGCGACCCGGCTGTTCGTGTACGGCCGGTTCGACAAGCCGGTGACCGGCGGCGACTCCAGCGGGGTGAAGGGCTTTCTGCGTTTCGACGCGGGCGCCGACCACACGGTCACCCTGCGGCTCGCGACCTCGCTGATCAGCGTGGACCAGGCGAAGGACAACCTGGCGCAGGAGATCCCGGACGGCACCTCCTTCGGCACGGTCAAGGCGCAGGCCCAGCGGACCTGGGACAAGCTGCTCGGCAAGGTCGAGGTGGAGGGCGCGACCCCGGACCAGCTGACCACGCTGTACTCCAGCATGTACCGGCTGTACCTGTACCCGAACTCGGGCTTCGAGAAGGTCGGCGGCAAGGACCAGTACGCCTCGCCCTTCTCCCCCATGCCGGGCCCGGACTCCCCGACGCACACCGGCGCGAAGATCGTCGACGGCAAGGTGTTCGTCAACAACGGCTTCTGGGACACGTACCGGACCACCTGGCCCGCGTACTCGTTCCTGACCCCGTCGCAGGCGGGTGAGATGGTCGACGGGTTCGTGCAGCAGTACAAGGACGGCGGCTGGACCTCCCGCTGGTCCTCCCCCGGCTACGCCGACCTGATGACCGGCACCTCCTCGGACGTCGCGTTCGCCGACGCGTACGTCAAGGGCGTGAAGTTCGACGCGAAGGCGGCGTACGACGCGGCGGTCAAGAACGCCACGGTCGTCCCCCCGGCCTCGGGCGTGGGCCGCAAGGGCATGAGCACCTCGCCGTTCCTCGGCTACACCAGCACCGACACGCACGAGGGCCTGTCCTGGGCGATGGAGGGCTACGTCAACGACTACGGCATCGCCAAGATGGGCGAGGCCCTCTACAAGAAGACGGGCGAGAAGCGCTACAAGGAGGAGTCGCAGTACTTCCTCAACCGCGCCCGGGACTACGTGAACCTCTTCGACTCCAGGGCCGGCTTCTTCCAGGGCCGTGACGCCAAGGGCAACTGGCGCGTGGACTCCTCGAAGTACGACCCGCGCGTGTGGGGCTACGACTACACGGAGACCAACGGCTGGGGCTACGCCTTCACCGCCCCGCAGGACAGCCGGGGCCTGGCCAACCTGTACGGCGGCCGGCAGGGCCTCGCCGACAAGCTCGACGAGTACTTCGCCACGCCCGAGACGGCCTCCCCGGACTACGTCGGCTCCTACGGCGGTGTCATCCACGAGATGACCGAGGCTCGGGACGTCCGGATGGGCATGTACGGCCACTCCAACCAGGTCGCGCACCACGTCATCTACATGTACGACGCGGCCGGTGAGCCCTGGAAGGCGCAGGGACACGTGCGCGAGGCGCTGTCCCGGCTCTACACCGGCAGCGAGATCGGCCAGGGCTACCACGGCGACGAGGACAACGGCGAGCAGTCGGCCTGGTACCTCTTCTCCTCGCTCGGCTTCTACCCGCTGGTCATGGGCGGCGACGAGTACGCCATCGGCTCCCCGCTGTTCAAGAAGGCGACCGTGCACCTGGAGAACGGCCGCGACCTGGTGATCAAGGCGCGGCGCAACAGCGCGAAGAACGTGTACGTGCAGGGCGTGAAGGTGAACGGCAGCCCCTGGACGTCCACTTCGCTCCCCCACTCGCTGCTGTCCAAGGGCGGGGAGCTGGAGTTCTTCATGGGCTCCAAGCCCTCGACGTGGGGGACCGGCGCGAAGGCGGCGCCGGTCTCCGTCACCCAGGACGACAAGGTGCCGGCGCCCCGCGCGGACGTGCTGAAGGGCGACGGCGCCCTGTTCGACAACACCTCGGCGACCAGCGCGACGGTCACCACGGTGGACCTGCCGGCCGCGGACGGTGCCAAGCCGGTCCAGTACACGCTGACCTCGGCGGCGGACCACACGAAGGCACCGGCCGGCTGGACGCTGCAGGGGTCCGCGGACGGCACGACCTGGAAGACCCTGGACCACCGCTCCGGCGAATCGTTCCGTTGGGACCGGCAGACCAGGGCGTTCGGCATCGCCGCCCCGGGCACCTACGCGAAGTACCGCCTGGTCCTCGACGGTGAGGCGACGCTGGCGGAGGTGGAGCTGCTGGGCTGACCGGCGCATGAGGGAGGGGGCGGACCCGGCCGGGTCCGCCCCCTCTTCGCGTGTGCGCTCAGCCGGTGGCGAGGGTGAAGACGTGCAGGTCGGTGTCGCGCGGGAGGGTCACGCTGCGGACGGCCTTGCCGTCCGGGGCCGCGACGGGCTTCGTGGCGAAGACGTAGGTCGCCACCGGGTCCTTGTCGGCGCCCGCGACATTGCGGTACGCCCCCTTCGCGACCACCTCGTTGCCGTAACTCACGGTGCCGCCCCCGCCGCCGACGGTCCAGTCGGTGAAGGCGAGGTCGACGGTGCCGGTGGTGCCGTCGGTGTAGGTGACGGTGGCCTTGGTCTGCTGGTTGCCGTTGACGGCGCTGCCGATGAAGGACAACCGGGTCGCCGGCTCGGCGAGTTCGACGGTCTGGCCGGAGGCCGAGGCGTTGTCCGGGCGGCCGGCGGGCGAGTTCGGCCAGGCGAAGGGGAGACCGTCCACCGTGCCCCGGCCGCCCGGGGTCAGACCGGCGGCGGCGAGGGCCTGGCGGGAGTAGCTCCAGCCGCCGCCGTCGTAGTCGGCCTCGTCGTGGTCGCCCTCGTCGTCCGAGACACCGGTGTTGTCGTAGGCGGCCAGCAGGGTGCCCGGAGCGGCCACGGTCAGGGAGACCGGCTGGTCGTAGGAGGTGTCGCCGGAGGTCACCGTGACCTTGACGTCGTAGAAGCCCTGGGTGGCGTCCTTCGCCGCGGCCAGGGTGATCTGCTGGGCGCCGTCGGTGACCGTGCCCTCGGCGGGCGTGGCCGTCACGCCGGCCGGTGCCCGCACCCGGAAGCGCACCTCGGGTCCGGTGCCGCCGCTCAGCGCCAGCGCGCGGATGCCGATCTCCGTGCTGTCACCGGGTGCGACCGTGGCGGTGGTGGGGCCGACGCCGATCTGGTACGGCTGCTCACCCTCCCGGAAGGACGGCGGCGGCGAGGACGCGCCCCAGGTGCGGTTCGGGGTGGCGGACAGGGTGTAGTCCAGCCGGCCGCCGTCCCGGACGAAGGAGGCGGGCAGCCAAGGACGGTCGCTGCCGCGGCCGTCGACCTTCAGGGACTGGACGTACGGGGCGTCGGCCGCCGCTCCGGTGGCCCGCACGGAGATGTCGTTGCCGTGCGGGCGGTCGATCTCCACGCGCTCGAACAGCGGTGAAGCCAGCACGAGTTCGGCGCGGGAGGGCACCTGCGGGTACATGCCGAGCGCGGAGAAGACGTACCAGGACGACATGGCGCCGAGGTCGTCGTTGCCGGGTATGCCGCCGGGCCCGGTCGACCAGAGCTGCCGCATCGCCGCGCGGACGGTCTCCTGCGCCTTGTACGGGGCTCCGGCGTAGTCGTACAGGTAGGGCACGTTGATGGACGGTTCGTTGTCCAGCTCGGACTTGGCGCCGCCCTTGCCGGTCAGGGCCCAGCCGCCGTCGGCGTTGTGGAAGAAGGCGTCGAGCCGGGCGAGCGCCTTGTCGGTGCCGCCCATCGCCGCGAAGAGCCCGGCGGGGTTGTGCTGGACCATCCAGGTGTACTGGGCGGCCGACCCCTCAACGAAGCCGTTGCCTGTGTCGGGGGTGAAGCCGGTGACCCAGCTCCCGTCGGCCTTGCGGTTGGCGATGTAGCCGCCGCCCTGGTCGGCCGCGAGGTTGAAGTTGTTCTGCCACCACTGGGCCCGGCGGGCGAAGGTACTGGCCGTG
>Ga0308175_100000522_pt1 | contig 26339 bp, 23 predicted proteins | sample PhyCR1_3_FD_203893 | JGI IMG/M metagenome (GOLD analysis project Ga0308175, IMG submission 203893) | Soil microbial communities from UC Gill Tract Community Farm, Albany, California, United States - DLSLS.C.R1 | ecosystem: Environmental > Terrestrial > Soil > Agricultural land | place: USA...
TTGAACGTGTTACCGCCGGTGTGCTTGAACCAGTAATTCCCAGCCAGGAGGTCGATCTTGCCGTCCCCGTCGATGTCCGCCGCCGCCATGCCTTCGGGGTAGGCGGCGCCTTTGGTTTCGGAGGCGCCGGAGAAGATTTCGATCAGCGGCCACGCGTCGAGCTGCGTGGGATTCGGCGGGATGGGGGCGAGGAAGATCTTTTTGGCCTTCTGGTTCCAAAAGGCAATCTGCGGCCGGCCGGTGCCGAGGAAGTCGCCGAAGATCTGGTCGTGGTGCTGGTTGGCACCGGACTTTTTGACCGTGTACCGCTTCCACGGGATGGCGGGGTCGTAGTGGGACGGGCCGGGGTTCTGCCACCAGTAGAGGTTGGGCGATTGAAAGTCGCCACCGAAGACGACGTCGGGGTTGCCGTCGCCGTCGATGTCGCAGACGGCGCCGCCGGCTTCGAGCGTGAGGTACTCCTTGTCAATAAGGTAACGCTCCCAGCCTTGGGGCGTGCGCCGGTACCAGACCAGGGCGGGCGCTTTCTGGCGGAACGAGAGGACGAAGTCGTTCACGCCATCTTTGTCGAGGTCGGCGACGACGGCGCCGGTCTGCTGCTGAGAGCCGCCGCGGGCGGGGAGGTCGCCGCGGGAGGTGGAGAGGTGCTGCCAGAGCAGGCCGGAGGCGGCGACGGTCCCGAAGGCGGAGGGGCCGTTGGCAGGAGCCTCGGCCAGGACCGGCCAGGCGGCGAGGGTCAGCAGGATCGCGATGATCGGTCGAGAGCGGGTCATGGTTCAGTCCTCCCGTGTTGGGCCCGGGGCATTATCGCGCGGGGCGGCGTTGGGGGGTAGGGCCGAGCAGAGGGTGAACAGGCAGCGTCGCACGCCGGCATCGTACCAAGGTACTACTCCGGCAGCGGCGGCGGGGGTATGATCCCGGTCTATGCACGTGCCGGACGGATTCTTGAACGCGAAAGTGCTTGGCCTCTCCGCCGGCCTGGCGGCGGCGGGCGTCGGCGCGGCGGTGCTGCGCACGCGGGGGATGGAACGGCGGAAGGTGCCGCTCCTAGGCCTCTCCGCCGCCTTCATCTTTGCCGGGCAGATGCTCAACTTCCCCGTCGCCGGCGGCACCAGCGGTCACCTGATCGGTGGCGTCCTCGCGGCAGTGCTCCTCGGCCCCAGCGCCGCCGTCCTGGCACTAACCGCCGTCCTCATCATCCAGTGCTTCGTCTTCGCAGACGGCGGCGTCTGGGCCCTGGGCGCCAACGTCCTCAACATGGGCGTCGTTGACGCCGTCGCCGGATACTACGTCTATCGCGCAGTTGCGGCACTAACCTCTTCCCGCCGCGGCAGGCTGGCCGCCGTCGCGGCCGGCGCGTGGGTCGGAACCGTACTGGCGGCCGTCGTATGCAGCGGGATGCTGGTCATGTCCGGCGCCGCCCGCGCGGCGGTAATACTGCCGGCGATGCTCGGCGTCCATGCCTTGATCGGAATCGGCGAGGCCACCATCACGGTCATCGTCGTCTCGGCCGTATGGAAGGCCCGCCCGGAGATAATCCTGCGCGACACCCGACCGGCCACCACACCCGCGCCCCGCGCAGGAGCATGGGAATTCGCCGGCTACGGTTTGCTCGTCGCCTTGGCCCTGGCCGTCTTCGTCGCCCCGCTCGCGTCCAACGCGCCCGACGGCCTTGACAAGGTGGCGGCCGACCACGGCGTCCGTTCGCGCGAAACACCCGTCCTGAAATCCCCGCTGGCCGAGTATCGCATGCCCGGCATCGCCCGCGAGCACGTCGCGACCGCGGCCGCCGGACTGGCGGGGACCCTCGTCGTCTTCGGCGTCGCCCTCGTCGTGGCCAAGTCGCTGGCCCGCCGCCGCGGCGAAACCACCAGCGTTGACACCGACGCCGAGCCCATCTCCGGCACGGCCGGATAAGGTCGCAGGCGTGGGCGGTCACCATCACCACCATTCGACTTTCTTTGACCCGTACAGCCGGATCAACGGGCCCGTGCACCGCCTGCCCGCCGGCGCCAAGTTGGCCGCCGCCGTGCTGTTGATCGGCTCGATCGTAACCCTCCCCGTCAACGTGACCACGCTGGTGACGTTTTACCCCGCCGTGATCCTGTTCCTGGTGGCCGTCCTCGGTCTGAGCTTCATCCCCGCCACCTTCGTCATCAAGCGGTTGCTGGTGCTCGAGCCCGTAGTCCTTCTCGCCGCGGCGATGGCCCTGTGGCAGCCCGCCGGAGCCAGGGTTTTTGCCGCCATCCTCCTGCGCAGCACCTTGTGCATCGCCGTCGTCATTCTGCTCTCGAACACCACGCCCTTCCCCGATCTCCTCGGCGTCCTCCGCAGGATCAGAATGCCCGCAATCCTGGTGACGACGCTCGCCCTGATGTACCGCTACCTCTCCGTTCTCGTGGACGAGTCCCAGCGGATGCGCCGCGCCCGTGCCAGCCGCACCTTCGTCAAAACGTCCCGCGGCCAGTGGATCGCCATCGGCGCGACCCTCGGCCAACTCTTCGTCCGCACCGGCGAACGCGCCGACCAAATCTACGCCGCGATGTGCGCCAGGGGGTGGAGATGAGCATCGGAATTGAGGAGGCCTCCGCCCTCAGCGGCCAGCGTTCACCGGCGGCGCAAGCGGAAAAGTCCTCCCCCGCGCCCCACGCAATCGAGATAAGGGACCTGCACTTTCACTACCCCAACAGCGACGGCTCCCTGCACGGGATCAGCTTCACCGTCGCCCAAGGCGAATGCGTGGCGGTCATCGGCCCAAACGGCGCCGGCAAGTCCACGTTGCTGTTGCACCTCAACGGCATCCTGCCCGAGGGAAATGCCGCCGACCGCGGCGGGGAAGTGCGGGTCTTCGGAAACGCGATCGGCCCGAAAAACCTCGCACAGGTGCGCCGCGACGTCGGGCTGCTCTTCCAGGAGCCCGACGATCAGCTCTTCTGTCCGACCGTGTACGAGGACGTGGCCTTCGGCCCGCGGCAGTTCGGCCTGAGCGAGCAGCAAGTCGCCGAGCGGGTCGGACGGTGTCTGGCGTACGTGGGGCTCGAAGGCTTCGACCAGCGCTCGCCGAACCGGCTCAGCGGCGGCGAAAAGAAACGCGTCGCCCTCGCCGGAGTCCTCGCGTGTGAGCCGAAGGTGCTGGTCCTCGACGAGCCGACCGCCGGCCTGGACCCACGCGGCAGGCGCGAATTCATGGCCCTGGTAAAAGACCTGCCCGCCACCCGCATCATCGCCACGCACGACCTGGAAATGGTCGTCCAACTCTGTCCCAGGGTGATCCTGCTGGACGCCGGCGAAGTCGTCGCCGATGGCGAGGCGAGCAAGCTGCTGGCCGACCCCAACCTGATGGACCAGCACGGCCTCGAGGTCCCCCACGTACTCCGCATCGAGCGCCGCCCCGGCGTGTAGCCGCCGCCAGCGCCCCAGCCCGAGCTAAAGCCGCAAAACCCGATACAGGTATTTCGATCCCCCGGTAATCACCGCGCCGATCAGAAAAACCCCCGCCGCCACGCCCCACCTCCCGCCGACTTGCGGCGGCGGATTGATGTCGTCCTGAAACGGCAGCAGAACGCCGGCGATCAGGATGCCCGTCCCGACCGTCATGACGGCGGTCACCAGGAATCGAACCACGGGGCGGCGCTTGGGCGTATCTTCGCTCGTCATGTCGGCAGCTTTAACTGAAGAATCCCCCCGCTGACCAGCGCCTGCACCGCGATGAACAGCCCCAGCAGCGCAACCGCCAGCGGCGATATCAGCGGCAACCTCCGCAGCGGCGTGGCCTGAAAAGAAAACCGGTCGATCAGCCGACGCGCGTACAGCATCAGCATCCCAATCAAAATCAGCACCGACGCCAGCCCGAACGAAAAGGCGATGATCAGGACCAGCCCGAACCCCGTACGGTGCAACGCGATCGCCGAGAGGAGCACGATCAGCGCCGAAGGGCACGGCACGATCCCGCCCGAAACGCCCAAAGCAACCAGCGACCCCAGCGTGATCCGGTCCGGCACATCGTGCGTGTGACCGCCGGGCCCGTGGTGGTGCTCCGGAAAGCCCGGCGGGTGGCTGTGGTACGCAAGCGCCGAAGGACTGAGCGCGCCCGCCCCCACCGGCGAAAAAGTCGCCTTCGCCAGGTCCGCGTGCGTGGCGGCGTACATCAGCGCATACCGCCGGGTGAATTGCCACAACCCGATCGCAACGATCATCAGCCCGGACGCGAAGCCGAGCCACGGAAACAGCGTTTCCGGCAGCACGTACCGCGAGGCGAACAGCACCACCACGCCCAGCGCAAACACGCCCGCCACGTGCGTGATCGTCACCACCGCGCCCAAAAGCATCGCGTGCCGCGCCGTGCCGTGCGACCCGACCAGATACGCGGCGACCACGGTTTTCCCGTGGCCCGGCGAAAGCGCGTGGAACGAACCCAGCACGAACGCCACCGCCAGCGACAGCAGCACCACCGTGAACGAAAGTCGCTCGGCCGTAATGAGCCGGGTGAAGCGGTCCTGCGGCGTGGACGTGTTGCGCCCGGGCGCCGCGCCCGCCGGCTTGCCCGCGGCCCCGGCGACGCCCAGCCCGGGTCCCGTCGTCGCCCCCGCCGGCGAGACGATCATCCGCCCGACCGTATCGTCCGCCGGCGGCGTGAACGGATCCGCCGCCGGATAGGATTCCAGCGCACGGCTCCGATCCGTCTCCGGAATCGTCGCTTCAATCACCCGCAATCCCGCCGACGCCCGCCCCACGATTTCGCGCCATCCCTTGCGACCGGGGAACGTGTCGTCCGCGTACTCGATCGTGGTCCGATCGTGCACGCCCGCCAGCGGCGCGCGGTAGTCGATCGTCAGCAGCAGCGTCGGCAGGTCCCCGGCACCGGCCCGGTTCCGCACGTCCGAAGACACCGCCGTAAGCGGCACCGGCCGACCGTCCACCTTCACGCTCTGCCCGGCCGTAAGCTTCGGGACCTTCGCCCCCAGGTACGCTTCCCGCTCCGCCTCGGAAATCACGCCGTTGCGGTCCGCATCCAGCAGCGGCATCTCCTGCGCGCTGGGAATTTCCGCCAGGTCAAGCCGGTATCGCACCTCAAGATGGTCGCCTTCGACCAGGATCGACGTGTAGTGGCTCACGGAAAAGTTGCCCATCGGGTGGGCGCATAACGGAACCGTGACCCAAATCACAAGCAGGTAGAACAGGCGGCGATGGTTCATCGGTGACCGGCCGATGGTACCATGTCGGTCCACTGCCCGTAAGGAGAACGATGAGGGTCACCCTGGCAATTTGCGCGGCGATCTGCCTGGCCGGGACGGCGGCCGCGCACCCGGAGGACATGAGTTTGCTCCGCCTCGTCCTGGGCGAGGGGCACATGGACGCCGTCCTGACCCTGCCCACGCGCGACATGTCCGCCTGGGTGCCCCCGGCGCAGGGCACCGATTATCCGGTCTTGGTCGTCCGACAACTGACCAAAGAAGCCCCCGACTTGCTCGAGGTCGGCTTCGACGATCAGATGGTCACGCCCACCGCCATCAAGGTCCGGCCGGCGGGGGTCGGCTTCATCGAGGTGGACGCCACCTACCCCATGCCCCCGGCCGCGGCGGTGCTGTCCGTCCGCTCCAGGCATCTACGCAAGCTGCCTCCCGGCCACCAGCAGGCCCTCTCCGTCGAAGACTCCCGCGGCAACAAGTCCCCCACCGACGAGCTCCGCGTCGTCGCCGAAGACGTGCTGACGCTCCAGCAGGACGGCGGCGTCATGGACCTGCCGCTCTGGAAACCGCCTAACCTCCCCGCCTCCGCCCCCGCCGCACCCCCTCCCCCGGCCCCCGTCCTGCCGCCGGCCCCGCATTCCACCGCCACCGCTGTCGTGGCGGTGAAGGAGCTCCGGCCACTCTGGGCGTGCGTCGCCGCCGCCGCCGCGGGCGCCTTGGTCCTTTACCTCGCCTTCTCCAGGCGGGCGACGCGGTGACTACAATCGGGCACATGGCCGATCACGATCGATACGAGTCGCCCCTGGCATCGCGCAACGCCAGTCCGGAGATGCTGCGCCTCTTTTCCCCCCGCCACAAATTTTCCCTCTGGCGCCGCCTCTGGCTGCAACTCGCCACCACCCAGCGCGACCTCGGCCTCACCCGAATCACCCCCGAAGCGCTCGCCCACATGCAAGCGAAGCTCGACGACATCGACTTCGACCGCGCCGCCGACTGGGAAAAACGCCTGCGCCACGACGTCATGGCCCACGTCCACACCTTCGAAGAAGCCGCGCCGGCCGCCAAGGGCGTCATCCACCTCGGCGCCACCTCCCAATTCGTCGTGGACAACGCCGACCTGATCATCATGCGCGACGCCATGAAGCTGCTGGCGGGACGCCTCGCCAGTGCCATCGACGCCCTCGGCTCGTTCGCCGAGAAATGGAAGGACCTCCCGACCCTGGGCTACACCCACTTCCAGCCCGCCCAGCTGACCACCGTCGGAAAGCGCGCCACCCTCTGGGCGCAGGACCTGGTCATCGACCTGGACGAACTCGAGCACCGCATCGCCACCCTCAAGTTCCGCGGCGTAAAGGGCACCACCGGCACCCAGGCGTCGTTCCTGTCGCTCTTCGACGGCGATCACCGCAAAGTGGAGGACCTCGACCGCCGCGTCACCGCCGCCTTCGGCTTCGAATCCTCCTTCGCGGTAACCGGCCAGACATACCCCCGCAAAGTCGACGCGCAGGTCGTCGGCGCCCTCGCCGGCATCGCCGCCTCCGTTCACCGTTTCTGCAACGACGTACGTTTACTCGCCGGAATGAAGCAAATCGAAGAGCCCTTTGAGGAACAACAGGTCGGTTCCAGCGCAATGGCCTACAAGCGAAACCCGATGCGGTGCGAACGGGCTACCGGTTTAGCGCGGTTCGTCATCAGCCTCAGTACCTCCCCCCTCCAAACCGCCGCCGAACAATGGTTCGAGCGCACCCTCGACGACTCGGCCAACAAGCGACTGGCAATTCCCGAGCCGTTCCTGGCCATCGACGGGTGTCTTCTCATCCTCATCAACGTCGCCCGAGGCCTCGTCGTGTACCCCGGAACCATCGAAGCCGCCGTCAATGCCGAGCTCCCCTTCATGGCCACCGAGGAGATCCTGATGGCCGCCACCCGCGCCGGCGGCGACCGCCAGGAGCTGCACGAGATCTTGCGCCGCCACTCCCACGCCGCGGCGGAACAGGTCAAACTCCACGGCCGCCCCAACGACCTGCTGGAACGGCTACGGTCCGAACCCGCTTTCGCCCGCACGAACTTCGCACAGGTGCTCGACCCCGCAAAATTCGTCGGCCTTGCCCCCAGGCAGGTGACCGAATTCCTGGAGCAGGTGGTCGCGCCGATACGCCGCCGATACGCGGCCCAGTTGGGGCAGCGGGTGGAACTCAAAGTCTAATCGCTGCGACGGCGCCGCGCGCCCATATTGCCGGTTGCCCCTTCCGTTGGGGCAAAGGGCGAGAAATACCGCCTTTTCCGACGCGGGGGATTCTGTTGACGCTGCCGCGAAAACAGCCCCCAAACGCGTCGAAGGACCCGTCGCATGTCCTTTTTTCAATGGAAAGCCGCGCACCCGACCGATAATACATTCCCGCGACACCCCTTAACGGATGATAAACCTGGATTTGCGTCAACAAATGGAGCCGTCGTTTGTAGAAAAGTAAGGTACCTTACCTCGCCGTAAGGCCGCGGCATAACATCTCAGTCGGGGAATTTAATTGGCTAGACATGCCGTTCCAGTAGTGGTATTCTACAGAGCTGTTTATTGGGCGTATCGAGGGACTTTTTGATCCGCGGATGTTTCGGAGGCTGCGACGACCTGAGAGGGAATCAAATGCCGCCCGTGCATTGGGAGAGCAGTTAGGCTTGCACGGCCGGCAGCCAGGAAGCGCAGACGAGAGGAGAGCTTATGCCTTGGGGACTTTTGGTGGGCACACACGGTGGGCACGATGCCGGCAAGCCGCTGTGGCAACGCATCGCCATTGCCGGCGCGGGACTGTTCGTCGGCGTTCTCGGGCTGGGGCACAACGCCTCCGCACAGACCACCGATGAGCTGCGGAACTTTTTCCGCACCGACCCGCACTTCTTCCAGTGGGACTTTGACGACCCCTCGCAGGCGAGCGGCAACGCGCCCGTGGGTACGCCCGAGCACCAGTTCATGGTGTCTCCAAAGCTCAACAATTCCAACTTCGCCCAGGTGGACGCCATCCTGCGGCAATCCGGCCCCTCAAACCCCAACTTCTGGCAGTCCGTCACGGTCCAGGAAGACCTGACCAGCACCGGCGCAATCGGCATCTTCTACCTGCACCGAACCACCCTCACCTTCGCCGACCTCGAGCCCGACTTCGGCGCTCGTACGCGCAACCTCGCCAACCAGCAGGCGGCCTCCGCGTGGTCGCGCGGCGTGGAACTGGGCAACTTCGACCTGCTTCCGCCCAACCTCGACGTCGCGCCTCAACAGCCGATGCTCAACCCCTCCCTATACCCGGGCAACCCCGGTTTCGGTGACCCCAGCGTCGGCGCAGCCAATACGCGGACCGGCCTCTTCATGAGCACCATCCGCAAGCTCACCAACGTCGAATCCAGCAACACCGGTAACCTCCTGGTCGTCCCCTGGGCGACGCGCTTCAACAACTGGGGCAACGACTCCCTCGACACCGACCACAATCCCGCCAACGGCTACCAGTTCGTCACCCCCGACCAGCTCCCCAACCGCGACGATTTCGCCGCCCAGCTCCTGCACTACCGCCTCCGCGGCGCAGACTCCGTTCACCTCTTTCAGCCCGGCGTCCAGACCGATAACGACGGGTCCCCCTACACCATGGCGGAGATGCGCGAGGACATGATCCGAGGGTGGTTCGGCCCCAACAATATCGTCCAGAACATGTTCAACGACCCGGCCACGCACGTCTCCACCCTGACCACCGACGTCCACGTGGACGGGACCACCAAGTCGATGGAGCAGGCCGGCGTGATTTATTCGGCCGTGAACAACAACAACACGCTCGGCATGGTGCTGAGCAACATGGACTCGCAGTACCACTACGTAAACTTTGCCGACACCTTCGGCCCCGGCACGTTGAACATGGACATCGGGCTCGCCCCCGGCGTCCACATGTTCGTGCGGTTCGCCCTGAACAACGGCCACTGGCAGGCGTTCGACTACAGCAGCCTGGGAAACAGCACCGCGGCGCGAAGTGGCGTCGGCATTCCCGAACCCGGCACCTTCTCGCTCATGGCGGGCGCGGGCGCCCTGGTCCTGCTGCGGCGCCGCCGCCACTCCAAGAAGTAAGCCCGCCGATCTCGGCAGAATAGCAGTCACGAAGGCCGCCCTCCCCGGGCGGCCTTCTTTGTTCGGCGCCCGAATGCCCCCTCGCCGCCGCCACGCGCCATCGCCGACCCCGCGCCTTTCATCATGGAATGTCCGCGCCGCGGCAATACAATGCCCGCCGAGGCTTTAGCCGCATCGCACGACCTGCCGACATTGCTTACAGGCCTACGGTGCGCCGCGCGGGGGTTGCTGCGCCCGTGGGTCGTCGCGGAGCACGGACGCCCGCTCGGAAAGGGAACGGTTACCCCGCATGCCACGTGACATCCCGGTCGGGAACGGGCGCCTGCTCGTCACCTTCGACCACCTCTACCAGATCCGCGACATTTACTTCCCCCACGTCGGGCAGGAAAACCACGCCGGCGCCGGCCCCTGCCGCTTCGGCGTCTACGCCGACGTCCCCGGCCGCGGCCGCGGGCAGCTTTATTGGACCAGCGACCCCGGCTGGCAGATCCGCCAGCGCTACCTCCGCGACACCCTCACCACCAGCGTCAGCCTCGACCACCGCGACCTCCGCCTCGGCCTCTACTGCAACGACGTGGTCGACTTCCACCGCCCCATCCTCGTCCGCAAGATCAAGATCAAGAACCTCGCCGGCAAGGAACGCGTGGTGCGCCTCATGCACCACCAGGACTTCAACATGTTCGGGACCAAGGTCGGCGACACCGCCTACTACGACCCCGAGCTCCGCTCCATCGTCCACTACCGCGCCAAGCGCTACCTGATGGTCACCTACTTCGGCAACGGCGAGCAGCGCATCGACGAGTACGCCACCGGCACCAGCGGCTTCCACGGCGCCGAAGGCACCTGGCGCGACGCCGAGGACGGCCACCTCCAGGGCAACGCCATCGCGCAGGGCGCGGTGGACTCCACCATCGCCCACCACGTCAGCCTCCCCGCCGACGGCGACCGCACCGTCTACATGGTCGTCATCGCCGGCCGCAGCCGCGAGGAACTCGTCGAGCAGCACAAGTGGCTCGTCAAAACCGGCCCCCAGGGCGTCATCGACCGCACCACCAGCTACTGGCGCCTCTGGGTCGGCGGCACCAACATCAACTTCGGCAACCTCCCCCCAAAGGTCGTCGAGCTGTTCAAGCGCTCCCTGCTGATCGTCCGCACCCAGATCGATAACAACGGCGCGATCATCGCTGCGAATGATAGCGACATCATGCAGTTCAGCCGCGACACCTATAGCTACATGTGGCCGCGCGACGGCGCGCTGGTCGCCAACGGCCTGGACATGGCCGGCTTCCCCGACCTCGCCCGCTGGTTTTACACCTTCTGCCGCGACGTCATCACCCCCGAGGGCTACTTCCTCCACAAGTACAACCCCGACGGCTCCCCCGCCTCCTCCTGGCACCCCTGGGTCCTCAAGGGCAACCAGGTCCTCCCCATCCAGGAAGACGAAACCGCTTTGGTCGTCTGGGCCCTCTGGCGCCACTACTACCGCTACCGCGACATCGAGTTCGTCCGCCCCCTCTGGGTGGACCTCGTCCAGAAGGCCGCCGACTTCATGGTCAACTACCGCGACCCCGAAACCGGCCTGCCGCTCCCGAGCTACGACCTCTGGGAAGAACGCTGGGGCGTCCACGCCTTCACCGTCGCCACCGTGTACGGCGGACTCAAGGCCGCGCGAAACTTCGCCGTCTGCTTCGGCGACCGCCCCAAGGCCGAGATCTACAACCGCGCCGCCGAAGAGGTCAAGGCCGGCGCCGCCAAGTACATGTTCAGTCAGAAGCTCAACCGTTTCGTCCGCCGCCTCGTCCCCAAGGACGCGCCCGTCCCCCCCGACGAGCCGCAGTACGTCGAGACCACCGAGCTGAAAAAGGACCCCCAGACCGAAGACCTCTTCGACGTGGACGAGGTGATCGACTCGTCGATGTACGCCATCTTCAAGTTCCACCTCTTCGAGGCCGACGACCCACGCGTCGAATCCACCATGCGGGCCATCGAGGAAAAGCTCTGGGTCAAGACCCGCGTCGGCGGCGTCGCCCGCTACGAGAACGACTACTACCACCGCATCAGCAACGACCTCCAAAGCGTCCCGGGCAACCCCTGGTTCATCTGCACCCTCTGGCTCGCCGACTACTTCATCACCCGCGCCCAGACCCCCGGCGACCTCAAGCTCGCCCTGCCCATCTTCGAATGGACCGCCAACCACGCCCTCGAGAGCGGCATCCTCGCCGAGCAGGTCAACCCCTACACCAACGAGCCGATCTCCGTCAGCCCCCTCACCTGGAGCCACGCCACGGTTGTATCTACCGCAATCAAATACCTCGAAAAACTCGAACAGCTCCAGCTCTGCCAGGCCTGCAACCAGCCCGTTTTCCGCCTCCGCCGCCGCGGCATGGTCGAGGTCAAGAGCCAGGCCCACTTCGACCGCCTCGAGGCCGATTTCAACCTCGGCACCAGCCGCGAAATGGCCAGCCCCATCGGCAAGCTCATCAAGCAGGACCCCGTCAGCCGCCAGCCCCTGCGCGCCACCCTCGCCATCGACACCCGCGACTGCATCGGCTGCGAAGTCTGCGTCGCCCACTGCCACCGCGACGTCCTGAAAATGGTGGACGGCAAGGCCCTCATTGACCTCCGCAACCTCAACCAGTGCGACCTCGACGGCACCTGCGTCGAGGTCTGCCCCACCGACGTGGTGACGCTACTCGTCCAACCGGCCGAAGGCGCCGCCGCCCCGCCGGGTGTAACCGCGCCGCCAGCCGTGGAGAAACCCGCGGGCGGGCTGTCGCCGCTGCTCCAGCCGCCCTCGCCCGCGACCGGCACCACACCCTGACGTTGCGATCGCGCCCGCCGTGGTATTCCGTTATGAGAATGACGCCCCGTGAGGGTAGGGCGCAATCCAAACCAGAACATTCAGCGATATTCGCTTGAAAGCGAACCCACCGCCCGCCCCCCTGGAAAAATCCCCCGCCTTCCAACAAGCCGCCCTCGCCATGAGCCGCACTGCCCTGTTCGAAACCCCCGCCCAACCGCCAGGCCGCGCCCTCTGGTCCGACCCACTTCCGGATGCTAAAATCCCTCATCCCTCAGGCCACAACCGGGTACGGCAGCCAGCCGATGTCCCATAACCGTCGGCCGGCCCGCAATCTGCCGCGGACAAGCATGATCCGTTTCCCGCCGGCCGATGTACTGATAACGGGCCTATGCCGTCTTTTGCGTCCGCGAGGGCTGATCACGGCGATTAATTCCACCATCCAGGAGCACCATGCAGACCGTCGTCCACGTTACCCACGAAGCCATCCAGAAGATCGGCGGCATCGGCGCCGTCCTCCACGGCCTGCTCACCAGCCGCACCTACCTCGACCAGGTCTCCCGAAACATCCTCGTCGGCCCCTTCTGGCCCAGCGACGGCGCCGGCGAAAAACGCCTCGGCCCCCAAGGCGAAGTCCTCTACTCCAGCCTCGACAGCCTCTACCGCTCCCCCCTCGCCGCACGCTTCCGCGAGATCGAGCAGGAATTCGACGTCGGCATCGTCTACGGCCGCCGCAAGTTCGTGGACAAGGAGACCGGCGTCATCGCCACGCCCGAGGTCCTGCTGATTGACGTCAGCCGCTACGACGCTGGCAAGATCGGCGTCTTTAAGTACGAGCTCTGGAAGCAGTTCGGCATCGAGAGCAGCAAGTACGACAACATCTGGGACTTCGAGCAATACATGCGCCTCGCCCAGCCCGCCATCAAGGCGCTGCACGCGCTGGGCGCCGCCAGCTCCGTCGAACCCTGCGTCATCATCAGCCACGAGTACATGGGCGTCCCCACCGCCCTGGCCGCCATCATGGAAGGCGAGGCCGGCAACTTCCGCACCATCTTCCACGCCCACGAAGTCGCCCCCATGCGCCGCATCGTCGAAGGCCACCCCGGCCACGACACCATGTTCTACAACGTCATGCGCAGCGCCATCGCCCAAGGCCATTACGTCGAGGACGTCTTCGGCGACCAGAGCGGCTACTACAAGCACGCCCTCGTCAAGGCCGCCCGCTTCTGCGACAACATCTTCGCCGTCGGCGATTACACCCTCAAGGAAATCCGCTTCCTCGGCCCCGAATTCTCCAGCGTGGACGCCCAGCTCGCCTACAACGGCGTCCCCTGCTGGAAGATCGACGTCGCCGAGAAAATGGCCAGCCGCCAGAAGCTTCGCAGCTACTGCAAGACGCTCCTGAAGTACGAGCCCGATTACGTCTTCTCCCACGTGACCCGCCTCGTGCCCAGCAAGGGCATGTGGCGCGACCTCCGCGTCCTGGAACACCTCGAGCTCATGCTCCGCGAGCGCAACGAGACCGCCGTCCTCTTCGCCCTTTCCACCGAAGTCCCCGGCCGCCGCGGCGACGACATCCGCCGCATGGAACAGGCCTACCACTGGCCCGTCGTCCACCGCGAAGGCCTCCCCGACCTCAGCGGCGGCGAAGCCGCCTATTACGCCGGCGTCCAGGAGTTCAACGCGCAGAGCCGCAACGTCAAGGTCGTCTTCGTCAACCAGTTCGGCTGGGAGCGCAGCCTCTGCGGCAACCGCATGCCCGCCGACATGGAGTTCATGGACATCCGCAAGGGCTCCGACGCCGAGTTCGGGCAGAGCATCTACGAGCCCTTCGGCATCGCACAGGTCGAGCCCATCAGCTTCGGCGGCATCTGCGTCTTCACCAACGTCTGCGGCTGCGCCGGCTTCGTCGACAAAGCGACCGGCGGAAAGCCCACCCCCAATGTAATCGTAGCAGATTACACCGAACTGCCGACCCAGGGCCTCCGCCCCGAGCAGCTCCTCTCCATCGGCCAGCCCCAGCGCGACGAGATCGAGAACACCGTCGCCGAAAAGGTCGCCCGCGAGCTGATCCTCCGCCTCCCGCGCAGCCCCGAGGAATTCGAGCAATTCATCGAGCGCGGCCACAAGCTCGCCGAGCAGATGAGCTGGGACGTCGTCGCCCGCGACTACGTCCTCCCCGGCATCCAGCAGGCCAGCAAGGCCCAGCGCCTGAAGCAGATCGCGTAACCCCGCCGGGATATCCGCTCGTCACCCCTGCCTTCGCCGGCATCCCCCGATACAATCCCGCCCCATGACCACCCCACGTCGCATCACCATCGCCGCCCTGGCCATTGCCTTCTTCGGCTGCTCCGGCCCGCAGGACCTGTCCAGGATGACCATCCGCTCGCAGAAGACCGATGATCACGCCACCCGCTCGGTGCACGCCCGCGTCCGCAACACCACCACGGCCGCCTTGTACCTTCACAACGTCGACCTGAAAACCGGCGTCATGAAGACCCCGCCGCCCCCCACCATCGAACCCGGCGGATCCGGCGAGTTCCTCGCGGAATCCGCCGGCACCTCCGCCGGCGTCGAAGGCTCCGTCGACTACCGCGTCGGCAGCGCCGCCGGCCCCCGCGCCGACTTCTACTTCGACAACCCCTACCGCGGCGACAGCACCGTCGGCTGCTCCGCACCATCCGGCTACACCGCCACCCACGAATGGCGCGGCGACGAAAACGCCCGCGTCACCTACACCCTCCGCGACCGCAAAGTCGATTGACCACCCCTCCCCCTCAAGAAAGCCGCCGCGAACCCGCCTCTGCCTTCATTCTGCATTCTGCATTCTGCATTTGCGTCGTTTCACTTCCCCGCCGTGTAACTGATATCATCAAAATAAATCCTCACGAGCTGCCCCCCCGGCGGAATCGAAAACACCCCAAACCGATCAAACCTCCCCCCCTCCTCCTTCATCCCCGGCTTAAGAACCAGTTCCGCCGACTCACCGCCCAGCGTCACCCTCACCGATCCCCTCCCCGCGCCCCCCGCCGGGTCATACACCACCGACCACTCCACCGCCTTCCCCATCGTCATCGCCGGCCCCTTCTCCACCACCCCCTTGCTCCCCCTGCCCGTCCGAACGAACGGCACGAACGGATGTCCCATCCGCGTCGGGCCGCCCACGTGCACGCCCACGAAGCTCCCCACCTTGTCCGGCGACTCCCCGCCCGACGGCACGCCGAACCACCCCACGCACATGTCCGCATCCGGCCCCGCCGCCACCAGCATCACCTTCCCCTTTGCCTCCAACCGGTCATTCATCGTCAGCGGCCCCACCCGATCCGCGTAATACCCGAACTTCCCGCGCCAGAAATTTCCGCCGACTTCACCCGCCTCCCCGCCGGCGAAGTTCGTCTTCCCGCTGTACCCGAAATCGGGATGCCCCGCCCACATGGTCTCCTTGATCGTCTCCCGGTTGTGCTGCCCCACCCATCCCGGGTCCTTCGAAAAATCCTCGCCCTTCCCGTCGATCGTCAGGTCGTCGAAGTAAATCTTGATCACGTGCCCGGACTTGGTCATGTTCGCCAGCCCGAACCGGTCGAACGTCGCCCCGCCGTCCTTCAGGCCCGGCGGCAGATTCACCGCGAACACCTTCCCCTCGAAATCCTCTTTCTTCTCCGCGTTGCTCGTCACCACGAACTCAAACCGCCCGCCGCCGTTGTTGCCGGCCGGATCGTAGTCCAGCTTCCACGTGTACCGCGTCCCGTCGTTGCGGATCGGCGTCGGCCGCATCTCCGCCTTCTTCTCGATGACGTGGTAATGCTCGAATTTCGTGATAAACGTCCCGCAGCTCAGGTTCTTTGCGTTGATCATCCGCACCGCCAGCCGCCCGCCCGCCGGCTCCGCGTCGAAGTGCATCCCCAGCGAAGACACCGGCCGTCCCGTCCCCTCCGTCTGTTTCGCGTTGAACCACCCGAAGAACACCCCCGCCGAGCTGCTCGTCCTGGTGATCGCAAACGTCCCGGAGGCGCTCAGCCGGTCGTTGAGCGTCTTCGGCCCAATCGCCGCCGCATAGTACGCCGGCGTCACAGACCGACACACCGCCCCCCCGATCTCGCCCTTCCCCTTCCCCGCGATGTTCGTCTCGCTATACCCAAAATCCTGCGTAAGCACCGGCGGCTCATTCGGCATCGTCCGGTTACCCGCGCCCTCCCAACCCGGGTCGCGGTCGAAGTGCTCGGTTTTGACCGCCTCCGCCCCGGCGCGCGCCGCAAACGCCATCCCCAACGTGCCAACCGCCAATAGAACCAGCAGCCGAATGGGTGTTCGCACCGCCAACATGATTCGTACTCCTCGCCAGAGGTGGCACGGGCGGCCCGCGTGTTCATCCATCGCCGTTGCGTAAACGAGACCAGAATCCGTGCGAACCTTTATACCCCGCCGACGTAGCAATGTTTCCGGGGGTCCAAAGGAAGGGGGGGATCATGTTCACCATCGGCCGGCCGTTTGCAGTCCCGCTTACAGCGCGCCGGGTTCCCCGACCCGAAAATGCCCGCCGACGTCCGGAAATGCCCGGAAATGTCCGGATTTGCCCGCCTCACACGCGCCGGGAAAAAACGAACCCAACTGCCCCTCTGCCGTTGCTCGCTTCATCCTGTTTCCCCTCTCTTCGCGTTTTCCTTCGCCTCCTCGCGCCATCGCGGTTCCCTCCCATGTGCCAGAATGTTCCAAAACCTTCCAAAACGTTCCCCCGCGCGCACCCAAAAAAACGAACCCACCGTCGGAAAGCCGGCCGCGGCTTTGACAACCCGCCACACCGACGTGACGATCATCGCTACCACAGCAATCACCAAAGGACTCTCATGGAGCACAAAGTGTCCCGTCGAAAAGTGCTTGCCGCCGGTGCCGCCACAGGCGCCGTCGCCGCCACGCGATCCCTCCGCGCCGCTTCCCAGGAAACCTCCTCGCCGGCGACCAAATCCGACGCCCGACGCGACAAGTCCCTCTTCACCTACTGCCTCAACACCAGCACGATCAGCGGCCAAAAACTCGGCATCGAAAAAGAAATCGAAATCGCCGCCGCAGCCGGCTTCGGTGCCATCGAGCCCTGGATCCGCGAAATCCTCGACTTCCAGAAAACCGGCGGCACCCCCAAGGACCTGGCCAGGCGGATTAAAGACGCCGGCCTCTCCGTCCCCAGCGCCATCGGCTTTGCCGCCTGGATCGTGGACGACGACGCCCAGCGAACCAGGGGCATGGAGGAGATGAAGCGCGATATGGACCTGGTGGCCCAGATCGGCGGCAAGCGCATCGCCGCCCCCGCCGCCGGCCTCGGCCGCGACGCCGCCCCCGTGGACCTACGCCGCGCCGCCGAGCGCTACGCCGCCGTCTGCGAGCTCGGCCGCAAGGCCGGCGTCACGCCCATGGTCGAAATCTGGGGCCCCTCCAAAACGCTCCAAAAGCTCGGCGACGGCGTCATGGTCGCCATGGACAGCGGCCAACCCGAGGCCTGCGTCCTCGCCGACGTGTACCACCTCTATAAGGGCGGCACGAGCTTCAGCTCCCTGAAAATGCTCGCCGGCGGCACCATCCCCGTCTTCCACTTCAACGACTACCCCGCCGACCCCCCGCGGGAGAAGATCACCGACGCCCACCGCGTCTTCCCCGGCGACGGCATCGCCCCCATCCCCCAAATCCTCCACGAACTCCGCCGCATGGCCACGCCGTGCGTCCTCTCCCTCGAACTGTTCAACCGCGACTACTGGAAACGCAGCCCGGTCAAAGTCGCGCAAGAGGGAATGGGAAAAATGAGAAAGGCCGTCGAATCCGCGCCGACGTAACCCGCAAAGCGAGCCGGCCCGTCCCCGGGCCGGAAACGGGGGGTCACAATTGCGACGAATCCAACGAATTATTCAGGTTGATCCCGCACTCCACCTTCCCCGCCTCCGCCCAGCGGCCGCTGCGCGGGTCCTCGCCGGGGCGGACGGGCCGCGTGCAGCTCAGCGGGTTGCACCCGATCGACAAATACCCCTTCTCGTACAGCGGGTGGTACGGCAGGTCGTGCTCCTGCATGTACCGGTGAATCTCCTTCCCGGTCCAGTTCAGCAGCGGCGAAATCGCGAAGCACTCGTACCGCGGCGACCATTCGAGAATGCGCCGGTCCTTGCGCGTTTCCGCCTGGTTCCGGCGAATACCGCGGAGCCACGCCCGCGGCCGCAGGTCGCGCATCGCCCGTTCGAACGGCTCGTTCTTGTTTGCCTCGCAGCAGGCGTCGATGTCCTTGCGCCAGGTCGGGTTCTCCTCGCCGGCCTTGTGCAGATAGGCGAACGGGTCGTTGCGCGTGCGGTACGTCCAGACGTTCAGGTTGAACCGCAGGCGCAGTTGTTCCATGAAGGCGAACGTCTCCGGAAACAGGTACCCGGTGTCGGTGAAGACGATCCGGATGTCCGGCACGTGCCGGATCGCCATGTGAATCAGCAGCGCCGACTCGGCCCCGAAGGACGAGGACATCACCAGGTCGCTGCCGAACTGCGCCACCGCCCACTCCACGACCTGCACCGGCTGCTGCCTCTCGAAGAGTGGATTCAAGGTGTCAACGTCGAGTTGCAGGTCAAGTTGTTCGGACGAAACGGTCATTGTTTTTACGTCAGTTGGTTTTCAGCTCATCGACTCAAAACGGCCAATCGTTCCAGCAGCGCATCGAGGAATTCCCGCGGCACGCGCTGCCCGTGCGCCCACCCCAGCGCGATGTCCTTCTTGTTGCTGCCGTGGAAGTCCGACCCGCCGGTCTTCAGCAGGCCGTACCGCTCGGCCAGGCGAGTACATTTCTCCACCCACTCCGTCGTGTGGTCGGAGTGGAACACCTCGATACCCGCCAGACCCGTGTCCACCAGATCCTTCACGGCGCGGTCGAGCTGCGCGTCGTTCTCCGTGCGAAGTTGGATCGGGTGCGCCAGCACGGGAATGCCGCCGGACTCGCGGATCATTTCCAGCGCCCGCCGCGGCGACAGCCGCTCCTTGTCGAAGTACGCCAGCCCGCCGGGGGCGAGGTATTTGTCGAACGCCTGCTTGATCGAAGACACGTACCCCTTGCGCAGCAAAATCGCCGCGACGTGCGGCCGCCCGACGGGCTTGTTGGCGAGCTCCGGATTGCCCTGCTTCGCCTCGACTTCGAGCTCCCCCATGGTGATCGCGACGCCGAGCTCCTGGAGGCGCTGGATGATTTTCGGATTACGATTGTCCCGCCCGGCCAGGAGCTGTGCGGTCATCTCCCGCAACACAGCACTGGCCGGATCAACGCCGTACCCAAGAATGTGCAGCGTTCCCGGGTGCGGGAACTCGGCCGAGATTTCAATCCCCGGCAGGAATGTGACGCCGACCCGCCCGGCCTCCGCCGCCGCCTCCTCGACACCGCCGATCGTATCGTGGTCGGTCAGCGCCAGGCCCGACAACCCCGCCTCTTTCGCAAGGCGCACGACGTCGGCCGGTTCAAACGTGCCGTCCGACGCGGTCGAATGGGAATGCAGGTCCACGTATGTCATGTCACGCCGTCAGGTATTCGTGTTGCTGGAGGTAGGCCACGATCTCGGCCGCCGCGTCCTGGGGCTGCGTCGCTTCCGTGTCGATCACAATCTCCGCGTGCTCCGGCGGCTCGTACGGATCGTCAATTCCCGTAAATCCCTTGATCTCGCCGGCCCGCGCCTTCTTGTAGAGCCCCTTCGGATCGCGCTTCTCCGCCGCCTCGACCGAAGCCTTTACGTACACCTCGACGAACTCGCCGGCGCCAAGACTCGCCCGCACGGCATCCCTGTCCCGCCGATACGGGCTGATGAAGCTGACGAGCACGATCAGGCCCGCATCCACGAACAGCTTGGCCACCTCGCCGATCCGGCGGATGTTCTCGGCCCGGTCGTCGGCGGAGAAACCGAGGTTTTTATTCAGGCCGTGGCGGACGTTGTCGCCGTCGAGGCGGTAGGCCAGCTTGCCGCGCTCGATCAGTATTTGCTCCACGACGCAGGCGATGGTGGACTTGCCGGATGCGCTCAACCCGGTCATCCAGACGGCGACGCCTTTCTGATTCAGCAACTTCCGCCGTTCGGCGGGGGTGACGCCGCCGTGGTGCCATTGAATGTTGCTCGGCTGAGCGGCGGGAGGCATTCATTCTTCCTCGAACAGCGGTGTGCTCAGGTACCGCTCGCCGATGCTGGGCAGGATGACGACGATCATCTTCCCCTTGTTCTCCGGGCGGGCGGCGACCTTGGCGGCGGCGGCGACGTTGCCGCCGGAGCTGATGCCGGCGAAGAGCCCCTCCTCCTTGTGCAGTCGGCGGGCCCACTGGAACGACTCGTCGTCGGTGATCTGCACGACCTCGTCCACCACGTCCATGTGCAAGTTGCCGGGCACGAAGCCGGCGCCGATGCCCTGGATCTTGTGCCGCCCGGGCTTGATCGGCTCGTGCTGCATCGTCTGCGTGATGACCGGCGACGAGACCGGCTCTACGGCGATCGACCTGAAGCTCGGCTTGCGCGGCTTGATCACCTCGGCCACGCCAGTAATGGTGCCGCCGGTCCCGACGCCGGCGACGAGCACGTCCACCTGGCCGTTGGTGTCCACCCAGATCTCCTCGGCGGTGGTCTTGCGGTGGATCTCGGGGTTGGCCGGGTTGTCGAACTGCTGCGGGATGAAGCTCTTTTTAGCCTCCGAGGCGATCTGCTGCGCCTTCTGGATCGCACCGCGCATGCCGTCAGCGGCGGGCGTCAGTTCGACGCGCGCGCCCAAGGCCTTGAGCAGCCGGCGGCGCTCGACACTCATCGATTCTGGCATCGTGAGCACCAGCTTGTACCCCTTGGCGGCGCAGACGAACGCCAACGCGATACCCGTGTTGCCGCTGGTGGGCTCGACGATGAGCGTGTCCTTGTCGATCTTCCTGTCGCGTTCGGCCGCCTCGATCATGGCGACGCCGATGCGGTCTTTGACGCTGGAGAGCGGGTTGAAGAACTCGCACTTGGCCAGGACTGTCGCGTGCTCCCGCGGGATGACGCGGTTGAGGCGGACCAGCGGCGTGCCGCCGATGGTTTCGGTGATGTCGTTGAAGATTCGGCCTTGGGGTTTGATGGGCATCGAATGCTCCTTGAAGGTGGACTTTCTCGGCCTTTCCGGGGGCACAACAGATTCACTGGCACTTCACGTTGGGCAGGGCGGGGGAGTCGCCGCTTTCGATGGGGGCGCCTACTAAATTGCCCCATTCGGTCCAGGAGCCGTCGTAGTTTTTCACGTTGTTGACACCCAACAGGTACTTGAGGACGAACCATGTGTGGCTGGAGCGCTCGCCGATGCGGCAATAGGCGATGGTCGGGCGCGAAAAATCGACGCCGGCGCTTTCGTAGAGCTTGCGCAGGTCGTCCGGATTTCTGAAGGTGCCGTCTTCATTAACCGCCTTGGACCAGGGGATGTTTTTGGCGCCGGGGATGTGGCCGGCACGCTGGGCGGTTTCGGTCATGCCGGGGGGGGCGATGATCTTGCCGGTGAACTCGTCGGGGGAGCGGACGTCCACCAGGTTCACGCGGCCGGTCCCGACGACGTCTTCGACCTCGCGGCGGTAAGCGCGGATGGACTCCTCGCTGGCGGGGATGGGGTAGTTGCTCCGCTGCGTAGTGGGGAAGTCGGTGACGAGCGGGCGGCCTTCGGCCTCCCATTTCCTTCGGCCGCCGTTCATGAGGCGGGCGTCATTGTGGCCGTGGTACTTGAACTGCCACAGGGCCCAGGCGGCGAACCAGTTGTTGTTGTCGCCGTAGAGGACGACGGTGTCCTCGGGGTTGATGCCGGCTCGGCGGCACAGTTCGGCGAAGGAGCGGGGGTCGATGATGTCGCGGCGAACGCGGTCGTTCAGGTCCGTCTGCCAGTTCCAGCCGACCGCGCCGGGGACGTGGCCTTTGTCGTAGGAGGTGGTGTCCACGTCCACTTCGATCAGCTTCACTTTGGGGTCCTTCAGGTGGTCTGCAACCCATTCGGTAGTGACCAATGCCTCGGGATGTGCATAGCCGTTGCTCATACGCTGCTCTCTTTCAGATTTCACGAATGTTCTGGCGTTGAAAAGTTTCGGTGGCGTCATCCAGTACCCACGATGTCATGTCCACCGGCTCGCCCTTCTGGATAGAGACGATCACGTAGCTATAAAACGGCCAGGCGTGCTGTCGGTCGTATTCGCTGGGGCGGGCCGGGGCGTTGGGGTGGCTGTGGTAGTAGCCCAGGACCAGCTTGCCCTCGGCGTCGGCTTCTTTTTCCGCCCGGATCTGGGCGGCGGGGTCCACAGTGAAACGGTGGTATTGCTCAACCGGATCGAAGGCGTTGGGCATCGGGACGAGGCGGTCCACGATGCGCCGCACGCGGTCGCCGTCGCGCATGTCCCGGCCGATCATGATGCCGCAGCACTCGTTGGGGAACGTGGAGACGCCTTCGGCCTCGATCTGCCGTGCAAGTGGGGCGGGGATTTCGAGCTCGGGTGTCACGGCCAGTTCTCCGCCTCGCTGTTGAGTTCCTGCCAGAAGGGCTCGGAGAGGTACTTGGCGGCGGAGTCGCAGAAGATCGTCACGACGACGCCGTCCTTGAGGCCGGCGGCTACTTTCAAGGCGGCGACGAGGTTGGCGCCCGAGGAGGTGCCGACGAGGAGGCCTTCCTCGCGCGCCAAGCGGATGACCATGCGGTGGGCGTCCTCGGTGGCGACTTCGATCTGATCGTCGGCGAGGTCCGCGTCGTAGATGCCCGGCACGAGCGCGGTGGGCATGTGCTTGAGGCCTTCGAGGCCGTGCAGCGGGGCATCCGGTTGCATGCTGATGCACTGGGTGGCGGGGTTCAGTTCCTTGAGCCGGCGGGTGACGCCCATGAACGTGCCGCTGGTGCCGAGGCCGGTGACGAAATGCGTCACCTGGCCGTCCGTCTGGCGCCAGATCTCGGCGGCGGTCGTTTGATAGTGTGCTTTCCAGTTGGCGTCGTTGTTGTACTGGTCGGGATAAAAGTATTTATCGGGGTGGCGGGAGACCAGGTCCTTGACGTAGCGCTGGGCGCCGTCGGTGCCTTCATGGGGGTCGGTGAGGATCAGCTCGGCCCCGTAGGCGAGGAGGCACTGGCGGCGTTCGGGGCTGGCGTTTTTGGGGATGGCGATCTTGCACTTGTAGCCGCGTTCTGCGGCGATCATGGCGTAGGCGATGCCGGTGTTGCCGCTGGTGGCATCGATGAGGATTTTGTCGCGTGTCATGAGTCCGCGGCGCTCGCCGTCGAGGATCATGTTCATGGCCGCGCGGTCCTTGACGCTGCCGCCGGGGTTGTACCACTCGGCCTTGGCATAAACGCGCACCGGGGCGACGGCCTCAGCCACGCGGCGGAAGGACAGCAAGGGAGTGTTGCCAATGAGGTCCAGGACGGAGCGGGCTTGGACCGGGCCGTGAAGATTGCGGGTCAGAACGTCCACAGGTGCTATTTCCTAGTAATGCTAGAGGAAAGTAGTGAGTTCTTCAAGTTCCCTTGTGGCATTCCGCACAACCAATTGGTGACCCATAAGTTATGATCCGACATAACGGGCATAGATTGATCTTGCGCGGGCGGCATCGTTGGTCCCGTGCACGATGGCGCGTCCGTCGGCGAAGACGGTCAGGGTCAGGCCGGCGACGTCCAGGAGCTCGCAACGGACCAGATAAGGCGTCCGCCGCACCCGGCCGGCGGCGGCAAGTTTATGCTCCACGCGCGCCATGTCGAGTTTTGCTCCTTGGCCCGAGGGGGATACCTGCACGGCATTTCTGCCGCAGAGGGAGGTGGCGGCGGGGCCGGTGGGAGTTTCCAGGAATTCGAATCGTCTTTGGCCACAGGTCGGGCAGTCCTCCCGGCGGGCGCCTTCCAGTGATATCGACCGGAACCTCCCCAGCCACGGGTCCACGACCGTCAATTCTGCGACTCCCGCGCCGCCCAGGAGCAGTTTCAGGGCACAGACCGATTGGAGCGAGGCGACCACCGCCGCCGCGGGGCCGAGGACGCCGGCGGTGTCGCACGTGGGCAGCTCGCCGGGGGCGGGGGGATTGGGGAAAACGCAGCGGAGGCATGGCCCGACGCCCGGAACAATCGGCATGACGCGTCCTTCGGTGCCGACGCACGCGCCGTACACCCACGGGATGGCGTGTTTCACGGACGCGTCATTGATGAGGTAGCGCGTTTCCGCGTTGTCCGTGCCATCGAGGATCAGATCGGCGGGGCGGCTTTCGATCAGAACCAGGTCTTCAATGTTGCGGGCGTGGACGTCGGTTACGGCCGGTTCAACCGTCACCTGGGAATTCACCGCTCGAAGGCGCGTTGCGGCGGCGACGGCCTTGGGGGCGGCGGCCTGCACGTCCGCTTCGGTGAACAGCGTCTGCCGCTGGAGATTGGTCAGTTCGACGACGTCGCGGTCGGCGACGCGCAGGTGGCCGACGCCGGCGCGGACCAGTTGCCCGGCGATGACCGTCCCGAGGGCGCCGCAGCCAACCAGGAGCACGCGGGACCGCGCGAGCTTGGCCTGTCCCGCGTCGCCGACGGCGGTCAGGAGTTTCTGACGGTGGTATCGATCGATCTGCATTGCGGATTCACCCGAGCCGGCCCGGTTGTGGTGCAGCCTTTCAGGTTGTAATTGCAGGCTGAAAGCCTGCACCACAATCCGGCGTTGGACGCGGTGCGCGTCTGCATTATAGTGGCGCGCTTTACAACCCGTGAGAAGGAGCAGGAATGCCCGTAGATACCCAGCAGATCCTCGACGAAGCCCAGAAACTCGGAGACCTGCTCAAGCAGCACCCGGCGGTGGCGCGATATCGTGACGCCCAGCGGGCGGTCGCGGACGATCCGGAGGCCGGGCGGCTCCTGGCGGAATTCGACCGGACGCTGGCGACGCTGGACCGGCAGGAGCAGCAGGGAATGCCGGTGACCGATGCGCAGCGGCAGCAGCTCGAATCGCTGCAGACGCGCATCATCTCGCACCTGAAGATCAAGAATTTGAATCTCGCACAAGTGGATTTCGTGGACCTGCTGCGCAAGGTGAACCAGACGATCCAGCGGCCGCTCCAGGAGGTCGCCGGTGCGGGTGCGGGAGCGGCGCCGGGCGGCGCGCGCGTCGCCGCCGGTCCGCGGCCGACCGTGTGAGCGCTGCCCTATGGCCTACTGGCTGCTCAAAACCGAGCCGGACTGCTATTCCTGGGCCGACCTCCAGCGGGACAAGAAGACCGCGTGGGACGGCGTCACCAACGCCCTTGCGCTCAAGCACATTCGCGCGATGAAGAAGGGGGACGTCGCCCTCATCTATCACACCGGTAACGAGCGAGCGGCGGTCGGCGTCGCCGACGTGACCTCCGATCCGTACCCGGACCCCAAGGAAGATGACGAGCGGCTGGTCGTGGTGGACGTGAAGGCCAAGCGCAAGCTGGCATCGCCGGTGTCGCTCGCCGTGATCAAGGCCGATCCGGCGTTCGAGGGGTGGGACCTGCTGCGGAACTCACGACTGTCCGTCATGCCGGTGCCGGAAAAGATGTGGAAGCACATCGAGAAGTTGTCCCAAAGCGACGGCGGGGAGTGGTAGAATCGTCCGTCAGCGGGCGCGCCGGGCAATCCCGGCGGCTGAACGATGGGTTAGTTTCAGGCGCGGAGTACCCATGGCAGAAGAGCTTGACGGACACGACGACCTTACGCCGACGCACACGACGGGGGCGGCGGGTGAGACCATCGAACACCCGCACACGCCGGCGGACGACCGGGAGATCGTTTATTACGAGGGGTCGCCGCTGGTTCGCGGCGAGCTGGGCAAGCTGCTCCTGTACGGCGTCGTGGGCATTCTGCTGATTGCGGTGCCGTTCATTTGGAGGCTGTTCCATTCTCCGCACCAGTGGCCGGTCTGGTGGGTCACCCTTATCTTCGTCGTGCTGGGGATTATTTGCCTGGTCATCCCGCTCGTGCAGCAGAAGGCGGTGCGATATCGGATCACCAACTACCGCATCGATTACGAGCGCGGCATCTTCGGCAAGCAGATCGACACGCTCGAGCTGTGGCACGTCGAGGACATCCGCTTCGACCAGTCGTTCCTGGACCGCCTGCTGGGGGTGGGGAACCTGCTGGTCGTCTCCAGCGACGAGACCACGCCGCAATTGCGCATGCACGGCCTGCCGAACCCGCGGCCGCTGTTCGACACGCTCAAGCAGCGGGTGATCGCGGTCAAGCGGCAGCGCGGGGTGGTAAAGATGGACATCGGGCACGACCCGGG
>Ga0308175_100000523_pt1 | contig 26336 bp, 19 predicted proteins | sample PhyCR1_3_FD_203893 | JGI IMG/M metagenome (GOLD analysis project Ga0308175, IMG submission 203893) | Soil microbial communities from UC Gill Tract Community Farm, Albany, California, United States - DLSLS.C.R1 | ecosystem: Environmental > Terrestrial > Soil > Agricultural land | place: USA...
GCACGGTGCCGAAATCGCTCCAGTGCAGATCCTCGAGCACGAGCAGGACCGGATGCGCACGGGTCTCGGCCTCCAGGAAGTCGAGCCACGCCTTGCGCATCTGCTCGCTCATGAGCTGGGCGTCCTGGCGCGCGGCCTTGAGCTGCGCGCTCGCGTCGTCCGCGTCGGGGAACGGCGCGCTCACGAGCTCGGCCAGGAACTCGGTCACCCGCCGCTGGTCACCGGCCCGGAAGTGCTCGGCGACCCGGGCCCGGATCTTGTTCCGTCGCTCGGGGAGCGGCTCACCCTCGAAGATCCCGAGGGCTCCGCGCAGCGCCTGGGCGAGCAGGTCGAGCGTCGCGCCCGCGCGCATCGAGTCGCCGCGACCGACCCAGATCGCGAGCTCGGCGTGGCGCTCCTGGGCGCGCCGCACCAGCTCGGCGCCCAGGCGGGACTTGCCCATCCCCGCCGCCGCGGTCACGAGCACGCCCCGCGCGTCCCCCTCGTCGAGGCACTCGTCGAGGATCCCGGCCAGAAGGCCGATCTCCCAGTCGCGGCCGACGCACGAGGTCGGCCGGCCGAGCAGCGTCCGCTGGCCCTGCGTGACCGCGCGCTCGCCGCACAGGACGAACTCGGCCTCGCGCTCGATCACGTCGAACCGCGCGTCGAGCAGCCCCGCGCTCACCTCGTCGAGCCCGATCGGCGGCAGGCCGCCTGGCCCGTGGGCCGCGTCCGAGAGCAGCCGCGAGGCGCGATCGATCACCTCGCCCTCGGGCAGCTTGCTGGTCGAGGCGGCCCGGCCCATCGCGATGGCCATGGCGCGGCCGCTCGCGACCGCGCGCATCGCGAGCGCGCAGCGCGCCGCCTGGGCGGCCTGATCGGTGGCGACCTGGCGATCGGGCGCGAGCACCACGACCGTCGAACCGTCGGCGAGCTGCTCGAGGTGGCCACCGTAGGGCCGGACCACGCGCCCCAGCGCGTCCTCGGTCAGCGGGTCGTTCGGCCCGGCGCTCCCCAGCATCACCACGGCCAGCAGCCGCCGCTCGCCCCCGATGAACGCCGCCGTCTTCACCACGCGCTCCCCCGGCGCCAGCGCCACGCTGTGGGTCAGAGGTCCCAGCGCGGCCAGCGCCGCCGCCAGGTTGCCACCGTCGCTCGGCCGCAGCGCGGGATCCTTGGCCAGCATCTGGGCGACCAGCGTGTCGAGCACCTCGGGCACGTCGGGCCACAGCCCGCTCACCCGCGGCGAGGCCCCGAACAGGATCTTGGCCAGGACCGCGGCCGTGGTATCGCCCTCGAACGGCGGGACCCCGGTCAGACACTGGAACAGCACGCAGCCGAGCGCGAACACATCCGCGCGCGCGTCGATCCGGCCGCTCATGCGCGCCTGCTCGGGGGCCGCGTACCCCGGGGTGCCGATCAACGTCCCGGTCTGGGTAAGCGGCGTCCTGCCCTCGCGTTGCGCGATCCCGAAGTCGAGCACCTTGACCTGGTCGATGCGCCCACCCGGCAGGAACAGGTTGGACGGCTTGAGATCACGGTGGACGATGCCGCGGGCGTGCGCCGCGCCGAGGGCCTCGGCGACCCGCGTCGCGAGGGTGACGGCCTCCCCGACGGCGAGCGGCCCCCGCTGGAAGCGGGCCCCGAGATCTTCGCCATCGAGCCACTCCATGACGAGGAACAGCTGCCCCGAGGAGGCCACGCCGTGGGAGACGTAGCGGACGATGCCGGGGTGCGACAGCTCCGCGAGCAGCTGGATCTCCCGCACGAACCGCTCGGTGCGAAGGTGATGCTCGTCGGACAGGACCTTGACGGCCACCACCTCGCCCGAGATCCGATCGCGGGCACGGAACACCTCTCCCATGCCGCCGCTCCCGATCGCTTGCTCGAGCTCCAACCGATCGCTGAGCTGCTCCCCGGGCATCATGGCCGACCTTTTTCCGCATCCCCCTTGCCTGGCCGCGCGCGCGCCGGGGTGAGGGCCTGAGCGTTCTCGGGGACATCCTCGTGGAGGCTCATCTGGTTGTCTGGATCGGCAGAATACCTGGCCGCGCGCGCGGGTTCTCCACCGCGCTCGAAGTGCCCGGCCACCACCCTCGGATCTGCTTCCTGGTGCTGCTCGAGCCACTCACCGGCGAGCAAGTGCCCGAGCTTCCGGTCGGCTTCCAGCAAGGTCAGATACGCCGCCTCACGGACCAACGCGTGCCGGAACGCCAGCTCCCGCTCGCCGGAAAGCCGGCTCTCGGGCCGCGCCACGAGCAGCTCTTGCTCGACGAGCTTCGTGAGCGGCGTGCTCGCGGCCACCGCTTCGATGGCTCCGCCGAGCAGCACGACCACGCCGCCGTCCCAGCACACCTCGCCGAACACGCTGGCGGCGCGCAGCACCCGCCGCGACTCGAGCGGGAGCCGCGCGAGCCCGGTCTCGGCCATGGCAAGCACGGTCTCCGGCAGGGCCGCGCCCTTGCGCTCCGCCACCGCGCGGATCAGCTCCTCGAGATAGAACGCGTTGCCATCGGCCTGGTGCACCAGGCGCTCCATCGTCGCCGGCTCCACGCCATCACCGAGGACGTGCCTCACGAGCCGCTCGCTCGCCTGGCGCCCGAGCCTCTGCAAGCGGATCTCCTGGACATCCTTGCGACCCGCCCAGAGCCTGGGAAAGATCTCGAACACATCGGGACGCCCCAGCGCGAGCACCATCCACGGCTGATGGCGCTGCTCTCGCAGCGCGGTCTCGATGAACCGGAGGGTGCCGAAATCGCTCCAGTGCAGATCCTCGAGCAGGAACAGGACCGGATGCGCTCGGGTCTCGGCCTGCAGGAAGTCGAGCCACGCTCGGTGCATCTGTTCGCTCATGAGCCGAGCGCTCTGCCGCGCCGCCCTGAGCGCGGCGCCGACCTCACCATCGCCAGGGAACGGCGCGCCCACGAGCTCCCCCAGGAACTCGGTCACCCGATCCTGATCACCGGCGGCTACGTGCTCGACGACCCGGCTCCGGATCTTGTCCCGTCGCTCCGGCAGCGGTTCGTCCCCCCGGATCCCGAACACCCCGCGCAGCACCTGGCCGAGCAGATCGAAGGTCGATCCCGTGCGCCGCGAGTCGCCGCGACCGACCCAGATCGAGACCTCGCCGTGGCGCTCCTGGACGCGGCGCACGAACTCGGCGCCGAGGCGCGACTTGCCCATCCCCGGCTCCGCGATCACCATCACGGCCCCCGCCCGCGGCTCCGCGATGCACTCCTCGAGGATCCCGGTCAGCGCGTTGAGCTCCCAGGTCCGTCCGATGTACGCGGGTGGCCGGCCCAGGAGCGGCCTCATGCCCTCGTTCAACGCGTGCTCGCCGCGCAGGATCATCCCGTCCTCGCGCTCGATCACGTCGAACCTCGCATCGAGGAGACCGGCGCTCGTGGCGTCGAGCGCGATCGGCGGCGGATCGCCCGGCGCGTTCGCCGCCTGCGACACCAGCCGCAAGGCGCGGTCGAGCACGTCGCCTCCGGGCAGCTTGCCGGTCGATTCGGCCCGCCCCATCGCGAGCGCCATGGGACGATCCCTGGCGAGCACACGCAGCGTGAGCGCGCAACGCGCGGCCTGGGCCGCCTGATCGGTCGCCACCTGGCGGTCGGCCTTGAGCACCACGAGCGTCGAGCCCTCGGCGAGCGGCTCGAGCCGGCCGCCATACGGGCCGATCGCTCGTCGCAGCGCCTCCTCGCTCGGCCCCGGATCAGCGCCCGCCATGGCGCGGCCCAGCAGCACCACGGCCAGCAGCCGGCGTTCGCCGCTGGTGATCGCCGGACCCTTCACGACGTGCACATCAGCGTCCAGGGTCGGCCGCCGCCCTCGGGCACCTTGCCATCACGCGGTGAGGGATGCGCGCCGGCGAGCGCGTGGATGTTGGCTTCGCGGTGCACGGGCCTGCACAGTGGCAATAATCCAATCCGCTGACCATCGCGTGACAGTAAAATTTACGGATGGGACGGCTGATACCGAATGTGGGCTTTGGCAGCACAAGACAAATACTGATCTGGCTGGGCGACCGGGCAGGCATTGACAGATGTCCTGATCTTGCACAACACAGAGACGAGCCGTCGTGCTGTCGTCCTGTTGCTGCCTTGCAGCGCTGGGCGTCCGGCCCGCGGTCAGCGAGCAAGCGCGTGCTCGATATCGCCGACGATCGCGTCGAACAGCTGCTGGAGCGCGACCGCGCGGCGGCGGGCGGCCCGCTTGTAGAGCGCACGCGCGCCGAGGAACACGCCGCCGAACCAGCCGAGCAGGAAGACCGGCGCGAGCACCGGGACCGCCGTCGACGCGAGGATCGGCAGGCTCAGGCCCCCGCCTCCCACCCCGCCGCCGACGCCGCCGTAGATCGCGCCGGCGAGCCCGGCGAGGCGATCGGTGACGGTGAGCGTCGTGCTGCCGTTGCGGACCGTGACCGTCACGACGCGATACGGCCCGGGCGACTTCTCGCCGCGCGACGCGAACCAGGTGAGCGACGACTTGAGCAGCTCGGTGCGCCCCGGATCGCGCGTGACCTCGCGGATGCGCTCGATCAGCTCCTCGAACCGATCGGTCGGGAACGCCCCGTCGAACCGGCGCGCGAGCTGCAGGTGACCCGGCGCGCCGAACCACCGGATCGCGGCGCTGCTCCCGCCGCTCGACACCAGGGCGCCCTGCGAGGCGAGGACCAGCGCCTGCGACTGCCGGCCCTCGAGCGCGGCGAGCCTGTCACGCGTGGTCGCGAGCTCCTGCTCGAGCGCCGCGATCCGAGCCTGGTCCGCATCGCGATCGTCGCGGTAGGTCATCGCGCCGAGCGTACACCCCACTCCCGGGACACGCACCAGGGCACCCGGCGGCCACGCGTGGCGGCCACGCCACGCCTCGTCAAGGGATGTAGCGCAGGACGCTGGCGCGCTGGGCCTCGGCGAGCGCGGCGCATTGCTCGGCGCTCTCGAGGGCCTGGGCGAGGTTGCGCGGTCCGCCGGTCAGCCGATCGACGCGCGGCGTGAAGAACGCGCGCAGCTCCGCGATGCGCTGCGGGTCGCAGATCCCGAACATGCCGGGCAGCCGCCCGCCGAACCGATCGGGGAGCAGGGGCATGAGGGCGTCGAAGTGCGCCTCGAGCCATGACCAGGCCGCGTCGCGGGTCGCGAGCGACCCGAGCAGCGGCCTCAAGGCGTCGAGCCGCTCGTTGTGGTGGAGCGCGGGATCGAGCGCGAGATCGAGGGCGCGCGCGACGAGCGCCGGCTCGCGTGCGCTGGCGAGCGCGACGAGCGTGCGCTGCCGGAGCTGGGCGTCCTGGGCGCGCGCGAGCTCGGCGACCAGCGCGTCGAACACCTCCGTGCCGCCGGTGCGGGCCGCGGCGGCCAGCGCGAGCTCCGCCAGATCGGGGGCCACGGCGTCGGGGTGGCGGACGTGGTCGCGATCGAGGCCGAGGAGCCGGCGGCCGAGCTGCGCCGCCTTGGCGAGCACGGCCCGGTCTTCGATCCGGAGCGCGAGGAAGCCCAGCAGGTCGGCGCGAAATAGCCGGCGCTGGGTCGGCTCGCCGGCGGACGGCCGCCAGCCCAGCGAGGCGACCGCCGGGGCGTAGAGCCTCGCGAGGTGGGCGCGCAGCGCGGCGCGCGGCTTGCCATCGACGAGGTAGGCGTCGATCAGCGACCACAGCTCGAGCGGCACCGCCGCCACGGCGCCGTGCGGGTCGCGCGCGAGCGGCTCGAGGCCCCGCAGCACGTCGCCGCCGGGGAGCGCCCCGCTGCGAAACGCCGCCTCGAGGTCGTGCGCGAGCATGACGCGCTCGGCGGTCGACAGCTGCTGGGTGCCGCGGCCCTGCAGGTGCGCGAGATCGCCGGCGGGGAGCGTGGAGCGGTAGTAGCCGGCCGCCTGCGCGTTCGGCATGATCCAGTCGGCGCACGCCGGCAGCTCGAGCGTGCCGGTCGCCGCGCCGAGGACCGTGCAGGTCTCCACGACGCGCCCGGTGAGGCCGGCGCGGATACACACCGGGATCGTCCAGATCGCGTCGTTCGGGACCGTCGACCCGATGGGCCGCCAGCGCGCCTGGCTGAGCTCGACGCGACCGTGGCCGGCGTCGCAGCGCAGGGCCGCGCTGACCGCCGGGACGCCCGGTTGATCGAGGAAGCTCGACACCAGCGGGCCGAGCTCGCGGCCGGCCGCCGCCTCCAGCGCCTGGATCAGATCGGCGGTGGTCGCGTTGCCGGTCGCGTGGGCGATCAGGTAGGCGTGGAGCCCGCGGCGAAACGGGTCGTCGCCGACGTAGTGCGCGAGCATCGTGAGCACCGCCGCGCCCTTCTCGTAGGTGATGCCGTCGAACGCGTTGGTGATGTCGTGCGGCGTCTCGATCGGCTGCCGGATGCGCCGCGCGCTCGCGAGGCTGTCGACGTTCATCACCATGTTCGCGCTGGACACGGCCTTGAGCTCGGCCTCGAACTCGGGGCGCACCGCCTCGAGCGTCCGCGTCCCGAGGAACGTGGCGAACCCTTCGTTGAGCCACAGGTCATCCCACCACGGCATCGTGACCAGATCGCCGAACCACTGGTGGGCGGTCTCGTGCGCGAGCACGCCGGTCACGCTGATGCGCTCGCCGAGCGAGGTGATCTTGTCGTCGACCAGGAGCTGCGAGTCGCGGAACGTGATCGCGCCGGCGTTCTCCATCGCGCCGGATTGGAAGTCGGGCACCGCGACGAGATCGAGCTTGGGATACGGAAACGCGATCCCGAAATAGCGCTCCTGCTCGGCGAGCAGCGCCGCCTCTTCGGCCAGGGCGTACGCGGTGTCCTGGCCGCGGCCGCGCAAGGCCACGGCGCGGATCGCCAGCGGCGCCGCCCGGACCGGCCCCGGCGGCAGCGTCTCCGTGCGGGTCTCGAACGGGCCGACCGCGAACGCGATCAGGTACGACGGCAACGGCGGCGTGGTCGCGAACCGGACCTGCTTCCGGCCGGCCCCCGCCGGCGTCTCGGCGATCACGGGCATGTTGCCGATCACCGCCTCGGCGTCCGGCACCGTGAGCGTCACGTCGTACGGGATCTTGAACGCCGGCTCGTCGAAGCACGGGAACGCCCGGCGCGCGTAGATCGCCTCGAACTTGGAGAACACCGCCGGGCCGCTGGCGGTCCGGACCCGGTACACGCCGACCAGCTGGGGATCATACGCGGCCTCGAACGCGACGTGGAGGGTGACGTCGCCCGAAACCGCCGACGGCAGCGTCACGCGCACGACGCCGTTCGGATCGACCTCGTCCCAGCGCGCCGCGAGCCTGGCTCCCGAGGCCACGGTGACCGCGGCCGAGGCGACGGCGAGCCCCCGGCCGTGCAGCCAGAGCTGGTCCCGCGGGTGCGTGAGGTGCATCGCGAGATCGGCGGTGCCGCCGAACCGGTCGCCCGCGGGATCGATCGCGAGCGCGAGGGTCTCGTGCGTCGGCCGGACATCGGCGGGCAGCGGGCCCAGCGGAACCGGCTCGCTCGCCGCGGCGGGGGTTGCGAGCCCGGGGGCGTTCGGCGAACCGGCCGGGTCAGGCGCGATGCGGTGATGCGCCCCGGGCCCCGGCGAATGGCACGACAGCGCGGCGAGGCCGAGACACGCTCCGAGAGATATCCGCACGCCAGCATCTTAGCCTTCCAGGAGGAGGTCTCGCTGGTCGCGCTGCCACCCCACCGTGAACAGTGAATGTGCGGACTTCATCGAAGCGAGAGGACGGCGCCGCACATGCCGCCGCCGACCCGCGCGCACATGCTGCCACTCGCATGGCAGCCGCGCACTCGCCCCATGACCGCGTTACGGGCGCCCGGCGAGGTCGTCGCCCTCGGCCGTCGAGGCCTGCGAGGATGAGGTCTCCGCTGCCTCATTCAAGGGGCACGACTTGACCACCGTGCCGCCCGCACGCGTGCAGAGGCAGGAGTTACACGCCTCCCAGCAGCTGCCATCGGGGTACTCGCACCACAGCCCCTGAACGCAGAAAAACGGGCAGATCGTGCTCGGCGCTTCCCCTCCGACGAGCTCGTCGGCGCTGGTCGACACCGATGGCGAAGAATTCGGATCTTCGACAGTGCCACAGCCAATTACCCCTACGAACAGTAACGATACGACACCAAATATAGTACGCATCTCGACACTCCTTGGCTTGGATCGAACCCCTTGTCCCCCAGGCACCAGCGCCGGAGGGCAGCGCGGCTGTCGTACGCGACAGATCTTCGGAGGACCTGCACGCGCTTTCGAAGCCGTACCCGCGTAGCTGATGCACGTCATGCGCCACCGTCACCGGCGAACGCGCGCGGTTTTTTGCCCGTGCGAGGAACGCTGGGGCTCGAACGCGATCGCCTGGCCTGGACGGCTGCAGGCGTTCACGTTGCGGCAAGGCGGCGACCAACGCGGCAGACCTGGACGGGAGCCGAGCCGCCCACAGGCGCTTCGCGCGGGTGGGAGCCGTGTAGCGCTCGTCTCCCCTGATGCCGAGCCCCGTGCCACGCGGCGTGTGCTCGGCGACCGCCCATGGGCGTCAGACCTGCGCCCCGTCAGATAGAACGTGGGGCGCACCCGAGCCCAGTTCATCACCCAGCTTGTCCCTTGTGTGCTGGTGATCACGCTCCGTGGGCGAAGGAGCCAGGTTAGCCCGTCAGCGGCGCGACAGCGCCCCTCACCTCGGGCTCATGGGGAGGTCGCCTGGCACGTCTCCAGACATCTCGGCGTGAATTCGAGCGGTTCGTGTCTTATCTTCCACGGGTGGAAGGTACGGCCGAACCTCGCGAGCTGCCGGAGGGCACGATGCTCGACGGCAAGTATCGTATCGATCGGCTGCTCGCGGTCGGCGGCATGGGCGCGGTGTACATGGGGACCCACGTCAAGCTGCGCAAGCGGATCGCGATCAAGGTCCTGAATCCGCAGCTCAGCTCGGGGCCGATGGTCGAGCGCTTCCACCGCGAGGCGATCACGGCCTCGCAGATCGGCCATGAGGGAATCGCGCAGGTCACCGATATCGGGACGAGCAGCGAGGGCGAACCGTTCCTGGTCATGGAGTACCTCGAGGGCGAGTCGCTCGCCAGCCGGCTACGCACCAGCGGGCCGCTCGCGATCGAGGACGCCTGCGAGCTGGGGTGCTCGATCCTGTCGCCCTTGGCCGCCGCGCACCGCGCCGGCATCGTCCATCGTGATCTCAAGCCCGACAACGTGTACCTGGTGCGCCAGAGCCGCGGCGAGATGGTCAAGCTGCTCGACTTCGGCATCTCGCGTGACGCCGGGCTCGAGTCGGAGTTCCGGCTGACCACGACGGGCCTCGTGCTCGGCACGCCGTACTACATGTCTCCCGAGCAAGCGCGCGGCGAGAGCAATATCACCCCCGCAGCCGACCTCTATGCGTTCGGTGTGATCCTCTACGAGATGCTGATCGGCGACGTCCCGATCCGCGCCGAGAACTACAACCAGCTGATGTACCGCGTCATGATGGGCGACTACATCAAGCCGCGCGAACGGCGGCCCGATCTGCCCGAGGCGCTCGATCAGATCATCGTGCAGGCCATGGCGCAGGCGCCGGAGCAACGGCCGGCGAGCGCGGCGGAGCTCGAGCAGGCGCTCCTGGCGTACTGTCGCCCGACGTTCCGCGAGCACCTGAGCGGGCGGATGTCCGCGCCGGGCGTCCCGCGCCTGACGCCGCCGCCCGTCAACGGGTACGCCACCGGTGGAGGCCTGGCTCGCAGCGGCACCGGCCGCAACACCGCGAGCACCGCCGGAACCGATCACACGGTCATGGCCCGTGCCACGGGGAGCCAGGTCGCGGCCGTCAGCCGCGAAGCCCCGCGCCCGAGCTCCCCGCCACGCCGATCGCGGCTGCCATGGATCGCCGGCGCGCTCATCGGGCTCGCCGGCATCGCCGGGGCCGTCGTGGTCCTGGGCCGCGGCGACCCGCCCGTGGTGACGCCCCCGCCGGCTGCCCCGATCGCCGCGACCGTGCCGGCCACCCAGCCGATCGCCAACGCCCCGCGCGCGACGCCGTCCGAGTCCGCGACGCCCGACGCCGGCGCTGGCGCCGAGGGCGTGACCGGCACGGCCCCCGCCGCGCCGCAGGCGACGACCGTCACGCTGCGGTTCGCCGTCGAGCCCGCGGGCGCGCTGATCTTGCTCGATGGCGCGCAGATCAAGGCCGCCGAGCTGGTGGTCCCCAGGGACGGCGCGCCCCACACCCTGCGGATCACCGCCCCCGGGCACGCCCCCCACGACGAGACCATCCGGTTCGACGAGAGCCAGCGCCTGGTCGTCCAGCTGAAGCGCGTCACCCGGCCGGTGCGCGGCAACGGCGGCGACCGCCACAAGCAAGGTTCCGACACCGAGCGAATCGATAGCGAGAGCCCATACTGATATGCGTATTGCCCCTGTTGTCGTCGTTGGCGCCGTCCTCGGCCTCGCGCTCGGAGCGTCAGCCGCACGCGCGGCCCCCAAGGCCCCCCCGGCGCCCAAGCCCGAGGTGAAGACACCCGAGCAAAAGGAAGCCGAGCGCCACTTCCAGAGCGGCGTCCAGCTGTTCAAGGAGGCCAAGTACGCCGAGGCGCTCGCCGAGTTCGAGCGTGCGTACGAGATCTCACCGCAGCCGCTCGTCCTGTACAACATCGCCGGGTGCCACCGCGAGCTGTCGCACTACAGCGAAGCGGTGGCCTACTACCGCCGGTTCCTCTCCGAGGGCAAGGACAAGGTCAAGCCCGCGCGGCTCGCCGCGGCGCAGGCCGAGCTCGACGGGATCCTGGCGCGGATCGCCCGCGTCACCGTGACCGTCTCGCCGGGCGTCTCCGGCGTCTCGCTGATCCTCGATGGCACGCCGATCGACAAGCCCGAGATGCCGCTGATCCTGCCGCCGGGTGAGCACCGGCTGGTCGCGCGCGCCCAAGGCCGGGCCGAAACCGAGCGGAGCCTCCGCGTGGCGTCGGGAGACGAGCTCGCCGTCGAGCTCGTGCTCGCCGAGCGGCCCCCGCCGCCGCCGGAGCGGCCCCAGGTGCTCGAGCGCGGCGTCGCGGAGCCAGACGTGTCTGCCGGCCCGAGGCACCTCGCGGTCAGCGCCGGCTTCGGGACCAACGCCCTGCGGACCCGCGACAGCGGCGCCCCGTGGCTCGGCCTCGGGTATGCGATCGGCTCGCGCGTCGAGCTCGGCGTCGAGGTCATGCTCGTTGCGTTCGCCGCGATCCCGTCGGTCCGCGTGCGGGTCCTCGGCGACGCGGTCTCGGTGCACGTGGTCGGCGCCGTGCCCATCGCGATCAACGATGGGCCGATGACCAGCCCGTTCGCGGCCGGCGCGCTCGGGCTCGGCGTGCGCTACCGGGCAACGCCCGCCGTGACATTTCGGCTGGAGTCGCTGCTGAGCTACGCCGGCACGACCCATGGGACGACCGTCCCGACCTTCCTAGGAGGCGAGCTGTGGTTCTAACTCGACGATGGGGAGTGCTCGGCGTCGTGCTGAGCTCCGTCCTTGGCTCTGTATGGCTGGCAGGCTGCAACCAGTCGCTGTTCGACGCCCACGGCGCCGCCGATGGTGGTGGCGGCGGTGGGTCGGACGGCACCGTGGTCCCGGCGACCTGTCCCGAGCCGTGCCTCGCCAATGCCGCGGGGGACTTCGACGGCACCGCCGGCGGCGCCGGCAGTCACTGGCGCTACCTCGACGATCACCGCGACCGGACCTGGACGCCGATGACGGTGAGCGCCACGATGATGACCGGGGCCGATCCGGGCAATCACATCACGACGTGTGCCGCGAACCCAAGCGCGCCGGCCTGCAAGGCGCTGCCGGGCGCGCTGCTCGTGTCGGCGGCCGGGGCCACGAGCGCCGCCGATCCGGCGCTCGAGTTCACCGCGGCCGGAAACCAGGTGATCCAGCTCAGCCTCCACGCGTTCGTTCCCGGCGGTGCCAATCAAGCGATCCGGATCTACCGCAACAGCCGCGAGGACGTGCTGTTCACCGGGATCGCGAACGTGGGCGCCGCCTTCGATCAAGCCGTCTCGCTCGACGCGCTCGCCGGCGATCGCTTCCTCGTCGCGATCGCGCCCGCCGGCATCGGCGCGACCGACGTCGGGTTGCACGTGTTCGTCAACGCCACCGGCGACAGCTTCCCGAAGACCTGCCAGATCGCCGTGCCGTTCGCGGCCGCGGTGGGAAACACCGTCGACAACGTGTGCGGCGGTGACTTCACCCACAGCCTGTTCACCCCCGGCACCAACACGATGCCCCCCCTTCTCGCGGGGCCGTTCCCCGAGCTTGGCAAGGCCGCCGACTTCACCTCCGACGCGTACTTCAAGGGCACCGGGACGCTCGACAAGACCGGCGACACCACGCTGCAGTTCTGGGTCAAGTTCCGCAAGTTCGTCGACACCTACGACAACGCCTGGCTATTCTCCGATCTCGACCTCAATGCCACCGGAGGGCTCGGCGTCGTGATCGTGCAGCCGGTTGACGCGACGAGCCCGCCGAACCTCGACGTCACGACCTGCACCGTGGCCACGCAGACGACGCTCGACTTCTCGGATGCCATCACGGCCTACCCGACCGACGGCTTGTGGCAGTTCGTGCGCATCGTCCACACCAACGGCAACGTCCACGTCTGCCTGAACGGTACGCGCAAGGCGAGTATGGCGGTTCCGTCCGGCCACCTACAATCGACGTTTTCACCCTACCTCGGCAAGAACGTGGTCTGGACGCCCTCGGGGGCCTTCTTCGATGGCGAGCTCGATGACGTTCGCGTGTTGACCGGCGCCCTGCCGTGTGACCCCTGATCGGCACGGGTCCCGCGGGAGCGACGCGCGCGGTGGCGCCGGTCTTTTGTCGTCCTGGCGTCCTGAATAAAATACAGGATACAAGAGGATACACGTGCTGCCGCGCGTCAGCAAGACTAACCTCACGTTGTGTTGATCTGTCAGGTCGAGGCAATCTAGGCGTGAATCCCGGCGTTGCGTAGCTTATGTTCCACAGGGTGGAAGGTGCCGCGGGCCCCCGAACGCTATCGGTCGGCACGATGCTCGACGATAAGTACCGGATCGAGCGCTTGCTCGCGTCCGGCGGCATGGGCGCGGTGTACATGGGGACCCACATCAAGCTGCGCAAGCGGGTCGCGATCAAGGTCTTGAACCCGCAGCTCAGCTCGTCGCCCATGATCGAGCGGTTTCACCGCGAGGCCATCACCGCGTCGCAGATCGGCCATGAAGGCATCGCGCAGGTCACCGACATCGGGACCAGCAACGAGGGCGAGCCGTTCCTGGTCATGGAGTACCTGGAGGGCGAATCGCTCGCCCAGCGGCTGCGAGCGAGCGGCCCGCTCGCGGTCGAGGACGCCTGCGAGCTCGGGTGCGCGATCCTGTCGCCGCTGGCCGCCGCGCACCGCGCCGGCATCGTCCACCGCGATCTCAAGCCCGACAACGTGTTCCTGGTGCGCCAGAGCCGCGGCGAGATGGTCAAGCTGCTCGACTTCGGCATCTCGCGCTCCCCCGGGCTCGATTCGGAGTTCCGGCTGACCAGCACCGGCCTCGTGCTCGGCACGCCGTACTACATGTCGCCCGAGCAGGCGCGCGGCGAGAGCGACATCACCCCCGCCGCCGACCTCTACGCGTTCGGCGTGATCCTCTACGAGATGCTGGTCGGCGACGTGCCGATCCGGGCCGAGAACTACAACCAGCTCATGTACCGGGTGACGATCGGCGACTACGCCCGGCCGCGCGAGCGGCGGCCCGAGCTGCCCGAAGAGCTCGAGCAGATCATCCTGCACGCGATGGCGCAGTTGCCGGCGAACCGCCCGGCCAGCGCGGCCGATCTCGAGCAGGCGCTGCTTCCGTACTGTCGTCTGGTGTTTCGCGAGCACGCCAGCGGGCGGATCTCGGCGCCGGGGCTCGCCTTCAAGACGCCACCCTACGGCACCGGCGCCCGTGGCAGCAGCGCCAGCCTCGATCCCGCGCTGTTCGCCGGCCCGACGATGTCGGACGAGCGCCCGGACGATCTCCAGTTACCCTCGAGCGGCTCCGCGCCGGTCAAGGTGGAGGGCAAGGCCGATGACCGCCCCGAGTCCTCCCTGGCCCTGACCACGTCCGTGGTCCTGAGCGAGGCGCTGCGCTCCGGGCGCGGCTCGCTCGCCCGCCGGATCCTGATCGGGGGCGCGATCATCGTGGGGGGAGCCGCCGTTGCCGGCGCGCTCGTGTTCGCGTTCACCGGGGGCAGCCATCCACCGGTCACCGTGGCCCCGCTGCCCATCCCGGAGCCCGTCGGGGTCACCGGCAAGCCGCCGGCCACGCCGCCCGAGCACGCCGAGCGCACCGGCAACGTCGAGACCCCGGGCGACAAGCCGGTCCAGACGCCGGAGACGATCACGCTGCGGTTCGCGATCGATCCACCGGGCGCCGTGGTCACGCTCGACGACACGCACGTCCGCGAGACCGAGCTCGTGGTCGCCAAGGACGACGCGACCCACCGGCTGCGGATCACGGCCGCCGGCTACGTCGCGCACGACGAGACCATCGCGTTCACCGAGAGCCAGCGCCTGGTCGTCCAGCTCAAGCGCGTGGCCGGCCCGGTGCGCGTCGTCAAGGATAAGGATCCGCACAAGCCCACCACCGAGCGGCCCCAGTCGCGCGAACTGATCGAGAGCACGAGCCCGTACCAACAACATTGACATGCGCATCGCCCTGATCTCCCCCGCTCTCGCCCTGGCCGCCGTGGCCGCCCTGGCTATCGTGGCCGCTCCGGCCGTGCTGGACGCGGCGCCGGCTCCGCGCCCTACCCCCGTGCCCCTCAAGCCCGATCCGAAGCCGCCCGATCCGAAGCCGCCCGACGCCGGGCCCTCCGATCCGAAGCCGCCCGATCAGGCCCAGAAGGAGGCCGATCGCCACTTCAAGAGCGGCGTCGCGCTGTTCAAGGACGCCAAGTACGCCGAGGCGCTCACCGAGTTCCAGCGCGCCTACGACATCGCCCCGCACCCCCTCGTGCTCTACAACATCGCCGGGTGCCACCGCGAGCTGGGCCACTACGCCGAGGCCATCAGCTACTACAACCGGTTCATCTCCGAGGGGAATGGCCGGGTGCCGGCCGCACGGCTGTCGGCCGCGCAGGTCGATCTCGACGCGATCTTCGCCCTGATCGCCCGCGTGACCGTGACCATCACCCCGACCAGCGAGGCCGCCACGCTGATCGTCGATGGCACGCCGCTCGACAAGCCGGTGATGCCGCTCATCCTGGTGCCGGGGGAGCACCGGCTCGCCGCGCGCGCGGCCGGGCGGCACGACTCCGAGCGGACGCTCACGGTCGCCGCCGGGGAAAAGGTCGTCTTCGAGCTGCCGCTCGGCGACTCGCCGGCGACGTCGATCGGCACGGTGGGGCCCGTCGACCACGTCACGACGCCGATCGAAGCACCGGCGGCGCGCCCCTGGCTCGCGGTCGATGCCGGGTTCGGGATGAACCTCCGGCGGTTCGGCAAGACCGGCGCGCCCTCCCTTGGCCTGGGCGCCGCGATCGGCTCGCGGGTCAGCGTGGGCGTCGACGTCGTGCTGGTCGCCTATGCCGTGATCCCCACGGTCCGCGTGCGGCTGATCGGCGACGCCCTGTCGCTCCACGTCGTCGGCGCCGTGCCGATCGCGTTCTCCGACGACCCGATGACCGGGGCGTTCGTCGCCGTCGCGGGCGGCCTGGGCCTGCGCTACCGCGCGACGCCGCAGCTGACGTTGCGCCTCGAGTCGTACGTCAGCGTCCCGGGCAAGAACCAGGTCACGACGGTCCCCACGTTCCTGGGTGGTGAGTGGTGGTTCTGAGTCGCCGATCGGCCGTGCTCGGGCTCGCCCTGGCCGGCCTCGTCCTCGTAGGCTGCAGCGAATCGTTGTTCGGAGCGCACCGCGGGGACCAGACCGGCGATGGCGGCGACGGCGGTGATGCCGGTGGTGGCGGCAACGGCGTCGTCGGCTGCGCCGATCCATGCAACGCCGACGCCGCGGCCGACTTCGACGGCACCGTCCATGGCGCTCACGACCGGTGGCGCTACCTCGACGATCACCGCGATCGGACGTGGACGCCGATGACCGTGGGAGCCCAGGTGATGACCGGCGCCGATCCGCGCAATCACATCACGACGTGTGCCGCCCACCCCGAGGCTCCCGTGTGCACGCTGCTCCCCGGCGCGCTGCTCGTCTCGAACGGGGCGAGCACCGCGGATCCGGCGATCGAGCTCACCGTGGCCACCGCACAGGTGATCGATCTCAAGCTCAAGGTGCTCGTCCCCAACAACGAGGGCAGTCAGACGATCCGGCTGTACCGCAACAGTCGCGAGGACGTGCTGTTCACCGATACGGCGTCCGCCGGCATGACCCTCGCTCGTGGGATCACGCTCGATGCGCTTCCTGGCGATCGGTTCCTGGTGGCGATCTCGCCGATATCCGGTGATGCGACCGACGTCGGTCTCCAGCTGGTCGTTCAGGCCCCCGGCACGACCTTCCCGTCGACCTGCAAGCTCGCGGTCCCGTTCACGAGCACCTCGGGAAACACCACCCCGGATCTGTGCGGAGGGCCAACCTTCAACTACTTCACCACCATGGGCAACACCGGTAAGCAACCGATGCTGAGTTCCGGACCGTTCCCGGAGCTGGGCAAAGCGGCGACCATCGCCGCCGGTGAGTACTTCCAGCGCGGCATGGACTCCCGGCAAGTGTTCCTCTGGCCCCAGGAGTTCACCGTGCAGCTGTGGTTCCTTGCCAGCAAGATCGACAGCCTGCAGTTCACCACCGTGTTCTCCGACTGGGATACCGGCAACTGTGGTGGAGTTGGCATCCAGCTCAGCCCGAGCCCGGGGAACACGACGCTCGAGGTGCATGTGTGCAAGGCCATGAGCACCGTCGGGAACACGGACGCGGACATGGCCTACCCGTTGACCCCTCTGACCGGGTGGCAGTTCGTTCGCGTCGCCCGCACCAGCAGCAACGCCTATGTGTGCCTTAACGGCATTCAGGTCATGGCCGCCTCCGTCGTACCTACACAGGGATCCACAAACAATTTGATATCGCTGGGCAGGGAAGATTCGCTACCAGCCACGGGCGCCTACTTCGGCGGGCAGATCGACGACGTGCGCGTGATCTCGAGTGCGTTACCGTGCGATGCCCCGTAACATCTTCTCTGGGAGTATCTTGTGGTTCTGATCAGACGGCCTGGGGTGCTCGCTTGCTTGCGGCTCGAAGCCTGCGGTCGACGGTGGGCCGCGCTGGGCATCGTCTTGGCCGGTCTCCACCTCGGGGGCTGCAGCGAATCGCTATTCGGTGCCCACCAGGCGGGTCAGCGCGGCGATGCCGGTGACGGCGGAAGTGACGGCGGCAATGACGGCGGCAACGGCGTCGTCGGTTGCACCAACCCCTGCAACGCCGACGTCGCGGCGGACTTCGACGGGACCCTGCATGGCGCTCACGGCCGCTGGCGATACCTCGACGATCACCGCGATCGAACCTGGACGCCGATGACCGTGGGCACCCTCGTGATGACCGGCGCCGATCCCGGCACGCGGATCACGACCTGCAAGACGTCCCCCGGTTCGCCGGCGTGCAGCACGTTGCCGGGCGCCTTGCTCGTATCTTCGCCGAACAAGCCCAGCACCAGCGATCCGGCGATCGAGCTCACCGTGGCCGACCCGCAGGTGCTCCAGCTGCAGCTGAAGGTGTTCGTCCCCCCCGGGGCCGCCGATCAGCAGATCCTGCTGTACCGCAACAGTCGCGAGGACGCGCTGTTCACCGGCCCCGCCACCGCGGGCATCCTGCTCTCGCACACCATCACGCTCGATGCGCTGCCCCGCGATCGGTTCCTCGTCGCGGTCGCCTCCACGACCGCCGGTGCGATCGACGTTGGCGTCGACCTGTCGACCACCGCCACCGGCGCCGCGTTCCCGGCAAGCTGCCAGCTCGCCGTCTCGTTCGCGAGCGCCACGGGGAACACCGTCAACGACCTGTGTGGAAACACGGTCTTCACGCACTACATCGCGACGACTGCGACGCCACCCCGACTCGGCGATGGCCCGTTCCCGGAGCAGGGCAGCGCGATCGACCTTGGCCTGGGCGAATACCTCGCGCGGGGCGTCGGGGGGGATCCCTCACTCTCCCTGCTTGACTGGTCACAGGACGTCACCGTGCAGCTGTGGGCCAAGATCAACGGATTCGTCATCAACTCCTCGGCCGTGCTGTTCTCCGACCTGGATCTCGACTTCGGGAGAGGAATCGACATCTCACTCACGCAATCATCCCTGGTGAAACTCGACGTGCAGACATGCGCAACGACCTCACCGATCACAGTCAGTGACGCGAGCTCCACGTATCAGAATCCAGACAAGTGGCAGTTCATTCGCGCCGTTCGCGCCGGTGGTCAGGTGCGTGTGTGCGTGAACGGGAAGCTCGTCGCGAGCGCGAGCGCCGCAACCTGCAACGCGCCCTCGGCGTGGGTGCCGCAGCTCGGCCAGCACGCAGATATCCAAGGTGCGAACGTGAACGGCACGCTCGACGACGTGCGCGTGTTCACCGGCGCGCTGCCGTGCAACTGACCTACCAGCAAGGCCGATCCGGCGATCGAGCTTGCCCGCGCCCGAGAAACAGGTGATCCAGCTCGGCCTCCACTCATTCGTGCCCTGCAGCTAACTTCCTCGGGGCGAGCTATAGTAGCGCCCCGGAGGTGAGCCGTGGTCCTGCTTCGTCGAGCGACTGTGCTGGGGTTGTTCCTGTTCGGGGGCTGCAGCGAATCGTTGTTCGGGGCCCACCGTGGCGATAGCAACGGTAGCCCGCCAACCTGCACCGGTGCTTGTATCGCCGATGCCGCGTTGGACTTCGACGGCACTCCCGGCGGCCAGGGGCGCCACTGGCGCTACCTCGAGGACACGCGCGACCGGATGTGGAAGCCGATGACCGGCGACATCATGGGGATGATCGGCATCGATCAGGGCAATCGGATCACGACCTGCGCCGCGCACCCCGAAGCACCCGCGTGCAAGACGCTGCCCGGCGCGCTGCTGGTGTCAGCGGCGGGGACGAGCAGCGCGGCCGATCCGGCGATCGAGTTCACCGCGAACAACGCTCAGGTGATCAAGCTCAGCCTGCACGTCTTCGTCCCGAGCGGTGACGACCAGACGATCCGGCTCTATCGCAACAGCCGCGAGGACGTGCTGTTCACAGGGACCGCGGTGGCCGGGACCCGCCTCGATCAGGCGATCACGCTCGACGCGCTCCCCAGCGACCGGTTCCTCGTGGCGATCGTTCCCCCGGGAAGTAACGGCGCCACCGACGTCGCGCTCGATCTGTCCGCCGATGTCGAGAGCACGAACTTCCCCTCGACCTGCCAGCTCGCCCTCCGGTGCGACAGCATCACGGGAGATAGCACGGTGGACACGGTGTGCTCCAATAGTGCCTTCATTCACCTCGGTGGCTCGGGGACCCCGGTAACGCTCACGCTGGGCGCGGCAGCCTTCAAGGAGCAAGGTAACTCGATCCGGATCCCGAGCGGCACGTATCTCCACGACCCGGCGTCCACAGACAAGCTCGACTACTCGCACGACGTCACCGTGCAACTCTGGGCCAACCAGGCGCCCAGCACCAGCGCCAGCACTGCCTGGCTGTTCTCCAACCTCGACGCCGCCAAGGGGGATGGGATCGGGATCTCGATCCTGCCGGGCGCCCCGGCGATGCTCGACGTGAAGACCGGCACGACGCCCGCGCCCAGCTTCGTCCATGCGAGCGCCATGTACCCGAGCCCCAACTCGTGGCACTTCATCCGCGTCGTGCACACCAGCACCGAGGTCCGGGTCTGCGTGGACGGCGATCTCGTGACGATGGCCACGGCGACCGCGCCGAACCTCGCGACGACCCCTGCGCCGGATCTGGGCAAGGACATCCCGGATCCCTCCGCGGCGGCCTCCTTCGACGGCTTTCTCGACGATGTGCGTGTGATCACCGGCGCGCTGCCATGTAAGTGAGCGCGCCGGCGGCCTGCCACCCACATGGACCTTCCTCCTTTTCGCGAAATACCGGCTTCTCGGCGCCGGGCCGCGGACCTAGAGTTCGGTTCATGTCGAACCCCGCACCGATCAGGCGTCACCACCACATCACGTTGTGCTCGGGTGGCGCGCAAGAAGACTACGACTTTCACACCAAGGTGTTGTCGCTCAAGAGCGTGAAGAAGACCGCGCTGTACGACGGCGACGTGCCGATCTATCACCTCTACTACGGCAACGATCTCGGTGAGGAGAGCACCCTGGTGACCACGTTCCCGATGCGGCAGTCGGGGCGCAAGGCGCGCAAGGGCACCGGCCAGATCCGCACCCTCAGCCTGTCGGTCCCGCAGTCGGCGCTCGGGTTCTGGGCCAAGCGGCTCGCCGGGCACGGGTTCGAGGTGCGCGAGGTGGAGCGGTTCGGCGAGCGCGCCCTTGCGTTCCAGCACCCCTGCGGCCTCGACTACGAGCTCGTCGGGATCGCCGACGACAACCGCAAGCCGTACTCCAACGGCGAGGTGCCGTCGGAGCTCGCGATCCGCGGCACCCACGCGATCGTGGTCAGCGTGCGCGAGCACGAGACCTCCAACGAGTTCATGACCCAGGGCTGGAGCGGCCGGCGCACCACCGAGGACGGCAGGTTCGTGCGCTACGTGTTCGGCGAGGGCGCGACCGGCCAGATCGTCGACTTCAAGCTCGAGCCCGAGCTCCCGCAGGCGAGCTGGACCTACGGCGAGGGCATCGTCCACCACTGCGCGTTCCAGGTCGACGACTACACCGCGCAGGATCAGGTCAAGTTCCGGCTCGAGGGCATGGGCTTCACCGATACCTCGGAGCGCAAGGACCGCGGTTACTTCGACTCGATCTACGTGCGCACCCCCGCCGGGGCGCTGTTCGAGGCCACGGTGTCCAAGCCGGGAGGCATGGCCGTCGACGAGCGCATCGATCAGATCGGCACGAGCTTCCAGATCCCACCGCCGTTCCGCCACCGCACCGCGGAGCTCATGGCCTACCTCGAGCCGCTGCGCTACTGACCGCGCGCGCCTCGATCGGCCTGACGGGCCTTGGCAGCGGGCTACGACGTGCGCAGGCGAGCGCGCGGCACGAACCGGACGGCAGGGCGCCAGCACAACCAGATCAGGCTGCCGGGGATCGCCCAGACCGCGAGGCCGATGCCGATCGCGTCGTAGCTGCCGCCCCGGTCGAGCACGCGCCCGATCAGCGGATTGGCGATGATCAGCGCCAGCGACTGGGCGCCGGCCAGGATGCCGCCGGCAAGCGAAACACTGCCAGGAGGCATGCGGGCGAGCAGGTCCGAGGTGATGAGCGTGTACAGCGCGCCGCCCCCGGCCATCGCCGTCCCCATGATGAACATCGATTGCCACGGCGTCTGGGCCAGCGGCAGGGCCGCAAACAGCGTGGCGAGGGCGAGCCCGATCGCGAACAGCGCGCGCGGCGGCGCCCCCTCGGGCCGGCGCTGCCGCGACGCCAGATCGCCGAACAGGATCGCCCCGGCGTCGAACACGATCGGCGGGAGCCACAGGTAGTGGCCGACGTCGCCCTGGGCGAGCGCGAACGTGCGGACCAGGTACTTCGCGCCCCAGATCTGCGCGAAGCTGAAGATCATCGCGGCCGCGAACACGCCGCACAGCGCGCGGATCACGATCGGGTGGGCCAGGAGCTCGCCCAGCGCGGCGCGATCCTCGCTCGTCGTGGCGGGCGTGACGGGCGCGACGGGCGCGATGTCGAGCTGTGCGCGCACCGCCCGCGAGCGCGTCACCGCGATCCACAGCGGGATCCAGATGAGCCCGGCGGCGGCGCTGCCGAGCAGCGCGACGCGCCAGCCGGCATGGCGAAAGATCAGCGTGGCGAGCGGCGGGATGACCATGGCCCCGAACGACGAGCCGGTGAACAAGACGCCGAAGCCGCGCTCGCGGTCGTGCGCCGGCAGGACCCGCTGCATGGTCTGCGCGGCGCCCGGAAACCCGGGGCTCTCGGTGATACCGAGCGCGAGGCGGAGCGCGAACAGCACCCAGAACCCGGGCACGAGCGCGTGGAGCGCGGCGACGGCCGACCACGCGAACACCGATGCGACGAGCCCGCGGCGGGCGCCGACGCGGTCGATCCACCAGCCGGCGAGCGGCGTCCCGACCAGGTACGCCACCGAGAACGTCGACAGCACCCAGCCATAGGCCGCCTCGGAGATGTCGAGCTCCTTGGTGATCGTCGGCGCGAGCACCGACAGCGTCAGGCGGTCGGCGTAGCTCACGGTCATCGTGAACGTGGCGACGAGCGCGACCAGCCATGCCATGCGTCGGGACAGCACGCGGGCAACGATACTCCCAAGTCACGCCCGGATCGCCCGCCGGGGTCGGTGGGCAAGCGTGGACGCCGACAATTCCGGCCGGTCTCGCAGGCGCGAGCGGCCGGGTAGCGCGCTCACCGGTTGTCGCCCTTGAGCGCCACGGCCCACTTGCGCCACCTGGGCTCGAACGTCTCGAGCTTCTCGCCGAGCACGGCCTCGAGCGCGGTCTTGCCGGTCAGGTCTTTCTTGTCGGCGACAAACTTCTCGTAGAACTCGGTCAGCTTGCCCTGCTCCTGGAGGTACAGCAGCAGGTAGCGGGCGTAGGCGTAGGCGTCGAACGGCGCCTCGTAGAACCCGTCGCGCGTGGTCCCGAGCATCGTGCCGAGCTCGGGGAGCGTGCCGTCCTTGATCTGCTTCTTGAGGTTGGGCAGCCGCCAGTTCGGCAGGCCCACGATGTGGCCCTTCTTCTCGCTCGGCCGCTCGTACAGCGAGGCGAGCCCCTCGTTGAACCACGACGGCACGTCCGGGAAGTTGGCCTCCATGAACGGGTGTACGACTTCGTGGACGAGGGTGCCGGCGCCGGGTCCGATGTTCATCACCATCGCGTCGTGCTCCGAGGAGTAATAGCCATACGGCGTATCCGGCTCGTCGCCGAAGAACTTCTTGGCGCCCTTGCGATAGGTCTGCTCGTTCTTGAACAGCCAGATCTCGATCAGCTTGGTGGGCCGCGCCTTGAAGTACTCGGCCTCGAGCAGCCCGATCGACCAGTGCAAGATCCCGGTCGCGTGGTGCTTGACCGTGGCCGGCGACTCGTCTCCGATCACGACGAACGGCGGCTCGACGACGACCGTGAAGCCTTGCCCACCGAGCCTGGCTTCGAGGGCGGCCCGCCGCTCCTTGAGCTCGGCGGCGGACGGCTCGGCGGCGGCGAGCGGGAGATGGCCTATGGCCAGACAAGCGATCACGATCAGGCGTTTCCTCATGGTTTGTCGACAGCGTGACGCGGCGCTTTGTTGCGTGCACGCGCGGATTTCATCGGCGAAGATCGCCCGAAGTTCGCTCGAAGATCGACCCAAGCCGCGCGGCGCCGGCGGTGTCGACCAGGGGCACCCAAGCCTCGCGCGGCCGGCGGTGTCGGCCGGTGGCGCGGCTTCGCGCGGATCGCGGCGAACGACACGGAGCGCTTGAACTTGCGCTCGTTGCTCCTGCGCCGAGGCTGGTATCCGTGAGTCGACGCGAGCGCACGAAGGAGCTGTGCTGGAGCGTGGAGCCGTACCCGTCGTGGGCGATGGGGCTCGCGTCGCGTGAAGGCTACAGGCCGTGCTGGAAGCTCCAGCCCGGGGCAGCGGTCGCGCCTGCCCCGACGCCCGACGTGAAGTCCTTCCACGGGCCCGCCGGGAGGCTGTTGGCGTAGGACGTGACCTGAGGCCCGACGACGGACCCGTGGCGCTTCTGGAACCCGGCCGGTTGCCCCGGCACCTGCGCGTTCCAGCCGGGGACCATCGAGAGCGCACCGGTCACCGCAACCCCGGCGCCGAACCCGACCGCCTCACCGGCGCTGTGAACCAGGCCACCACCCTGAACCGCCGCGAGCGGACCGTCCTGGACTTGATCGAACATGTGGGCACCTTGATGAAGAGGCACACAAGGACTGCACAGGCGATGCCGGCGTGCGCGCGTCGACCACGCTCGGCAAGTTGCCGTTACTACTCGGCAACGCGGTGACCAGACGCGACCGTTGCCGACCAGGGTCGGCGGCTCGGCAACCATGGTTGACGACCACGTACCCGGCTCGTTGCGGCGATGGCAGGCCGCTCGCGCTAGCCTTGGCCCGGTCGCATGAGCCTCCCGGTGTTCTTCACCCCCCGCATGGTCGCCGAGTCGGGCTCGTTCTCGCCGAGCGCGGCCAAGCCAGCCCAGGTCGTGGCGTCGTGGCGCGAGCGCGGCCTGCCGATCGAGATCCTCGAGCCGGCACCGGCCACGGTCGACCAGCTCGCCCGCGCCCACGATCGCGCCCACGTCGAGGCCATCCTCGCGTGTCGCGCGCCCAACGGTTTTGGGGGCGTTCGAAGCACGCCATCGGTGGGCTGTGTGGCATTTCGCATGGCGCGTCAGGCGTTGCGCTGGCCCTACTTGAACTCGGCCGATATGTAAACCATCATTACTGGAGTGAAGTTGCCGAGCAAGCGATCGCTTATGAAAGATTCCGTTTCGATGCCGACCGTCTTACCTGGCGGGATTTGCGAAAAAGCGTTGCGACGGATGAGTCATATCGAGATCAGAAGGCTGCATACGAACGCGGTGATGTCTCCTTCTTCGTTGATTCTTTCGAGTCAGACTCATGGTGTAACGGTGCTGGCGGCATTGGCCTGACTCGGCTGAGGGCATTCGAGGAATTAGGGGTTTCGAGCTATCGTGAGGAAGCTACCGTTGCGTTGAAGCGGACGCGAGGCGTGCTTGCCGATCCGCAGAGATCTCCGACGCTTTGCCATGGCGGTGGCGGCCTGGCAGAGTTGTTGCTCGAATCGTGGCGAGTATTGGGTGATGTCAGCGATCTGGAATTGGCGCAGAGTTATTCCCTGGAAACCTCCAGGGAACGTTATCTGAGAGGTGGATACAAATCAGGCGCAAGAAGCGATGACGACGATCAGGAAGATGCCAACCTGTTTACTGGGAACGCTGGAATTGGATACATGTACTTGCGAGTACTGGATCCTGTGCACACTCCATCGATTTTGGCGTTTCGGATTCCTCGCAGATCTTGTAGCGCGGTCGCGTTCATTGCCCCTGCAATGCCTGCGCTCCCGGGCATCGTGTTGTCGCGGTTATTTCCGCGTACGCTGTGGGTTGTTCGTCATGTTGGCGCCAAAGTTTTGTCGGCTCGGCTGGAGGATTGGCGATCGCTCCCGCCGGACTCGCTGCCTCATGCCTTTGACACGTTCATCCAGGAGTTAGCCCCCGGATTGCCGGGCGCTGATCGAGACCGTCTCTGTGACCTTTGGGCACTTGAACATGCGAAAGCATGCCTCGACAACGAGATCGTAAGTTTTTCACTCCTGCACATGAAGAGCCTCGTGCTCGGTGAACGCGTGCCCGATCTCCTCAGTCATCTATTAGATGTACAACTCCTGCTCGATCCAATGGTCGTGCTCCATGAGACTCAATGGGATTGGGTTACAGTCGATGATGACCATTGGCATCACATCTTGGAATCCGAGCCGCAGACCCAACATGTAATTCTTTGCCCGCGTTGGCAGCATGTCATGGAGGAATCGTTGTCAGCTTTTGCGCATGCTGTTCTGTTGGCATTTCGCCATCCGTGCCGAGTCGAGGACGCAGTTGCAGTGATCGCCGCTGAAATGGCTTTAGATAATGCCGCAGAACAGGCCATCCTGAAAGATGCGATAGTCGCTCAAGTGATCGAGGCGGTCTCTGCCGGCCTTCTATCCGGAGTTGGCGGCTGAGCTTTCTTCGATGATTTTCGAAGGTTAGAGAACGAAGAGACCGGGTCAGCCGCTGAGCGATACCCAGCTTCGCGACGAGCTCATCAGCGCGCTGCTCGCCGGGACCCACACACCGGCACGGCGATGGCATGGTGCTTTGAGCGCCTGCTGTCCGAGCCCGAAGCGCACGCCAAGGTCCTGGCCGAGCCCGCCGAGGCCGCCGGCGGCGGTCCCGTCCGCCCCTAGCGCCAATGCCGCTCACTTACGGCGGCTCTTCGACGAGAACTGCAGCCTCCTTGGTGCTCCTCCGCCCGCGGGGGCCGGCTCGGAGTGTGGCTAGCGCAGCGCACGCCCGCCCGCGAGAACGCGGGCACGCTCGCTTGCCGGCGATAGGGCCCCCCGCTCGTCGGAGACAGCGGACGACGAGATCCTGCATTGCCGCCCGTGGCAACACTCAACCACCTATGCCCCGCAGCGGGTGGCGTGGAAGCTACGCCTCGCGGAGAGCCCTTCGCCTCGCGCTCGCGTTGGCGTGTCGTCGGACGTCGATGACGGGAAATGCCGGTCAGGTCACGTTGCGCGAGTCTTCGACGAGGGTTTGCCCGGGCGCTCGCGAGCGTAGTTGCTCATCTTGAGCTTCACGGCGCGTGG
>Ga0308175_100000524_pt1 | contig 26222 bp, 22 predicted proteins | sample PhyCR1_3_FD_203893 | JGI IMG/M metagenome (GOLD analysis project Ga0308175, IMG submission 203893) | Soil microbial communities from UC Gill Tract Community Farm, Albany, California, United States - DLSLS.C.R1 | ecosystem: Environmental > Terrestrial > Soil > Agricultural land | place: USA...
ATGTACAAGCAGCAATCGTTAGAACAAAGGCAGGGAATAAAGTACCTGTCTTTTTCTTTTTAACGGTGCCAGTGAAACGAAACTTTGACTATAATTTTCGTCCGCTAAACGAACCAATACATGAAACAAACGCAACGCCTTTTCCCCCTTTTTCTTTTCCTCTCTTTCTCCTTTTGTCTTTTGGCACAAAAGGCCAACGACGTTACCGCGCCGCTGCATGCCATGCAGCCCGATTATGCCGTGCCTTACGGTGTGCCTACAACTGAAAAGGTAAAAGCCACGCTTGATCGTGTGCTGAATTACTTAGACGCCACAACACCTGCCGGCTTTACGAACCGTAAAACGGGTGCAACCTTCGCATCGGTTGGCAATCCCGATACCAACGTTGTTTTTAAGCAAGGCGATTTTCGGTTAACGAGTTACGAATGGGGCGTTACGTATGCGGGCATGACGAGAGTAGGCGAAGTAACAGGCGATGACCGCTACTTCAATTACACGAAAGAGCGAATGAATTTTTTAGCGGGGGCTTATCCCTCTTTCAAAAAATTATACGAGCAATATCCGAAGCCTGCAAACCCTTTACGGCAGCCCGTTGCGCCTCATGCACTCGATGATGCCGGCGCCATGTGTGCGGCCATGATTAGAGAATATCGCCGCAGCAAGGAGCAAAGCCTGCGGCCGGTCATTGATAATTATATGGCCTATGTCTCAACCAAAGAATATCGCTTAAGCGACGGAACGCTAGCCAGAAACCGTCCGCAAAAAAATACCCTGTGGCTGGATGATTTGTTTATGAGTGTTCCGGCGCTGGCACAAATGGGAAAGCTAACCGGCGATGCAAAATATTATGATGATGCTGTAAAACAAGTGCTGCAATTTTCAAAGCGCATGTTCAACAAAGAGCTAGGTATTTACATGCACGGCTGGGTGGAGGAAATGCAAGTGCATCCCGAGTTTCATTGGGCACGTGCCAACGGTTGGGCGCTGATGGCGATGACTGAATTGCTGGACGTACTGCCTGAAAATTTTGGCGGCCGCATCGAAGTTTTGGCACAGCTAAAAGCTCACGCCAACGGCCTTGCAAAGTATCAATCAGGTCAAGGGTTCTGGCATCAATTGCTTGACAAAAACGATTCGTATCTGGAAACATCGGCGACGGCAATCTATACGTACTGCATTGCCAAAGCAGTAAACAAAGGCTGGCTTGACGCTAAAGCGTTTGCGCCAATGTGTTTATTGGCGTGGAATGCGGTATCCACGAAAGTGAACGACAAAGGACAGGTAGAAGGAACCTGCGTTGGTACCGGCATGGCCTTCGATCCGGCGTTTTATTATTACCGTCCGGTAAACGTTTATGCGGCGCACGGTTACGGCCCTGTTTTATTGGCCGGCGCAGAAGTCATCAACATGCTCAAGACGCATACCTTTGAAATGAACGACAGTTCCGTACAAGTCAAATAATCTGCACATGAAGAAAACCTTTCTCTTTCTTTCTCTCTTTTTCAGTCTTTCTCTTTTTGCCCAAAAGAAATTCACCGTTGACGCAAGCAAAATCGTAGCGCCAGTTTCTCCCACCATGTGGGGCATTTTTTTCGAAGACATCAACTTCGCGGCCGATGGCGGACTGTATGCAGAAATGGTAAAGAACCGCTCGTTTGAATTTCCGATGCCGATGACGGGTTGGAAAGAAATAAAGAACGGCGCCAGCGGAAAAATTTTAATTGAAAATACCGGCAACCCAACATCGGCAAACGCACGGTTTGCACACATCACAATCAATGCTGCAAATGGAAACTATGGCTTGTCCAATGAAGGTTTCAGAGGAATGGGTTTTGCAAAAGGAGCGACCTATAATTTTTCCATCGCTGTAAAAAAATGGAGCGGCGATGGAAAGCTTCGCATTGAAGCGGTAAATTATTCGGGACAAAAGATTGGTGAAGCAACCATTGCAAATTTCACTGGCGACTGGAAACCTTACACGGCTTCTTTCACCACAACCGACACGGCATTCAAAGGACGATTAAACCTTTGGTTTGAAGGAACGGGTGTTGTTGACGTTGACAGGATTTCTTTGTTTCCAAAGAACACGTGGAAGAACCGTCCCAACGGAATGCGCAGTGATTTGGTGCAATTACTTTACGACATGAAACCCGGCTTCATTCGCTTTCCCGGCGGCTGCATTGTTGAAGGCCGCGACCTCACCAACCGTTATCAGTGGAAGGCAACCGTTGGCCCGGTTGACCAGCGCAAAACATTGATGAACCGCTGGAACGTTGAATTTAAAAACAAGCTTACCCCGGATTATTATCAAAGCTTCGGCCTTGGCTTCTTTGAATATTTTCAATTGGCGGAAGACGTGGGCGCAGAGCCCTTGCCCATTCTCAATTGCGGCATGGCTTGCCAATACAACAGCGGCGAAGTGGTAGCCATGAACGAACTCGATCCTTACATTCAAGACGCACTGGATTTGATTGAATTTGCCAACGGTGCGACCACAACAAACTGGGGAAAGCTTCGTGCTGATATGGGCCATCCAGCACCGTTCAATCTAAAATACATGGGCATCGGCAACGAGCAGTGGGACGAACAATACATCGAACGTTACAAACAGTTTCATGCCGTTCTGAAACAAAAGCATCCCGAAATAAAGTTGGTGTCTGCCGCGGGTCCTTCGCCCGAAGGAAAACTCTTTGATTACGCCTGGACCGAATTGCGAAAACTGAACGCCGATTTAATTGACGAACACTATTACGCCAACCCGGATTGGTTCTACCAACACGCAAGCCGCTACGATAACTATGACCGCAAAGGCCCTAAAGTTTTTGCCGGCGAATACGCGGCACAAAGCAAGGGGATTGCAAGGTCGGAGAACCAAAACACCTGGCAATGTGCGCTGGCCGAAGCAGCGTTCATGACGGGATTGGAACGCAACGCTGACGTTGTAAAAATGGCGTCGTACGCGCCGCTGTTTGCACACGTGGATGCATGGCAATGGTCGCCTGATTTAATCTGGTTTAACAATCTTCAATCATACGGCACGCCCAATTATTACGTGCAGAAACTTTTCTCCACAAACAAAGGCACCGATCTGCTTTCCGTTTTTGAAAACAACGAAACCGTGAAGGGAAAAGACAGTGTTTATGCCAGCGCCGTGTTGGATAAAAAGAGCGGCGATGTGGTTGTGAAATTCGTGAACGCTTCTTCCAATACCGTTGCAATTCAAACAACAGTTAACGGCGCAAAGCCTTCCAAAAAAGAAGCTGCCGTGCAAGTGCTTTCATCAACGGATAAATACACCGTAAACAGTTTCGAAGCACCACAAGCTATCGCGCCGTCAACTGAAATGGCCGCAATAAAAAATGGCGCTGTATCGCTTTCCTTAATGCCTTCTTCATTAACCGTTGTCCGCATTCTGTGTAAATAAATATTTTCATTTATGTACTTAACTGCATTGCTACTATTGAGCTTTTGTGGAGTTTATGTTGAGCGCAGTCGAAGCATCGCACTCTTGTGCGCTTTGTTCGCTGCGCGGCAAACCCACCCCAAGTCGCTTATAGCACAACCTCTCCTAAACCCGCCCCTCCAAGGAGGGGATGTACTCGAAAGCACAACAAACTCCAAGCTGTTCATCCCCTCCTTGGAGGGGCGGCGGCAGTTACTGATAAAGACTCTTCGAAAGGGGTGGGTTCGCGCAGTGCAAAATTTAAAGTTGTCTGCGTTGTGCTTTGTAACTGTACTCTGTGTTACTCATGCATCCGCGCAATCCTACAAATTCGACTTCGGCCTCGGCAAAATTGAAAAAGGTTACACGCAGGTTTTGCCCGAAACCACATACGACCCGCAGCGAGGTTATGGTTTTGAATTCTCTTCCAATCCCGTTTCGAAAGCATACGCCGGAACCGACGCCTTGCGTGACGATTACATCACCAGCAACAAGCCCTTTTATTTTTCCGTAAAACTTCCCGAAGGCAATTACAACGTGAAAGTGATTCTTGGTGATAAAGAAGGAACGTCCGCAACCACCATCAAAGCCGAATGCAGAAGACTGATGGTTGAAAAAGTAGAAACTGCCAAAGGCAAGTTTACTACTGCTGAATTTACCGTACACCTGAAGGACAGTATCATTCGTTCAGCAAGCGGCGAAAGCAAAGTGCGGTTGAAGCCGCGTGAATATTCATACCTGCATTGGGACGATAAACTCACGTTGGAATTCAACAACAGTGCACCAAAAGTTTGCGCTGTTGAAATCACAAAGGTCAACAACATGCCCACCGCTTTTCTTGCCGGCAATTCTACCGTTGTTGACCAGGCCGAAGAACCCTGGGCGGCCTGGGGGCAAATGGTTCCGGCTTTCTTTCAACCCAATAAAATTGCCGTTGCCAATTACGCTGAATCAGGAGAAACGTTGAGGGCATTCAAAGGTGCAAAGCGCTTGGAAAAAATATGGAGCATGTCAAAGCCCGGTGACTATCTCTTTATTGAATTTGCGCACAACGATCAAAAGCCCGGTGGCAATCATTTGGATCCTTTCACTACCTACAAACAAACGGTGAAAGAATGGATTGCGGAAGCCCGCAGGCGACGCCTGACGCCGGTTTTAGTAACATCCATGAACCGCAGAACCTTTGATTCATCGGGTCACATCACAAACTCTCTTGGTGATTATCCCGAAGCCATGCGCCAAACCGGAAAGGAAGAAGGCGTGGCTGTTATTGATTTGAATGCGATGAGCAAAACCTTGTACGAAGCATGGGGACCCGTTACATCGCTGAAAGCATTCGTGCATTTTCCCGCAAACACATTTCCCAACCAAAAGGAAGAATTAAAAGATAACACGCATTTTACAGCGTACGGTGCTTACGAATTGGCAAAGTGTATTGTGGCCGGCATAAAGCAAAACGTTCCAACGCTTGCGGCTTATCTGAAAAAAGATTTGCCTGCATTCAATCCTGCGCAGCCTGATAATGCAATGACTTGGACCCTGCCTGCCAGTTCTTTCATTGGTTCGGTAAAACCTGATGGTAATTAAAACAATCGAATGAAAAGAAAATATTTTTTACAAACCGGCGCGGCACTTCTTCTGTTGGTTTCGTTGCAAAGCAGCGCACAAATCGGCAAACGTTTTCCTTCGGAAAGGAAAGTGGTAAAAGATCCGGTAACCAGCACAATGCTTACGTTTCTTACCAGCACACCCGCCGGTGATTCAAAAATTTACCAGACGCACACACAATGGACGGCCGATGGCGAATGGCTCATCTTTCGCAGTGGACGTGCACGCAACGAAGCCTTGGCGGTGAACGAAAAGACTGGCGACATGGTGCAAGTAACCGAAGGCGGTTATACCGGAATGCTTTGCGTGGCCCGCAAAAGCATGAAGCTTTATTTCATGCAGAGTGCGTCAACAGACACAACGCAACGAAGAAGAAGTGGCGGTGCTTTGCGCATTGTGGAAGCAGATCTTCAAAAGATTTTTGATGACAGCAAAAAAGGGGCAATGAAGCCCGCTTCATTTTATCAACGCGTTTGCGGAACTATCCCCGCAACGATTGATGCGGGCGGCGACATGGCGCTCGATGCAGACGAAGGCTTTGTTTATTTCCGTGTGGGTAAGATTGAAGCTGCAAAACACTTGCAAGCCGGCGCTAAAGTTGAAAGCAACTTCGGTCCGCGCAACATGGGCGCTGGTCCTGCAGGCTTAATGAGCATGAACATTAAAACCGGTGAGATCAAATACATTGTTTCGGTGCCGTTTCAAATTGGGCATGTGCAAACCAATCCTTTTGTTTCCAGTGAAATAATTTTTTGTTGGGAGACCGGCGGCAAATCGCCGCAACGAACATGGTATGTAAAAGCCGATGGATCGGGCCTTCGTCCTTTGTATCCCGAAGCGCCTTACGAATGGGTAACACACGAAGCTGCCTTTTCAAAAGACGAAGTCGCCATTGCCATCATGGGACACAGGAAAGTGCAAGGCGTTGATTCAACCGGCACCGATGTTGGCGGCGCCAATCCCGGTCAAGATGCAGCTTGGGGCCCTTCGGGCACAAGAGAAAAACCATCGGGGCTTGGCATTGTGAATTTGCGCACACGCGAAATGGTGATTGCGGGCCAAACGCCCAGCGGCAGCGGCCTTTGGCACGTGAACGGTTCGGCTGATGGACGTTGGGCCGTGGGCGATGATTTTTCGCGAAGCATTTATTTAATTGACCGGCACACACACGAAATGATCATGCTTTCCACCGGGCATAAAGCAACAGCGGCCGACCATCCGCATCCAACTTTTAGCGCCGATGGTACCAGGATTGAAATACAATCGGCCATGCTTTCGGCAGATGGCCGTTCGATGAACATCTGCATCATTCCTGTGCCGGATGAATGGTTGAAACGCACCTACAAATAATTTCTTTTCAATCAGCGATGCAATGAAGAAAACGGTTTTGTTCTTTCTCCTTTGTGCGTTCAACCTTGCTCGTGCGCAAGACACGATCAATCCTCTAAAGGGAGACATTCGCGTGCACGATCCGGTGATGATAAAAGAAGGAAAGACCTATTCTGTTTTTCACACCGGAAGAGGCATTTCCATCAAAACATCAAACGATAAAATAACCTGGCGAAACGCGGGAAGAGTTTTTGACCGGAACACGCTTCCGGCCTGGCACAAAGAAGACATTCCCGCGCAGGACGGCAGCTTGTGGGCGCCGGACATTCATTATGCCAACGGCAAGTATTATCTCTATTACTCCGTTTCGGCCTGGATGAGTTTTAATTCAAGCATCGGCCTTGCCACCAACACCACGCTTGATTCAACCTTGCCGGCTTATCGCTGGAAAGACGAAGGCAAGGTGATTGATTCTCGGAACGGAGGCGAAGGTGTGAACACAATTGATCCAAACGCTTTTCGCGACAATGACGGCAGGTTGTGGTTGTTTTACGGTTCGTACAAAGCCGGTTTGCGCCTTGTGGAATTGAACCCAGTAACCGGTAAATTGCTGAACGAACAGGCACCGCAACCAACAACGATTACAACTTCGTTAGGCGAAGGCGTGTTTGTGATTAAAGGCGGCGGCTACTATTACATTTTTGCTTCACGCGGACGTTGTTGTGCGGGCATGAACAGCACTTATCAAATTGTGATGGGGCGTTCAAAAAACATCAAAGGCCCTTACCTGAACAAAGAAGGCAAGAGTTGGGTGGACAACAATTATTCGCTTTTTCTCGCAGGCGATTCAACCGAACCGGGACGCGGCCACAACGGTTTCTTTACCGACGGCGATACGACCTTTATTGTTTATCATGCGTACACACGTTCGGCAGGCGGCGCTTCGCTGCTAAACATTAAACCGCTTTACGTAGACGAAGACGCATGGCCCACACTTGACCGATCAAAAAAATTATTCAAAAGAGAAGAATAAATTAAACGATGAAACTGCTCTCATTCACGGCTTTGCTGATGGTTGCAAACAACGTTGTTCTTGCACAACCAACAAAAGCCAACGATGGCTTGTCAAATAAAAAGGACACAAGCTTTACCGCAGGAGGCAATCCAATCATTCGTTACAAGTTTACAGCCGATCCTGCGGCAATGGTTTACAAAGACAAAGTCTATTTATATACCGGTCACGACGTAGCGCCGGAAAAACGGGCCGGTTATGAAATGCACGAATGGCTTTGCTTTTCATCATCTGATATGAAAACATGGACAGAACATCCATCGCCATTAAACGTAAAAGTATTTGCCTGGGCCAAAGACGATGCCTGGGCTTCGCAAGTAATAGAAAGGAACGGAAAATTTTATTGGTATGTAGCCATCACACATGGAACGGTTCACGGTAAAGCCATTGGCGTGGCGTTTGCCGACAATCCACTCGGACCGTTTAAAGATGCAAGGGGTTCGGCGCTTGTCACAAACGACATGACGATGGAAACAAAAATCAGTTGGGATGATATTGACCCAACGGTACTCGTTGACAAAGGCCAGGCTTATTTGTTTTGGGGCAACACGAAATGTTATTGGGCTAGGCTGAAAGAAAACATGATTGATTTAGACGGACCCATTCACACCGTTGATTTGCCGCACTACACCGAAGCGCCGTGGATTCACAAACGCGGCGATTGGTATTACTTATCCTATGCTTACGAATTCCCGGAGAAAACGGCTTACGCCATGAGCCGCAGCGTTGAAGGGCCGTGGGAATACAAAGGATTACTTGGCGAGATTCCGGGTAACAGCAACACGGCGCACCAAGCCATCATTGACTTTAAAGGCAAGACGTATTTTATTTATCACAACGGCGCCCTGGTGCCCGATGCGGGAAGCTTTCACCGCTCGGTGTGCATTGATTATTTGTATTACAACAAAGACGGAACAATGAAACGTGTGGTCATGACGAGCGAAGGCGTGTCGGCAGCAAAATGATGTATTCAATTAGCCGTTGATCTTGCGCAGCAAACGACCGACAATAATTCTTTCTTTACCGTCTTCAAAAAGAACCAGCATCGAACCGTTTTTTCCGCGAATGCATTTGCCGCTTCTACGCACAGCCGAACAAGCTTGCCTTCGTAAATTTTGATCGGTGTTTTTATCGCCCAGGTAAATGTATTCCATCAATTGCTGTACGTGTAAACGTATTCCACTTTCCCGGTTTGCTCTTTTTGCTTGTTGAAGATGACTTCTTTTGTTTTTAAGCCTTTGGTATCATAAGCATAACGCCAAATGAGATAATCATCGCTGTTTTGCGGCACGGTAATGCGTTGCGTAATCTGTGCTTTGTCGGAATACTCAAACATGCTTTCAGGCAAAAGCTTTCGGGCTTTTTTGTTGTAGCGAACAATGTCTGTTAACCTTCCCCCTTTGTCGTAGTAATAGTAATAAGGTTCTTCGGTGAGCACGCCGCGCTTTTCCTGTTCTTCAATTACGTTGCCCGCATCGTCAAGCTTAAAGCTTACAACGGCCGTGTCTTTTTTGTTTTTGATGCGCAACATTTTTGTAATGCGCCCCTGTGCATCGTATTGCCAAAGATGGTCATCGGTTTGCGTGGCCGTAAGACTGTCGCCGGCCTGAAACAATACCGCGTTTAACTTTCCCGCACCGTCGTATGTATAAAGTGTTGTGTTCACAAGGCCATTTGTTGAATCAGTTGTTTTCGTGATTCTCCCGTTTGCATCCACGTAGGTCGTCAGGTAAGAAGGGCTGGTGTATTCGGATTTGGTAATGGTTTGCAAAGCTTTTTGCGCAGCTAAAAATTCCTGTTGAACGTTAAAGTCCGTGAGGGGTGTGTTATTTATCGTATAGCTTTTTAGCGTTACGGTTTTCACCTTGTTGTTGCTGTACGACCGAATCAACTCGGTGCTTTCTTTTGTGCCAACGATGTCTTTATAATAGTATTGTGCAGAAGCAGCGACGGACAAAAACAGCAGCGCAAGACCGGAAACTTTTTTCATTCAGATATTGTTTGCTCAAAAATAAAACATGCCGCCGCATGATGCCTGCCGCATTCGGTGAAGTGCGATATTTGTCGCTACTTTTAAGAAAATTTTACGTGAGCCACCAGTCCGAACGAAAAGAAAAGAATTGCCTTAACTGCGGAACAGAAGTACACGGACGTTTTTGCCACGTATGCGGACAGGAAAACGTTCTTACCCACCAGGGATTTTTGCCAATGGCAAAACATTTCATTTACGATGTGCTTCACTTTGACGGTAAATTTTTTCACACGCTGCTTTATATATTTACCAAGCCTGGTTTTGTTGCACGGCAATACGTGCAAGGAAAGCGAATGAGTTACCTCGATCCGATTCGCATGTATCTTTTTACGTCGGCGGTTTTCTTTCTCGTATTTTTTTCGGTGAAAACTTTTTCTGTTGGCAACAACACGCATACGCCCAAACCTTACACAAATGACAGGAGAGATTTGATTGAGAAATATGAAAAGCGGTTGCAGAAAAATCCAGACGATTCGGAATACAGGAATCGGATTGCGTACCTGCGGGATACGAGCCGGCGTGTGGACCTTGACTCTCTGAGAGAACTTGAACCGGTTGGTTTCGGCAACCGGCGTTATACTTCGCTGGAGAATTACGATTCGGTTCAATCGGCTTTGCCGCAAGCCCAGCGTGATGGATGGTTTTACAAGCGCTTCGTTCATCAATTCTTTACCTCCAAAGAAAAATACGGAGAAAGCGACGAAGCCCTGAAGGTTTTTCTCGAAACCTTTTTGCACAAATTACCCTACTTGCTCTTTGTTTCATTGCCTTTTTTTGCGGGCATTTTAAAACTGCTGTACATCCGGCGCAAGACCTTTTTTTACAGCGATCACGCCGTCTTTACGCTGTACCATTACATTTTCAGCTTTATGCTGATGCTGGTGGGTTTTGCTTTTAATGCTTTGCAAGATGCTACAGGCTGGAGTGTGTTTAATTTTCTTACGGGCTTGCTTTTTTTGGTATGGCCGGTTTACCTGTTCATTGAAATGCGGCGGTTTTACAATCAAAGTTTTCGAAAAACCTTTGTCAAATTCATGATCCTGAACGGCCTTGGTTTTGTTCTCATCATGCTTTTGTTTTTGATCTTTGCCCTCTTTTCATTTTTTCAATCATAAGTTATGGAAGCAAACGGAAAGGCTTTTGAACGGCTCGTGAACATTATGGACGACCTGCGCGAAAAATGCCCGTGGGATAAAAAGCAAACCATCCAAAGCCTGCGGCAGATGACGCTGGAAGAAACCTACGAACTCACCGATGCCATTACGGATGAAAACTGGAAAGGCATCAAAGAAGAATTGGGCGACCTCTTGCTGCACATTGTTTTTTATTCAAAGATTGGAGCCGAGCAGTCGCGGTTTACGATTGAAGAAATGATCAACGGCATCTGCGAAAAACTTATCGCAAGGCACCCGCACATTTACGGCGATGTAAAAGTTTCAACCGACGAAGACGTAAAACGCAATTGGGAAAAATTGAAGATGAAAGAAGGCAAAACGTCAGTGCTTTCGGGTGTGCCCAAAACCTTGCCGGCATTGATTAAAGCCATGCGTTTGCAAGAGAAAGCAAAGCAAGTGGGCTTTGAATGGGAGAACAAAAATCAAGTGTGGAAAAAGGTAAAAGAAGAAGAAGCCGAGTTGCAGGAAGCCATTGCATCCGGCGAACAAGAAAAGGTGGAAGAGGAGTTTGGCGACCTGCTTTTTTCGCTGGTGAACTTTGCACGGTTTTTGAACCTTGACGCCGAAAATGCGTTGGAGATCACCAACAAAAAATTCACCAAACGGTTTACACAGATGGAAGAAAAAGCGCTGAACGGAGGCAAGCCTCTGGCGCAAATGAGCCTCGAAGAAATGGACGCTATCTGGAACCAAATCAAACGACAGAACGATTGAAGCTCTCTCAAGTTCATAAGCATTTGCCCAAGAGCAGCCTGCTCGTAACGGCGGCTGCGTTGATTGCTCTTTCTTTTTTATCCGCCTGGTTTTTTCAATCAAAGCCCTCTGTCACCCAGCAGCGCCGCGAGCTGGAAGATTACGTGCAAAAGCAGGAAAAAGAAGCAAAGGCCATGTTGGCCGATACGGCCCTGTTGCGAAAGCTGATCAGCCACACCGAAACCGAAGAAGAATTTGACAAGGTGCAAAAGAAAAAGTTTGGCCTTTTTGTTTTTGCCGAAACCCTTACCGATAACCAGGACCTTCTTTTTTGGAACAGCCAGGAAATCATTCCGCCTGCACCCAATTTTTCGCCGCCCGACAGCCTTTATTTTCAGCATTTGCTGAACGGGTATTACGTGGTGCAAAAAGCAAAGCTTGAGTTACCGGGCATCACGAGCAACATGATGGCCTATACGTTGATCCCGGTGCTGAATAAATTTTACCTCGAAACCAAAAATTCGCAGACGCAGTTTGCATACGATGAAGACGCCATCAACCGAATTACCATTGCCGATTTGCCAACGGAATTCGCGGTGCGTTCGGTAAGCGGTCCGGTTCTGTTTTACATCACGCAGGCTTCAGGACAAAACGGAAACAACACCGATGCGGTAACCTTTCTTCTGCGCATGTTCACGCTGCTGCTGGTTCTGGTTTACCTACACTTAGTGGTAGAAACGGTGAGGAGAAAGAGAGGCGCCGTAACAGCCGTTTTTGTATTGGCACTGATTCTTACGGCTTGCAGACTGCTGCTGTTTTTCTTTCCCGGCTTGTTATCGCTTCGGCAAATTTCCTTGTTCGATCCTACGAACTATGCATCGGATTCATTTAACCGTTCGCTCGGCGATTTGCTCATTACTTCCCTGTTTTTATGTTGGCTGATGTTGTTTGCCTGGTCAAGCCTCGGGCCAGTAAAGCGCTTGCCGCGTTTCTTAAAAGGCAAAGGAATACTTGTTGCGGGAGTGGCGGCCATCTTTGTCTTGATCTACACCACGTTTCAATTGGCCAGCGTGGTGCACGCACTGGTTACCAATTCAAAAATCTCCTTTGACGTTACCGACTTTTTTAGCCTGAATATTTATTCATTCTTCGGTTTCATCGTGCTGGCGCTGTTAACGCTCAGCTATTATTATTTTTCGCGTTTGTTGTTTCGGTTTTCGCTCAGCGCCTTTTCCAACCTGTTGCATTTGTATTTTGTAGTGGCCGTTGTGGGACTTACCTACTTAACGTTCCGCAGCGGGAACACCGTTGTGCTTTTTCAACTCCCGGTATTAGCCTGGCTTGTGCTTTACACCTTGCTCCTGAGCCGCGAGCAACTGATCATTAACCGCATTCGAATGACGGTGACCGGCATTTTGTTTTGGCTGTTTGTGTTTTCGGTTTCGCTGGCCGGCCTCATTTTGCAGGGCAACCGCGAACGCGAATGGGAAACCCGCAAAGAGATTGCCGAGAAATACGATCAATTGAGCGATCCCGCAAAAGAACACTCCCTGCAAGTGGCGCTGGCTTATTTGAACAACGATTTTTTGCGGGCCAATTTTAACCGCTTCTATCATGAGCCGGGCAACAAATTGCTGCGCGACAGCATCATCAACGATAATCTTCTTGGTTACTCCGGCTCCTACGCCACCAGTCTTTACGTGTTTGATTCGACAAGGCAGCCCGTGAACAACGGCGAAGAAAAAACCTACGAAGCATTGAATAATATTCTGGCTTCGCAAAGCAAGCCAACGGTTGTCAACAATCTTTTTTATTACGAAACAATGCCCGATCAGTTTGTGTACATCACAAAGCGGGAAGTTACCGACAGCGGCAAAGCACTCGGCACACTGTTCATCGTGGCGGCGCCGCGACAGTTTCAAAAGAAGAACGAGCTTTATCCAAACCTGTTTGTTCGCGGCGGTGAAAACGATTTGGAAAATTCTTCGCAATACGCTTACGCCATTTACAAAGACCAAAAACTTTGGAATCATAGCAGCAAGTACGCCTTTCCCACAAAAATCAATTCGGCTCAAATAAGCGGCGAGTTTGAAAAGGTGCAAAACGATAACAACGATGAACTTTGGTTCAAAGCCGGCAAACAAAAAGTTGTGGTCATTGCCAAAAAGCGGGACACGTTTATTGAAACCATTACACTGTTCTCTTATCTTTTTTGCGCCTTTCTTTTTATGGTGGGCCTGTTGCGCTTTGCGGGTTTGTTGGTGCAGCTTGCTCGGGGACGAAGGCTATCCGATATTTTTTCGCGGCTCACCATTCGCACAGAGATCCACGCCACCATCATCTTTATTTCGGTGCTTTCTTTTCTCATCATCGGCGTTGCCACCATTCAGTTTTTTGCCGCCCGCTACAAGCGCAACAACGTTGACCGCCTAAGCCGCGTATCGAGCAGCGCGGTAACCGAGATGGAAAAACGGGTGAAGGACGACAGCCTCCTGATAAACAACACACTGAATTTTTCCGATTCGGCCTCGCGGCAATCCATGCGAAACGTGATACAGGAAATTTCCGATGTGCACGGCGTGATTGTAAACCTATATGATCTGTCAGGCACCCTTCAGGTTACTTCAGATGAAATGATTTACACCCGCGGCGTGTTGAGCACCAAGATGCACCCGCGTGCCTTCTACGAACTGAACACCCGTGATGCGGTGCAGCAAGTACAAAACGAAAAAGCCGGTCAACTTGAATACCTGAGCATCTACACCGCCATTCGCAACAACAACGGCGAACCTTACGTGTATCTGAACATTCCTTCCTTCACGTCGCAAATTGAATTGAACCAGGAGATATCCAACTTCCTTGTTACCATTATTAACTTGAATGCCTTTATTTTTTTGATTGCCGGTGTTATTGCTTTGTTCATCACCAACCGCATTTCGCACAGCTTTTCGGTGATTGGCGAGAAGATGAAAGCCATTACGCTTGGCCGCTCCAACGAAGAAATTACCTGGACGAAGGACGATGAAATTGGCGAACTGGTAAAGCAGTACAACAAGATGGTGCAGCAATTGGAACAAAGCGCCGAAGCCCTTGCCAAAAGCGAACGCGAAGGCGCCTGGCGCGAAATGGCGAGACAAGTGGCGCACGAAATCAAGAATCCGCTCACGCCAATGAAGTTGAGCATTCAATATCTGCAACGCGCCATTCAAACGAACCAGCCTAACGTAAAAGATTTAACTACCAACGTTGCAGGTACGCTAATTGAACAGATTGATCACCTTTCGAAAATTGCCGCCGACTTTTCGCAGTTTGCCAACATCGGCAACAAGCGTGTAGAGAAGATTGATTTGCACGGCGTGATTGGTTCACTCGTATCGTTGTACGATGCCAACCCGCACATTGAACTGACCTGGAACGTTCTGCTTGGTCCCGTTTGGGTAATGGCCGATAAAACGCAGATGAACCGTTTGTTCACCAACCTGCTTACAAATGCAGTGGATGCCTGTTCGGAAGAACGGAAATGCATTGTAACCATTGGTGAAAGTATAGAAGACGAAACCGTTCTTATTTCCGTTGCCGACAACGGCGAAGGCATTCCGACGGAGATGCAATCAAAAATTTTCACGCCCAATTTCACTACCAAATCATCCGGAACGGGACTTGGACTCGCCATGTGCAAAAGCATTGCGGAGCAAGCCGGCGGCAGCATTTGGTTTCAAACAAGAGAAGGAGAGGGAACGACGTTTTATGTGAGGTTGCCGGTAAGTGAGTAGGTATTCTGCTAACGGTCAACAGGTATTCCTGAAGTTGAAAATTGTTTATCGTTTACAATTTGTTTGTCAGCGTAATAGTAGTGTGTCTGCCTTGCTATTGGCAATACTCTGGTGTGCGAAGTACTATTCGCCCATGCGGGATTTCAGATCCATTCGTTGGTGTAAAATCCTGACAATCTCAATATCACTGGATTTTACTGCTCGATAGAAAACAATGTATTTACCTACACGAAGCCCCAAAATGGCAGAGTCAATTTCCTCATAGTTCTTTCCTATTGCAGGATTTTGGACAATCTCACTAAAAGAGTTAGTCAAAAGTTCATAGTATTTGTCGGCTTGGCTTTCAGACCAAACTTCGTAGGTATACTCCCAAACCTCGGAAAGATCTTCGACAGCTTTGTTGGTCAGAAAATACTTAGCCATTTTGTTTCTTGCCGGCTTTTAAACTTTGAAGGTGCTTCTTGGGATCGAAGTTTTTGGCAGTTCCGCTGTTTATTCCCTCTTGAATTGCACGCTTCAAAGCAACAATTTTGTTTTCTTCCTCTTCCAAAAGTCTGAGGCCGGCACGAATGACTTCACTGGCATTCTTGTACCGCCCTTCGGCAATCCTGTTTTCAACAAAATCTTCAAAATAGTCGCCCAAGGAAACAGAAGTATTTTTTCCCATTGTCGAGGATTTTGAACGAAGTTACCAATTTTTGGTAATTCGTGTAACGTCATTTTTGAAAAGCAATGGGCTTAGGATTCCGTACAATGGAGAACAGCGTACGATCAGTAGCGGCATTCTGTTTTCCGTCAGCTTAGATCTAGATATAAAGTTGAGTAATGTTTGTCGGTTCAATATTTATTCGCCAGCCGCTATTGTGGCAAGCTGATGCTGTACGCACTTAGCCTTTTTTCCAAAGGGTATCGGTTCCGGTAGCGCTGTAAAGAATGAGTGTGTCGTGTGCGATCCGAAATTTTGCATTTGCTGTTTTGTCTGGAAAGAATATCCACAAACTGTCCGCATCAATTCTGTACTCAAATGCCTTTCGATACAACGGATAGTAAGCCGAATCTTTTAAAACATAATGTTGCCGTTATCCGGCTTGATGCTACTCCTCCACTCGCCGCAGACAAGACACTTGTCATCCGAAATATTTAGGGTAGTCGAATGGCAACTCCACAAGAACGGCAATAAAAAATGCAGAAAACGATTCATGAGCGATTGGTTGCGTACAACAGTTGAATTGCCGCAAGTGCTGGCCAAATATAACCTGATTATCAAATTTTTTTGTACCGGCTACAGCTTGCCGAACAATGTACAAGCCGTACAAGTGTGCGACGCAACGAAAGTCTAATGGCAGTACGAAAGCCGGCTACATAAAAACCTTTTTCTTTCAAAAGGCTTCGACCATATTCTATCAATTATTACCGGGTCGTTTCTTTCGCTGCTCTTCCAAAAATTTTTCAAATTCAGCAAGACTGAACGAGCTCAAATTCTTCGATGCGGGCAAGCCGCCTTTTTGCGCCACCAGCGTTCCGTATTTGACGTAGCGAAATTCTTCCAGCGAATGCGCATCGGGATCAATGGAAAGCAACACGCCTTTCTCCATTGCGTAGTCAATCCATCGCCAGTCCATGTCAAGACGGCTCGGCGAGGCATTGATTTCAATGACCACGTTGTGTTTTGCGCAGGCGTCAATGATGGACTTGTGGTCAACGGGATAACCTTTCCGGCGCAACAACAAACGTCCCGTCATGTGGCCCAAAATGGTGGTGTACGGATTAGTGATAGCGCCCATCAGGCGCATCATGGCTTTGTCTTCTTCCATGTCCAAATTGCTGTGAACGGACGTAATCACAAGATCGAATGTGCTGAGCGTTTTGTCGTCGTAATCAAGCGTGCCGTCGCCCAGAATATCGCATTCGATGCTTTTGAAAATTTTAAAGGGCGCAAATCTTTTGTTCAGGTCATCAACGAGTTTGTGTTGTTCTTTTATACGGCCTTCCGACAAACCGTTGGCATAACCTGCGGCTTTGGAGTGATCGGAAATAACGAGGTATTCAAAGCCGAGGCGAATCAGTTCTTCGGCCATTTGTTCGATGGCGTTGCTGCCATCGCTCCAGTTGCTGTGCGAATGAATGAGACCTTTAATGCTGCTCGTTTGCACAAGGACATCAAAGTTTTGCGCCGCTACTTTCTGAAGAATGTTTTTGCTTTCGCGCAAAAAAGGCGGAACGAAAGAAAGGCCTGATGATTGAAACAAGTCTTCTTCAGTTTTTCCCTCGGCGTTTTTGGAAAGGCTTTTCCACGCGGAACGAAATTCATCGCTGCTACTCGTTTCCAACAAGGTATTTGCAAAGGCTTCTTTCGTGCTTAGATGAAATTCAAGGTTCACCAGGTCTTCGGCGCGAAACACCAGCAAGTCATTCAATTCTTCGAGCAGCATGATGCCTTCACCACTCAGAAAGTTTTTCAGGGCTTCTTTTGAAACGGTGGTTACCCACTCCAACTGGCTAATGATTTCCATCTGCCGCCTGAATTCACCGGTAAGGCTTGTTCTTTCGTCGGGGAATTTTTGCGCAATCTTTTGCGTAAGTGCAAGCGCAAAATCTTCAACGTGTTTGTACAAAAACTTGCCTTCGTTGCTGCGCACAAATTCAATGGATTCTAAAATTTTCTGTTCGGTTTTTCCGCCGAAGCCTTTGATTTTTGCAATGCGGTTTTCGCGACAAGCTTGTTCCAGTTCTTCCATCGTGTCAATGTTCATCTCCTTCCAAAGCGTGTTGATTTTCTTTGGACCAAGACCTTTGACGTTCATCATTTCCAGCACGCCTTCAGGAGTTTTGGCAATCAGTTCCTGCAAGGCTTTTAGCTCGCCGGTTTGAATGATTTCTATTACTTTTTTGCCCACACTTTCGCCAATGCCTTTGAGGGAAAAAAGTTTTTCTTCCGGCAACGTGGATAATGGTTCGGTTATTTTTTCGATGTTAAAAGCGGCGCTTGAATAACTCTTTGCCTTGAAAGAATTTTCGCCGTGAATGTCCATGAGTTTTGCAAGAAGCGAGAACTGATCGGCAATGGCGTAATTGTCCATACGGGTTTAATTTGTGGCGTTTGCAAAGTAGCGAAGAAACTGCGGAAATGTTTTTATGTAACTGGCTTTTGTAATTCTGTTCAACGCCTGTTGTGTCACTCACTTGTACGTTCAGAACAACACTCGTCTTGAACCCACCCCTTTCGAAGAGTTTTTATCAGTAGTTGCTGCCGGCCCCTCCAGGGTGGGGATGAACACTCCGCCGTCCGAAGCGTTGAAGAAACGAGTACTCTGGTAAAGGTTGTGCTTTCGCGTACATCCCCTCCTTGGAGGGGCGGGTTTAGGACAGACTGAAGTAAAGCGACTTGGGGTGGGTTCATTGCCCTATAGACTTGTTGCAGTAAAAGAGTGCCCTTCGGCTTCGCTCAGGATAAACTTGCAACGAAAGCCCAATGGATAGACGAACTTCTGGCCCAAAATATTCTTCCTTTTCTTACGGATTTTTATCCATCAGGAAAGCGATGACCTGGTTGTACGCATCATTAAATGTGGCCTGGTCCCAATCGCCGTGGCCCGCGCCGGTGTAAGTGATCATCTTCACGTAAACACCCGCGGCTTCCAGCTTTGCCTTGAGCGCCGTGGATTGCGCAATGGGCACAATGGGATCGGCCGTGCCATGAAGAATAAGCGTGGGCTGTGAACTTGTTGAAACAAAATTTATCGGGCTTGAAGATTGATAAAGACTTGCATTCGTGGCCGGTGTTCCGTTCATCAGCAGTTGAATGCCCAACTGGTTAATGGAGCCGGAGGGATACGCGTTGTACATGCCCGTCATGTCGGTAGGACCAAAGAAATCAACAACGGCTTTAAACTTGGGCGCACTGTTTTTGTAGGCTTGCAGCAAGGCCATTTGTCCGCCCGCCGAGGCGCCGAGAATCACCGCTTTGTCGGTGTTGAATTTGTATTCACCCGCTTTGCTTAGAATGAAATTTACGGCTGCTTTTACGTCGTTCTCCTGCGTCGGAAACGTGTTGGTGGAAGGCAGGGCCGCAAGGCGGTAATTGATGTTGAAGATGGCGTATTCGGGGAGGCGGCTTTTGATGGTGGGAATAAACTGGTTCATGTCCACCTTGTCGCCGCTAATCCAGGCGCCGCCGTGAATCATGACGATGGCCTTGGTGCTTGTCGTGGTTCGTCCTTGCGGAAGATAAACATCCATGCGCTGTGCCGTGTCGCTGCCGTAGCTTACGTTGTTGATGGTTTGCTCGGCCAGCGGCTGGTCGGCGGTGTTGTCGGTTCCTTTTTGGCAGGCAACGAAAACCAACGCGACAAAAAACAGAGAAAAGAATTGTTTCATGATGACTATTTGCAAATTTGTAAAACCGTTTTAAAATTAACCAACGCTCTTTATTTTTCAGTAAAGCAATGGTTAAATCCTCTGTTGTGCCGTAACATACTCGAACGGGTGAAGGAGAGATTCTATTCCTCTTCGAAGTAGTCGAAGTCTATCTTTTTTATCTCGTAGGTATTTTGAACGGAGACGCCGAGATTGTAATCAATCATGTATTGCGCAAGTTTTTCGCCGTCAATCAGGACAATTTTTGTGTCGTTTTTCGGAATGTATTGTTCAGCGTCTTTTGAAAATGAAGAAGTCGTTATAAATATTCCTTTTTTAGCTCCCTGTCCTGCTAATGCCCCAACGAATTTGTGTAGCTCTGGCCTGCCAACAACACTTTCCATCTCTTTGCCTGAATGTAAATAACATCAAGTCCTAATTTATCCTCTTTGATTATGCCATCAATTCCCTCATCGTTTGAATACTTTGTTGCTTTTCCTGCTTCGGCAATTGAACCGTCATAGCCCATCTTTACTAAAAGTTCGACTACTATTTTTTCGAAAAAGGCAGGGTGAACCGGCTTAAGCTTTGATAATATTTCTTGTTCCAAAGATTTTCGAATCCGTAGATAGCCGGATTCAATTAATTCCTCTGGTGTTTCTTCATTCTTTTCAACTTGTGCATGTGAATGAACTTCGTTGTCTTCTTTCTTTGAGGATTGAAATTCCAAGAACTCTGGAAACCGCCTCAAGAATTTTACGTCAATCTTAGATGGCTTCTCCGCCAAAACTTCCCTTCCTCTTTTTGTCAACAGAACTGTGCCTCGTCTTGGCGCATCAATAAGCCCTGATTTCTTCAAGTAGGTTCTTGCCCACCCAACTCTGTTTCCAAAAAGGAACGTTTGTCCACTCGGTAATAATTCTGCTCTTTCTTTAGCTGTGATATTAAATCTTGTCGCAAGTTTCTCAACGATGTCGTTCAATTTATATTCAGCTCCATCGGAGACGGCTTCCAGCAGCGGAAGCATTAGCACTTGATAGTCCGGTATCATAAACAGTAAATTAAAAAGCTTGTCAGTTTCCCAACAAGCTTCTAAAAGTATTTATTTAACGTCAATTATTTCACATCCAGCTTAATGCTCAACTCCTCCAACTGCTTCTCGTCAATCGAAGCCGGTGCGTCCAGCATCACGTCGCGGCCGCTGTTGTTTTTTGGGAAGGCAATGAAATCGCGGATGCTTTCGCTGCCGCCAAGAATAGAACACAAGCGGTCGAAGCCAAAAGCGATGCCGCCGTGCGGCGGTGCGCCGTATTCAAACGCACCGAGCAAAAATCCAAACTTGTGCTGCGCTTCTTCTTTGCTCATGCCTAAAGCGGCAAACATTTTTTCTTGCAACTCACGTTGGTAAATACGAATGGAGCCGCCGCCAATTTCGTTTCCGTTCAACACCATGTCGTAAGCATTGGCCTTGATGTTGGCGTAAGGATGTTTTAAATATTCGGCGGCGTTTTCGATCACCGGATTGTTGTTGATCATCTCGCCAATTTGCGAAGGCTTCGGTGATGTAAAAGGATGGTGCCGTGCCACCCAGCGGTTGCCTTCTTCGTCGTATTCGAACAGCGGAAAATCGAGCACCCATAACAGTTTGAATTCGTCTTTTTTGCGCAGACCCAAACGTTCGCCGAGATATAAACGCAGTTCGCTAATTGCCTTGCGGGTTCGCTCTTCGGCGCCAGCCAAAATCAAAATGAGGTCGCCGGGTTTGGCGTCAACGTAAGCCGCAAAACTTTTCAATTGCTCTTCGTTGAAGAATTTGTCCACGCTGCTTTTCAGGCTTCCGTCTGCGTTGAACTTTATGTTCACCAAACCTTGCATACCAATCTGCGGACGCTTCACCCAATCGGTCAATTCATCAAGTTGTTTGCGGGTATATTCGGATCCGCCGGGAACGGCAATGGCCACAACGGTTTCAGCATTGTCAAAAACACCAAAGCCGGTTGTGCTTGCGAGTGATGATTGCGCCAGCAAAGACTGTTTGTCAAGAAAAACAGTTGACGGCACTTTCAGGTTGGCCACCTTCATTCCAAAGCGAATGTCGGGTTTGTCAATGCCGTAATGCCACATCGCATCTTCCCAGGACATGCGCTCCACTTTTTCCGAATAATCAATGCCTTTAACCTGGCCGAAAATGAATTTTATCAAGCCTTCAAACATGGTTAAAATATCTTCCTGTTCCACAAAAGCCATCTCGCAATCTATCTGCGTAAACTCGGGCTGGCGGTCGGCACGCAAGTCTTCGTCGCGAAAGCATTTCACAATTTGGTAGTAACGGTCGTAGCCGCTCACCATCAGCAATTGCTTAAAGGTTTGCGGACTTTGCGGCAGCGCATAAAACTCACCGGCATTCATGCGCGACGGCACCACAAAATCCCTTGCGCCTTCAGGTGTTGATTTAATCAGGAAAGGCGTTTCAATGTCCATGAAACCCTGCAGGTGCAGGTATTCTCTTGTGGCACGATTGACCGCATAACGCAATTCTAAATTTCTTTTTACGGCACCGCGACGCAAATCCAAATAGCGATAGCGCATCCGCAAATCATCGCCGCCATCGGTGTCATCCTGAATGGTAAAGGGCGGCACAGCCGATTTATTTAAAACGCTAAAAGAAGAGACGGCAATTTCTATTTCACCGGTCGGCAATTGCGGGTTTTTATTGCTGCGTTCAATTACTTTGCCTTTCACTTGCAAAACAAATTCGCGACCGAGCGGTTGCGCATCCAATTCTGCGTTTAATTCTTCATCAAAAACCGCTTGCGTGATGCCGTAGCGGTCGCGCAAATCAACAAAGGTGATGGAGCCAAATTTGCGCACGGTTTGCACCCAACCCGCCAAGGTCACTTCCGTGCCGGCATTGCTCAAACGCAACTCGCCGCATGTATGTGTTCTGAACATAATTTTTTCGATTGGGCGCAAAGATAAGAAGCCGAAGGTTTGAGGTTCGATGTTTGAAATTCGAGGTTTCGTGTTATGCGACGCGGCCTTTTTATATTTTCATCACGCGAAGTCAAGAAAAGCAATTGTCCTTAGCTCACCAACTTCGAACCTCAAACATCGAACATCAAACTTTATTGAACAATCAGGTGCGGCACAAAGCGGCTGGTGTTGCTGGTGATTAAACCGTCGGCTTCGCGGATGCCCATGCCGGCAGGTTCCTGGCCAATGACCCAACTCCCAAGCACAGGGTAAACGCCGCCGAAATCGGGTAGCTCGAACAACTCCTGAAAAATGTAGCCTTCTTTGCCGTAAGCGCCATCATTGTGTTGGAGCAGATCGTTATTGCGCACAAGACTGATATTGGCACCTTCGCGGCTGAGGATGGGTTTCTTCACATAGTTGGTTAGTTTGTTATTTTCAAAATAAGCGGGCAAGAGGTAAGGATGAGCCGGATAGAGTTCCCAAAGAATCGGCAGGATGGCTTTGTTTGATAAAATCATTTTCCATGCGGGTTCAATCCAAAAAGCACGGTTGCGGTCTTCCAGAATTTTCTTTCCAAAATCATCGCTCAGCAGCCATTCCCAGGGATAAAGTTTGAAGACATTTTTAATCGGTTCATTCTCCATGTCCACAAACACATTCGCGTTTGAATTCCAGCCAATGTCGTCAACAAAAACAAGCTTGGTTTGCAAGCCAGCCTGCAGAGCGCAGTCGCGCATATACTCCGTGTTGGTAAGGTCTTCCAGCGTTTCTTTCAAACAGGTAAAATGAAGCGGACCGGGATTGAGATAAGCCTTTAGGTATTTCCAATAATCAATCAGCTTTTCGTGAACGCTGTTGAACTGGTCTTGTGTCTTGTCAAAATCCTGCAACCAAAACCATTGTACGATGCCGGCTTCAAACAAACTCGTTGGCGTGTCGGCATTAAACTCCAATAGTTTTATCTGTCCGTTCTTGTAGCACAAATCAAAGCGGCCGTAAATGGCGGGATGGTCTTCGGTCCATGTGCGTTCGATATAGGAAATGATCCATTCGGGAATCGCAAAGCGTTCGTACAAGCCTTCGTCCATAACGTGCTGCACCGCGTCAAGGCACATCGTCCACAACTCTGCGGTTGCTTTTTCAATGGCGAGAATTTCATCCATCTCAAATGAATAGTAAGCGCTTTCATCCCAGTATGGAATGTTGGTCGTGTGAAAACCAAAGCCAAGGTTTTCAGCGGCTTTTTGCCAGTTGTTTCGCGGGTTTATTTTGATTCGTTGCATAATGATGTATTATGATGAAACGCTGTACGCACCGCGGCCAAAACCGCCTCTTGATACAGCGCCTTTGAAACCGTTGCTGCCGATGTTGGATGATTCGTGCAGGGCGCCTGAATAATAACCCGCACGTTGGTAAGTCCCGTTGTAATAATTGCCGTAAGGACGGAAGGCATAATACCACAAAAGAGCGCTGCCGATACCACCATGATGTGCCCGCGTATAAGGCGCAGTGCTATCGCTGCGCAGGTAAGTTTTGCTGCCGGCCTGCCAGTCTTTCTTTGGCTGGTTGCAAGAGGCCAGTGCGGCGGTGATCAAAACCAGTTCAATGCATTTCGATTTCTTCATGCGGCTCACTTTACGGTGATGTAGATTTCGTACTCTTTTTTCACGTTCACGGTTTTGGTATCACCGTCTTTGTTTTCAGCCGTCGTGATTTCGTTGCCAAGCGAAGGCAAGGTATCGCGGTATTCGATGGTTTTGTAAACCGTGTCATGGACCCAGACTTTGTGCCGGGTAGTGAGTACGTGATGCAGACTGTCGAGCGGCGCAACGGTGATGGACGATTCAACCGAACCGTTCTTGTTTACGCTTGTGGTCAGGTCTTCGTTATCGTCGCTGTTTGAACAAGAAATTAAAAACAGGCAAAGAATTGAAAAGGGTAAAAAGCTTAATCGCTGCATGGCAAAAATTTGGGGATATAAAGAAAGCAAAAACTTTTTCGTGAATTTAATTCAAGCCGTTTTATCCGGTCATTTCAATGCCGATTTTTTTCATGAGCAGCGAGGCGTTGATGCTCCGGCAAACACCCGGCTTTAATTTGTAATCGAAATAAAGTTCCTCGCCTTCAACTTCTACATCAAAATGATAATTTTCAATGGACGAAGGATAGCGTTCTTCGAGTTGGGCAAGTTCTACGTCGTGTGTGGCAATAACGGCAACGGCATTTTCTTTTATCAATTGTTGAATGAGCGCCGCCGAGCCTTTATGACGGTCAAAGGAATTGGTGCCGCGCAAAATTTCATCCAACAGAATAAAAAGCGGCTCGTGTGTTTTAACGGCTTCAATAACGGTACGCAACTTTTTTAGTTCGGCGTAAAAGGTTGATGTGTTTTCTGCTAAATTATCCGCAATGCGCATGCTGCTCATAAGTTGCACTGGCGAAAGTGTGAACGAACGGGCACATACCGGCGCACCCGTCTGTGCCAGCACAATGTTGACGCCGAGGCTGCGCAGGAAAGTGCTTTTGCCTGCCATGTTAGAGCCGGTTATCAAATCAATTTTTGCTTTGCCTTTCAGCGCAAAATCATTTGTTATTCTTTGTGCGCCGGGCAAGAGCGGATGACCAATGTTTGTACCATCAATCGTAAAATCATTCGTCACAAGATTTGGAAAGCACCATTGCGGCTCGTTAAAATGAAGCGTACTGAAACTGTGTAGCAGTTCAACTTCCGCGATGGCCTTGAACCAAAGAAGAAGAAAGATTTTGTTTTCCCTTCGCCAACTGTTCAGTGCCATCATTTGCCGCACGTCCCACAGCAAAAAAGGGTTAAAAAACAAAACACCCACAATGCTTACACGCATGTCAAAACGATCAAGAATCGCTTTCAACTTTTTTATGGCAAGACTTGCAGAAGTAAGTTCGGGCTTTACGCTTCTTTGCAAGGCTTGCAAATGCGGTGTAGTAAACGAAGGCTTTTCAAACCAGGCAAGAAGATTTTGCAGCGCTGCTATTTCTTTTACAATGCCGGCCAGCTGCACGTAAGGCTTTACGGTGTTGCGGCTTAGAATAACAGAAATAATTAAGTAAACGAGAAACAAGCCAGAGAAAATCGTTCCCGGAATGTAGCCCGCAATAGCCGCAACGGCCGATGAAAGCGTGACAAAACTGTAAGCAATAACCGCAATCTTCCAACCACGATGACGAAAATGTTTTTCTTCTTCCGCTGCCCAGTGTTGAATCCTGTTTTCCGTAGCCAGCGTAATTTTTTTTTGCATGGCGAAGGCCTGCGCTTGTTGCCGCCAGTCGAGCATGGGTGTTAGTTCTTTCAGCGCATCTTGCCGCAACAAAACGACTTCTGTTGCCTGTGCGTGAAGAAGATTTTGCGCCAACAATGTTTGTCCCTGTTCTGTGTAAGAACGGTTTAACCATTGAAAGATTGAAGCAGAACCAAACAGGTCAAGATCGGCCGCATAAGCATGTTCCTTTGGAAAAAAATGATGGCCGTTCTCTCTGTTGCCAAATTGATGATTGAGTGCTCGTAACTCTTCTTCATTTATCTGTATCAACGTTTTTGTGTTCCGGATTTTTGCGTTGTTGACAACGTCAATCGAAACCAAATAAAGAAGCGATGTCAAGCCAATGATTACCGGTAGAAAACCAGCCGCGCCGTAGGTTGTAAAAACTTTATACGTGATTAAAATTGTTGCAACAAAAACGCCAAGCCGCAGCCAACCGAGGCTCTTTCGCATTTGTTCCAATTGGCGAA
>Ga0308175_100000525_pt1 | contig 26188 bp, 25 predicted proteins | sample PhyCR1_3_FD_203893 | JGI IMG/M metagenome (GOLD analysis project Ga0308175, IMG submission 203893) | Soil microbial communities from UC Gill Tract Community Farm, Albany, California, United States - DLSLS.C.R1 | ecosystem: Environmental > Terrestrial > Soil > Agricultural land | place: USA...
AGTTTGAGTGGCGGCAGCGGTCATGGTCGTATGGTAGGGCGAGGCGCCGAGGTCGCCAATGAGGGTTAGGATGTGAAGATGGGTAAGGCAAAATGGGTGTTCTTGTCGCATTTCGTCGCATATGATCGAAGTTGATCCATATGTGGCGAGGGCGCGGAATGGGGGGGAGTGTCGCGTTGATTGCTGATCGTGACTGACTATTGGCCGCCCCATGCCCCCCCCTCGAGCGGGTTGTACGATGCCGCCGCGGCGGAGTTCGGTGGGCGCCATTTCGCGGGCGTTTATTCCGGACTGGTTCCCCAGCTCTCAAATTGGGCGTCGTGGTCGAAGGCGAGACGGCACATTTGTTCGTTCCATGTCACGACCCTTGCTTCGTCCATCTGTATGGGCGTCGACCAGCCCTGGATTAGGAATATGCGCGCGTTACTGGCGGACGTGCCGGCGCGGGCGTCGTACCGCAGCCCTCGCAATGTGGTTGCCAGCGGATACGCATCCGTGTAGAAAAAGAAGTCGAATAGCCGGCGGGACGACCTCTGGGCGGGATGCCTGTCGGCCAAGTAGTGTCGCCGTTTGGTTAGTGGCGGGCGCTCAACGAGGGTAACTATCTTCGCACTGCAGGATCACACCACATCCTTCATCTCTGCCTCCGGGCGCCGCGACTGGGGCTCGTAGCGCGCAAGATTGCCGCGCCAATGAGCCAAACGATCAACCAGAAGACTAACGCGGACCAGAACACCCACGCAGGGCGACCACTCATTGCAGTGCCGGTGGTGAGGGATGTGCCTTCAAAGCCTTCGACGCGTGCCGCAAGCGGCTTGCCTGCTTGCGCCGAAAGCATCGTTTCGACGACCGCCGCGGCCTCGCGCCTGACCGCACTGTTCCCTGTGTCGATGCCCGCTCCTTCCATACATTTTGACACACTCACGAGATCGACTGACGCTTGGAATGCCGAGTTCACGTTCGGAGTCAGTACGTACCAGTAGTTCGCGCCGTGCACGTTCACCATGAAGACGGTTACGACAAGGCGGCCATTACTCGATTCTTTGGTGAACGAAACTTCCATGAACTTGAACTGGCGCCACGACCCGTAACCCTCCCGGTACGCGCCGATCATTACCTCGCTGTAATTACGCGAATGTGGCAGGGTCAACGAAAGCGACTCGTACGTGGTCGACAAACGAGGTGCAAAAGGCTCGGCTCGAAGGGTGATGACAACCGCCGGGAGAGGAAGCAGCAGCGACCAAATCAGGATGCGTTGAATGGGACTTAACGGACGGCGCTGTCCCTGCTGGAGGGTGCCACCGCCGGCGAGGTTGCTCCCGCACTCGGGACAGATATTGGTTGGAAGCCCAGTGACCAGATAGCCGCACCGTCTACAACAAGCCTCAAGAACTCTTCCGCGACGGCCGTGGAGCCAGACGATCACGGCGGCAGCGGCGGCGAGCAGGGCGATAAGCAGGAGGCTTGGCATGGCGGTGTTGGGCCGCGCGGATTCCAACCGCGATCAGGCTGATGTTCGTCGAAAGCTACGGCGGGCTGCCTCGTCCTCCCATCGCCTTGATGATGAGTCCAATCACGCCGAGCACGAGCCCGACGGCGGCAACGCCGATCCGGAAGAATTGCTGTTTTTGGTTTGTCGCCGGCTCGCTAAAGAATAGAAGGTATGCGCCGAAAAACGAGAGGAAGGCGCCCGCGTAGATCAATCGATCAGCCCAAGTCTTTTCCACTAATGCCTCCCGTGCGTTCGCGAAATATACGTTAGCTACCGTGCGCCGTCATCGTCAGGCGGCTCCTTCAATCGGTTGTTCAAGGACGGCGGCTTCGGCGAGGGCGTGGCCGTAGCGTCGGCGGCTGCACCATTTACACCGGGCGCCCGTGTTAGGTAGATCGTCCGCCGTTGGAGCAGGCGTGGCGGGAATCGGCGCAGTGACCGAGGGGCATGTCTTACGCCGCGTGCGGCGTCGGGGCCGGGGTTTCCGGCAGGCGCTGGCAGTGCAGGCACATGGCCAGGAAGATGTGGCGGAGTCGGTCTACGGACTGTGCGGTGAGGAAGTCGGGGGTGAAATCGACGGGGAAGGTGGCGCGGTAGCTGGTGAAGTGCTGGATGAGGGTGTCGCGGTCGAGGGCCGAGACGACGCGGATGAGTTCCTCGACTTGTTGCGCCTGTAACATTGCGCTGCTCGCTTTCCCAGGGTCACCGGTGCGCGGGTGGTACCTCTATGAGTTGTCGAAGCTCGTTTTGGTTAGATGAAAAAGTCGATCAACGAGCCCTTGCTGATCGTATCGGTCCGGTAGACCTTCACCTTTATGACGGGCGGCGGGGGCGGCGGGGCTTCGAGGCACGGCTTCCAGGGGAGCTGTCTCCAGGGCGGTTGGAACGGCGAGATGTGTTCGTGAGGCTCCTCGCATTCGCACGGCGGGGCGGGGATGACGTTGCGCGGGTCCAGGCGGGGGATCGGGTGGAGCACCGGGCGAGGCTCGAACCGCGGCGTCGGGTGGATGACGGGACGCGGGTCAAAGACCGGCTCGGGGTGGACGTGGGGCCGGGGCTCGATCGTCTGCGGCGGGAGGGTGAGGTCGCCGCGGGAAGCCTGGCGGGCGCCGGCCAGGTCGGTCGTGCGGATGGCGTCGCGCAGTAGTCGGACCAGTTGCAGGTCCAACGTGGCGACGATCAGGCTGACGTTCGACGCGAGGCTCACATTCGCGCGTGAGCAAAAGCGTCACCGGGAAGGGCGCAAAGGGCGCAAAAGGGGCTTCAGTTGTGCGGGACTTTAGCGCAATTCGGGCGGAAATTGGGGCTGGTAAGGAATTCTTCGCCGCGGAATGAGGGTGGTCCGGTTGTGAGGGATGTTGCGTCACGGCAACATGGGGCGGTGATGCGGACGGACGAGCTGGATTTTGAGTTGCCCGAGGAGTTGATCGCGCAGGTGCCGCCGAGGGAGCGGGGGGCGTCGCGGCTGATGCACTACCGGCGGGAGGGGAGGGTACTGGAACACCGGATGTTCTCGGACCTGCCGGGGCTGCTGAGGGCGGGGGATTTGCTGGTGTTTAATGATGCGCGGGTGGTGCCGGCCAGGATCGTGTTGAGAAAAAACAGCGGGGGGCGGGTGGAGGGGTTGTTCCTCGCGGAAGAGTCGCGCGGCGTGTGGCGGGTGCTGCTGAAAAACGTGGGGGCGAAGTGGCAGGGAACACCGCTGCGGTTCGAGGCGGCGGAGCAACCGGGAGCGAAGGTGATCGGGAAGGGGCAGGGCGGGGAGTATCGGATTGAGGTGGACAGTCCGGAGCCGGCGCTGGTGCTTTTGTCTCGCGTCGGGCGGATGCCGCTGCCGCCTTACATACGGCGGGGGAAAGAGCGGGACGAGCGGGATGGACTGGACCGGGAGCGGTATCAGACCATTTATGCGCGGCAGGCGGGGGCCGTTGCGGCGCCGACGGCGGGGTTGCACTTCACGGAGGAGTTGTTGGCGGAACTGGCGGCGCTGGGGGTCGGGAGAACGTTCGTGACGCTGCACGTGGGGTTGGGGACGTTCAAGCCGGTGACGGCCGAGCGGCTGGAAGAGCACGCGATGCACGTGGAGGCATACACGATCCCGCCGGAGGCGGCGGCGGCGCTGAATCGGGCGAAGGCCGACGGCCGACGAATCGTGGCGGTGGGGACGACGTCGGCGCGGGTGCTGGAGAGTCAGCCGGCGGTGGAGGGGTTTGAGGCGAAGACGGGGGAGACGGGGATTTTTATCTACCCGCCGTACGAGTGGAAGCATGTGGGGGCGCTGGTCACGAACTTTCATCTGCCGCGGAGCACGTTGATCGCGCTGGTGGCGGCAATGGTGGGCCTGAACGAGCAGCGGCGGGCGTATCGGGAAGCGATCGAGCGGCGGTATCGGTTTTTCAGCTACGGGGATGCGATGCTGGTCGAGTAGGCGCCAGTCCGCCGGCGCGGGAATTTGTGGGAATTCGGCGCGCGGGCAGGCGCGAAGTTATTCTTGGAATGGGATTGGGTGTGGTGGTATTTGAAAGATTGCATGGGCGATGTGCTGCGCGATATCGCGAATGCCGCGGGTACGTTGGACGTGGCGCGGGAGAATGCCGGGGGCGGGGCGCCCGCGCCACTGGCGCCGGCGTCGCCGTCCGCGTGGGGACGGAGCGGTGAGCGGCACGTGGCGCTGCTCATCGGCACGACCGGCGGGTACGCGCGCGGGCTGCTGCGGGGGATCGCACGGTTCAACCGGGAGCGGGGCGGGTGGTTGACGTACCACTGGCCGCACGGGCTGCACCAGGCGCTGCCGGCATGGCTGAAGCGATGGAAGGGGGACGGCATCATGGCACGGGTGGGGACGCGGCGGCTGGTGAAGATGCTGGCGCGGCTGGGGGTGCCGATCGTCAACCTGCGCGGGGCGATCCCCGACGTGGCGCTGCCGCGGGTGGGGCTGGATAATCCGGCGATCGCGTCGCTGGCGGCAAGGCACCTGTTGGAGGTGGGGCTGACGAAGTTCGCCACGTTCAGCACGCCCAAAGGTGTGCACCTGGGCCACGACGAGCGGCAGGCGGCGTTCTGCCGGATCATCGAAGGGGCGGGGCGCGAGTGCTTCAAGTACCCGGCGGGACCGGCCAAGGGCCAAGGGTCGTGGGACCAGGAGCAGCGGCGGGTGGTGCGGTGGGTGCAATCGCTGCCGAAACCCGTCGGCATTCTGGCGATCAACGACGAGCGCGGGGTGGAGCTGCTCAGCGCCTGCCGGCGCGGAGGAGTGACGGTGCCGGACGACGTGGCGGTGATCGGGGTGGACAACGACGAGGCGCTGTGCGAGCTGTCGATCCCGCCGCTGACGAGCATCGACGTTAACGCCGAGCAGGTGGGGTACGAGGCGGCGGGGCTGCTGGACCGGATGATGGCGGGGCAGGCGGCGCCGGCGGAGGCTTTGTACGTGAGGCCGCGAGGGGTGGTGCCGCGGCGGAGCACGGAGACGATCGTCAGCGACGACCCGGAGGTGGACCGGGCGGTGGCGTTCATCCGGGAGAACGCGTTCGGGAAGCTGAAGGTGTCCGACGTGCTGCGGCACGTGAGCTTCTCGCGGGCATCCTTCGAGCCGCGCTTCAAGCGTGTGACCGGCCGGACGGTGCACGAGGAGGTCCAGCGGGTGAGGATGAACCGGGCGAAGATGCTGCTGGGCAGCTCGAAGTTGCCGATCAAGCAGGTGGCGCGGGAGTCGGGGTTCAGCGGGGTACAGTACCTGACGCGGGTGTTCCGGCGGGAGACGGGGGAGACGCCGGCGCAGTACCGGCGTCAGCGGGCGTGAGTGGCGGGCCGTTCGGAATGGGAAAGTTGTCCTTTTCGCCAACTGTTTTGCACTTTTGGTTTTTTCTCACACCAATCGAACCGGTGTGCCGTATGTGTAGCGTGCGTTGCCGAAGTTGGTCGGATCCAGTCCGGCCCGGGCCGGTTGGGACCGGCGGCGGCAACGCAAAGCCACGGAGAAACCAACCATGTCGTCAGGCCGTCGTAAGGTGCGCGGGTTTACGCTCGTCGAGTTGCTGGTGGTCATCGGGATCATCGCCGTCCTGATCGGAATCCTGCTGCCGACGCTGAGTCGGGCGCGGGACCAGGCGCGGACGGTGTATTGCATGAGCAACGAGAGGCAGCTGCACCTGGCGATCCTTCAGTACGGGCAGCTGTTCAAGAACTACTGCCTGCCGGCCTCGGCCGGGAGCGGGAGCTCCCAGAATTACAACTGGTGGGGGATCGAAACGCTCGGCCCCGGCGTCGGCGTCAAGCGGCTGGATAACAGCGGCGCGGCCCAGACCGACGCGGTGAACCGCATCGCCAAGCTGCTGGACTGCCCGAGCGTGGACCGCCTCCGCGACGTCTCGCAGAACTTCGCGTCGGATTACACCTACAACACCAACCTCGGCGACTTCCGCGGAGAGGACACGACCAATTCGAGCTACGCCTCGTACCACCCCTGGGCCTACTTCAAGAAGCGGAACCAGGTGCCGGACAACGTGGTGGTGCTGCTGGACCTGACGGACGTGCAGGCGGCTAACGACGACCGGTTCATGAAGCTGGCGGACCTCACCACGGCGGTGCCCCCGGCCCCCGCCCGGGCGGGCAAGCCGCACAACTCGAAGAAGAAGGCGAACGTCCTGTTCCAGGACGGCAGCGTGCGGACGGTGGACGCGTACACGCAGTTGCAGGAGTGGATGATCCGCGCCCCGCAGGCCAGCGACAGCGCGACGACACTCCAGCAGCGGTGGCAGCGCGGCAGGCCGCTGCCGTTCTAAAGACGGCGCTCAAATAACCCTTTAAACGGAACGGGTCCTCGGCACATGCCGCGGGGCCCGTTTTCGTTTCCGCGATGCTCCCGTTTTTGGAGATTGCGCTGGCGTAAGATTGCGGTGGAGGGTATCTTTTCGGGTTCAAGTCCCGTTTCTGTTCAACAGGGAGCACTGAGATGGCCAAGGACCGTTTCGTGCGGCGGTCGGGTTTTACCCTGGTGGAATTGCTCGTGGTGATCGGCATCATCGCGGTGCTGATCGGCATCCTTCTGCCGTCGCTGAGCCGCGCGCGGGACCAGGCGCGGACGGTATATTGCATGAGCAACCAGCGGCAGCTGCACCAGGCCATCCTGCTGTACGGCGCGATGTACCACGGCTACTGCCTGCCGGCGGTCGGCGGCGGCGATTCCAAACAGTACCACTGGTGGGGGCTGCAAATGATCGGGCCGGGGCTGGGGATCAAGCAGGTGGGAAGCGACGCGCAAGGGGGCCTGGACCGGATCGGGAAAGTCGTCCGCTGCCCGAGCGTAAACCGCCTGAGCCAGGACAATTCGCTCGCCCCCTTTGCGATCGACTACACGTACAACAACAGCCTCGGCGATTCGCGGGCGATGGACCCGAGCGACACTGTGAATTACCCGAACTACAGCCCCTGGGCGTACTTCAAGAAGCGCAACCAGGTGCCGGACAACGTGATCGTGCTGCTGGACATCGCCGACGTCGAGGTGAAGAACGACGACCGGTTCATGACGCTGTCGGACCTGGTGGCCGACCTTTCGCCGGCCAAGCCGCCGCGCGCGGGCAAGCCGCACAACAACCGCAAGCAGGCCAACATCCTGTTCCACGACGGGAGCGTGCGGCAGGCCGACCCGTTCACGCAGGTGCAGGAGTGGATGATCAAGGCGCCCAAGAAGACGGGGGAGAGCGCGACGACGATGCTGAACCGGTGGCAGAAGGGAAGGCCGGTGCCGTTCTGATTGGAACGCGGGCTGCGGCGGGGGGTTTGTGGACTGAGTGCTATTGCTTGTCGAACTCCGCCCAGAAGCCGGCGGGGGTGGGGACGGTTTCGTCAAGGTATTGCTGCCAGGTGGTGGTGCCGTTGCGGATTTTGTTGAGGTACGGGAGGGCGGGGCCGACGTTGACGGCGCGGCCGGAGCGGTCGCCGAAGAACACGACGACGGTCTGTTTGTGGGGGACGAGTGCGACGCCGATGCCGGTGCCGGTGGTGGGGATGCCGACGACTTCGGAGAGAATGGCCTTGTTCTTGAGCTTTGTGAAGTGCGGCCAGCGACCCTGCCAGACGACCGCGTCCTGGGTGCTGACGGCCGGCTTGGAGGGGATGTTGGCGGCGAGGGCGAAGTTGACCTGCGGGCGGCCGATGTAACCGGTGCGGACGAAGCCCGGCGCCGTGCCGACGTTGTCCGGCGGGGGCGGCCAAGGGTTTTCGGGGGTGTTGTACTCGAAGCGGACGTCGTACTGGCTCGGGCAGAAGAGGGCGGCGGGGTTCTTAAAATAGCCGCGTGAGTAGAGGGGGTAGAGCACGCCCTGGCGGTTGGTGTCCCAGACCGTGTAGCCGTTCCACTTGTTGGAGTGGTAGCCGAGGGGCGCGGCGTCCTTAAACTCGTTGGCATACATCTGCACCGCCATGCCGAGCTGGCGGATGTTGCTGAGGCACTGTGATTGGCGGGCGGATTCCCGGGCCTTGCCGAGGGTGGGCAACAGGATCGAGATGAGCAGTGCGATGATGCCGATGACGACGAGAAGCTCGACGAGGGTGAATCCCGATCCCGCGGGGGGACGGCTAGAGCCTGACTTGTTCATGTAACGCTCCTGCGTTCTTCCCCTGGATCCAGCCCCTGCATCCACAAACTCAGCGGACGGTCGGATCCCACACGTGGGTGTAGGCGGGGGTGCGGTTGGCGGTGGCGGTGTTGGGGGGCTCGTTGGCAACCCAGAGCGATTCGATGTCGGCTCGATGCTTGGTCTCGCCGTGGTTGTCCCAGAACAGGACGTTGATCTGGGCGTTGGGGCCTTTCTTGTCCTTGGAGTGACGGTATGCGCAGTAGTTGAACGTCTGCGCGCCGTTGACGGGGCCCCAGTCGTCGTAGCCGGGGACCTTGTAGTAGTGCGAGGCGCGGCTGCGGTTGATGTTCCAGTCCATCGCGTCGCAGAAGGCGAGCTTTTCGCCGGGCTCGCGGATGTGACTGTTATTCAGCCCGCGGAAGAGGATGTCCTCGAATTCGGGGCCGTCGCGCATTTCGAACATGTTGGTGTTGTTTTCGCCGTAGCTCCAGGAGATGACGCCGCGGGTGGTGGCGTCGGCCTCGTTGAGGGAGCGGAAGGAGTTGGGGCAGAGAAGGTTGACGGGGAAGCGGCTGGTCTTGTCGTCCTTGATGCCCAGTGCGCGGCGGAAGGCGGGGTTTTCGTACCAACTGGTGCGCTGGGAGACGGCGACGTGCGGCGTGGCATAGCCTTGGATATGGGGCACGTTCCAGTTCTTGAACTGAGAGGCGTAGATGGCGTTGGCCTGGCCGAACTGGCGGAGGTTGGAGAGGCACTGGAGGGTTTTGGCGGACTCGCGGGCCTTGTTGAGGCTTGGCAGGAGGATGGAGATCAGCAACGCGATGATGCCGATGACGACCAGCAGTTCGACGAGAGTGAAGGCCGACGCGGCGGCGGTTCGGCGGCGGAAAAACGGCGTGATTCTGGCGCAAGACATGTGTTCGCTCCCAGTTACAGACAGCACATGGCTCCGTGACGGCAAATGATATACCACATGAGGATAACTTCCGTTGCGAGAAACTGATTCCCTTTGACGACGGCGGAGCGCGGATAGAATGGAGGGAGCAGAGGCGCGTCATGGAACTCCGGACGAGGCGAAGGGTTACGGCGGTGGTCGTTCCGGTGGTTGCGCTTGTGGTGGCAACGACTCTGTTGTTGCGCCCAGAGTGGTTGTTTCCGATCGCGGATGCGGGCAGGAGCGGATCGACGGCCGTAGCGCTGCCGGCGACGACGCAGCCGGGGCCGGATCCTTCGCCGGGGCTTTCGCCGCAGCAGGTGGTGAAAATCCAGATGGAGGCGATGAAGGGCAACGACGCGACGGACGCCGGGATCGCGGTGGTGTTCAAGTTCGCGTCGCCGGCGAACCAGCAGATGACCGGGCCGTTGGAACGGTTCGCGAAGATGGTCAGGGCGCCGGCATACCTGCCGATGCTCAACTGCAAATCGGTGGAGTACGGGTGGCCGGAGGTGCGCGGCGGGCGGGCGCGGGTGCTGGTGAAAGTGGTCGGAGGGGGCGGCGAAGTGGCGCTGTACTGGTTCGTTCTTTCGCGCCAGGACGAGGGGGCGTACAAGGACTGCTGGATGACCGATGGTGTGATCCGGGTGGAACCTGGGCAGCTCGAGGAAGCCGAGGAGAAGGGCTTTGCCGCATGACGATCCGTTCGCCCATTCAATCGACCCCGCCGGAGCGTCGCGGCTCCTTCGTCCTGCCGGGCTCGACGGAGGAGAGGCTGTCGTTCATCGTGGACATGATGCGCGAGGTGAGCCGGCAGACGGACGCGCAGACCATGGTGCAGGCGTACAGCCGGCGGATGCGGCAGATCATGCCGAGCGACGTGGGGCTGTCGCTGAGCCGCCGGGACCTTGAGCGGCCGCGGTACCGGATCACGCGAAGCACCACGTGGGAGGAATCGCCGAACCCCTGGAAGCAGCGCGAGCGGCTTCCGGTATTTGACCGGGGGCTGCTGGGCGCGCTGATCTACGGCGACGAGCCGGTCGTGATCGACGACATTCGTGCCGACCCGCGGTGGGAAGATGACGACCCGGCCGCGGAATACTTCGCGGGGATGCGGTCGCTGGTGGCGATTCCGCTGTTCGACCGGGGGGTGGCGATGAACATGGTCGTGGTGATGCGGCGGGACGTGGCGGCGTTTCAGCCGGACCTGCTGCCGGAGCACGTCTGGCAGGCCAACCTGTTCGGGCGGGCGACGCAGAATCTGGTGTCGTCGCAGCACGTGAAGGAGGCGGCGGCCGAGGTGCGGCGGGCGTACGAGGCGCTGGACCGAGAGACGCAGGTCGTCGGAGACATCCAGCGGTCGCTGCTGCCGGTCGAGCTGCCGGACATTCCCACGCTCGACCTGGCGGTCCACTATCAGGCGAGCAAGCAGGCCGGCGGGGACTACTACGATTTCTTTCCGCTGCCGGACGGGCGGTGGGGGATTCTCATCGCCGACGTTTCCGGCCACGGGACGCCGGCGGCGGTGATCATGGCGGTGACGCACTCGATCGCGCACACGCTCGACGGCGAGCCGTCGCCGCCGAGTCGGCTGCTGACGTTCATCAACCGGCACCTGACGGCCCGGTACACCAACGGATCGGGGACGTTCGTGACCGCGTTTTACGGGGTGTACGACCCGAAGCTGCGGCGGCTGACCTATTCGAGCGCGGGGCACTGCCCGCCGAGGATTCGCTCGTGCGACGGGCGGTGCGTCAACCCGGTGGACGCGGCGCGGCGGCTGCCGCTGGGGATCGAGCCGGGAGAGGTGTACGCGGACTGCACCGTCGATCTGAAGGTCGGGGACGCGGTCGTGCTGTACACCGACGGCATCGTGGAGGCGCGCGACACGCAGGGCCGGTTCTTCGGCGTCGAGCGGCTGGACGAAGTGATTGGCGGGTGTGCCGGGCCGGCGGGGGAGGTGGTGTGGCGCATCCTGCGCGCGGTGGACGAGTTCACGCGCGGCGCGCCGGCGGGGGATGACCGCACGCTCCTGGCAATGAAGGTATCGTGACCGCTCGCCAACGGCCGGCCATTCTTATTGTATTACCCACGGCGATATATCATCAACCGAACGAGGAGAGAGTGCGCACATGAGCAGAGCGAGCAGGAAGAACAGGCTGACGGGGACGCTGGCCGGGGTCGTTACCGTGATCGGGATCGCGGCCGCCGCAGCGCTAGCGGCGGAGTGGCCGCAGTATCGCGGGCCGAACTTCAATGGCATCACGGACGAGGTCGTGAAGCCGTGGCCGGCGAAGGGGCCAAAGGTGGTGTGGCGGCAAAAGCTCGGAGAAGGGTTCGGGTCGTTCGCGGTGGCCAAGGAGAAGGCGCTGTGCTTCACGACCGTGGGGCAGGGCGGGGAGCAGGAGGGCGTCTTCGCGTACGACGCGAAATCCGGAAAGCCCCTGTGGCATACCGTGATCGGGAAGACGATCGCGGGCGAGTACCAGGGGGGGAGCAACCCGCGGTCCACGCCGACGATCGCGGAGGACAAGGTGTACGTGCTGAGCACGTACCTGAAGCTGGCGTGCCTGAATTTGTCCGACGGGAAGCTCGTGTGGCAGCACGACATTCCGGTCGAGTTCAACGGGCAGGGGCAGTTGAACACGGCGGGCATCAAGAAGTGGGGCGTGGCGTCGTCGCCGATCGTCACGGGCGACCTGGTCATCGTCGCCGGGGGCGGGCCGAATCAGACCGCGCTGGCGTTTGACCGCAAGAGCGGGAAGGTTGCCTGGAAGGCGCTGACGGAGGACATCACGCACGCGACGCCGACGCTGGCGGAGATCGACGGCGTCAAGCAGGTGATCTTCTTCTTCAAGTCTGGGCTGGTGTCGCTCGACGCGACGAGCGGCAAAGAGCTGTGGCGGTACAAATTCCGTTGGAACATCTCGACCGCGGCGTCGCCGGTGGTGGACGGGAACGTGGTGTACTGCTCGGCGGCGTATGACGTGGGGGCGGGGGCGATTCGGGTGACGCGCAGCGCGGAGGGATCGTTCGGGGTCGAGGAAATGTGGCGCAAGGAGGGGGAGGACATGAATCACTGGTCCACGCCGGTGATCCGCGACGGGTACGTGTATGGCGTGTTCGGGTGGAAGAAGTACGCGCTGGGGTGCGTGGAGCTGAAGAGCGGGAAGCTGATGTGGACCCATCCCGGCGTGGACAAGGGCGGCGTCATTCTGGTCAAGGACGGAGTGCTGGTGCAGGAGGAGACCGGCGGGCTGGTGCTCGTGGAGGCGTCGCCGCAGGCGTACAAGGAACTGGCCCGGGCAAAGCCGTTGATGAATCCCAGGGGCTCGCGTAGCGAAAAGTGCTGGAGCATGCCGGTGGTGGCGGACGGATTGATTTACACCAAGAGCAATGCGGAGGGGGTGTGCCTCCAGCCGTAGGGGCGAACCTTGTTTTCGCCCTTCCGCTAGCGAGCACACCACGCGATCAGCCACGCCGCGATGAGGACCGCTCCCGCATCCCCATCCGCGTTCATCGGCGTTCATCCGCGGCTAATTCTTCCTTCGCAGACGCGCACGCCCGGCAATCGGCCTCGGGGCAGGGCTCGACGTGTGCGGTGGCATTGCCTTCGCGGAGGGCTTGTTCGATCTCGTACTCGATGTTGCTGGCGACGCGGTGGCCGCGGTCGATGTCCCACCAGGCGGGGACCATGATGTGAAAGTCCACCCAGTGGTAGCGGCCGCTGTGGCGGTGGCGGAGCTTGTGGTAGGAGCAGATCTTCGGGTCCTTGCCGTCGGGGCCCAGGTGCGAGTCGAGGATGTGGGTGAGCAGCAGCGTGTCGGCGACGTCCTGCTTGTCCATCAGGCCGGCGGCGGAGCGGCGGAGCAGGCCGATGCCCGTGACGGTGATGTACACGGCGACCCCCACGGCCGTGATCGGATCGAGGTAGGCCAGGCGCGGCGACCTGCCGAGTTGCATAATGATTAATGCGACGAGCACGGCGGCGCTGGTGACGGCGTCGGACCAGAGGTGCTTGCCGTCGGCTTCGAGCGTAATAGAGCCGTGCTTCTTGCCGGAGCGGACGAGGTAAAAGCCGAGCAGGCCGTTCACCGCCATCGACGCCGCCATCATCACCAGGCCGATCCCCAGTTTCTCGACTCCCGGCCCGCGGACGATGTCGCGCACGGCCTCGATGAGGATCACCACGGCGGCCAGGACGATCATGCCGCCTTCAAAGCCGGCGGAGAGGAACTCGACCTTGCCGTGGCCGTAGGGGTGTTCCGGGTCGGCCGGCGTGTGGGCCAGCGCCAGCGAGTACGCCGCGAAGAGGCTGGCGACGACGTTGACGATGCTCTCCAGCGCGTCGGAGAAGATAGCGGCCGACCCGGTGAGGAAATACGCCGCGAACTTCAGCCCCAGAAGTGCCACGCCGATCACCACCGACAGCACCGCGGCGGTGGCCTCCGGGCCGGGCACGTGCGCGAGGGGGGCGAGCAGGCTTCGCAGCGTGGGACGGAGCGGCAGCGGCATTGGGCGTATTGGAATGGCCGGAAGCTCGCCTGTCGAGGTACAACCGAGGTTTACGGCCGCATCGACCGAGATCGATTTTCTGGCATGAAAGTTGCTCGCGTCCTGCAACATAAAGCGGGGTCAGCCACGGAGCCGGACATGATCAAGACAGGGCCGCCACCGAGGGCGCTCGATTACGACAAGCAGGAACCCAGGGAAGGTCAAAACATCCGCTCGTTGTTCCGCCGATTTTCCAGTGCCATTGCGTCGGCGGTGGGCTCGCCGTGGGCGTTCGCGGTGGCGTGCGCTGCCATCATCGTGTGGGCGGTCATGGGGCCGCACTTCCACTACTCCGACACCTGGCAGCTCGTCATCAATACCGGGACGACGATCGTCACGTTCCTGATGGTCTTCCTCATCCAGAACACGCAGAACCGCGACGCCAAAGCCATTCACCTGAAGCTCGACGAGTTGATCCGCGGCGTGAAAGGCGCGCGGACGCACCTGGTGGACCTGGAGAACATGAGCGACGAGGAGCTGGACAAGCTGCAGTCCGAATTTCAGCGCGTCCGCGAAAAGGCCTCCAAGCGCAAAGAGCAGAAGCAGGGCGGCAGCAACGGCGCGCCGGAGAACGCGCTCCCGGCCGGGGGAGCGTCGCGGGAACATCGGATCTGATCGTTTGCGCCACGCGCGCTAACGTGGTATGATCGCGATCCTCATCGAAGGGGTTCGCGATGAATATCCGACTTGCATGCGTTCTGATCGCGCTGGCGGCGGGGGTGCCGGCAGCGGCCGTGGAGCGGGCGGAGGATCGATCCGACTGGCCCACCATCGAAGCATACCGGCAGCTCGACTCGGGCGGGCGGGTCGCGGTCGCCAAGGCGCTCGAGGGTCTGGAACACGCGGCGTCGCCGGACGTGAGGACCGAATGCGCCGCAGAGATCGGTCGAATGGCGGCCGACCGGCGCCAGCGGCGGTGGGTGCGGTGGCTGGGGGCGGCATCCACGCTGGCGAACGTACGGCACGACCAGCCGACCGCAGTCATTAAGGCGCACGCCTGGGCGCTGGGACAGATCGGGCCGGAGGCGGGGAAGCTGCCCGTCGTCGCGACGAAGCTGATGCTCTGGAGTCGCGAAGGAAACTGCGACCTGCGCTGCCGCTGCCTCGACGCGCTGGTGAAGATCGGCGAGCCCCCGGCGAAAATCATGCCGTTGCTCATGCAATCACTCCCGGACGCCAGAGATTGCTACTTCGATCGCGCAACGAAGGCGTTCGTTTGTTACCGGTGGGAGGCGGTCGGTGAGTTGGCGCGGGAAATGGTCACCTCGCCATCGACGCTCGTGCGGCGGCGGGCGGCGGATGCAATCGGCGAGCTCGGCGACGCCGGTGCCGGGACGGAGGAAGCGCTGGGCAAGGCCGCCGGCGACCGGGAGCCGGAGGTGCGCATCGCGGTAGTCGGGGCGATGTCGCGCGTCGGTCCCGTGTCGGGCAAGGCCGCGGCGTGGGTCGGGTTAGCGCTGGGCGACTCCGACCAGCGGGTGCGGCAAGCGGCGGCGGAGGGGCTGGGGCGGCTGGGGCGGCGGTCGAACTCGGCGGCAGCGAGCGCGGCTAACGTGCTCCTGACGGCGGTGGGCGATCCCAACCTCGGCGTGCGCGAGGGGGCCTGGCGGGCGCTGGAGGCGCTGGGGTCGAAGTTGAACGTCGCGCCGCCGCTGATCGTGCAGGGGCTGAAGAGCGACGACCCGATGGAGCGGCTGTCGGCTGCGATCCGGCTCAAGGAGAGCGGCTCGGTCTCGGAGGAAGTCGGAAAGGCGGTGTTCGACGCCGTGCGGGACAGGGACTACGTGATGCGCGAGCCGCTGGTCGCCGGGCTGGCGATGCCGCACTCCAAGGATGCGAGCGTGGCGGCGCTGTTGGGCCGCGTCGCGGATGCCGAGGGGATGGACGGCAACGTCCGATCGCTGGCGCGGGTGGCGCTGAGGCGGCGCGAGCGGGCGAAGCAGGAGCGGTGACCGGAATCGCCTCGCAATCGTCCTTGGCTCAGTACACGCCTTGCCAGTGGGATCGCGTGTCCATGATGCGGAATCTTAGCCCCGGCGGCGCGCGCGAAAAAGCCGGGCCACCCACCACAGAAGGAGAACCGCCACAGTCACGGCGGCGAACGCGAGGCCGACGCATAGGTTGTCCTTCAGCCTAATCCCGTGCGAAGCGAATCGGTACGCCGCCGCCAAACAGGCGAGCGCGATGAGGATCAGCAGTGAGGCTATGGCGGGCACGGGTGCAGTATACCAGCGCGCGCAATAAGCCGCGCGTTTGGGGGGGGTGTCGCGTCTGGCATTAGGAGAACGGCTTGCTATCTCTAGGCGGCGGGCACTCAGGCGATCGCCTTGCGGATCACGTTTCCGGCCACGTCGGTGAGCCGCTCGTCGCGGCCGTTGTGGCGGTAGGTGAGTTTCGTGTGGTCCAGGCCGAGAAGGTGCAGGATCGTGGCATGAACGTCGTGGACGTGGGCCTTTTCCTCGGCGGCGCGGAGCCCGACGGCATCGGTCGCGCCGATGACGGTGCCGCCTTTGACACCGCCGCCGGCCAGCCACATCGAAAAGCCGTGGGGGTTGTGGTCGCGGCCGTTCGAGCCTTCGCTCATGGGCATGCGGCCGAACTCGCCGCCCCAGACGAGCAGCGTCGAGTCGAACAGGCCGCGGCTCTTGAGGTCGTTGATCAGGCCGGCGATCGGAAGGTCACTCTGGGCGCAGAGCTTGGAGTGGTTGCCTTCCATGTCGCTGTGGCCGTCCCAGCCGAGGGTGTCGCCGCAGTAGAGCTGCACGAAGCGCACGCCGCGCTCGATCATCCGCCGGGCGAGGAGGCAGCGGAGGCCGAATTCGGCCGTCGTGCGGTTGTCCAGGCCGTAGAGGGATTTTGTCGCGGCGGTTTCGCGCGAGACGTCCACCACTTCGGGCGCGTGCGACTGCATGCGGAAGGCGAGCTCGTAGGCGGCGATGCGGGCGGAAAGTTCCGAGTCCTGCTCGCCGGCGTGGAGGGATTGACGATTGAGCTTGTTGATCAGCCCGATGGTGGCGCGCTGCTGCTCTGCGGAAATGCCGGCCGGGGCCTTGAGGTCAAGGATGGGAGAGTCGCCGCCGCGCAGGAGCGTGCCCTGGTAGGCGGCGGGCAGGAAGCCGTTGCCCCAGGCGGGCGCCCCGCCTTTGACCCACCCGTACGAACGCCGGCATGTTCTCGTTCTCGGTGCCTAGGCCGTAGGTCGCCCAGGCGCCGAGGCTCGGCTTGCCCATGAGGATCGAGCCGGAGTTCATCAGGTAAACGGATTCGGGGTGCGTGACGCTGTCGCCATAGCAGCCGCGGAGCAGGCAGATGTCGTCCACGCATGTGGAGATGTGCGGGAGGAAGTCGGAGACTTCCATGCCGCACTGGCCGCGCCTGGCGAAGGGGCGCAGCGGCGCGAGCAGCTTGTTCTTAGCGACCGCCCGGCGGGTCTTAAACGTGCCGAACGATTCGGGAATCGGCTGGCCCGCCAGCCGAATCAGGTCGGGCTTGGGGTCGAACAGGTCCACGTGACTTGGACCGCCGGACATGAAAAGGAAGATGACGCTCTTGGCCGTGGCCGGGAAGTGCGGCGGCTTAGGCGCCAGCGGGTCGGCCGGCGACGGCGCGGCGAGCAGGCCCTGGCTGTCGAGGATCGACGCCAGCGCGATCGCGCCGAAGCCGGCGCCGGCCCCCCGGAGGAACGAGCGTCGCGAGGTCGGTCGCGTGTCCGGGCCGCACGGCCCGAGGCAGTGGCTCATCGGGTTACTCCACGTAGATGAAGTCGTTCAGGTTGAACATCACGCGGCACAGTTCGGTAAATGGAGAGGTCGTCAGGAACTCTCGCGTGGCGGAAAGCTCGTCGGCGGTGGGGGTGCGGCCGAGCGCGAGGCGATACAGCAGTGTAATCCGTTCGTCCGCGGAAGCCGCGGCCTCGGTCACGCGCTTGGCGGTCGCATGGGCCGCCTGCGTGACCTCGTCGGCGTTGAGCAACGTCAAGGCCTGCGGGGCGGTCGTGCTGCGCTCGCGCGCCGGGCAGCTCAGGTTGGTGTCCGGCGCGTCGAACACTTCGAGGAACGGGAAGCGCAGGTTGCGCCGCGCGAAGATGTACACGCTGCGGCGGGCGTGGTCGCGCGGGTCCTTGCTTGCGGTCCAGCCCCTGGCGCCTTGAATGGCATCGGCGGGGATCGGCGGGAAGACGCCGGGGCCGCCCGTTTGAAGGTTCAATTTGCCGCCGATCGCGAGCAGGCTGTCGCGGACGACTTCGCCTTCGAGCCGCAGGCGGTTCATGCGCCAGTAGAGACGATTGTCCGGATCGGCGGCGGGAGTCTCTTCACGGAAGGAAACCTGCCGGTACGCGGCGGACGTGAGCATGAGCCTGTGCATCTGCTTGATGCTCCACCCGCGGGCGATGAACTCACTGGCGAGGTAGTCGAGCAATTCCGGGTGTGTGGGCGGCTGGCCGTGCGTGCCGAAATCGCTGGGCGTGGAAACCAGACCCGTGCCGAAATGGTGCTGCCATATCCGGTTGACCATCACCCGCGCGGTGAGCGGGTTGTCCTTGTTGGCGATCCAATCGGCCAGCACGGCGCGGCGGCCTTGCTGGCGGCTCGAAAGAGCAACCGGCGGCAGAACCGCCGGGAATCCAGGCCGCACCTCTTCGGTGGGCTGGTTGTAGTCGCCGCGGTGGAGGATGAAGGTCTTTGACGGCGGGCCGCTGGGTTGCGCGAGCGCCATCGCCGTGGGTAGTGGGGCCGGGTGTGGCAGCTGATTGACTTGCGACAATAATCGCTGCCGCCTCGCCTTGGCCTCGCCGGCGAACGCCTTGGCCAGCTCGCGGTCGGTGATTTCGACCATGTCGGCCGTTTCGAGCACGACGTTGGCCTGCTCAGTCGTCCGCCGCTCCGGCGGCGTCTCGTGCGCCGCCCGCGCCTCCGGCGACAGTTTGGCGAGCTTCTGGCGGCGCAGTTTTTCGCGTGCAGGCGCTTCGAGCGCGGCAAGCTCGCGCACGGCCGAGTTTGCGTCGAACCGCGTCATCGCCTCGTCGTACGCCGCCCGCTCCTCCGCCGACGCGATCGACCGCTGCGGCACGAACCTGGCCGGCGTGAAGAACGCCTGCAGGCTGTAGTAATCCCGCTGCGACAGCGGCTCGAACTTGTGATCGTGGCAGCGGGCGCAGCCCAGTGTCAGCCCCAGGAACGCCAGCGCCGACGTGTCCGTCATGTCGTTAAGCGTGTTCAGCCGCCGCTGCACCTGGTCGGCGCTGTCCACCATGTCCGGGCCGAGCAGGTTAAAGCCGGTCGCGACCACCGCGTCCGGATCGTCCGGCCACAACTCGTCGCCGGCGATCTGTTCCTTGATGAAACGGTCGTACGGCTTGTCGGCATTGAAGGACGCGATGACGTAATCCCGGTAGCGCCACGCGTCCGGACGCACGGCGTCGTGCTCGAACCCATCCGTCTCGGCGTAGCGCGCCAGGTCGAGCCAGTGCCGGCCCCACCGCTCGCCGTACCGCGGCGAGGCGAGCAGCCGGTCGATGAGCTTTTCGTACGCGTCGGGCGCGGGGTCGCCGACGAACGCATCGATCTCCTCCGGCGTCGGCGGAAGGCCGATGAGGTCAAAGGTCACCCGGCGGATCAGCGTCTGCCGCGACGCCGGCGGCGAGAACGAGAGCCCTTCGACCGCCAATCGAGCAAGGAGGAATCGGTCGATCGAGTTGCGGCCGTCGTTGCCGCCCGGAGGCGTTGGTCTCCGAACGGGTTGGAACGCCCAATGGGCGCTGCCCGGATCGGGCGGGTCGGCGCGGGTGGGCGTCCCGGTGGCGACGAGACGTCGCGTGTATGGCGCACCCGCTTCGACCCACGCCGCAAGCTGCCGTACGGCGCCGGCGGGCAGCTTCTCCTGCTTGTACGGCATGTGCGGGTCGGTCTCGTGGAGGACCGTGCGAAGAAGCAGGCTCGACTCCGGCTTGCCGGGGACGACGGCAACCCCGCTTTCGCCGCCTTTGAGCAAGGCCTCGCGCGTGACCAGGTTCAGCCCGCCCTTGGTCTTCTCGCCGCCGTGACATTTGACGCAGTGGGTTTCGAGGATCGCCAGCGCGTCTTCCGGCTGTGCCGCGGCGACCCCAAATTGCCAGAATGTCGCCAGGACCAGAGAGGCGGCCAGAGGCCGAAGATGTGGGTCGTGTTGCGCCAAGTTCTTACCGTGACATGCCCGCCGCGTGCGGCGGGAGGGGTGTTGGCGCCAGTATAACCGACTTTTGCCCCGCCATCAGGCGAGGGAAACGTTTCCCCTTGCGTGATCTCCATTACGGTGCATACGATGCGCCGGTCAAACTCGACCGAAACAGGACCTCCGTCGCGACTCATTTTGGAGAGGAAATCGCCATGAACCGACTGACGACCCTTGCCGTCGTTTCCCTTGCTTTTGGCATGTGCCTGACCGGCTGCCAGAGCAGCAATAGCTCTACTGCCGACGCCCGAGACCGCGAGGCTCGCGCCCAGGAAACGCGTGCCGACATGCGCAGCACGTCGGAGCAGAAAACCCCGCGCTCCGCGCAGGCCAAGATGGAGCAGATGGGGATGAACGCCCCCAACGTGGACCGCGCCCGCACCGAGCAGCCGGCCGGCGAGAAGTCTCCTCTGGCGGCCAAGACCGGCGTCACCCAAGGCGACCGGACTACCGACCGGGCGACCGAGCAGACGCCTGAGGTCACGCACGAGGTCACGCTCCAATCCGACGCCGCGGTGGATCACGCCCGCATGGCGGCCGACGAGAAGGGTAAAACCGCCACGGCGGTCATCAAGCCCGCGCCCGGCGCTACCACGCAGCCGACCTGGGGCAACGTGACCGGCACCGTCACCTTCACCGACGTCGGGCATGGCGTCGAGGTCAAGGCCCACATCATGGGACTCAAGCCCAACAGCAAGCACGGCTTCCACATCCACCAGAAAGGCGACCTCTCCTCGAATGACCTCTCCTCCGCCGGCGGGCACTGGGACCCGATGAAGTCCGGCCAGCACGGCGGCCCCGACTCCGCCAAGCACCACGCCGGCGACCTCGGCAACCTCCAGGCCGACTCCACCGGCATGGCCATGCTCGACACCACCGTCCACGGCGTCACCATCGGCGGCGGCGGGGACAACGACATCGTCGGCAAGTCCGTCATCGTCCACGGCGGCGAGGACGACCTCAAGTCCAACCCCGCGGGCAACTCCGGCCCCCGCATCGCCGGCGGAATCATCACCATGGGAACCTCCGGCGGCGGGAAATGACCGCCCCACTGCCGGGGCTTTCCGGGAATTGTTGGTGCGGCCGGCGGGTTGTTCAGGTACGATTGTCGCCGAACACGTCTTCGGCGGCCTCGCCGCGCCACGTATGAAGCGCCGCGCTCTGACGTTCCTCTCCCGGTTCTGTATCCTCGCCTGCGTACTGGTCTGCGCGGCGGCGGTGGCGCTGTGGGTGCGCACCGACGAGGTGCGGGACGTGGTTCGCTTCGGCTGGGACCGTCGCGGGCCGGAGGCGCGCCTCTCTGGCCTTACGCTTTCGTCCGGGTGGGAGTGCCTGACGGTGTGCTTCGACGTGCGCCGGCCGATCGACCCGCGCGTGATGGACGACATGCCGGAGCAGCCGCGGTTCTGGTACCGCGCGATGCGCCCGGGCCGCAGCTACCCCTGGCTCAACCGCGGGTCGTCGGAGGCGCGGGTGGACGGGTACGGGTTCACGCTCTATTGGCCGCACCGCGAGCCGACGCTGTTCGTCCCGGCGGTGTACGGCGGCCCGCCGGGGCTGGGGCCGGTGGTCGTGATGGTGCCCGCCACGATGCCCGCGACCGCGCCGGGCGGCGGGTGGTGGGTGCGGCGGTGGGCCGTTGCCGTGCCGCACTGGTTCCTCGTGCTGCTGACGGCGCCTTGGCCGCTTCTGTGGGCGGTGAAGCGCCGCTGGGCGGCCCAGGGGAATTGCCCCGAGTGCGGGTGGGAGCTGTGGGACCCGGACCAGCCGTGTCCCGGCTGCGGGCGACGCGCCGACGGCAAGGCGCCCGCCGGCAAGCCCGCGCCTCATTCCCCGCCGCAGCCCAAACCGCACGCCGCGCCGTTGGTGCCGCGGCCGTACCCCGGCTACCCCACGCTCGCCCGCGGCGACCTGCGGGCGATCAGCCGCCGCTCTGCCTGGCGTAGAGCTTTTTGAGCAGCCAGATCTCGCCCTGGTGCCCCGCCTCGTCGTGAATGCCGTGGAGGACGCTGTAGCGCAGCGTCCGGCCGCGGTTCGGATCGATAACCTCGCCCAGCCGCTGCTCCGACAGGCCCTCGATCCCCGCGACGAGCCGGCGGAGCTGGTCCTGGAGTCCGCCGACCACTTCCGAAAGCGCCGGCCACTGCGTCACCGTGCGCGGGTCGCTCTTCCAACTGAACGTTTCGAACCACCCCTGCGGGTACGCCGGCGCGGGCTTGCGCTCGATCGCGGCGACGCCCAGCGCCTCGTTCACGATGAACGAATGGCCGGCGTGCCAGAGGATGGAGTTGTGCAGCCCCGGTGCCGCGAACCGCGCCTGGCGTTCGTCCACGCCTTCGAGCAGCCGCAGCGTCTTGCCGCGCACTTCCTTCGCGAGCAGGATCAGGGATTCGTCGGGCATTGTGTCCGTACCTCCTTGAGTTGAGGATAGAAGTTCGAGGATAGAGGATAGCGATCGCGACGAGCTTCCCATAGGAGCGTGATGGCGGCGGACGTGACGGTGTTGCTGGACGAGCCGATCGGGACGATCAGCCCGCGGCTGTACGGGCACTTCGCCGAGCACCTGGGGTGCTGCGTGAACCAGGGGTTGTGGGTCGGCGAAGACTCCCCCATCCCCAACGTCGCCGGACTGCGCTCGGACGTGCTGGAGGCGCTGAAGCGATTGAACGTCCCCGTCCTGCGCTGGCCGGGCGGGTGCTTCGCCGACGACTACCACTGGGAGGACGGCGTCGGCCCGCGGGAGCGGCGGCCGCGCCGGGTCAACATCTGGTGGGGCGAAAACGTCGAGGACAATTCCTTCGGCACCCACGAGTTTCTGAACCTCTGCCGGCAACTCGGCGCCGAGCCGTACCTGGCCGGCAACGTCGGCTCCGGAACGCCGCGGGAAATGCGCGACTGGGTGGAGTACTGCAACTTTGCCGGCGATTCCACGCTCGCCCGCCGGCGCGCCGAGAACGGCTCGCCGCAGCCGTTCAACGTCACCCACTGGGGCGTCGGCAACGAGAACTGGGGATGCGGCGGGAACTTCTGCCCGGAGGATTACGCGGCCGAGTACAAGCGATTCGAGACCTACCTCCGCGACTTCTCCGGGCACAAGCTCTTTCTGGCCGCCTGCGGCCCCAACGGCAACGACGCGGCGTGGACGAGGCGGTTTTTCGAGAAGCTCGCCGGCTTCCCCCGCATCCATGGATTTGCCGCCCACTACTACACGTGGAACCGCGAGGGGCAGTTCGGCACCGCCACCGAGTTCACCACCGAGCAGTACTACGGCCTGCTGCACAAGGCGATGGGGATGGAGCAGCTCATCGTGGAACAGCGGGCGTTGCTCGACGAGCTTCGGCCGCAGAACAAGGTCGAGCTGATCGTGGACGAGTGGGGCACGTGGCACCCGCCGGAGCCGGGCCGGCACCCGCTGCACCTGTTTCAGCAGAACACGATGCGGGACGCGCTGGTCGCGTCGATGACGCTCGACGTCTTCCACCGCCACGCGGACAAGCTGTACATGGCCAACATCGCGCAGATGGTCAACGTGCTCCAGGCGCTGGTGCTGACGAGTGAGGACCGAATGGTGCTGACGCCGACGTACCACGTGTTCGACATGTACCGGCCGCACAAGGGCGCGACGAGCGTGCGGGTGGAAAGTGACGCGCTGCCGGGCCTCAGCGCCTCCGCGTCCATCAACGACCACGTCCTGACGTTGAGCGTAACCAACCCCCATGCGACTTCCCCCCTTGATGCGACCCTTCGCCTCCGCGACGGCCACTTTAATGAAATGGCCGTGACTGAGCTTTCGCACAAGTACATTCAGGCGCATAACACCTTCGACATGCCGGGCGTCGTGCGGCCTCGGAACAGCATGCTGATGCTCGGCGGTCGTGAATGGCAGTACACATTTCCCCCTTGTTCTGTGACCGTATTTCGGTTGAGTTTACAATAATCAGTTCTGATCGAGCCGCCACTTCGGCCACTGCCAGGCGGCGAGGCCGGCCAGGGAGTTGAAGGGGTTGCCGGCGGAGCCGTTGGGGGTGGGGCCGTAGCCGCCGGGGAGTTCCTTGGTTTGGACGGTGGCGGCGTGGCCGTCGAAGAAGAGGAGGTTGGTCTGTGTGCGCTTGGCGTGGCGGGCGGAGATGCGGTCGGAGTCGAAGTAGAGGTTGATGAAGATGCCGTCGAAGAGCATGACCATGTCGGAGGGCTTGTGGATGCCGCCGAGCTTGGGGAGTTCCCAGGGGTTGCGGCTGGTGCCGACGCCGGGGAGGCGGCGGCAGGGGGGCTTGGCGGTGTCGAAGTTATCGAGCGTGGCGTTGATGCCGTACCAGGTGTCCACAATGATGCCGCTGCTCTGGGAGATGGTGCGCCAGGGGCGGGAGCCGGTCATGTCCTGGCGGCCGTTGGGGGTGGGGGAGGCGGTGCCGGAGGTGGTGGACCATTGGAAGCCGACGAAGTCGTCGAGGCCGGAGGGGCAGAAGAAGGCGGAGGAGGTGTTTCCGCCGGCGTCGTTGAGGCTCGTGACCTTGGGGGCGCTGATGAAGCGGCCGTTGACCAGGACCGTCGCGTAGTTCTCGGCGTCGGGGGCCTGGCCGTTGCCGGCCACGGTCTGGCCGACCTGGGAGTAGCCGGGGACGGTGTAGCCCTTGTACTGGGCGGCGTAGAGGTTGGCGGCCTGTCCGATCTGGCGCAGGTTGGAGAGGCACTGCACGGTCTTGGCGTATTCGCGCGCCTTACTGAGCGTGGGGAGCAGGATCGAGATGAGCAAGGCGATGATCCCGATCACCACGAGCAGTTCGACGAGTGTGAACGCGCGTGGCGGGCGGAGGGAGCGGTGGCTGAGGAGCAATGGCATGGATGCACGTTCCGCGCTTATACGGTTGGGTTGCATTTCTAACACAACCTGTACGCCGATGGCAACGCGGCGATTTGTCTGATATTTGCTTCGTTACTTTCCGTCATATGTCATCGCGGCGGCACAGTTTGAGAATATCCGAATTTCTCGATACTCTGGTCGCTCATGCTGCCGGCCCAACCGAACCAGAGCCTGATCGACGGCCTGGCCTGCCTTCAGGCGCTGGCGGTGAGCACGGGGCCGGTGGGGAATCGCGCATTGGCACGGCAACTGGGACTGGAGCCGACGCGGGTGAACCGGCTGCTGAAGACGCTGGCGCACCTGGGAATGGCGCGGCAGGACCCGGACCGCAAATACCTCCCTGGGCCGGCGATGCACGTGCTGTCGGCGTTGAGCCTGTTCGGGTCGGGGCTGATCCGCCGGGCGATCGGGCCGCTGGAATCGCTGCACCCGCTGGCCGAGCTGGTGGCGATGGGCGTGCTGTGGCGCGAGCACGTGTGCTACGTGTATCACGCCGAGCGGGGCATGCCGCCGAGCGCCGCCATCGGGCGCGTGGGGCTTTTCCCGGCGACGCAGTCTTCGATTGGACGCGTGCTGCTGGCGTATCAGGATGAGGGGCAGGTGCGCGAAATGTACGGGGATCGGGAGGTCCCGGACTACGCGTCGCCGGAGGCGCTGCTGGAGGACCTGCGGGCGATCCGTGGGCAGGGGTATGCGTACGTCGCCCGCAGTGAGGGGCCGTACCAGCGGGCGCTGGGCATGCCGGTCGGCAGCCCGCCGTACGCAGCGGTGGCGTTGACGCCGGTAGCGGCGGAGAAGTTGGAAGAGGTGCTGCCGATCCTCCGGGGCGTGGCGGAGCAGGTGGGGGGGGAGGGGAGGAATGCGGAAACGTGAAGGGGTGAAATCTGGAGGGGCCGCGGTGGGTTCGTTTTTTCCGGCGCGCGGCGGGGAACGTTTTGGAAGGTTTTGGAACATTTGGGAAGATTCCTGAAGTAAGTGGGCCGCACAGCGTGCTAAGGACGCGAAGGGGAGGGGGGCGGTTGGGTTCGTTTTTTCCCGGGGCGTGGGCGGCGGACAAATTCGGACACTTTCGGTCATCGGCGGACGTTCTGGGACGTCGGGAGTAAGGCCCCGGCGGCGCGCTGCGGGAGCGGTGCGGACACGGGATGGGCGGTCGAGGTCATTGGTTCCTCCGTATATACGTGCGGCGGTGCGCGCGCCGGCGCGGGGCGCGCAGCGCGCGGGCGAAAAGTGCGGCTGGCGGGCGGGTAATGCTGTCGCGAGAGCGATTTTTGGCGTTGAGGGTGTTGCGCGCGGCGCGGCGGAGCGCGCAGATGGCAACTTACGTGCGGGCGGGGATGGGCGTGCCGCAGTCGGGGCAAGGATTTTTGGTGGCGCGGAGGCCGTAAGCGCAGGTGGGGGAGAAGCACGGCGGCAATTCACCGCGCGGGAACTAATACGCTTTCTGGTTAATTCCCGCGCGCAAAGTTCGGCGCTCGTTCGGTAGCGCCCGCCCCTGGGACATGGCATGATGGTGCCTCCTCAAACATGGAGGTGCCCGATGCGTGTGGAGTGGA
>Ga0308175_100000526_pt1 | contig 26138 bp, 14 predicted proteins | sample PhyCR1_3_FD_203893 | JGI IMG/M metagenome (GOLD analysis project Ga0308175, IMG submission 203893) | Soil microbial communities from UC Gill Tract Community Farm, Albany, California, United States - DLSLS.C.R1 | ecosystem: Environmental > Terrestrial > Soil > Agricultural land | place: USA...
TTGGAGGTGCCGACCTGCGACGCTGCCGGGCAGCTGCCGTTGGCCTGCTCGGCGCGGCCGGCGTTACGGGCCGCGGCGGCGATCGCCGCGTCCGAGCAGTACGGAATGCCCCGTAGCGAGCCGGTGAATCCGGGCGGCATCCTGAAGTTGAGATCGCCCAGGAACTGGTCTCCGTCTTCCCGGTCGAGTTTCAGGTGGAAGTCGCTGAAGGCGCCGGCCACCGGGTTCGTGGTTCCGGCGACGAGCCTCGGGTTGAACGGCCGCACCACGCCGGGGCACTGGGTTCGGTTCGGCCCGCTCAGCACGCTCATCGTCGGCGTCGAGTGCTGCGGCGCCAGGGACGCGTTCCAAGGCGTGAAGACGGAGTCCACCTGGTAGACCGTGCACCGGGTGGGAGTCGCCATCAGGCCTCGGTCGGAGGCAAACAGATGCAGGTTGAATTCTTTGAACGGGACCTGCGGCAAGTCGTTCACGCTGATAGTGAGCCGGCCCGTCTGGGGATCCGGGACCACAGCTGCGATCAGCTTGACGTGGACCCCAAAGCCGTCGGCGATCATGAACAGCCGGTACTGGTTCCCCGGCTTCGGTTCGCCGATATAAACGGAGCCGACGAGCGGCCCCTCGATCGCCGGGGACTCGATGTCGAACGTCCCGATCTTCGCGTTGTCGGGGCAATGGCCCGGTCCGTTGCTGCCGAAGTTGCCCTGCTGATCCGCGCAGGAAGACTGCCCGTCCGCGGCGTCGGGGTTGATCGAAAGCCCTTCCGGCAAGGTGACCACCGCGCTGCGCAGCTGCGACGGGGACACCGTCCTCTCGAGGAACTGGTCTGCCGCGAGCTGGATGTTCAGGCCCGAGGGAGCGTCGGCTTCGTCGGTAGTTAGGCCGGCCTTGAGCAGCGGATCAAAGCGCTCGTGGACGCATTCGACCGTTTCGGGGTATTGCGCCCGCGCTTCGCTCGGGTGTCCCGGATCCTGATAGGTGCTGACCTTCATCGAGACGCTCAGCGGGGCGCCCGTGCAGACGGTGGGATTGCTGATGTAGGGACGCGAGAGCGCACCCCCGGCGTTCGGGAACGGCGCCCCGATACACCCGGTCGTCGTAATGCCCGGGCAGGTCGAGGGTTCTCCGGGCTCGCCCGAAGGGAACCGGGCTTCGTCGTGGTCGGGGTCAGCTGGAAAGCCCCAGACTTCGAAGACGGCCTTGGCGAGGGGGACGGTCTGGGGGATGCCCTGGATGTTGAGGGTCAGGCCGTAGTCGGAGCCGCTGCGCACTGAGATTGGAACGACAATCGGGACGTTGACGGTCGGCGCCACGAACGCGAGGCGGGCCGATTCGCCTTCGCTGGTGCGCTGCATGTTGTAGACGGGCGCGGTTCCGAGGACGTAGCTCGGGTCGCCTTCGTAGTTGGCGTAGATAGTCACGATTCCCGCCTGCATCCCGGGGTCGCAGTGGTTGAGCGCGAATTCAGCCGCCGTGCACCTCAGGATCGCACCCGGGTTGCCGAAGACCCCCTCCGGCAAGTTGACTTCGATTTCCCTGGCGATTTCCGGGGTGCCGGCGCCTTCGAGTTCGAAGGACGCACGAATGTCCGGATGGCCGCCGGCGGTCTGGTCCGAGGATTCAAGGGTGTATTCGGTGATCGGCTGGGAGGCGACCCCAGCGGCCGGGAACGCGACGAGCGCCAGCATGGCCGCGGCGGCGCCAAGCGCAAGCCGCATCTTGCTGCGGCCCGATGCAAGTCCAAGGCGGCTCATACGGTACGTGCTCATCGTGGCTCTCTTCTCCTTGCTGATCATCGACGTGTCACCCATGGTGGCTGGCGGCGCCCGGATGCGACCGCTTGTGGTGCTTGTGATGGTGGTGGTGCCCCTTGTGATGACGGTGGTGCCGTTTGTGGTGCCGCTTCACGCACTTGCCGTGCTTCCTGACGAAGCCTCGCTTGCAGCGTTTGGGCTGGTGCGGAACGCGCCCGCTTCCTGCCTTCGTGTTGATTGCCGGCGGCTCGGCCGCCTGCGTGCCGGGGCCGTGACACTCATCCGACGCTTTACAGGGAAAGGGCGGGGCGTTGTAGAGGAAGCCGCCGAGTTCCCGAGCGTCGTAGATCTTCACCGGAGACCCGTTGGTGTCCTGCGGGACGAGGGAGTCCCGGGTGAAGAAGAAGGCGTCGCGCCCGTCGGCAGATGCCGAGGCGAGGATCGAGCCCTCCGTTGCGGTCCCGGAGGAAATCAGGCCGACCTGGCCGTTCTCCCACTCGTAGACATCGGATACTTCATTCGTATCCCGCAAAGCGAGGCCTTCCGCGGTGGTGAAGAACACGCGGCCGTCATCCGCGAGGTTAAGACCCTTTGGGGCAAGCGTCGAATCTGGATTCACGCTCGGACCGCAGGAAACACAGTCGACTGCGCCGTCATGAGCCGCAAAACGGTAAATCGCGGTGTGGCCGTGCGTTAGGGCGTTTCCGATTGGCCGCGCAGAGCTGAACGCGGCGTAATCGCCGTCCGGCGTGACCTGGAAATCTCCATAGCTGTGTACTGCGGACTGATGCAGCGCATGCTCGATCGCGATGTTGGTCGCGTCGATCGTCGCGACGAAACGCGGAGCTTGTCCAACATCCGCCATGTAGAGGTTGGGTTCGCCCGCGACTCCATTCGAACTTCCGTCGAGCTTCTCCGGGCTGAGGAAGAAGACCGTGCCGCTTTCGGGCGCGACGCCGGCACCCCCGGCGAAAACAACTACGTTGCACTGGCCGGCACCTTCGGCGGCGTTCCATTCCGGCGTGCCGCTCGGCGTGCACGTGTTGCCGTTCCCGGTCCCTTCAGTGCCGGTGGAGACGCGGAAGACCTGTGCGCCCCCATTGCCGACAGCGGCTCGGAAGAGGTCGACGCTCGCGTCCGAATCCCCTGCCAGGGGATCGGCGGTCGAGAAATAGACCTGGCTGCCGTCGGCGGCCATGCCTGCGTAGAGCACGCCGTTCGCCGTATCGGCGACTTCCACCGAGTGCGTCGCACCCGCGATGTGCATGAACAGGTCGAAATACTCGTTGCCTGCGCCATCCGTGCGGACGAGCTTTCCGAGCAGGACCCGCGAGCCGTCGCTGGAGATACCGAGCTCGGCGATGCCGGGTCCGGTCATGGTGCCCCCGGTCGGCGTAGTCGAGACGATTTCGGTCGGACCGCTCGGAAGGCGCCGTGAGTAGATCGTGACACTGCCGTTTTCGTCGTTCGCTCCGGGCTCGAGGGCCTGTTCGCTGCCGAAGACGAACTGGGACCCGTCGGCGGAGAACCGCTGACGCACCTCGCCGGCAGGCTCGGCGGCCATCGGTCCTTGCGAGCCTTCGATCCCCTTCACCAGCGAGCCGTCACCCAGACGGACTGGCATGTTGGTGGATCCGTCGGAGAAGCACGGATTGCAGATATGTTCTCCCCCGAAGGCGAAATTGGACAGAGTTTCATCGCGTCCCGCCAACGGAGAGCCGTATGGGGAGTTCGAGGGCAGGCCCGCAGCGGGCAAGCCCACATAGGTGGTCCCCCATCCGGTTGCCATTCTCTCCGCCACGTAGGGGTCATGTCCGAACGTCGTCGGTTCTCCCGCCACCCCCGGCAGAGAGCCGAAGTGCATCGAATACAGGAACCGGCCATCGGCAGCAGGGGCTGCCGTCAGCGGTGAGTCCCCGGCAATCAATTCGGAGTCGACGTCGTATCCCCCCTGATCAGCCGCCGAAACCAGCTCGTAGGCGCGGCAGTCAGGCAACAGCGCCGCCCCAACCTGCTTCCGAACGAGCGCATTGGGGCAAAAATCGGTGCCAGGTGGGACCGCAAACGTCTTGAAATGCAAGTCCGGGCCGAAAACGACTCCCGCATCGTTTTCGGCAACCGTGCGGTAGTGGTATTCAGTGTTCGGCGTCAGCCCGAAGACGAACTGGCTCCGCGATTCGACTTTGAAAGGCCCGGGAATCTTGCCGGCGGGCACCGGGGCCGAGTGGTCGTACACGCCCGCTTCGGGGCCATATTCAAAACGGTAGGTGGTCGGTGAGCCATTGGGGTTAAAGGTCCCGTTGAACTCCGCCGCATCGGTATTCACTTTCGTCAATGATTCGGCGACGATGATGGGCGGTTCGGAGGCGTGGAATTCATGGATTCGCGTTTTCGTTGCTCCGTTGAGGTTTTCCGACCGCAATGCCCAGAAATATTTTTCCCCCTTGACCAAACCGGTGATTTCTTTCGATACCGGCTGAGCGCCCGAACCGGTGAGAACGCTTCCCTGTTCGCAGGTTTCCTGGTTGCTGAGGAAGCGTGGATTGGTGCCCCATTCGAAGACGCAGTCGGTCGTCGGCACGCCTTCAGGATCGACGGTTCCACGCAAGGTGGCCGTGGTTGGTCCTACATCGGGTTTCGTAAGCCTCGTCGTGGGCAGGGTGATGCCAGCGCCCGCAGAGAAGATGTCGACGGCTTCGGCACCAGATCGATGATTGGTGACGTATACCGCGTGGGTATGTTCGTTGACCGCAATCCCTTCGGAGCCTTCAAGGCCCGGAAACAGGCCTTCCGGTTCACCAAAGGACTCAAGCAGGTTGCCTTCGGAATCATAGTGGTAGATGACATCTCCCTGATCGAGATAGATGTCGTTGTTCGATCGGTCGATGGCAATTTCCCGCGTCGAGAACGAGGGGTCGACTTCGAAGAGTTCTTCTCCGGATTCGGCAAGCTCCACGACGCGTCCGGGTCCGCCCTGTTCACTGGCGACGATGATGAGGTGGTCTTGAGTATCAGTCTCGACCTGACAAACCAGTTTGCTGAGTTCAAAGCGATTGATGGCCTGACCCGTGAAACTACCTTCAGGGTCGTACTTATTGAGGAACCGGCCGGTGGACATCCAAATATCGCCCGCCGAATTAACGGCAGCGCCGCACCCGGCGGTAGTGGCCTGGTAGGTCAGCGGCCAATTGCCACCACTATATGGAAGGCCCGAAGGCAGGTAGACCTGAAAAGTTGGGCCTCCCCTCGCGAAGGGGTAGATCCGTCCCTGCGTCGCCGTGCCGCTGTTGTCCACCTCGAGCTCCGCACTACCGATGTCGTCGATGACGGTGTTCGGGGCGAGCGCTTCGAAGGGCTGAGAGACTCCATTCGAGTCGAGCTTGTAGACCTTCCCAGCGCCGACATAGACCGTTCCCGTCTGCTGATCGATGTCGATCTTCGAGCCGCCCCCGAACGCCGGCGCACCGACCGCATCGGAACCGTCGAAGGAAGTGTTGAACGAGTGGGGCTGCAAGGTGGTCGCCCCGGCCGCCGCGACCACGAAGAGAGGCACGCAAAGCGCCAGCAGCACGGACCAACCGGCGCGCGCTGCGCGCCGCCTCGTAGCCGAGCCCACCGCCCCGGGCCGCTGACCCTCATTCCCTTGGCGCACGCTGCCTCCCCTCAAATCGTCGCTGTGCATCGTCGCTCGCCGCTTTCTAGTCGTCGTCATCGGCTATCCCACCCTCGTCATCCGAAGGATTCGGTCATGGCGTCGGTGGCTCCGGTGCCGTCGAGGCTTCTTCCCGCAGGGTGCGCGAAGCTTGACCTTTTCGGAGATGATCGCCCCGTTTTGCCCTTCCATCTTCACCTTGGCGCTCTTGCGCCGACCCCCACAAAGGCTCTGTTCGTTCTGGAGCAGGCCCTTCTTCCCTCCCTCCATTCGCAGCACGAATTTGGAGATCGGGGTATCGGGCACGGATCCGAAGCTGGTGCGGATTCCGCCTTTGAAGCTGTCGATGCGGCCAACCAGGTTGATGTCGATCTGACCCTGTAGAGCGGCGACTAGATCGGGGAGTTCGTGGCTCGAGGAGCGCAGGTACACGGGGCCGCGCAAGGGCTGGTCGAGAAGCGGGCTCACGACTTCCGCTTCTCCATACACCGAGTCGGCGGGGCAAGCGTCCGCGGCGAACTTGACCCGCGTGCAGACCGTCCCGATGTGAGCATTGTCGAGCAACTCCGAGTGCGGCAGCGCCACGACGGTGGAACCGATGTTTGCTTCCCCGCTTTGAGCTGTAACCACCGCCCGCAAACCGGGGTTGCCGGTCCGCTTCATCTGGCCCGTCAACTTCAGCGTCAGCTTCGGTTCGAAGGGCAGTTCGGCGCAGTTGGCAACCTGGAAATGGATGCTGTCAGAGGCGACGGTTCCTTCGTCGCCGAGGATGCTGGCGTCGACGGATGACCCATTGCAGTTGGTGGGATTGATCGTGAAGCCTGGCCGATCGAGGTTGAGTTGGATGCTGCGGGTCCGCAGCGGGATCCCTTCGCGGATCTGTGGCAGCGGGTCGGAGACCGCAGTCATTGCCGCCGTATTAGGATCGATGCGCAGGGCGATGCGACTCACCAGGTTGCCGAGGTCGTAGGGACCGGAGACCGTCGGTACGTTGACGATCAGGCTGACGGGCGCCCCCTTGTAGGGGCCGGCCAAATAGACGTTCCCCCGTGCGTAGAGCGGGTGGGTGCCGGCGCCCGCGCCGGAGACGATCGTGCCTACCTGGCTCGCCGCCGGACACTGCGGGGCCGCCAGCTCGGCAAGGCCGCTGTATCCCGGGGCCATCAGCCGGTTGATCGCCGCCTCGGGGCAGTAGGGAATCCCCCTGAGGCTCGCGAGCAGCCCGGGCGGAGTCTTGGTCGTGAGGCTGACGAGCTCCTGGTCGCCGTCGGGCCTCTGTACGCGCATGCTGAAGGGGGTGAACATCCCGGCCGTCGGGTTCTTCGTGCCCGCCTCGAAGCTGGGCGCGAACGGACGGATGGCGCCCGGACAGGGTCCGCCGTTGGGCCCCGAGTCGATCGTGAACGAGCTGGTGACTTCCTGCTTGGGCAGCACGTTGTCCCAGGGGATGAATTCGCTGCGCACCGAGTAGGTGCCGCACTTAGCCGGCGTCGACATCAGGCCCCGCTCAGAGCCGAAGATATGCATGTTGAAGCGCTGCATCGGCGCCTGTGGCAGGTCTTTCAGTTCCACCGTCACCTGACCCGTGTTGGGGTCGGTGGCGATCGTGCCGGTGAGCTTGACGTGCGTCGCAAAGCCGTTCGCGGCGATGATGATTCGGTACCTTTCGTCGGGCAGCGGTTCGCCGATGTACAGGGCGCCGGGGATCGGGCCCGGCAGGGAGGCGATGTCGAGCGAGAGGGTCCCGATCTTCGAGGCCTCCGGGCAGTGGGCCGGCCCGCGGGTGCCGATGCCGGTTTCGCTTGCCAGGCAGGCCACCTTGCCGTCCGCGGCGCTCGAGCTCATCGTGAATCCGGGCGGAAACACGGTCCGGCTGGTGCGGATCTCCGACGGAGACGGGGTGAACGGGCTCGGCGCCTGCGGTGCTTTGAGGTCGATGTCAGTTCCAGAGGCGGTGTCGGCCTCGGTCGTCGTCGGGCTCACCGACATACTCGGATTGAACGACAGCTGAGTACAGCCGGTGGTCGCCGGCCACGGCCTTTCCTCGTGGTATTCCTGGCCGCTGTAATACACGAGATCCACCGATCCAGTCAGCGGCACCCCGCAGGTCGTCGGGTTCTCGAGGTATGGCCGAGGGGGCGCCGGCGACGGCACCCCGCTCACGTTGCCGTTTCCACAGGGGCCGAACGCCCCGCAAGAGCCGAAGCCGGTCAGCGGGCTCTTGAATCGATAGAAGTTATTTTCCGGCAGGGAGGGAACGCCCCAGAGTTCGACCAGCAGCGCGTTGAACACGGCAGGATGGGGCAGCGGGAAGGTGGCTGAGTCCAGCCCGTAGTCGCTCTCCGTACGCGAGCGGAGGTCGATGAAGTTCGGGAAGACGATGATCGGGAATATGTAGCCCAGCTGGCCCGCCTGGTCCGGATGGGTTTCGAGATTGAAAAGCGGGAGGTTGATCGGGAATCCGTTGTACTGAGCGCCGACTCGGCCCACCTGCGACCCGATTGGACAGTGCGCAAGGCTGAACTCGGCGAGTGAGCAGATTTGCTGCGAATGCGGATCCCCGATGAAGCCGGGCGGAAAATGAAAGGTCACGGTCTTGGGATCGTCACAACCACACGGATCCACGGGGGCATTCGTGCGGTTGAGGTATTCGACGAACAGGTTGACGTTTGGATGACCGCCGGCCTGGGTGGTGCTAGGGAACATTTCGAACTTTTCGATCCCCGTGCGTGCGCTCGCGCGGCCGGGCATCACTGCCAGCGCCAGCCCTAGAAGCACGAGGCACGCCGACGCCAAGAGCCATCTGAAACGACTCACACGCAACTCAGCCGATCGGATCCCGTCGTTCATCATCATCTCCTTCTGCGTCGTCGTCCGATCAACCACGGCGACCAGCCCCGGAACGATGGGCGCGTGCATGGTGCTTGTGGTGCTTTCCGTGCCTCCGGTGCTTGTGATGCCTGCGGTGCTTGTGATGCCTGCGGTGCTTCTTGCCGGCGGTGGCCACATTGCCGCTTCGTCCCAGGGATGCCCCGGTTCCCACAACAGGCGGCGCCGGTGGCTGGCTTCCTTCGTTGTGACACTCGTCTGCAGCTTCGCAGCCGGCAAAGGTCGGCGCGACCGGGAAGCCGCCTCCGGTCCTGGCGTCGTAGAACTTCAGTAGAGCGCCGTTTTCGTCCTGGGGCACCAGGCTGTCGTAGGTGGAGAAGAAGACGTCGTTGCCGTCAGCGCTCACGGACTCGAGGCCGGCTATGGCGGGCCGCGGCAGGCTTCCGATGTTGCGGAGTTCGCTGGCCGTCGTCGAGTCACGTGAGGCGGTGCCCGAGCTGATCAGCTGGGGGCGGCCGTTGACGAACTCGTAGACGTCCGTTATCCGGCCGTCGACGTCGCGGGGCGACAGCTCCTCCCGGGTGTTGAAGAACACGCGACCGTCGTTCGACATGAACGGACCGCTCTCGCTTGCCGTCGTGTTGGACACGGGTGGCAGTCCATCCGGCCTGCACGATGCGCAACGGATCTGTCCGGTGTCGGCGTCATAGGTGTACATCTCGCGCCTGCCTCGGGCGTCATACCCAGTCAGATTGGAAGCAGTCAGTAGGCCCACGTGAACCCCGTCGGGGGAAATCTGGATACGGCTGACCTGCGTCTGGGGTTCGAGCGTCGCGACGAGATGAACCGCGCCGTCGTGGTACTCGTAGAGATTGCGCTGGTTCTGCACGCCCGGACTGTTGGGGTCGAGATTTTCCGGCGAGTAGAAGAAGACGTCACCGCTGTCTTCGGCGAGGTAGTCGTCAAGCGGCGGAGTGCTCATCCAGCCCAATGGGCGACCACGTTCCGTCTGCAACGTGACCGCGCTGCAGGCCGATCCAAAGCCGACCGGCGAGCATTCGTCACTGTTGCCGTGTTGGTTGCCCTGGGAGAGCAGCGTAAGCGTCGGATTTCCACCATTTTCGCGCCACTGGTAGATGTCGGTGCTTTCGTCCGTGTCTTCCGAAGTCAGCCTTTGGGTAGCGGCGAAATCAACGATCTTGCCGTCAGCGGTGGTGCCGATGTACGTCACGCCGTGTCCGTCCGAGACGTCGTAGGTTTCCCCGTTCCCGCCACCGACCCTCATGTACAGATGGCTGGGCCCGTCCGAGCCCTGGACGCTCATCAATACGTGCGAGCCATCGTTCGAGACGGCTGGAAATTCGATGAACTCTTCGGAGTTGGAGCCGTCCTGCGGGATCGGTCCCGAGCCTCCGGGGGCGTAGGAGATCGTTTCGACGGCTCCAGTCGCGATGTTGTCGACGTACGCCGATCCGGGGGCACTGGACGTCCCGCCGGGAGCGAAGACGTGTGGCGAAGAGAAGACGTAGACCTTGCCGTCGCCGGAAAGCTGCTCGTCGCTCCGCACACCACCATACGGCTCATATTCCCATTCCGGAAATTCTCCGATGTTGCTGGGAAGAGTTCCGAGATGTGTACCTGATGCGTCATACAAGTTCGCCGCAACCTGATCGGGCGGGAATGAGAAGAAGACTTCTCCCTCGCTGTGGTCGATGCACACCGAGAGGGCATCCGAGCAGCGGGTTCCGGTAACGAGCAACGCTTCGCTTCCTTTCAAGCCCGGAAGGGAGGTGACCCAGCCGGTCCCGGTTCGCGTCGCCAGATAGAGATCGATGACGTAATTCGGAGGTTCGGTGCCGTTCACTGCGCCAAATCCGGCGAAGTAGGAGAACCGCGGCGGATTCGTGGCCAGACCGGTGTTCACCGACCAAATGCCACCGCCTCGGTCGCCCTTCAAGTTCTGTTCGGCGGTCCCGTCACCGGGAAGCATCAGCACGGACCCCGCATTGCCGGGCGAGACAAGCTCGTAGCCGCGACAATCGGGAAGGAACGAGGCGTGGGTTTCCTGACGAACCAGCGCGTTCGGGCAGGTTGGTGGTTCGAAGTCGAACGTCGCGTCGGGGCTGACGGTCGTTCCGAGCTCGTTGGTGGCCGTGACGCGGAAGTGGTAGGTCCGATTGGGTTCCAGGCCACTGATCGCCTGCGACACCGTCTGCACTGCGGTGCCAATATCTTCGTCGGGCACAGGCACGGCCTGCCCATAGTCGGCGGTAGTCCCGTATTCGAACCGGTAGGTGGTGTCAGAGCCGACGGGGTCGATGCGCGCGTTGAGCGTGGCAGTGGTTCCAAAGAGATCGGTCGCGTGCGTGCCTGACACTTCGGGCGCCGCCTCCGTGCGGAAGGTCAGATCCTGGCCCTGGTTCATGCCCAGGCCGTTGACGGCAACGATGCGGTAGTGGAAGGTGCGGCCTGCTGGGAGGCCGTCGACCGGCAGGCCGACTTCGGTAACTCCGGTACTCGGGCTCAGCGTGGCTTTTGCGGTTTCGAGCCCATAGCTCGTATCAAGTCCATATTCGAACCAGTATTCGGTGCCTCTCCCGTCGGGGTCGAACGACCCGTTCAGGATCGCCCCGCCCTTGCTGACTTCGGACGCTGGGAGGGTATTGAGCTTGAGGACAGCGACGGTTGAGAAGCTGCGGGTCGCGCCGGCGACCCAGCCATGTGCATCCTGAGCTTCGAGGCGGAACCAGTAGGTCGTATTGACGGCCAGACCCGAGAGGCTGGCGCTGACCGGGGTGGTCGAAGTGAAGGGGGTTCCGGACGGATTCGGCGTGCAGCTCTGGGTTTCGGTTGCTCCGTCGAGCGTGCCCGGGGCCTGCAGTTCGATCCCGAGCTCGCTGGTCGAGTAGGCGATCCTGCAGCTCGTCACCGAGCTTCCGGGCGCAGGTTCGACCGAGCCCTTGACGGTTGCGGTTTCGTGGCCGACTTCTTCTGGGTCGACCGGATTCGTATGGGCGCTTGACACCTGTACGCCGCGCTTGAACTTGACGATCTTCTGGCCGCCTTCCGTGGCCACGTAGACGTGCCCGCTGTCGTCCAACGTGAGCGCGCTGATGTCTCCTGAAACAGAGAAGCGCGGGGCGTCCTCATGAGCGGGTTCAGTTGCGTTGCCTTCGGTGAAGCTGAGAATCTCGCCAGCCTGATCTCCGGCGAGCACGTCGTTGCTGCCGGGTTCCACATCGAAGTCGCGCATGTTCCCCACCGGCAGACCTTCCGGAGGGATGTAAGGCGACACATCAGCCGGCGTGTGGATTTCCGCTTCTTCGAAGTCGCTTGGGGACGCGTGGCCGAAGAGGTCAACCCGGTCGGTCCATGCTTCGGGTTCGTACTTGATCAGGCCGCGGAAGTTCTGGGTCCAGATGGCTTCTCGGCCATCCACCCTCAAGTAGTCGCCCGACGTTTCCGGGTCAAAGAGGATTTCGATCCGTCGGAAGAACTGGTCGAATTTCTGAACGTTGCCGTTGATTCCATAGATATTTCCGTTCGAATCGATGTCCACCGATTCGGGAGACGCACGATCGAAGACTTTGACGGCAACGAGTTTGCCGCTGGGTTCGAAGACAACGAGGTTGCCGATGTTGAGTTCCCCGGTTCCACCCGGCACCATCAGCCTTCCGGCATTGGGACCGTTGGTGTTGTCGACGCCGATGCCGGCAAAGTTCTTGAATTCCGGAACAGCGTGCGGAGCCGGGTTTTCCGTGATGACGTTGCCTTCCAGGTACGGCTCGGAAGCGCTGAACGGCGCGGGCGTGCCGTCGAAGTTGAAGCGCCGGATCGTGCCGCCGAAGCAGAGGGTGTAGATGTATTCGTTCGCGTAGTCAGCCGCCATGTTGGTGACTTCGCACCCGCTGCTGAATTCGAGCTCGGATTCGTGGGTGAAGGCGGCAGAGGCCTGGCTCGCCATGAAGAGGCCGCAGCAGCTCGCGACGATCGCCAGGACCAAGAAGATCCTCGCCTTGGAAAAGTGAATTGCAGACTCCGCCTTGCTCACTCCCTCTCTCCTCTCGGCTATGGCACCACCCGGAGCGCACGAGGGCGCACCGATCCCGCGGTCGTTGTCGAAAACGGAGAAGAAACCGAAGTCGCTGGCAGTCGACCTGGCAGTGCCAGCTCGAAGGTTCGATCCAACGGACGATGCCTTCAGGCGTCTCACTCGGTTTCTCTCTCTTTCCCTTCGAACCCGCTTAGAGCCATTCCCTGACGGCGCGAGCTCGGTTTCCCTGTGGTTTCCCCAATGCCTTGCGAACCGACGTGTCAGTCGACTCGCTTGCGGCAAGATAAACACCCTGTCTCCCGTTGTCAAGCCTTTGTTAGGCCCTCGTTGTCCAACGGGTACTCAAAAGTCGAAAAAGGCCCCAATCCCCATCCTGTAGCGAAAAAATCTTAAGCAATACGCGAGCGTTCGTTCTCGCCTTGGTCAAACCGTCTCGCCTACCGGTTCCTCGCCATGCAGATCGATTTCCGGGAGCAGCCGCTCCAGCGGCCGCGGCAGCCACCAGATGCGGTCGCCGAACAGCAGCATCAGCGAGGGCAGGAGGACGATCCGGATCACGGTCGCGTCGAGGATGACCGCAACCGTGAGGCCGACGCCGAGCTGGCTCACGGTCGCCAGCGGCGCAAAGGCGAAGACGATGAAGACGGCCATCATGATCGCCGCGGCCCCGGTGATGATGCGGGCAGTCTTGTCGAGGCCGAAGGTGATCGCCTCCGCGTTGTTCCCCGTCTCCTCGTAGCGCTCCCGCATCCGCATGCAGAGGAAGACGGCGTAGTCGATCGAGAGGCCGAAGATGACCCCGAAGATCATCGTCGTCCCCACCGCGTCGAGATAGGTGTTGCCGCCCAGCGGATAGCCCGCCGGGACGTTGAAGAGCAGCGTCAGGACCCCGAAGGCGACGCCGACGGTCGAGAGGTTGAGCAGCACGGTGATGGCGGCCAACAGCAGCGCCCGCAGGATGACGACCATCACCAGGAAGGTGACGAAGGTGATCGCCGCGATCAGGATCGGGATCGACCGGCTGACGACGTGGTTGTAGTCGGTCAGCTGGGCGGCGCCGCCGGCGACGCCCGCCTTGAGGTCGCTCGAGGATTCCAGGTCGCCGGCGTCGCCTTTGAGGCGACCGTAGAGGGCGATCGAGCCCGGCGTGTTAAGGTGGAGGTCGGGATCACGAGGACCGCCGCCGCCTGCCCACCCCGTTCGACGTCGATCGCCGAAGCGGCCGCCCGGCGCTGTTCGGGGTGGGACCCGTCGATCGCGGAGAGGACGAAGTAGCCGGAGTCGAAGAGGCCGGGAGAGCGGGTTTCGAGGGTGTCGATCTTGCGGTCCACGTCGCCCGCTCCGGCGGTGACCCTGACGCTCGCCTTGTGCAGCCCGCTCTGCAGGGGCTGGGCCCGGGTCGAGCCTTCGGCGAGGTGCTGTTCGAGCGCGTTGGCTCCGCCGCGGAGGTGGGCGAGGCCGACCACCAGCCGCTGTGCCCCCGCGCTCAGCTTTTCTAGCCCCTGCGGGAGCGCGCCGGCGGCGCCGGAGAGGCGCTGGGCGCCCTCGTGCAGCGATTCACTGCCGGCGAGCAGCCGCGACTCCCCGCCGTGCAGCCGCACCGCGGTGCCCCGGAGCTTCCTGGCTTCGGTCCGGTTGTTCGCCACGAAGAAGACCAGTTCCGCCGCCTGTTCGGCCGCCTTCTTCAGACTCGGGTCTTGCTTGGCGGCGTCCTGCAGGGTCGCCCGCAGCCGCCGCGCCCGCCGCAGGGCGTTGCGCCGCATGTCCTTCAGGAGGGTGCTCGATTCGAGCACGACCTGGTAGGCGCCGTCCTTGGCTTCGGACGTGCCTTCGGCCAGCTTCCCGGAACCGTCCACGAGCTTCGCCGTTCCGGCGATCGCACGTTCCCCTCCGTGCAGCGCCCGCTCCAGTCCGTCGGCGATCGCCGCGGCGCCCTTTTCGGCGCGGCCGGAGCCGGTGCCGAGCAGTCCTGCTCCCGCCGCGGCGTCGGAGAGCCCTTCGCGGATCTGCGCCACGCCGCCTTCGGCTTCGGAGAGCTTGGGTCCGAGCTGGTTCAGTTCGCCCAACGGGGTGTGGGGGCCCCGGTCCACCAGTTCCTTGGTCGACTTGCGCAGCGGCTTGACCTTCTTCGAGACCTGCGCCGGCCCGATCACGGCCTGCACCCCCGGGTCTTCGGCGATGCGTTCCTGCCACCGAGTCACCTCTGCCAGCCGCGGCTCTTCGGTGATCGTCCCGCTCGGCGTCGAGGCGACCAGGATGTAGGGCGCCTCGAAGCCGGGGCCGACGACCGCGTCGATTTCTTCGGCGTCCTTGCGCTGCTGGTTGCTGGTCGGCAGCTGCTCGGTGGACGGCGGCCCGGTCTTCAGGCCGATCGCCGGAGTCACCAGCAGGAGGACGATGCCGCCGATGATCACCGTCGCCAGGATCGGACGGCGCAGGCAGGCGGTGACCATGTCCATCAGGCGCGAGCTCTCGCCGGCCGGCGGCCCGATGCGCCACCGGTCCAGGCGGGTCCCGACCAGAGCCAGGAGCGGCGGCGCCACCACGGTCGCCACCGTGACGCTGATGAGGACGACGATGATCACCGTTCCGGCGAGCGAGACCAGCAGCGCCCCCGGCAGGATGAAGATCGAGACGAGCATCGCCAGGAACAGGGTGCTGCCGGCGAACATGGTCGTGCGGCCCGCGGTGCGGCGGGTGGTCTTGGCGGCCTCGTTGGGGGTTGCCCCCTTCTGCAGCTCCTCCCGGAAGCGCGAGACCATCAACAGCGCGTAGTCGACCCCGAGGGCGAGCCCCATCATCGTGCTCACGGTCAACGCGAAGGCGTCGATCGACATGTACTGGGTGGCGAAGGTGAGGACGCCGCGCGAGGTGATGACGGTGATCGCGCCGAAGGTGAGGGGGATCAGCGCCGCGATCGGCGAGCGGAAGACGAGCAGCAGAACGATCAGCAGCACCGGCAGGGCGATCAGCTCGCTGCGCTCCGAGGCGCTGATCGATTCGTCCTGGATGGCGCGCGAGAGGGTGGCGAAGCCGGTCTGGGTCGCCCGCACCGGTTGGTGCGTCTTGGTTTCCAGCAGCTGGTTGAGGCGGGGGACGGTGTCGTTGACCGCGGATTCGGTGGAGACGTGGAAGTCGACCAGGATCACGGCCTGGTTCGGCGCCGGCCGCAGACGCGCGACGCTGCCCTTGTCCCAGGGGGAGATCGTCGTCACCTTCGGGTCCTGGCGCATCGCGTGCACGAGCGCGGGGCCCTGGCGTTCGATTGCCTTCGCCGGCCCCTGCAGGAGGACGACGAAGGGGGCGGAATCGCCGAAGTAGCGCTCGAGCTGTTCGTTGGCCGCCAGCGACTGGGTGCCGTCCACGTCCAGCGTGGTCGGCTTGAGGCTGTCTTCGACGTTGATCCCGATGACCCCGAAGATCGCGATCAGGACGACGGCGGTCGCCAGGATGAAGCGCGGCCGGCGCAGGGTGAACGGCAACTTCGATCCAGCTTCCGCCGACCGCCGTTCCCTGCTCATGCTCGTTCCCTCTCGCTCCCCAATGCCGGCTGAACGGTACCTGCCCCGGCCGCTAAATGCGAACCGGAATGTTCGAGGACCGCGAAGCGGGCGAGAGGGCGGATCTCAGCGGCGGCGCCAGACGCGGAAGGCGAAGCGGGCGGGCGTCCGGTCCCGGTTCCCGGCGGCATCGACCGCGAAGACACGGAAGGCGTGGCGGCCGCGGCCGAGCCGCAAGGCCCGCGGCGAGACGCAGCGCCGGTAGGGCCGCCGGTCGATACGGCAGCGGAAAGCCGAGCCGGGCTCGCTGGAGGAGAAGCGGAAGCTCACCCGGCGTGGCAGCCGGCTGGCGCCGAGGGCCTTCGGCGGGTGGCGGGTGATGCGGGTGCGAGGAGCGGTGCGGTCCGGCGGTGGCTGCACCGCGGGGGGTGCTGCGGGCGCGGGCGCGGGCGCGGGAGGCGGAAGTTCCGTCTGGGTTTCGAAGTCGTTCGGGGCGCCGCCGCGGAACGTCTCGCATTCCACCGGCGGCGGGTCTTCGTACTGAGGCGGATGGGGGATGTCGAGGAGGGCGCTGTCGGCGTCGGCGCCGCAGTCGATGACGGCGTCGGTGTCGGCCGAGTTGGCGAGGATCGAGTCTTCGCCGGCGCCGGCCCGATAGGTGTCGGGACCGAAGTGGCCGAGCAGCTGGTTGGGGCCCGAGTCTCCATAAAGGACGTCGGCACCGTTGGAGCCCTCCAGGTCCTCGATCCAGGTCATCGTGTCGGTGGAGCCGCCGCCGCAGTCGGCCGCCTCCCCCGCGCCCGGCGCGCCGACGACTCCGCTCTCCAGGTGTGCGGCGACCGCCCCGTCGAGGCGCGCCCAGGACGCGTTGTCGCGGCCGGCGCCGCCGTCGATCAGCTCGCCGTCGCAGATCGAGACCGAGAGGAAGAGGTCGTTGCCGTCGCCCCCGTGGAGTTCGTCCGCGCCGCCGTTGTGGAGGAGCGCGTCGTCGCCGCCGAGGGCGCTGAGGAAATCGGCGCCGGTGCCGGGGCCGTCGACGAGAACGTCTTCGCTTGCTTCGCCACCGCTGATCTCGTCGGCGTCGGCGCCGCCCGCGAGGATGACGGCGGTCGTGTCGGGGAAGCCGGGCGCGGCGATCCGGTCGGCGCCTCCCATTCCCGCGAGGACGATCGCGTCGAGCGGCGAGGCGAGCGGACAGGTCGCGAGGGCAGGCTGCACGGTGCAGCCTGCCGCGGCGGCGGCGCTCTGGTCGAAGCTCGAGCCGGACAGCGAGAAGGTCATGGCTCCGGGCTCGTAGGCGGCGGTCACCGAGTCGCCGCCGCCGCTGCCGACGAGGTAGACGTCGGCCTGCCCGGGGACGGCTTCGACGACTCCCACTGCGACCTTGCTCGAGTCCCGCGGCGCGACCGCGTCGGCTTCCCCCTCGCAGGTCGGCGGGGTGGGGCTGCGGCAGTTGTCCTGACCGGCTTCGCCGGCGATCGCGTCTTCCCCGTCGCCACCGTCGAGGTCGTCGCCGTCGGCCCCGCCGAAGATCGCATCGTCCCCTCCTTCGCCCCTGATCACGTCGGCCCCGCCGCCGCCGTAGATCGTCTCGGAGGCCGCGCTGCCGACGATGAAGTCGGAGAACGGGGTGCCGACGATGCGCTCGAAGGCCCCGGGCTGGACTTCGTCGACGCCGCCGCCGAGGGCGGCGATCCCGTCGTTTGCGTTCTGGCCCCCGCTGCCGAGCTGCAGGTAGACGCCCCGCTCACCTTCGGCCCCGGTCGGGAAGTCGGCCGCCCCGGTGTCGATGCCGGCGCCGAAGCCCGGGGTGACGCCGGTGGCGTAGGAGAGGGTGTCGAAGCCGCCGCCGCTGTCGTAGATGCGATCGATGGTGCCGTCGCCGCGGACGTAGTCGTCCCCTCCTTCGCCGTCGATCGAGTCGGCGCCGAAGCCACCGGCCAGGCGGTCATTGCCCGGGCCGCCGCGCAGGAGGTCGTCGCCGATGCCGCCGAACAGCTGGTCGTTTCCTTCCCCGCCGATCAGGGTGTCGTTGCCGCGCTCGCCGAAGACGAGGTCGTCGCCGGGGCCCCCTTCGAAGGTCTGACTGCCGACGCCGAGGTGGCAGCCAGACGGGCAGCTCACCGAGGCGGCCGCGAGCGGCGCCGGCACGATGGTGTCGTCGCCGCCTCCCCCCTGCACGCTGGCGACGCCGGGTGGCGCCACGATCACGTCCGCGCACGGCGTTCCCGCGATCGCGTCGCCGCGGCGGACCGGGCCTTCGCCGCAGGTCGGGCCCTCGGAAGGGGCGGAGGCGGCGGGGGCGGCGGGGGCGGCGGGGGCAGTCAGCGCGAGGACTAGCAGCGCAAGCGACAGGACGCCCCCGAGGAAAGGACGGACCATGCCCTCCAATACCCCGAGCCGAGGAATCGATTCGGTGGCGACCGGGCTGCGAAGCCGCCGGAGGCGACCCGGTAGCTTGCCTGAGCGTGAGGCGCCTGTCGATCATCCTCCTCGCCCTCGGCGCGCTGGCCGCGGCCGCGGTCGGCTGCGGCGGCTCGGGCGACGAATCGCGGGTCGCCCCCGCGGCGGCCGAGTTCCCCTCGGCGAAGGGCAAGACGCTGGTCGAGCTGCTGCGCAGCTCCGGCGCCAAGCCCACCGGCCTCGTCATCGCGCCGGCAGCCCAGACCTTCGAGGTGGGGCCGAACCGCTACCCCTTCGGCGTCTTCACCAAGGCCAACGAACAGGTGAGCGACGCCGACGTCGCCCTCTACGTAGCCCGCGGCGACCACAGCCCCGTGGAGGGCCCGCTGCCCGCCCAGGTGACGTCGCTGGAAACCGAGCCGGCCTATCGGGCGAGCGCCAGCGACCCAGACGCGGCGAAGTACGTCTACGTGGTGCCGAAGCTCGACTTCAAGGGGCCCGGGCCCTGGACGGTGATCGCGATGCTGAAGGGCGAGAACGGGCTCGAAGCCTCGCGGGTGCCGACGCCGGTGGTGGGCCAGAACCCGAAGGTTCCCGAGGTCGGAGACAAGGCGCCCGTAATCCACACCCCCACCGCGGCCGACGTCGGCGGCGACCTCGCCAAGATCGACACGCGGGTGCCGCCCGACCAGATGCACAAGGTCGACTTCGCAGACGTCGTCGGCAAGCAGCCGATCGTCCTCGTCTTCGCCACCCCCGCCCTCTGTCAGAGCCGGGTCTGCGGCCCGGTGGTCGACGTGGCCCAGCAGGTGGCCGACCAGTACGAGGGCAAGGCCGACTTCATCCACATGGAGGTCTACAACGACAACGACCCCAGCAAGGGGATCCGTCCCCAGCTGGTCGCCTACGGGCTGCGAACCGAGCCGTGGACCTTCCTGATCGACCGCCGCGGCATCGTCCGCGACCGCCTCGAGGGAGCCTTCGGGGTCTCCGAACTTCAACAGGCGATGCGGACGATCGTGCCCGGCTGAGATGAGGCTCGGCCTCCCCGCCCTGCTCCTGGTCGGCGCGACGCTCCTGTGCGCGGGCGCCCCGTCTCCGACGGAGGCGGCCGCGCGTCGCCATGGACAGGTGCGGGTGTTTGAAGTCTGCCGGCACGGCTGCCGCTTCCAGACGGTCCAGCGGGCGGTGGATGCCGCCGGGTCCTTCCAGTTCAGGCGCCGCCACCGCCGCCGGACGAGGGCCGTGGTAGCGGTTCGGCCCGGCAGGTACCCGGAGGGCGTGGTGATCGACGGCACCCTGCCGCGCAAGCGGTTCGACGATCTGACCATCGAGGGGACGCGAGAAAGCCCCCGCCGGGTGGTGCTCGACGGGCGCCGCGCCCGCCGCGCGGGAGGTCCGGCCCAGAACGGGATCGAGGCGATCGGGGTCGAGGGCCTCGTGCTGCGCAACATGTGGGCGCGCAACTACGCCTCCAGCGGCTTCCTCCTCCGCGGACCCGATCCGGGCGCTCCTCGCTGCGAGGCCTACAGGATGGAAAACCTCCTCGCCAGCGGCAACGCCTCCTACGGCCTTTCCGCCGAGGGCTGCGTCGGCGGCAGGATCGTGGGCTCGGTGGCCTACCGGCAGGGAGAAGCCGCCTTCCACGTCGGCGAGACGCCCTGCGACCGGAGCAGCTGGAGCAACCACGGGGTCTCGCCTCGCTCGTGCCAGCGCGAGGCGAGGTGGACGCTCCTGCACGACGACCGCGGCTACGAAAGCGGGCTGGGCTTCTCCGGGACCAACTCCAAGTACGTGAAGGTCGTCGACTCGGCCTTCTACGACAACGGCACCGGGATCGCCACCGCGACGGTGGACGGTGCGGGCGTCGAGCCGGCCGGCTGGACCGTGCTCGAACGCAACCTCGTCTTCTGGAACGACTACGACCGCTACCTCTCCGGCTCCAGGCTCCCAGCCGCCCCCGGCCTGCTGGGACAGCTCGACGGCGCGGCGGTGAGCTACCCCACCGGAGTGGGCATCCTCCTCTACGGCGCCGCGCACGTCTTCGTCCGCAACAACGACGTGTTCGGCAACGACAAGTGGGGCATCGCCTCGGTGTCGGCCCCCGGCGAAGCCTTCGTCGCCGACGTGGGCGACGACGCCAAGAGCCTCGACAACCAGATCGTCGAAAACAGGTTCGGCCGTGAAGGGGCGGACCCCAACGGCGAATACGACCTGTGGAACGACGCCAGCGGCGGCGGCAACTGCTGGGGCGGCAACAGCCCGCGCGCAAGCTTCGCCCCTGGCAACGGGAGCGTGCCGACGAGCAGGATCTACCCCCTCTGCCCGCAGCCGGAAGTGACCGCCGACGAGGTTCGAAGCCTCGACCTCTCCGCCGGCCTGCAGCTCGACCCGAGCCGGCCGAGCGACCCGCGGACCTTCTTCGGCTACGCCACCGCATACCCGCCTCAGGACCAGCAGTGCAGCTGGGCCCGCGATGCTGGCCACCCGGCCTTCCAGCGCTTCAAGCCGGTCGAGGTGACGCCGCTGCCGGGAGAGCTCGCCTGCGGATGACCAGGTGGCGCATCCGAGCTCGACCGCACCCGGCTGTGGTCGAGCTCGGATGCGACCCTCAGTGCCGTTTTTATTTGCGGCTGCGCCGTGGGCGGCCGGCGGAGGAGCGGCGGCGGCGCGACCGCTCGCCGGCGTTGCGCAGGGTTCGTTCGCCCGCTTTCTCGGTCGCCTCCCCCATCGTGACTTGGAACATCGCCAGCAGCGCGTCGGAGGCCAGCGGCCGCATCCGGTCCAGCGCTTCGCGAACCTTGGGCCAATCCTCCTCCGGCCGGCCGGCCTTGTCGAACGGCTCCCAGATCTCCTTGACGAAGAGATCGACGAAGGTGCGTGAGACGCTCTCCGAGCAGCGGCGCAGCTCGGCGGCGGTGAAGAGCGCCGCCTGCAGCGAGACCCCGAGCTCGACCAGGGCGGCGCCCGCCCGCTGCAGGCGCGGGCTGATCACCTCGAACCTGCCGTCGGGGAGCTGGCGGAGGATCCCGAGCTTCTCCGCTCGGCGGATGACCCTCTGGTCGAGTTCCGCGGGCTTGGCCCCCCAGGCCGCCGCCAGCTCCGCGCGCTCGAAGATCTCCGGCGTCTCGTCCTCGAACGGGGCGCGGACGGCGCGGGCGAAGTCCACCATCTCGCGCGAGGAGCCTTCGCTGCTCTCCAGGACGCGGCGGATCGCCTCGAGATTGAGCCCCTCGGCCTGCATTTCCCGCGTCAGTTCGATGCGGGCGACGTGATCCTGGTTGTAGTAGCCGGTGCGGCCCTGCACCTCGGGCGGCGGCAGCAGGCCGCGGGTCTGGTGGGCGCGGATGTTGCGGATGGTCATCCCCGTGCGGCGCGCCAGCTCGCCGATCGTCATCTTGCCGTCGGGAGCCGGCCGACGACCCCTTTTCGGGCTCATCCGGCCCTCGCCAGAGGCAGCCGCTGGCCGTTCATCTCGGCGGCCGCGTCGGAGCAGAGGAAGGCGATCGCCTCGGCGACGTGCTCGGCGGGGGTGAAGGTGGGGAAGGACTCCCCAGGGCTCTCCTCGCGCATGCGCGGCGTCAGGATCGCGTCGACGACGACGATGTTGGCGGTCGCTCCGCCGGGCTCGAAGCCGTCGGCGAGGGCGAGGGTCCAGGCCTCGGCGGCCGCCTTCGCCGCGGCGTAGGCCGCGTTGGAGTTCGAGGGCGCCTGCGCCTGCTTCGCGGACACGAGGACGAAGCGACCGTGGTCGCTGCGCTGGAGCTGGTCGTGGAAGGCGCGGGTGGTGTGCTGGACCGTGCGGATCAGGAGGTCGTGCAGCAGGTTCCAGTCCTCGAGCGGGGCCTGGTGCAGGGGCTGCCCTCCGCGCCAGCCGCCGACCAGGTGGACCAGCGCATCGACCCCGCCGAAGCGCTCGACCAGGGCGGCGCACCAGCCTGAAGCGGCAGCCGGGTCGAGCAGGTCGACGACGCGCCCGTCCCAGCGCTCCGGCGGCAGGTCGAGCTCCCGGCCCAGCTGCGCCAGCGCTTCCTCGCTGCGGTCAGTGCCGGCGACGAGGGCACCCTCGGCACCCAGGCGCGCGGCCACCAACGGCCCGAGGCCGCCGCCGACGCCTGCGATGGCGATCACTCGCCCGTCGAGCTGGCTCAAGGTGGGGGAGACAGGATTCGAACCTGTGTAGGCATAGCCAACTGGTTTACAGCCAGTCCCCTTTAACCACTCGGGCACTCCCCCAGGGCAAGCAGCGAGTCTACCCGCCCTGACTTGCCGCCAGCCGCTCCGCCATCCGCTCGTTGAAGGCGGTGACGGCGGAGAACGGGCGCATGAAGACGGTCAGCTCGGCGACGCGGCCCGCCTCGTCGAGGTCGAGGTAGTCGATCCCCTCCAGCTGGCGGTCGCCGACCGTCGCCTTGAACCGAAGGACCACCGAGCCCTCCTGCGCCAGCTCGTCGACGTAGGTGAGGCCCTCGAGCGTCTCGGCGACGTGCTCGAGCACCGCCAGCACCGTGTCGCGGCCTTCGAAGCCGCGGAAGAGGACGGGGCTGTGGAGGACGACGTCCTCCCGCAGCGTCTCCGCCATCAGGCCGAGGTCCTTCGCCTCGGCCGCGCGCCTGAACGGATGCGGCTCGTCCATCGCTCAACACTCTACCCTCGCCGAGTTGCCGCTTCCTTAGGCCATGCGACGGAAACCGGCGACTCGGCGGGGGCGATGGGATAGCTTGGGCGCGTGCCGAGCGACCGGTTCTGGGCCAGGTTCTCCCACACGCTGGGGACGCGCGGGCTGCGCTGGACGGGCAGGATGAACGTGCCTCTCTACCGGGTCTCGCGCGGGCGCCTGGGCGGCAAGGTGGGCAAGGCCCCGGTGCTGCTGCTCACCACCACCGGGCGCAGGTCGGGGGAGAAGCGGACGGCGCCGGTGGTCTACCTCGATGTCGCCGGGCGTCTCTCGGTGATCAACACGAACGCCGGCAACGCCAAGCTGCCGGCCTGGTCGCTCAACCTGCAGGCGAACCCCGAGGCAGAGGTGGAGATCGGGGGACGGCGGATGCGCGTGCGAGCCCGGGCGGCCGAGGGCGAGGAGCGGGCGGAGCTGTGGCGCAAGCACAACGAGCAGTACGCCGGCTTCGACTCCTACGAGGAGATCCTCCCCGAAGACCGCCCGATCACGGTCTTCGTGCTCGACCCGCGCTAGCTCGCTTCGCGCAGCATCTGCGCCTCGGGGAGGCGCTTCAGCTTCTTCAGCGTGTTGTTCTCGATCTGGCGAATGCGCTCGCGCGTGACGCCGAAGGTGCGGCCGACTTCCTCGAGCGTCAGCGGCTCGGCGCCGGAGAGCCCGTAGCGCAGTTCGATCACCTGGCGCTCCCGGTCGGGCAGCGCTTCAAGCGCCTTCTTCACGCCCTCCTTCTGGAGGTGCTCGCTGGCTTCCTCGAACGGCTCGAGGACGGCGTCGTCGGCGACGAAGTCGCCGAGCTCGGATTCGTCCTCGTCGCCGACCGGTTTCTCCAGGGAGACCGGGAGCTGGGCGACCCGGAGGATGTCGCGGACGTCGGAGACCGGCCAGCGCAGCTCCTCGGCGATCTCGGCCGGCTCGGGCTCCCGTCCCAGTTTCTGCACGAGCTGGCGTTCGACGTGGGCGACCCGGTTCAGCTTCTCGACCATGTGGACCGGGATGCGGATCGTCCGCGCCTTGTCGGCGATCGCCCGCGTCACCGCCTGGCGAATCCACCAGGTCGCGTAGGTGGAGAACTTGTAGCCGCGCCGGTAGTCGAACTTCTCCACCGCCCGGATCAGGCCGAGCGAGCCCTCCTGGATCAGGTCGAGGAAGCTGAGGCCGCGGCCGAGGTAGCCCTTGGCGATCGAGACCACCAGCCGCAGGTTGGCCTCCACCATCTGCCGCTTGGCGAGCATGTCGCCCCGCTCGATCCGCTTCGCGAGCTCGACCTCCTGGGTCGCGGTCAGAAGGTCGACCTGCCCGATCGCGCGGAGGTAGAGCCGCAGCGAGTCGAGGCTGGGCTCGATCGTCAGGTCCAGCTCTTCCTTCTTCTGGGCGCCGCCGCTGTCGGCGTCGCGCTGCGCCTCGTAGGCGCTGATGCCGTCCTCGGCGATGACGTCGATGCCGTGCTCGACCAGGTGGGCGTGGAGCTGGGAGACCTGCTCCTTGGTGATCTCCACCTCCTCCAGTGTCGAGGCGATCTGCTCGAAGGTGAGATAGCCGCGCTCGCGGCCGAGCGCGACGAGTGCGCGGAGCTCCTCGATCTCGGCGATCGGGCTCTCCTCTGGCTGGCGCTGAACGACCTCGCTCGCCGTCTCCAAGGGTTCGATGCTCACTGCTCGCTGCTCCCTCTCCCCATTCCCGCGGCCGACCCTGAAGCTCCGACCGCCGCGGATTATAGGCGGATGGATCTCTCCGGCGACCCCGTCCGTACCAGCCGTCGCTTACGATCCATAAGCCGATGGCCAGCAACCCCACCGCCACCTCTCCCCCGCCCGACGTCCAGGCCGGGACTCCCGCCACGCAGGTGAGCCTCTCGCGGGTCGGCGTCACCGGGGTCGAGAAGGTGATCCGCGTGAAGGCCGACGGCGGCGAGAACCTCTTCTACGCGAACTTCGAGTGCTTCGTCGACCTCGATCCGCGGCAGGCGGGCGTGCACATGTCGCGCTTCGAGGAGATCGTCGGCGAGGCCATCGACGAGGTCGTGCTCGGCGAGGCGTTCAAGGCCGAGGTGCTGGCCGCCCACGTTGCCCAGCGCGTGCGCGAGCGCCAGGGCGGGCAGCGGGCCGAGGTCTCGGTGGCCGCCCGCTATCCGGAAACGGCGAGAACGCCCGAGAGCGGCAAGAGCACCCAGGAGATCTACGTCCTCTACGGGACGGCCGTCGCCTCCGAGCGCGGCACGCGCACGCTGACGGGAGTCGAGGCGCAGGGGATGACGGCATGCCCCTGTGCGCAGGGGATGGTGGCCGGGCTCGCCCGCGACCGGCTGGCCGCCGAGGGGTTCGAGCAGGAGGAGATCGAGCGCGTGATCGAGCTCGTCCCGATCGCGACGCACAACCAGCGCGGCGTCGGCACGCTGCACGTCGGCTGCCCCGAGGGGGGGCTGGCCCAGATCGAGGCGCCGGAGCTGCTGCGGATCGTCGAGAGCTCGATGAGCTCGGAGATCTACGAGCTGATGAAGCGGCCCGACGAGCTCTCGGTCGTGGTCAAGGCCCACGAACAGCCCCGCTTCGTCGAGGACTGCGTGCGCGAGATGGTGCGTCAGGTGGTCGAGGGTTACCCCGACCTGCCCGACGAGGCCTTCGTCATGGCCCGCCAGGAGAACCTCGAGACGATTCACCGCCACAACGTCGTCGCCGAGCGCCACGGCACCCTGGGCGAGCTGCGCGCGGAGCTGGAAAGCGGCGAGCACCAGGTCCGGCACCAGACGATGCGCGACTGGCTCGACGGCTCCTCGAGCGCGTAGGACGAAGCGCTCCTCCGGCGAGGGACTAGGCGCCCGCCCGGGCGAGGGACGAAGCGCTGCGAGGGAGGGGTCTGGTCGCCCTCCGCGGGAATTTGGTCGCGCACCCTGCGGGTGCGGCTCCTGGAGATGCTGCCCGCCTATGGCGGGCAGGAATCAGATTGCATTTCGCGCGCTTCGCGCAACATTCCCGCGGAGGGCGACCAGACCCCTCCTTTCAGCCGCGCCCAGGGACCCCGCGGGTTCCAACCCACTTCCGTGGTTCCTTCGTCGTCCCAGGGGCGACAAAGGAACCACGGAACGGAAGCTGTGGCCGGAAGCTGCTGGTTTTCAGGGCTTCTGCCCGATTCGAGCCTTCGGCGTCTGCCGCCAGCTTCCCGAACCTCGGGCCGCTGGCCGGAGCTCGCCCCTCTGGGGGAGTGAGGGCGATGCCCCGAGGCGGGAATGTGGCGCGAAGCGCCGCGAAATGCAATCTGTCTCCTGCGCGCG
>Ga0308175_100000527_pt1 | contig 26101 bp, 28 predicted proteins | sample PhyCR1_3_FD_203893 | JGI IMG/M metagenome (GOLD analysis project Ga0308175, IMG submission 203893) | Soil microbial communities from UC Gill Tract Community Farm, Albany, California, United States - DLSLS.C.R1 | ecosystem: Environmental > Terrestrial > Soil > Agricultural land | place: USA...
TTTCTTACCACTTCCCGATTCGAATATATGTTTTGGGATATGGTCTATCAAGGGGGCGAGTGGCCTGTCTAACTCATCGATGTTAACGATTACCGATTTATCCTACTCTTTCCCTGGTGGACAGTCCATTTTCGAAAAGATTTCGTTGCAGGTAAATACAGGGGAATTCGTGTCTGTAATCGGAGCAAGTGGTTCCGGAAAAAGTACACTTTTTAAGCTGATTACTGGTTTGCTCGAGCCTGATCAAGGAGACATCCTCATTGAAAATCATAAATCTAACAAGCGATTAGGTCATGTGGGGTATATGCCTCAAAAGGACCTGCTTTTACCATGGAGGACGGTTTTAGAAAATCTTGTACTTCCATTGGAGATTATGAAGGAAAAGAAGCAAAGGAAGATACCAGAAATCCGGGAGTGGTTGTTCCGTTTTGGTTTAGCTGCCTATGAAAAAGCCTATCCAAATGAACTTTCGGGAGGAATGAGGCAGCGGGTGGCATTTTTAAGAACACTGATGAGCGGGAAGAATCTTCTATTGTTAGATGAACCATTTGGCGCACTTGATTCTATGACTAAACGTCATATGCACAGCTGGTTATTGGGGTTGTGGGGGGAATTAGCAAAGACAGTTCTATTTATCACCCATGATCTTGAGGAAGCGCTCTTGTTAAGCGACAGGATTTATATACTCAAAATGGATGGGATTCACGAGTGGGAGGTCCCAATGCCAAGACCTAGAAATGCAGACCACATCTATCAAACAGATTTTATTCGAATGAGAAAAGAATTGGAGTGGCTGATTCAACATGAAAACTAGATTGCAAAAATGGACGGGTGAATACGGCCTGTTTCTGATTGTGCTGATTCTTCTCATCGGCATTTGGGAATGGGTGGTACGTAAAGGGATGATTCCTGCCTTTATCTTGCCTTCACCTTCAGCTATTTGGAAATCACTTGTAGAAAATCGTCAGCTCTTGTTTGAAGTGCATTTGCCAGCAACCCTTAAAGAGGTCTTGATTGGATTTGCAATTTCAGTTCTTGCAGGGTTGTTGCTTGGTGTCGGAATGCATTTTTTCCACGTCTTAGAGAAAGTCCTCTATCCGTTTTTGGTTATTTCACAAACAGTGCCGTTAATCGCGCTTTCACCGATATTCATTATGTGGTTCGGTTATTCGATTTGGAGTAAAATTGCTGTCACCATTTTAACAGCATTTTTTCCGATTGTGGTCAGTACCTATGATGGGCTGAAATCTGGAGGCAATGAGTACCGTGAATTATTGTTAACGATGGGGGCGGGCCGCTGGACGATTTTTAAAAAAGTACAGGTTCCGATGGCTTTACCGGCATTTTTTTCAGGATTGAAGATGTCAGTTGTTTATTGTGTCGTCGGTGCAACGATTGGTGAATGGCTCGGTGCAAGCGTTGGCCTCGGCTATTTCAGCAGGCGAATGTCGGGCAGCTTGAAAGCAGATGCCGTATTTGCCGCAATCTTTCTATTATCTTTACTCGGAATTATACTGTTTTTACTTATAAATTTAATAGAAAAGCAATTGCTCAAAAATAAATTTCGCAACTAGAAAAGGAGAAATTATATATGAAGAAAGGCTTTTTGATTATCATTAGTCTTTTATTACTTTTGGTAAGTGCGTGTGGAAAAAATGAGGAGAATTCAGGCGAAACGTCAAAAACATCGAGTTCCGACAAAAAATTGGAAAAAGTCAGCTTAATGCTGGACTGGTATCCCAATGCTGTCCATTCCTTTCTGTATGTTGCGGAGGAGAAGGGTTATTTTAAAAAGCAGGGGCTTGATGTTGATATTCAAATGCCTGCAGATACTAATGATCCGCTTAAACTTGTAGCAGCTGATCAGATTGATATTGCGATGAGCTATCAGCCACAGGTGCTAGTGGCCCGAGGTGAGGATATCCCTGTGCAATCGTTTGGGGCCATTGTGCGTCATCCGCTTAATCAATTAATGGTGCCTGCTGACGGTACGATTCAATCACCAAAGGATTTGGAGGGTAAAACAGTCGGCTATCCTTCGATTCCACTTGATGAAGCGATTATCCAGTCAATGGTAAAGGCTGACGGCGGCGATAGTAAGAAGGTGAAAATGGTCGATGTGGGTTGGGACTTGATTCCTGCCATGGCAACAAAAAAAACAGACGGACTTATCGGCGGTTATATTAACCATGAAAAATTATTGCTGGAAAAAGAAGGGCATCCGATGCGTACTTTGAACCCAGCTGATTACGGTGTACCAGACTATTATGAATTAGTAATGGTTGCCAGTGAAAAAGGGTTAAAATCAAAGCCAGATGTATTTAAAAAGTTTATGGCAGCGATTCGTGAAGGACAAAAATATGTTAAAGACAATCCTGAAGAAGGGTTATCGCTATTACTAAAAAATGAAGATAAATCATCACCGCTAGAGAAGGATATCGAAACCAAAAGCTTAGAAATCCTCCTGCCACTTATGGACGCAAAAGACCAGTCATTCGGCTACCAGGACCCAGAAACATGGAATAACGTCGCCCAATGGCTAAAAGAAAACAAAGTAATCAAAGAAAACATCAAATCAGAAGACGCATTCGTTAATTTATAATCCAGGAGAGTACAAAGGGTGACAGGCACCGTCCGTGGACAATGTCCACGGACGGTGCCTGTCACCAATACTAAGTCAGTTAACTTTGGAAATGTTGGTAATGGGGTCTGGTTATTTGGTTTATTAAGTAGGCTGAATGGGTTGGGTTGGGTTTTCTTTTGTCGTTTAGGAAATTGATGATGGTATTTGCGCTGCGGATGCCGATTCCATGACCGAAGTATTTGTCGTTTCCAAAAAAGATGACATTTTCGGCACGCCAATGCGGTTGTTTCGGATCGAAGTCGGGATTATTGAAATGCAGGACATCACCTGGTAAAAAGTCGTCTCCATATTTTGTATAAACGGGAAGATCTTCATCAAATTGCCAATCCATTAAGTATAGATGGGAGAAAAGCATGTCAAATCGATTGCTTCCGATGGAATAAAGTGTAGCGATATATAAAACAATTGCGATGGCTGTGGAGCACTCAAACGCATAAAGAGTGCCATTTTTAAGGATGTCTAGAATGGCGATTGAAGGCCTGACATTGGCCTTTAACAAGAAGCCTCCATTTCCTAAACGATCCCAATATACTTTATTGCAAAAGGCGTACGTAAAGGTAGTAAATTTTGCGCCGCTTTTGTCAAGTTCACGAGCAGCTTTCATTGTGTTAGAGCGAAATGAAAGTTCAAATTTCAAGTGAAGTAATGTAAGGTATTCATAAGATGCAGGGTAGGAGGCCATTTTTTTAACAATGTTAATCCCTTCGTTATTACCAATTCCGTTGATGACATCTTCAGCTTTTACCAGTTGATGATTAATTCTTATCATTTTTTCCCCCTAGAAATATTTATCATCCCTTTCTAAAAATATGATTTTAATTAATTTATATTATCTTTTCAAAAAGTTTGTTTTTTATTTTTTATCAACTACCCAGAATTGTAATGAATCGTCATAAATGCACGGGTATTAACAAAAAAAGCGCCCCCGTTTAAGACGATGAAGACGCTTTCTTGCTTATGATATTGTTGGGAGAATTTTTGTTTTTCATAAATTTGACGTACATCAGAAGGAAGACTAATGCGCTCATTAATCGTAGAATTGTACTGATTTCCATCGACCAATGCATACCTGCCTCTTCTAAGAGCCAAATTCCGAATTGCGGAGCAAGAAAGGCGACAAAGGATAAAAGGACATTATAACTCGTGATACAGTAGGTTCTCTTTTCTATAGGTGATTGCTCCAGTAATAGGTTAAACAATAAAAGAGTTGTTCCTGAGACGAAAAAGCCGGAAGTCATCGCAACTAAGGTTAAGTAGTACGGATTCGTCGAAATAATGTTCAACACTGGAGCAGTGGACATTCCTACTGCCACCCAGACAAGCATAAGAGTGTTAGATGTTTGCTCCGCCCATTTTTTCCAAAAGGAAAAGGATAAGATTTGCACTAACTGATTGGCGACGGAAAAAATACTAATCCAAAGAATCGTCGCATGGACATATTTGACATTATAAATATTAAATAGCCCCCAGGCCATTTGCCATGTAAAGTTAAAGCATAAAGCAGTGATTAGAAACCATTTGTAGCCCTTATCTTTGAAGATTGACCAATCCATAGATGAGTTCTTTTGCTGATTACTTGACTTTGGTTGAGGGGTTTCTTTATGCTTCATTAAAAAGTAAACTTCTGATACGCCGAAAAGGCATGCAATCACAAATAAAAGCTGGTAGGCTGCAGCGTTATCCGTCTGTTTTTTCATCACAATCCCGATAATTAAAGTCGTAATCATACCAACGATGGTTAATAACCGGTTTCGATCACTAAAAAAGGCACCACGCCGCTTCTCGCTAATCATACCGCTAATTAGCGTCTGCCAACCCACGTTCGATATTGTTCCGGGAACATTCATTAAAGCAACGATGATTAGAAATGTCCAAGCTTGATAGGCGGAATGAAGGAACACCACTCCTGCCAACAATAAGAACATAATCCTAGCCCATAGTACAGACAACGCGACCATCCTCTTTTGCTGATCCAACCTATTCAATATAATCGCTGCAGGTATGGTCATGATCAAGGCAACTAATGGGGGAAGGGAACTAATCAAGCCCACTTGATAGTTGCTTGCTCCTAGAATAGAAATCGCAAAGATAGGAAAAAAGTTCCCCGCAAGATTCGCAGCTACGGTGGACACCATTCCATGATAGATACTAATTTTTTCATTATATGTTCGCATGTGTCTTCACCATTCTCATTTATAAATTCTCTAGTTATTATACAATCTAAACTCATAAATCTACAGAAAAATTTTAAAATAAAAACATATTTTAAAATAATGTTTCAATTGTCGTTTGAAGTGAAAAATTCAGGTTACAGGAATGGGATAAAAGTAACATTTTCGAAAAACAGTAAGGGTTTGGTTTGCTTTAAAGGTATGTTTCTGTTATAGTTAAGAAGAATTATTTTTGTGAATCGGCAAGAATGTTAAAGTGAAAAACTGCTTTCTGTCTTGAAGATTTGAGCAAGGATAGTAACATATGTGTGCCTCAGCACACAAGCAGGAGGAAACAAACATGGAACAAGGTAAAGTAAAATGGTTTAATGCAGAAAAAGGCTTCGGATTCATCGAGCGCGAAGGTGGAGATGATGTATTCGTACACTTCTCAGCAATCCAAGGCGAAGGCTTCAAATCTTTAGACGAAGGTCAGTCAGTAACTTTTGACGTAGAACAAGGTCAACGTGGACCACAAGCTTCTAACGTTCGTAAAGCATAATTTAAACTCAACCATACCTCAAAAAAGACTCTCTTGGGAGTCTTTTTTTTATTTAAGAAAAATAAGTTGCAACTTTGAAAAATGTCTAGCGCAAACGTCCAGCCCATCGGATTATAAGCCAAATTGACCTGGAGGTTAAAAAGCAAGATCCACAACGGGTCATCTTATGCCTGTCTGGGCTGAACAAAGCGCTTGCGCTATTCTTATGTTACAGAAGTCCATTATGATTTTCTTTTATAAATGATATAATCATATCAGCATACATAGTGGAAGGAAGTGTAGCACTAGTGGTTCAAAAGGCTCAATTAGAACAGTTCGAGTTAACCATATATATTCCGCCTAAAGGAGATTACGAAACCTTTCGTGATGACGACCATTATAAGCAGAAGCTTAGAGAGTGGGGGCTGTCCTCTGCTAAGGAGGCTAAAAGGGAATTTTGGTATAAGGAGCGGACCTATCAACGTGTTGTGACTATCAAGGGTTTTGAAACATATGGGAATGCCGGGGAATTTAACACGCTTGTCATCGAGTTTTATGATGGCAGCTTAAGCTGTATTCATCCCGCCTATCTAAAAGAAATGCAGCAGTCGAGCTTTGGGAAGGAAAGTCTTTTGACAGTTGAGGAAAATGAGATGACAGCGGCAACTGTTGAGGATAAAGGAAATGTGACACAGGCGCCTGATGCAAAAACTTCCTCCAAAGCGGAAAAGCCTGCGAAGGTAACGAAGCCAAAGAAGGAGAAGGCACCAAAATTAGAACTACCAGCTGAAAAAGTGCATTTTACGGCAGCTGTAAAGCAGTTTGCATTAACATATAACCCTTTTAACGAAGAAAATGATGAAGTTGTTGTATTAGAAAACGTACAAATCAATCAGGAAAATCCATTAGAACTTGGGCTGGCTTGGTGCAGTCACAGCAAAACATTGAAAAAATTCGAATTGGCCCTAGGAGATCAACTCGAATTCGACGGTAAAGTGGCAGCCAAGAAATTAGCAAAGGGAAAAGATGTCCCGGAGGAATATTTGGTTGATGACCCTGTTTCATATAAGATTAATAACCCATCCAAAATCGTTAAGAAATAGGACTTCTCTAGGGGTCCTATTTCTTTCTTCATAAAAAAATAGCTCATTGGTAAAGAATAATCTCGAAAGAACAGGAATTTATTGTAGAAATAATTCCTCAAGATAAAGTATAATAAAATTTTGGATTTTATTTCTCGAGGAGAATTTAGGTATGAATCAAACTTTTACGATTAAGGAAAAGACGAAGCAAATCTTGGTCTTATTAATTCCTATTTTAATCACCCAGTTAGGCATGTTTTCAATGGTCTTTTTCAATACAATCATGTCAGGTAAATACAATAGTTCCGATTTAGCAGGAGTAGCCATTGGCTCGTCCATCTGGAACCCAGTCTTCACTGGGATTAGCGGCATTTTTCTTGCCGTATCCCCGATAGCAGCTCAACGATTTGGCGAGAAAAAGGACAATGAGGTGTCATCTGTTGTCAAACATGGGATTTACCTTTCCGTTTTTACGACGATTGTTGTGATTTTCCTCGGATTCCTCTTTTTAACTCCAATCTTAGAAAAAATGAAGCTTTCTGCAACTATCGAAGATACGGCTTATGATTATTTAGTAGGACTCAGCTTTGGAATCCTGCCATTATTTATTTTTAATGTGTTACGCTCCTTTATTTATGCATTAGGAAAAACAAGAGTGATTATGATTATTATGCTGCTGTCATTGCCTATAAACCTTTTTTTGAACTATGTGCTCATCTTTGGAAAATTCGGCTTCCCAGAACTTGGCGGTGCTGGTGCAGGTTATGCAACATCCATTACAGATTGGGTATTCTTGGCAATGACGTTGTTCATCGTTAAAACACAGGAACCATTTTCTGCATACCCCGTATTTAGTGATATAAAAGTATTTTCCTGGAGTCATTGTAAGGAAATATTAAAAATCGGTGTGCCTATGGGACTTTCCGTTTTCTTCGAGACTAGTATCTTCGCGGTAGTCACGATTCTTATAAGCAAGTTCAGTGTCACCACCATTGCAGCTTACCAATCCGCGCTAAATATTGTTTCCTTCCTTTATATGATTCCCATCAGTATTTCTACGGCGCTTACTGTTTTGGTTGGATATGAAGTGGGGGCCAGAAGGTATAAGGATGCGAAACAGTACAGTTGGTTAGGGATGGCTCTTGCGATATTAATAGCTATCGGCACGGGATTGTTGGTCGTGGCCTTCCGTCATCAAGTGGCCGGTTTATATTCTAACGAAACAGCCGTTATTAACCTTACAGCAAACTTTTTAATCTTTGCTCTATTTTTTCAGATATCCGATGCCATTCAGGCAACTGCCCAAGCAGCCTTAAGAGGATATAAAGATGTGAATATCTCCTTTATCATGACCTTGATTGCTTACTGGCTAATCTGTTTACCGGCCGGTTATTTACTTGCCCATTTTACTAGCCTGGGTGCCACCGGATATTGGATTGGGTTAACCGTCGGCTTATTGGCAGCAGGAATCACCCTATCATTAAGACTCGTCTATATTCAGAATCGAAAGTTCGTCAAAGTCATGATAAAAGAAGTGGTCTGATGATGACATACAGGCATAAATGGACTGATTAAACAAAAAATGTAATGGCGTAAGAGCCATTACATTTTTCCTCTTTTTACTGTGGTTTGTTGTTGTACGAAATTCCCTATCTTGGACTTCTTTTGTCGAAGGTTCAACCCCCATCTTTATAATTACTCCACACTATTTCATAACTATAGCTTTTAAAAGAAAATAGGAAAATACTAAAATAATGGCGCCATTTCACTGGAAACGACGCCATAGTTATTAATATAATTTTTTTTGGCGGAACAATTTGGAAAAAAGGGTCTCATTTTTGTCAGTAATAATTAGTTCATCCAAAATCAATTTTTCACGATTGTTGTAAATCCATTTCTGTAATTCTTGTTTATCCTTACACAGAGTATAATATGTTTCCCCACCTTTTCCAAGTGCGTTGACAACATATCGACAAGTGTTCCCCATAATGGCCACCTTTAAAAATTATTATTGTTTCTATAAGGATTATAACAGGGTTATAAAAATAATCCATGGGAATTTTTCATCAAAATCACCCGATTTTTTAGGAGTGTTTCTCTAGACCCATAGGAGAGGATTATTTAGTGGAAGTGGAATGCTCATCTTAATAGGTCTATTGATAAAAAGTTATTCTTGATTATAATAATGTTATGTAAACTAAAAATCTGAATTGGAAAGAGATTGACAAAAAATCATTGCCCCCGTAAATTTTTTGCCCTCCCCATCCATCCGTTTATAAAGAGAAAATCCATTGATTTATTAATCTCTTATTCTTTACCATATCAATCAAAAAAAGAATCAAAAGTCATGAGGAAGGTGTACACGAAGAAATGATTGAAAGGCTCTATGATAAAAATAAAGACCTGCAAATTTCTGCGCACCGGCATAAGAATATGGGATTATAGATGTCATATTACCCAAAATGAAGCCAAAAAAATAAGCAATGCGAGTAGCCATCCATCGCATTGCTTTTTAATTGATTTTAAGGTATACCAAGTGTCCGTATCATTTACTAAGCAGGTGTCTTTATCTTTTTCGAACCAACCTTAAAAAATATCCTAAGCATGGGTGGAACGGCAAAATAGATAAAGAACAATCGAAATAATTGGTACCCAGTAACCATCGATAAATCAGCATTCACTTCATGTGCAAGTATCGCCATTTGATCCATCCCACCAGGTGCTAAACTGAGTAGGCTAGTGGACGGAGTGATATGGTAAAAATGAATCAGAAGCAACCCTAAGCCTACGGAACCGATCTCCATGAGCAAACCACTCAGAAGGGCAAGCGTAATAATCTTTGCTTTATGTTCCAGCTTCTCCGGTTTCAATAACAAACCGATATATCCCCCAATCATAAATTGGGATATATCGAGGATCATTGGTGATAGGGACGGACCATGTAAACCAGCAATACCGGCAATTGCAGTTACCAGCATAGGCCCTAGTAAATAGGGAGTAGGGAATTTTAGTTTTTTCACCAAAATGACAGATACCACACATATTACTGCAAATAAAATGATTAGTGGAAAAAATGGTCCAGATGGCGGTATCGTTCTTTCAAGAATATCTGAAGTTGTATGACTTGATGAAGGATGACTAAAAAGTGGTCCAAACAGTAGAAATGGGACAAAGAAGATGATCATCATGAGTCTGGCCACTTGCAGGAACGTCACGGTCGTTATATCGATTCCTTTCATTTCCTCCGCAAAAATAATCATTTGTGAAAGTCCCCCTGGAATGCTGCCAGTAAGTACGGTTGGATAATCCACCCCTGTGAGTTTAGAAACCACATAGGCGATTCCTGCACAAAAGCAGATTAGCAATACGGTCATTAGAAGCATGGAGGGCAGCTTAGCAATAATTTGCAGGAGGGCCGTTTTTGTGAAGGATAAGCCAATCGAATAACCCACAATAATTAATCCTGCATCTCGTATACGAACGGGCCAATAATAACTGATTTTTTCAAATCTGGCCCCTACCAAAACAGCTGCCATTGGTCCCAGCAGCCAGGGAATTGGGGTGTGGAGTAGTGTAAATATAATTCCTCCGATGAAGGCGGTAATTAAGGTAATGGAAAATCTCAGCAATTTGTTATCAATGGTCTTTGGTGAAGTAATCAAGTAAAACCCTTCTGTCTATATTATTTTTTTAATTTTTAACACCTTTGTAGTAAAGATACGCGATATAGTAGTCCTATCATGCTTAATCATTTTCCTATTTTAACATGTCGTTAGGGCAAAATTGAAGCATTTAGGGCTGCGGCTACGTTATAGGTGCCCTGACTAAAGGTCACAAGAGACCCGGTAGGCGCTTTCATGCGCAGTTGCTGCTGCCTGGACAGCATCCAAGAGTGTTTATGCAATATGTACATGAGACGGACTTTATAAAAAGAGAGAAAGCAAAACCATATGCTTTCTCAACTCTTAAACTAATTTATTAACTTAGGAAAACTCCAATAGTAAGACTACCTCTTACTCATTGCTGCTTTCTTCTTGTTCATTTTCCGTGTCTCCTGGATTGAAACCGAAGGGCCCCCGTGATATTTGTTCTACCCGAAAAATGGCCACTATGGTATCAATTCTAATAGCCAAAAGCCTAGGGCGCACCCTGCCTCTACTTTCGATTACAAGCACATCCCTGCCCACCTCGAGTAACTTGCCTGTAAAATTACCCTGAATCGTAACTATTTCAACTTCCTTCTGGATCAGTTCATGGGCAATTTGATGAAAATTTATTTCTGACATCATCATCATCCTCCTTCTTCACATTACAGTAAATGCAAAACTGAATAAATAGGTATCGCCATTTTGAATTTTTTTTAATTTTAATACGTTTTATTACATCGGATGGTATATAAGTGGAAATCAATAGTCACACCCTTTAGAAGGGGCAAAATAGAATTTTTATAATTTTATATTTTTTCATTTACATAAAACCTATTGGTATGGTAGGATTAATTCCATCAAATAATAAAAATTCTTATCAAGAGTGGCTTAGGGATTGGCCCGACGAAGCCCGGCAACCTGCCTTGCATGGTGCCAAATCCAGCAAAATGTCCTTCATTTTGGGAGATAAGGTGCTCACAATGCTTGTGATAACGCCTTTCTTCATTGGAGAAGGCGTTTTTATTAAAGCTTCATTTTTCTTAAAAGCTAATTAATTAGAGGGGGATTGTTGCATGACTGCTGCAATAACATATCAAAATTGGCAACAAATATCAGACACATTTTCATTTGACGACAAAACCAAGGGTGCACGTTCCGTGTTGGAGTGGGCATATCAGAATTATCCTGAAGACCAAATTGTTTATGCGTCCAGTTTCGGTGCTGAAGCCATTGTATTAATTGATCTTATTCACAAAGTAAAACCAGATGCCCATATTGTTTTTCTAGACACGGGGTTACACTTCCCAGAAACTTATGAGGTCATAGATAAAATTGAAGCACGTTTTCCAACACTTAAAATTGAGCGGAAACAGCCTAAAGTAAGCTTGGATGAACAGGCAGCAGAATATGGCTCGGCATTATGGAAAAGAGATCCTAACCAATGCTGCCATATCCGTAAGGTAATTCCATTAAGAGAGACTTTGACCGCAAAACAAGCCTGGATTTCGGGGCTACGCAGGGAACAGTCACCTACAAGAGCAACCACTGAATTCCTTAATAAGGATGAAAAATTTGAAAATATCAAAATCTGCCCATTAATTCATTGGACTTGGGATGAGGTATGGGACTACATTAAGCAAAAGGATCTCCCGTACAACACACTGCATGATCACAATTACCCAAGTATCGGCTGCTTCCCTTGCACCCAGTCTGTCGGCGATGGTGGGGACTCACGCGCGGGTCGCTGGACAGGAATTGGTAAAACGGAGTGCGGGCTGCATACCCGATAAGGTAAAACTTGATTCAAAGGAGAGAGCCCTATCACCTGCAGAATATTGCTTAGAAACTACCGGGCATTTATGGGCAAATGCCCTCTACAACCCCTCCTATATTAAAAAATAAAAGTATGAGGATTGCCGTCTTCGCGGGAAAAAGGAGGTTGTTTCTATGCTCACAATTATTGCAATTATTATAGGATTGTTTTTTGCCCTAAATATCGGCGCAAGCGGCGGTGCCGCTTCCATGGGAATTGCCTATGGCTCCGGCGTATTAAAAAAGAGCATTGCTTTGCTTCTGTGTGGTATTGCCATATTCTTCGGTGCATGGCTTGGTGGTGGAGAAGTTGTGAAAACAATTGGGAATGGGATTGTTCCAAGTAGCACCTTTACTGTGCCGATTGCTTTAATTGTATTAACTTCAGCGGGATTGTCCTTATTTTTGGCAAATCTCTTCGGAATCCCACTCTCAACCAGTGAAGTGGCCGTAGGGGCAGTCGTTGGTGCTGGAGTTGTTTACCAGTCAGTTTTTGCCAGCAAGCTGGTTTGGATTATGTGCTTTTGGCTGCTTACGCCATTTGTAGCATTTGTCATCGCCATCCTAGCTTCCTACCTATTAAAAATTAAGGGGCTAAGAAAATGGATAGAGGCCCGTAAAGCCATTCCAGTCCTGTCTCTATTAGTTGTCTTCATGGGATTGTTTGAAGCCTTTTCGGCAGGGATGAACAATGTAGCCAATGCTGTTGGACCTCTGGTTGGTGCCAATATTCTCTCAACAGAGGATGGTATTTTCTGGGGAGGAATGTTTGTTGCGGTTGGAGCTTTGCTTCTAGGACAACGCGTACTGGAAACAAATGGGAAGAAAATAACTACACTTAGACTGGAAGAGGGTTGTGTCATATCAGGAACTGGCGCTGCCATTGTGACAGTTGCTTCAGTGTTTGGGATTCCTGTACCCTTGACACAAATCACGACTTCTTCCATTATTGGGATAGGGTTTGCCAAGCATGGCAAGTCTGTTTTGAAAAAAGGAATTGTTTTGCAGTTGTTTACTGTTTGGATTGTTTCACCAGTTTTATCGATGGTGTTATCATATACTCTTATTCAATTGATTATTGAACATAATTTTTACCCAATTATTGCAATGGTAGGTGTGCTCATTTCCGTCCTGGGGGTCATGTCATTGATGAAAAGACAACAACCAGCCATAACAGTGCAAGAAATTGCGAAAGAATAATTTGTGATTATCTAATTTATTTAGATATACAAGGTGGCTGCGTAATAAAAAACGAGCGTAACCCCTATAAAACATTATTTTTAAAAATAGAAAGGACCTGATTTACATGTCATTTTTACCAGAACCTCATGGAGGAAAACTCATTCAAGCATTTGACCCAACTTATGACCTGTCACACATCGAAAAAGAACTTGAGATTGATAACATTGCTTTAAGTGATCTAGAGTTGATTGGTGTTGGACTATTCAGTCCACTAACAGGGTTTCTTGGAAAAGCCGATTATGAATCTGTTGTTTCACGTATGCGTCTTGCTGATGATTCGATTTGGTCAATTCCAGTTACATTGCCGGTATCACATAAAACTGCAGCATCACTTACTGTAGGTGAAGAAATCAAGCTAGTTTTTCAAAAAGTGGTTTATGGTGTTATTAAAGTATCTGAGTGGTATGAACCAGATTTAGATAAAGAAGCACTTGAAGTATACAAAACCTTAGAACATGCACACCCAGGTGTAAAACGTCTCTATGAAAGAGGACCAGTCTATGTGGCTGGTGACATCACATTAGTGAAAAAACCAGAAAAAGGGGTCTTCTCCGATGTCTGGTATGAACCAAAAGAAACCCGCGCCTTCTTTGAAGAAAAGGGCTGGAAAACGGTCGTAGGCTTCCAGACTCGAAATCCAATTCACCGTGCGCATGAATATATCCAAAAAGCTGCATTAGAAACAGTTGATGGTCTTTTCGTTAATCCATTAGTTGGGGAAACAAAGTCAGACGATATCCCTGCTGAGGTTCGCTTAAAGAGCTATCGTGTTTTACTTGAAAATTACTATCCTCATGATAGAGTACAGCTTGGCGTATATCCAGCAGCGATGCGTTACGCAGGTCCAAGGGAAGCAATTTTCCACGCAATTGCACGTAAAAACTTTGGTTGCACTCATTTCATTGTCGGCCGCGATCATGCAGGTGTAGGCAATTACTATGGAACATATGATGCACAACACATTTTCAGTAACTTTGCTGAAGGGGAACTTGGCATTAAACCATTGTTCTTTGAACACAGCTTCTATTGCACAAAATGTGAAGGAATGGCTTCAGATAAAACCTGCCCGCATAGCAAGGAAGATAGAGTGATTCTTTCCGGTACAAAGGTTCGAGAAATGCTTCGTTCGGGTGTACTTCCTCCTGCTACTTTCAGCCGTAAAGAGGTTGTTGAAGTGTTAATCGAAGGAATGAAAGAAACCGCTAATGTGTAAGGAGGAGTAACAATCATGACGAAAGCAACAAATATTACATGGCATTCAGCAACCGTAACGAAACCAGACCGGCGTGTGAAAAATGGCCATGGAAGCAGTGTACTATGGTTTACTGGTCTATCTGGCTCGGGAAAATCGACAATTGCCAATGCTGTATCAAGCGAATTGTTCCGTCAAGGAATTAATGAGTATGTTTTGGATGGGGATAATATCCGTCATGGTTTAAATAAAGACCTTGGTTTTTCGGATTATGATCGTACAGAGAATATCAGGAGAATTGGGGAAGTGGCAAAACTATTTGTCGATAGTGGTGCAATTGTTACAACAGCATTTATTTCTCCATTCCGTTCAGACCGTGATCAAGTTCGCGCCTTGTTTGAAGATGGGGAGTTTATTGAAGTATTTATCGACTGCCCTTTAGAACAATGTGAGGCTCGTGACCCTAAGCAGCTATATGCAAAGGCTCGCCGCGGAGAAATAAAGGATTTTACCGGAATAGATTCACCATACGAGGCACCGGATAAACCTGAAATTACGATTCGTTCCGATCTGTTCTCCGTTGAGGAATCTGTAGAACAAATATTTGAATATTTGCGAACAAAGAACATTATCTAGTTGGGAAAGGATGATCAGCCATGGATGGCAAGGTTTATTTAGTAGGTGCGGGTCCTGGAGATCCAGATTTGATAACCGTCAAAGGATTACGCTGCCTCAAGCAAGCTGATGTCATCCTTTATGATCGGCTAGTCAATCCTGAACTTCTAAAGCATGCAAAGGAAGAGGCACAATTGATTTACTGCGGTAAGCTGCCCCATTATCATACGATGAAGCAGGAAACCATCAACCACCTTTTGGTAAAGTACGCGAAAAAGGGGTACCAGGTTGTCCGATTAAAAGGTGGGGACCCTTTTGTGTTCGGGCGCGGTGGTGAGGAAGCAGAGGAGTGCTTAACGCATGATGTTCCGTTTGAAATTGTTCCAGGCATTACAGCCGGAATCGCGGCTAGCGCTTATGCAGGGATTCCCGTTACCCATCGAGGCTTAAGCCAAAGCTTTGCTTTTATCACAGGGCACAAGGCTGGTGAAGGGGCTGCCGAGCATCAATGGTTTCATCTGGCAAATGGAGTGGATACCATTTGTGTCTATATGGGAATATCTCATTTATCCGCCATTACTGAACAGCTAATTGCACATGGCAAATCACCACAAACGCCGATTGCTCTTGTTCAATGGGGAACTCTAAGTGATCAGCGAACCGTGGTAGGGACACTTGAAACAATTGAAGAACAAGTGAAAACGAAGGGGATTTCTAATCCGAGTATGATTGTGATTGGTGAGGTTGTCCGTCTCCATCATAAATTAAACTGGTTTTCCGATGAAATTGTTCCCAATTTGCCAGTTGTCCACGGATGAAGGCAGAGAGGAGGACTTTGAATGAAAGCTATTCTATATGTTGGTCATGGCACGCGCTCGAAAAAAGGAGTTGAAGAGGTAAAGGCCTTTTTAAATAGAGTTATCGAGCGGGTAGATGTGCCAATCCAAGAAGTCAGTTTTCTAGAGTTGACGGAGCCGTTGATTGATGAAGGTTTTCAGCAGTGTGTGGAGAAAGGAGCGACAGAAATTACAGTTGTCCCTTTGTTTCTTTTAGCTGCGGGCCATATCAAAGATGATATTCCGGAAGCACTATCAGTATTGCATAAGAGATTTCCTGAAATTTCTGTTACTATTCAAGATCCCTTTGGTGTAAAAGGGGAAATCCTTGATGCGATTGCTGAGTTAATTAGAGGAACGGTTGGTAGCATAAGCGGACAAGATAGTGTGCTAGTGGTCGGAAGGGGAAGCAGTGATCCTGCCATTCGGGAAAATTTTGAATTGATAAGGGGCGGAATCAAGGAGCGTCTTCTTATTGACGATGTAACCGTTTGTTTTTTAGCCGCGGCCGAACCAAGACTGCAAGAAGGTTTCCATCATGTTATGGAAAAAAATGAGGGAGCGGTAATTGTTGTTCCCTATTTACTCTTTTCTGGCCTGTTGATTGCGGAGGTAACTCAAGAGGTACGGAAATGGCAAACGAAAGGGAGGACCATTTGTCATACTGGTCCATTAAGTATCCACCGTGTAATTGAGGATATCGTTGTCGAAAAAGCCAGCTTGTAAATTTATATTGGCTTATGGGTTAAAAAGAACGTTAACGGTTACAAAAAGATTGATTTTTCCTGTTTCTTCAAAAATGAAAGTGACGAGCATTATACACGTAATTACAGTGTCCATCATAATTAAATTCTGATACAACAGGTGCAGTACTAACAGTGACCGGCGAAACAAGAGTAAATGTTTCGATTAAGTTTTCACAGCATTTTTCAAATATATGAAAAAAACAGTAATTTAGATGATTAGTAGTTGTCCTAAATCAGAAAAAATGGCATGCTAGACTCTTAGAGTAACATTCTAATTCTTTACTATTTATTACTTTTATTTCATTGTGAGGTGGTATTGTTGCAACTACAGGTATTGAACAGCCCGTTTACACAAGAGCAGGTTGAGCTCCTTAATCGACTTTTGCCGACACTGTCGGAAGCTCAAAAAGTATGGCTTAGCGGCTTTCTAGCTGGTTCTCAATATTCGATAGAACCAGGATTAGCCCAAAAAACTAACCAAAATACGACTCCGGCAGTCGAAAAAGAAATTACCATTTTATACGGTTCCCAAACAGGCAACGCACAGGGACTTGCAAAGAAATCAGCCAAGACACTTGAAGGGAATGGTTTCAAGGTAACTGTCTCAAGTATGAGCGACTTCAAACCAAATACCCTGAAGAAGGTTCAGAACCTTCTTATCATCGTTAGTACACATGGAGAAGGAGATCCACCAGATAATGCGTTGACCTTCCACGAATTTCTTTTTAGCAAAAGAGCGCCAAAACTGAATGAGCTCAATTATTCCGTTTTAGCACTTGGCGACAGCTCCTATGAGTTTTTCTGTGAAACTGGAAAAGAATTCGATGACCGTCTCGAAGAACTTGGAGGCACACGCCTGTATCCACGCTTTGACTGTGACGTTGATTTCGATGAACCGGCAGCAGAATGGCTGACAGGAGTACTTGGAAGCTTAAATGAAGCACAGGGTGGTAACGCAGCTACTGCTATCCCAGCAGTAGACCAAGCTGCAGTTGTATCGGTGCATTCAAGAACGAATCCATTTAAAGCTGAAGTACTTGAGAATATCAATCTTAATGGCAGGGGCTCAAATAAAGAAACCCGTCATATAGAGCTTTCCCTTGAGGGTTCAGGTCTTTCATTCGAGCCTGGAGACTCGTTAGGAGTTTATCCTGATAACAATCCTGAGCTAGTTGACCTTCTCATCAAGGAAATGAACTGGAATCCCCAGGACCAGGTAACAGTGAAACAGGGAGATAGTCGTTCGCTAAATGAGGCACTTCTCTCATATTATGAAATTACTGTTCTAACCAAACCTCTTTTACAGAAACTCGTGCAATTATCAGAAAGTAAAGAGTTGCAGGAACTTATAGCACCGGGCAATGAGCAAAAGATTAAAGACTACATTGATGGACGCGATTTGCTCGATTTAACTCGTGACTTTGCTCCATGGAGCGGTTCGGCCCAGGAGTTTGTTTCAAACCTAAGGAAAATTCCTGGCCGGCTTTATTCGATTGCCAGCAGTTTAACGGCTAATCCTGAGGAAGTCCATCTGACAATCGGGGCTGTTAGATACGAGTCTCATGGACGCAGTCGAAATGGCGTTTGCTCCACATTAGTTGCGGACCGTGTCAACCCAGGGGATACCCTCAATGTATATGTTCAGCACAATGATAACTTCAAACTGCCGCAAAATCCTGAAACACCAATTATCATGGTTGGACCTGGTACAGGTGTGGCACCGTTCCGTTCGTTTATGCAGGAACGTGAAGAAACAGGTGCGGAAGGAAAAGCGTGGATGTTCTTTGGCGACCAACACTTCGTAACTGATTTCTTATATCAAACTGAGTGGCAAAAGTGGCTGAAGCATGGAACATTGACCAAAATGGATGTAGCTTTTTCAAGAGATACAGACCAGAAGGTATATGTGCAACATCGTATGCTTGAACATAGTAAAGAATTGTTCAAATGGCTTCAAGAAGGAGCTGCATTATACATTTGCGGCGATGAGAAACACATGGCGCACGACGTCCATCAGACTCTCGTTGACATTATTGAAAAAGAAGGCGGCTTAAACCGTGATGAGGCAGCAGCCTATCTTGCCGACATGCAGCAGCAAAAACGTTATCAGCGAGATGTATACTGATTTGTGATGGAAAGGAGTTATGTTTAATATGGTAAACCAGATTTTAAAAGCACCAGACGGACCTCCAAGTGATGTTGAGCGTATTAAAGTAGAGAGTAATTACTTACGTGGTACTCTAAAAGAAGTTATGCTTGAACCAATAAGTGCGGGAATTCCAGACGATGATAACCGCTTAATGAAACACCATGGCAGCTATTTGCAGGATGACCGTGACCTCCGTAATGAACGCCAAAAGCAAAAGCTTGAACCAGCTTATCAGTTCATGCTTCGCGTTCGCTTACCTGGCGGTGTAGCAACACCTTCTCAATGGCTGGTTATGGATAGTCTTGCTGATAAAAATGGAAACGGCACTCTGAAGTTGACTACACGTCAAACATTCCAAATGCATGGGATCTTGAAATGGAATATGAAAAATACTATTCAGGAAATTCATCAATCCCTTTTAGATACAATTGCAGCATGTGGAGACGTGAATAGGAATGTACTGTGTGCCTCAAATCCATATCAATCAGAGGTCCATTTAGAAGTTTACGAATGGGCAAAACACTTGAGTAATTATTTATTGCCACGAACAAGAGCCTATCATCAGGTATGGCTGGATGAGGAAGTTGTAGCAGGTACGCCTGAATTTGAAGAAGTTGAACCAATGTATGGCCCAACTTACCTGCCACGTAAGTTTAAAATTGGAATTGCAGTTCCTCCAGCTAATGACATTGATGTCTTTTCACATGACCTAGGTTTAATTGCTATCTTGGAAGAGGATAAACTTGTTGGTTTTAACGTGGCTATAGGCGGTGGAATGGGCAGTTCGCATGGCGATAAATCAACTTACCCACAGCTAGGTAAAATAATTGGTTTCTGCCGACCAGATCAAATTCAGGATGTTGCCGAAACAGTTATTACCATTCAGCGTGATTATGGGAACCGTTCTTCTCGAAAAAATGCTAGGTTTAAGTACACAATTGATCGCTTAGGACTTGAAACAGTCAAGCAAGAATTGGAAAATCGATTGGGGTGGAGTTTAGCCGAAGCGAAACCATATCATTTTGACCATAATGGTGACCGATATGGCTGGGTGAAGGGTGTGAGAGGAAAATGGCATTTTACACTTTTCGTCGAAAATGGACGTGTTGCTGATTTTGGTAACTACAAATTAAAGACAGCATTAAGAGAGATTGCCAAAGTCCATAATGGGGAATTCCGTCTTACAGCAAATCAAAACCTAATTATTGCCAACGTATCTAGCCAGAAAAAGAAAAAAGTTGAGGAATTAATCGAACAATTTGGGTTGACAGACGGGAAGGAATATACAGCACTTCGCCGCAGTTCCATGGCCTGTGTGGCACTTCCAACATGTGGGTTAGCCATGGCTGAATCAGAACGCTATCTACCAGCCTTGATTGATAAAATTGATGATATTGTTGATGAAAACGGCTTAAGGGATGAAGAAATTACAATCAGAATGACCGGCTGTCCAAACGGGTGTGCCCGTCCTGGACTTGGTGAAATTGCTTTTATGGGTAAAGCAGTCGGCAAATACAACATGTATCTTGGAGCAGCCTTTGATGGAAGCCGCCTAAATAAGATGTACCGTGAAAACATCGGTGAAGAGGAAATACTGCGTGAACTTCGTATTCTCCTTACCCGATATGCAAAGGATCGTCAAGAGGGAGAACATTTCGGTGATTTCTGTATCCGTGCCGAAATCATTAAAGCGACAACTGACGGAACAAATTTTCACGATTAATATTATACCAAGAAGAGACAGATTGTCTGTCTCTTTTTACTTTATTCCTAGCCATATATTGAGGCTACTTTGCTTTTGTATAATGTTCATAAAACACTCTAAATAATCTTTCATCCCCGCCTCTGTCGGGATGAAGGACCTTAAGTAGTTTTTTAAACTCTTTCTTGACCACTTCATCTTCTGCATCCGTTTCTAAACCCAATAAGCTGGTGTAAGTTAAAGGTGGGTAATCCGTCAGGGTATATTCAGCTTGCAGCATTTTTTTTAAGCCGCGGACCTTACTGCGTTCAATTCGAACCATACTTTTTAATTCCTCGTTTTCTTCTTTTAATTTCTGGTTTTCTTGGAAAGTTTTCTCCCAGTATTCATAATCAACCCCAAATTGCTTGCACTTTTTTTCTATCTGCTTTTCTAGTATAAAAGTTGTTAAATCTTTGGGCTGGATGGAGTAGTCAATATTAAAATTATTCGCACGTTTAGCCTTAATTTTGCCTTCTAGAATCCAACGAATCACTGTTTGTTCACTGTCTGTTATGCCTTCTAGCTTTAGCAGTGCAGTGGCTTCCTTTATGTTCAACATGTTATCATCTCATTCTTTTATGTCTTTTGTTCCCATTTTATTCATTCTCTCTTAATACATGCTAAAATCAATGTATCATACCAAAACTACGATTGTTTTACTGAATTATTTAATTTTTATTAAAAATATTTTTCAAACTAGTCAGAATAGGTTGGTAAATATTTCTTCCTTAATCGTATTTCAGGTTTATGGTAAATTAATACTAAGGTTTACATTAGATAGGGATTACATAGGGGGAAACGTCGATTGGGAAAAGAATTAACAAAAAAGATTTTATTACTGTGTCTATTTGTCATTACGACTGGTTTTATTTTATATACTGGATTTCATTCAGCGCGTGCAGCTTCGAAAAATATCAATAGTAAGCAATTGGACAAAACTATCACCATTTATCTTGCAGGTGATTCCACCGTTTCAACGTATCCCAAATCGTTATCACCTCGTTCCGGATGGGGACAGGAGCTTGCTAAAATGTTTGATGGGGTGGTTGTTATCAACAATCAAGCAACACGTGGAAGAAGTTCAAAAAGCTTTATTGAGGAAGGAAGGCTCAATAGGATTCTTCATGATATTAAAACCGGAGATTATCTTTTCATTCAATTCGGCCATAATGATGAAAAAATATGGGATTCAAAAAGGTACACAAAACCGTCCTCTACCTATAAAAGCTATTTAAAACAATATATAGACGGTGCACGGGTAAAAGGAGCCATTCCTGTTCTAATCACACCTGTTCAAAGAATGTGTTTTGCAGAGGATGGCACTGCATTGGAATCACATGGGCAATATCCATTAGCGATGAAGGAGTTGGGCAGGGAGGAGCATGTTCCTGTAATTGATTTGGCAGCTAAAAGTAGAGAATTGTTCCAGCAACTCGGCCCTAGGAACACGAAAAAAATGTTTTTATGGCTTAAAGCTAAAGAATACCCTAATTATCCCAATGGGGCATCCGACAGTACTCATTTTCAGAAGTATGGCGCCAGAAAGATAGCACGTTTGGTGATTAACGGAATAAATGAGCTTAGCCTGCCTATTAAGGAACATGTATTGCTAGAGTATCAGTGATGAAATGAGAAAAGGAAATCCGTCCTCCGTAAAGAATTCATCTCTCTACGGAAGGGGATTCCCTTTTACCTTATGATAATTTCACAATAATTCTTCCTCTTGCCTGGGCTTTTAATAAGGTGGGAAGGACGGTTGGAAGCTGTGCTAATGTTACTTCTTGTTGCATTAGTTGGACTAGGTTTGTTGGTTTGAAATCTGTCGAAAGACGATCCCAAATTTTCAATCGAGTCTCCATTGGACAGTAGACGGAATCTATTCCTAATAAATTAATACCCCGGAGAATGAATGGGAATACCGTGGTTGGCAGCTTTGTTCCAGCTGTTAGTCCACTTGCGGCTACAGAACCGCCATATTGAATTTGGCTCAATAAAGCTGCGAGCGGTTCACCGCCAACAGGATCGATAGCTGCCGCCCATTTTTGTTTTCCTAATGCTCTGATTTTTCCATCATAAATCTCTTCACGTGATACAGCACTAGTCGCGCCGAGATTTTTCAGATAGTCGTGTTCGAATTCTTTGCCTGTACTTGCTTCCACAGTATAGCCAAGATTAGAGAGGATGGAGACAGCGAAGCTGCCAACGCCGCCAGTAGCACCTGTAACGAGGACCTTACCTTTCTCTGGAGATACGTTATTTTCTTCAAGTCGTTGAATGGATAAGGCTGCGGTGAAGCCTGCGGTTCCAATAATCATTGCCTCTTTTAAAGTCAACCCTTTTGGCAGTGGCACAATCCATTTGGCAGGAATGCGGGCAAATTCACTATAACCTCCGAAATGAGTTACTCCTATCTCATAGCTTGTCGCAATGACCTCATCACCTTCCTGAAAATGGGGGTTCTCAGAAGAAACGACAACTCCTGCTAAATCAATACCAGGTACAAAAGGATAAGTATTCACTATGTTCCCATTAGGCATCGTTGCGAGGCTATCTTTGTAATTAACACTGGAATAGTGGACTCGAATCAAGACTTCACCATATGGTAAATCAGAAAGTGTTAGTTTTTGTACCTCAACGGTAAAATCCTCTTCTTGTTTATTTAAAACGAGTGCAGCAAACGTTTGTGTCATCGTTTTTACTCCTTTGAATTGTGATATCTTGTGATGTTTTAACAATACACTAATATTATCACTTTATCTTCGCTTTAAAATCCTTCTGTTGTGAAAGTACTAAGAACTTTTATAATGATGTGTCTCTGTTGAAGTTAGTCTATTAAAAATATAGAAATGATAGGATAGTCATGAAAAATAAACCAGCAAATTCTTGGTGAAAGATTGCTGGTTAATTAAGCATATTTGGAATATAATTAACGTATAATGTATTTCGCTTGGAGGTTAACTTATGAGCATAAAACAAAAAAAATATAATTTGCTGCAACGACTTGGACGTGCTTTTAAGTTGAACTTTTTGAAACTTTTGCGTTCTCCTGGTGGAGCTAAAAAAGTATCCCTGGGATTTGCCATTGGTTTTGGCCTCGAAATGTTAGTCATTTCTACTGCATCTCTTGTCTATATCATATTTGTTCCGATTGTTAAATTGGCAAAGGGCTCTTTACCAGCTTCTATTATCGGTAATGTAATTGGAAAGTTAACTCTGCTTCCGGTTATCCTTTTACCATTTGCAAGAAAAATCGGAAAGCTGATTTTTCCAATGAAAGTTAATATTGGTCATCATAATTCGTTTTCATTCAAAAGTCTCCTTCATGGTGATTTACATGGGCTAGTTGGTATCATCCATGGAGGTTTTCATGCGCTGATCGGCATGACTATATTTGGCATCATTCTTAGTATTTTTTCTTATTTTATTGTCCATTTCTTTTACGAAAAGGAAAGAGCCAATCGACTTAAGAGGCGTCGAAAAAAAAACGAGATTCGCATTAATAGTATGAATAAAAATTATATATAGGTTTGTAACCGCTAGCACAATGCTCAGAGGTGAAGACACGGGGGAATAAAAAAAACGAAGGAGTCCTTTAGCTCCTTCGTTTTTATTTGCCGCTTTTTCGAATTTCATGTGCAAATTGTGAAATCATTTGCTTTGAGATTGCTGAATAGCCTGCATGATTAGGATGGACCCCATCCGGAGATAGATTTTGTAAATGTTTTCCGTTAATAACTTTCGTGGTTTCAACCACAAGCGAGGATTGTAATCCACTTGCCACCATATAAATGTTCAGATTCCATTTTGGGAGCATTTTATCGGCCATGGGATAAAGCTGATTATCAGGAGGAAGGGGATTATATAATTCAAGTAATACGATGGTTGCTTTGGGATTCAACTTATGGACCCGTGTTGTGATATCTGAGAGATTCTTCTTGAAATTAGTTTGCAATTCATCATAGGTTTCAAAAACAGATTGAAAATCAACTCTTTTCACGGTTTGAAGAATATCATTTCCTCCAACATTGATGGTGATAATATCCGCCCGTTTAATGGATTCGTCAAATCGTCCTTCCTGGACAAGACTATTTAACTCTGTGCTGGTAATACCGTTAATACCTTGGTTGTCGGATTCTACCTTTTTATCAACCTGTTGAGCAAGTTTAGTTGAAAATTGATAGACCAAATTTTCCTTTTGACCCGCCCCAACACCGTGAATTATGGAATCACCTAGAGCTAAATGATGGAGAGTGTCGGACTTTGTGTTTCGATAATATTCCACATAGGATGTCTTTTCACTATTCTGACTCACCTTAACTGTGTGTTTTTTTAACTGGTATAGTTGATAATGAGGATAGTAAATCCAAGTAGCAGTCCCAAGGGCAGCAATTAATATTAAAATAAATAAGTATTTTACTAGTTTCATACTATTCACTCCTCAATATTCCCTATTATAACAAGGAAAATACGAGAAATATGTAGGAGTTGATTTCCATTCAAAACACAGATCATATAAAATTTGGGTGTTGTATTACCATGCAATTCAGTATCACGAGAAAATGTAACTAGGCAATCCATTAAAGAAAGGTTAGTTCAACTAGACATAAAATAAGCACTGCAAATCATTTGGATTTGCAGTGCTTATTATCATTAACGGAAGATTCGGCCTACAGTATCAGTAAAATCATTCCACAGTCCGTCTCGATTGCGTCCACTTTGAAGATCGTTTGAATAATCGGTCATTTGATTGAAAAAGTCGTTATCATACGAAACGTATACTCTGTCGACTTTTTTATCAACAGCATGTACCTGTTTTTTAATCTTCTTATCAAGGCCTGAGGATGCTTTTCTAAAATTGGCATCCGTATCAACAACATTTGTATTGCCATTCATGCCAGAGTCACGAGTCCCAGTAGTCCCGTCATTTGTGCCACGTATCCCTATATTGCCAGAAGTACCCGTACCTGTTGTACCAGGGTTCAAAGCATTACTAGTATTATCTGTACCTGTTGCACCAGGATTCAAAGCATTACCAGTATTACCTGTACCTGTAATCCCCGTGGTGTTTGGGTAATTTCCATTTCTGCCTGTACCGGCACCACGTGCAGTGATATCATTTGAACGATCGGTATAGGACCCGTTAATTCCTGTTGTTCCCATGTTATTTCCGCCGTTCCGCGCTTGGTTATTTTTAGTTTGATTGTGTAATTTAACCGCTACATAGGCATCATTATTTCTAATGATGACATGGGCTAGGTCAACTTCTTTTAAATTTTCAACACTCTGGCCGGCACGTGTAGAAACACGTAAATTTTGGTCCTTCACATTTCTAACTCCAACGTGCGTGTTATTTCTTACATTACGGACGTTAAGATCGTTGTTGGTATTGTTTCTTACATTGACGCCCCTATTAACTCTATTGTCATCAAGTGCGTTTTTAGTGTCATTATTATTGGCACAACCTGTTGCCCCTATAAGGGTAGTTGCTAAAACGAAAGTAACCAAACTTTTCTTCACCATAAAGTCACTCCCTTAAAAATAGTCTTACATACATATCGTGACCAATTTAAGGTGAACTATACAATGATACAACACGTTCATAAGGCAGACAGTGGAAGGGAATTGAATGGAAAAATGACTAAATTTGGAGCAGGATTCCCGTGCATGAGGGAACAGTTTCTAATATAGTTTCACCAAGTAA
>Ga0308175_100000528_pt1 | contig 26081 bp, 19 predicted proteins | sample PhyCR1_3_FD_203893 | JGI IMG/M metagenome (GOLD analysis project Ga0308175, IMG submission 203893) | Soil microbial communities from UC Gill Tract Community Farm, Albany, California, United States - DLSLS.C.R1 | ecosystem: Environmental > Terrestrial > Soil > Agricultural land | place: USA...
CCGGGACGATTCGGTTCAGAGCTACCAGGCGCCCAAGGACCCGCCGCCGCTGCCGCCGGTGCAGACGGCCCAAGCCAGCACCGATGCGCCGATGGAATGGAAGGTCCCGGAGGGCTGGAAACCGTTACCGGCCGGGGGGATGCGCTTCGCCGCATTTGAGGTGGCGGCGGGGAACCCGCCGACAGAACTGACCGTGATCCCCGTCAGCCCCGCCCCCCTGCTGGCGAACGTCAATCGGTGGCGCGGCCAGTTGGGGCTGCCGGATATGGCAGAGGCTGATTTGCCGAAGGTGGTGACGCGCATCACGATCGACGGCGTCCCCGCCGAGCTGGTTGACCTCACGGCACCGGGGAAGAGGCTGCTGGGCGCGTTTTTCGTTCAAGGCGGGCGGCTGTGGTCGTTCAAGCTCGTCGGCCCGCCGGACGTGGTCGAGCAGCAGAAATTGAACTTTGACGCGTTCATACGCTCCATCCACTTCACCGGCGGCAGCGGTCAAGAGGCTGCGGCCCCGCCGGCGATGAGCACCGCCGCCGCTGGCAAGTCGGAATCAAATGCCCCCGCATGGTCCACCCCGCCCGGCTGGGAAAAGGACCCGCCGATGCCCATGCGGGCGGTCTCGTTCCACATCGGCTCCGGCGACAGCCGCGCCGACGTGATCGTCACGCGCCTGGGCAAGGAGAGCATGGGCACGTTCATCGACAACGTAAACCGCTGGCGCGGGCAGGTCGGCCTGCCGCCGGTGAGCGATCCCAGTTCCGCCCCGCCGCAGCAGACGACGGTCGGCGGAAACGCCGCGGCGTTGTTCGACTTCACCGGCCCCGAGGGCGCGACCGCCGACACGCCGGGCGCCAAGCGGCTGATCGTCGTGATCTCGCCGCAGGCCGAGGACTTCTGGTTCTTCAAAATCCAGGGGCCGGCCAAGGTCGTATCAGAGCAAAAGGCCGCGTTCGATTCCTTCCTCCAATCCTTCCGCTTCACGGGAACTCCGAACATAAAGTAAGAACATCATGAGCACGATTGCCAAGACCGTTCTGAGCGAGCGCCCGCAACCGCGGCCGGTATCCCGAAGCGCCGAAGGTGTAAGGACCGGGGGCCCGCTGTGGAATGGCTTCGTGCGCGCGATCAAGCCCCTGGCGTCGCTACGCCTCACGGTCGTGCTCCTGGCGTTGTCGATGATCCTGATCTTCGCCGGCACCTGGGCCCAGATCGACGCCGACGCGTTCGTCGTCCAGAAGAAGTATTTCCATTCGTTCTTCACCTGGATCTCGGCGCAGCTTTTCCTGCCACGGCCGAAGCCCGGCCAGCCGGGCATCCGCGGCGCGGTCCCCTTCCCCGGCGGGTACACGCTGATCTTCCTGCTGCTGATCAACCTGTTCGCCGCCCACACCATTCGTTTTAAGCTCGGCTGGAAGCGCGTCGGCATCTTCCTCATCCACGCCGGGCTGGTGCTGCTGATCTCCGGTGAAGTGGTCACGAGCCTCTTCGCCACCGAGAGCCAGATGCACATCGACGAGGGCACCTACGCCAACTACTCGATGGACATCCGCACGGTGGAGCTGGCGGTCACCGACCCGTCGCCGGCCGACCACGACAACGTGGTCGTCGTCCCCGCGGGGCGGCTGGAGCACAAGGGCACGGTCGAGCTGCCGAACGTGCCCTTCACGATCCGCCTGGATAAGTACTTCCCCAACGCCCACGTCCTCGGCCCGGCCCAGGCGCGCGAAAAGAACGTCGAGACCGCGACCTTCAACGGCAACAAGGACTTCGACGGCATGCAGCTCGGTGCCGAGGAACTGCCCCTGGTCAAGGGCACCGAGGACGCCGGCGTCAACCAGCCTGCGGCTTACGTGACCGTTCTCTCGAAGGACGGCAAAGAGCTCGGCCACTATCTGCTCTCGGCCGGCATGGGGCCCACCTCCGATTCACAGACCGTCACCGTGGACGGTCACGACTACAAGCTCGGCCTGCGCTTCAAGCGCATGTACCAGCCGTTCACCATCCACCTGCTCAAGTTCACGCACGACGTTTACACCGGCACCGACATTCCTAAGAACTTCGCCAGCCGCGTGCGCCTGGTGGACCCGGCGCGGCACGAGGACCGCGAAGTTTCGCTCTGGATGAACCACCCGCTGCGGTACGCCGGGGAGACGTTCTACCAGTCGGGGTTCAAGAAACCCGAAGACAATGGCGGCCGCAACGGCACGATCCTCCAGGTCGTGCGCAATCCCGGCTGGGTGATGCCGTACGTCTCGTGCACGATCGTGGCGATCGGCATGCTGATCCATTTCGGGATGCTGCTCGTGCGGTTCCTGCGGAGGCGCGCGGCGGCCATCGAGGCGGAGCGGGCGAGCGCGGCGGCGGCTGCGGTCCCGCCGCCCACTTCGAAAAAGGGTGGTAAATCGAATCGCGGCCCGCGGGAACTGGCCCCGGCGCTGGCGTACGAAACCGTCGTACCGCTCTGGAAGCGCCCCGCCGTCATGGTGCCGGCGGTGGTGACTGCCATCGCGGGCATCTGGCTCCTGACGCTGGGCAAGGCGCCCGAGCAGAGCGGCGAGTTCAATCTGAACGCGTTCAGCGCACTCCCGATCGTCTATGGCGGCCGGCCGGTGCCCCTGGATTCCGTCGCGCGCAACTCGCTTCGGTTGATGAACGCCAGGGAAACCACGGCAACGGCCGACGGTAAATCGGTCCCGGCGATCCAGTGGCTCGCCGACAGCCTCTCCGGCCGCGCGATCGCCCGAGACTACCGCATCTTCCGGATCGACCACCCGGACATCGTCTCGATGCTCAACCTGGATGCCTCCCGCACGCGTTTCTCGATCGGCGACATCGCGCCCAAGTGGCAGGTGCTGGCGGACCAGGACAAGGCCGCACGGGAAGGCGATAAGGAACACCTCACGGACGTGCAGAAGAAGATCCTGGAGCTGGGTCAGCGCGTGCACCTGGCGATCACGCTGAGCCCCGAAGGTTTGGGCGACTTGTTCCTCGCGCCGCCAACGTCGCCCGGCCAGGATTGGAAGCGCCTCTCGGAGATCGCGGCCGAAGTGCACGCGACCGGGCAGGTGAACCCCGGCGCGCGGATGATGGCCGAGGCGATTCAGGCGTACGAGCAGCAGGACCCCAAAACGTTCAACGACACGGTCGCACGCTACCAATCCTGGCTGGACGCCAACCTGCCCGACACCATGCGCAAGGTGCACCTGGAAGTGCTCTTCAACCGGTTCGACCCCTTTTACCACTGCATGCTGCTGTACGTCGGCGTGTTCGTGCTCGCCGCCGGCGCGTGGCTCGGGTATTCCGGCGTGGTCGCGCAGATTTCCGGCTGGTCCCGGACCCTCACACGCACGGCCTTCGGGCTGCTGCTGGTCACCTTCGCCGCCCACACGCTCGGCCTGGTGGCCCGCATCTACATCCAGGGCCGGCCGCCGGTGACGAACCTCTACTCAACGGCAATCTTCATCCCCTGGGGCGTCGCCGCCCTATGTATCGGCCTTGAGCGGATTTACCGCAACGCGCTTGCCTCGGCCGTCGCCGCCGCGTTCGCGGCGCCTTCGCTCATCCTCGCGTTGCACCTGGCGATGGACCCGACGCTCACGCCTACCGGCGACACCATGGAAATGCTCCGGGCCGTGCTCGATACCAACTTCTGGCTGGCGACGCACGTCGTCACCATCAACCTGGGCTACTCGGCCACGTTTTTGGCCGGATTTTTAGCAATCGCCTACGTCCTCTTAGGCATCTTCACCTCCGAATTGACCGGTCAACGCCGTGTCGCTCTGGTGCGCATGACCTACGCGATCGTGTGCTTCGCCATGTTCTTTTCGTTCGTCGGCACCATCCTCGGCGGCATATGGGCCGACCAAAGCTGGGGCCGTTTCTGGGGCTGGGACCCGAAGGAAAACGGCGCGGCGTTGATCGTGCTGTGGAACGCGATTGTCCTCCACGCACGCTGGGGCGGGATCGTCCGCGAGCGCGGCGTGATGCTCCTGGCGATCTTCGGCAACGCCGTCACCGCGTGGAGCTACTTCGGCACGAACATGCTCGGCGTCGGTCTGCACTCCTACGGCTTCATGGGAGCGGCCATTCCGTGGCTGGCCGGATTCGAGTGCCTGCAACTGTTCCTGATCGCGCTGGGGAGCATTCCGCTGCAACACTGGCGGAGCTACAGGGCGGAGGGAGCAAATGCTGCATGAAGAATGCAGAATGGGACGCGCGGTCAGCGGAGCACGCGGACGTCGCCCTTGCGCAGCGTGACGCCTTGATGGTCCAGGTGCTCGAGGAGGGGCACTAACACCCGGCGGGTGGTGTTTAATTGCTGGCGTAGCTCGCTGGCGGTGGCCTGGCCGTGACGCGAGAGGTAATCGCGGATCGTCTGGGTAGCGGCGGCGACGGCGTCGGAAAGCAAGACCAGCTCGTCCGACAGCGAGACCGCCTGCCCGGTGTCCAGGAAGAATTTGATCGCCTGCTGGGAGAGCGCGTCGCGGGCGAGTTCCGTTCGCGACGGCGGCTCCAACGGCTTAGCCGAGAGGGCGGCGTGGACGCGGCTGCCGGCGAATTGCAGGTGTGGGGGAAGGGCCGGGCGGTGTGCGGTGCGGCGGACCGTCGCGCCGGAGCGGGTGAATTCCATCCTGCACAGGTCTTCGAGGAGCGCGTCGAACACTTCAGCCAACGGAAGGCTTGCGCCGAGCGCTTGCCGAAGCTCGGAGACGCTCAGGCCGATCTGCTCGGGGCGGGCGCTGTGGTGAGCGTCGATGGCGGCAGCGGCGGCGGCGCGGGCGGCGGACCAGCGCCCCGCATCGACGGCCCAGTCGCCGAGCAGAACGACACTTGCTTCTGAGGCGAGGTGGGACAAGGCGGCGGCAATCTCGTCGGCCGAAAAGCCGGACTGCGACGGCAGCGCCGCGCGTCTCGCGGCGCCGCGCCGCGACAGTTCGGTCCTGATGAACGTCGTCGCGTCCGGGGCGGCCGCCCGCGCTTCGAGGAAAGAGCGGCGCTGCGGCGTGCGGAAGCCCTTCCGCTGGGCAAGCGGGTCGAGCACGACGCCGCCGCCGATCGTGTGCTGCTGGGGCCAATCCCGCAGGATGAAGCGGTCGCCGGCCAGCACGAAGATCGGCGATTCCAGCCTGAGCTGAGCGAGCCCACGCCCGCCGGGGGCGAGGGGTGCTCCGTCGGCCAGACGGACGCGGGCGGGAATGCCGGCGCTGCCGTGGTGGACGTTGACCCTGGTCCCATCCTTCAGCGGCGGCGCGTCGGCCGCGCGCCCGCTGCGCTCGAGCAGCACGTCGAGCGTGTCGGATGAAATGCCGGCCTCGGCCAGCGTCACCACGTCTCCGCGCCCGACCGAACGGGCGGCGCCGGCCTCGATACCGGAATCGACGCCGACGTCCGGCAGGTTCAGCGCGACCCGCGAGCCGGGCGGGACGGATTCCAAGTCCTGGTTGTGCGACTGAATGTTGCGGATGCGCGCCGCGCGCCCCGCGGGCTGAACGACGACGCTTTGCCCGCGGCGCAGGCTGCCGCCGGTCAGCGTGCCCGTGACGACGGTGCCGATCCCGCGCAGCGTGAACGCCCTGTCCACCGGCAGGCGGGGCTTTCCCGCGTCGCGCTGCGGCGGCGTGCGCGACAACGCTTCGGCCAAGGCGCGCCGCAGGACCTCCAGCCCCTGCCCCGAGACCGTCGAGGTTCCGACGATCTCGGCCTCGGCGTACGGCGTCGCCGCGAGCTTCTCCCGGACCTGACGCCGGACGGCCTCGAAATCACTCGCCAGATCGACCTTCGTCACCGCCACCACCGCTTGCGCGACGCCGAGGTACAAGAGGATCTGGAGGTGCTCCTCGGTCTGGGGCATCCACCCGTCGTCGGCCGCGACCACCAGCAGCGCCAGGTCGATCGAGCCGACGCCGGCCACCATGTTCTTGACGAAGTCCTCGTGCCCGGGCACGTCCACGATTCCGAGGCGGTAAGTCGCCGGGGGTTGGATCGGTGCCGGCGACGGCAGGTCGAGGTGCGCGAAGCCGAGGTCGATGGTGATGCCGCGGGACTTTTCCTCCGGCAGGCGATCGGGGTCGGTGCCGGTGAGCGCCTTGACCAGCGAGGACTTGCCGTGGTCCACGTGCCCGGCGGTGGCGAGGATGTACGGAACGGGCGTGCTCATGAACGCGTGTTGCTCATCACGCCATTGCCGAGCGCACGGCGGCGACCACGTCCGCGTCCTGGCGCGGGAAGATCGTGCGGAGGTCGAGCTTCAGCCGCCCGCCGGACGCGTAGCCGACGACCGGTGGACTCCCGCGACGCAGCGCCGCCGCCAGCGCGGGCAGGGGCATGTTACCCGGAACCAGGTCGAGCGTGGCCGACGGAATTACCGTGCGCGGCAGCGAGCCGCCGCCGACCTGGGATTTGCCTTGGCCGACGGCGGCGGTCAGCGGGAGGTTCAGGGCGTTCAGCAACTGCGCGAGCTTCTCCGCGCGACTCCTGAGCGTATCCGCGGGGATTTGGGCCATGTTGACGGTGGGAATGCCGCCGGCCCGGCCGGAAAGGTGCAGGTCCACGGTCGCTTCCAGCGCCGAGAGGACGAGCTTGTCGCAGCGGAGTGCGCGGAAGAACGGGTCGCGCTTCAGAGCGGCGACGTGCTTCGCCCGTCCGGCGATGACGCCGGCCTGCGGCCCGCCGAGCAGCTTATCCCCGGAGAAGCAGACCAGGTCGGTCCCGTCCTTCAACGACTCGGCCGGCGTCGGCTCGTGCTCGGTCGAGTCTCGGCCGGCGGCGAACGATTCGGTCGGAAACATCGCCCCGCTGCCCAGGTCCTCCACCAGCGGGAGGCGGTGTTTGCGCGCCAGTGCCGCCAGCGCCGTTCGCTCCGGGGATTCCACAAACCCCGTCATGAAGAAGTTGGACCGGTGGACTTTGAGGACGAGCGCGGTTTGCTTGCCGAGGGCGCGGGCGTAATCCGAAACGTCGGTCTTGTTCGTCGTGCCGACCTCGCGGAGCGTCGCGCCGCTGGCCTGTAGAATCTCCGGCACGCGGAACCCTCCCCCGATCTGCACCAGCTCCCCGCGCGAGACCACGACCTGGGTCCGCGGCAACGTGGCGGCAAAGTGGCGAAGGATCAGGACCAGCGCGGCTGCGCAGTTGTTCACGACCGTCGCGGCCTCCGCTCCACAGAGCAACGCGAGGTTGTGCTCCAGGTAACCCGCCCTCGCCCCCCGCGAGCCCGCCGCGAGGTCGTATTCGAGGTTGCTGTACCCGGAGGCGACGCGGGCGAGGTTCTCGACCGTCTCGGCCGCCAGCGGCGAGCGGCCGAAGTTCGTGTGGATGATGATCCCGGTGCCATTGATCACCGGCTGGAGGCGCTGCCGGGCGAGGTCGCGCAGCGCATGACGGATTGACGGCAGGAGGGTGGCGGTGTCGAAGTGCCTGGATTTGCGCGCGTCGGCGAGCCGGCGGCGGACCACCGAAAGCACTGTCGGCCGCGGCAGGTCTGTGGGGCCGAGGTCGCGGAGGACTTTGTCGACCGACGGGAGTGAGCGCAGCGGCGGGGAATCCGCGGAGGGTTTGGTTTTCGCGCGCCGGACACGAGTCGCTGCCACGGGCTCGGATGTTACGCGCGCGGCCGGCGTACTCAAAGCGTGCGGCCCAGCCGATCACCGGACGTCCACGCGTATGCCGTTCGGCCGACTGATGGAGCCGATGACGGCAATACTCGGCGATCGGCGGCCTTGGAGAATGGATAAAACGTCGCGGAGGTGTTTCGGGGCGACGCACAGGAGTAAGCCGCCGCTCGTCTGGGCGTCCGTCAGCAGAACCCTCATCGCCTCCGGCGTTTCGTGCCAGCGGACGATCGATTCCGCGGTCCGGAGGTTCGCCCGACTTCCGCCGGCCACGCAGTCCTGCCCGACGAGCTTAAATATCTCGTCCGACAAGGGCGGCACCTTGGGCGCCACAATCTCGGCCCCCACGCCGCTCGCGCGGCAGACGTTGGCCAGGTGACCGATCAACCCGAAGCCCGTCACGTCGGTCGCCGCCCTGACCAGTTTTCGTTCCGCCAACACCGCGCCCACGTCATTCAACCGCCGCATGACGTCGGTCGCGCGCCGGGCCAGCTTCGGGGACGTGAGGCCGCGCTTGATCCCGGTCGTGGCAATTCCCGTCCCCAGCGGCTTGGTGAGCACGAGCAGGTCCCCCGGCCGCGCGGCGGCGTTGGTGAGCATTTTCCGCGGGTCAACCACGCCTGTCACTGAAAGCCCATACACGGGTTCCGGGTTCTGGATCGTGTGGCCGCCGACCAGGGCGCAGCCCGCCTCTTTTATCTTCTCCGCCCCCCCGCGCAGGATCCGTCGAACCGCCTCCGCCGGAACCCGCCCCGCCGGCACGCCCAGGATGTTCATCGCCGTCAGCGGCCGCCCGCCCATTGCGTACACGTCAGACAGCGCGTTCGCCGCCGCGATCTGGCCGTAGGCGTACGGGTCGTCCACGATGGGCGTGAAGAAGTCCACCGTCTGGACCAGCGCGCGGTCCTTCCCGATCCGGTAAACGCCGGCGTCGTCACACGTCGCGGCGCCCACCAGAAGGTTCGGGTCCTTCGCCTGCGGGATCCGGCGCAGCACCTGCGCCAGGAGCGTTTGGCCCAGCTTCGAGGCTCAACCCGCGCAGCTCGACAGCGACGTGAGCTTCATGATCTGCTCGCGCGTCATCGGCGTAACCTCCTTCCGTTTCTGTTCAGTGGGTATCGTCCACCCGCATTCGGTTGTCCAGCCCCGTTGGACACGGCTGCTCGACGCGGTGGTTGACGGCCGCCGCCGCAAGCGGGTACTGGTGAACGTGACGGGACCCGGGGTGAGCGCCGGCCGGCTTGTCGACTCAGGAGGAACGCCATGTATTACCGCTCGGTATTGCTGCTGGCCCTCGCCTTCGCGGCGGCGCCCCTTTTCTGCGAAGACGTACTGCCGAGCGGCGGCGGTCCCGCGCCGCTCGAGTTCACCCATTTTCCCGACCGGCTTCACGCGTTCGTCTTCCGCAACTGGAACACCGTTCCGGCAGCAAAACTGGCGGAGGTCCTGGGCACCTCTCCCGAGCACGTCCGCTCGCTCGCCGCCGCCATGGGACTGCCGCCGGAGGACCCGCTCCCCGGCGAGCATATCAAACGGCTCTACATCACGCTCATCCGCCGCAACTGGCACCTCCTGCCGTACGAGCAGCTCCTCACGCTGCTGGATATGACGCCCGCCCAGCTCGCCTACACACTGCGCGAGGACGATTTCCTATGGCACAAGCTCGGCGGCCTCAAGCCCCGCTGCGACCGCCTCGGCTACACGCCGCCAACCCCACAAACAACCGCGCGCGAAGCCGCAATCAAATCGCTGATCATCCAAACATTCGGCGACGAGCTGAAACTACCCGCCGAGCCCCGCTTCGAATTCCTGAAGACATTCACCCAACCGATCGCGAGTCCCCCGCCGCCCGCCAACCCGGCTCCTTCCCCGCCACGCTTCCTCTACTCCTATTTCGCCGTCTATGGCGATCCCCTTTCCGACCCTTCACTCGATCCTTACCCCGACGCGCTGCTGTCCCGCCTGCGCGAGCTCGGCGTCAACGGCGTGTGGCTCCACGTTGTCCTCCGCGACCTCGCCCCCTCGGCCGATTTCCCCGAATTCGGCGCCGGCTCCGATCGGCGTCTGCAAAACCTCGCCGGCCTCGTCGCCCGCGCCAAACGATTCGGCATCGGCATCTATCTGTACATGAACGAGCCCCGCGCGATGCCGGCCGATTTCTTCAAAAATCGCCCCGACCTCGCCGGCGTCCGCGAAGGCGACCACGTCGCCATGTGCACCTCCGCGCCGGTCGTCCGCCAGTGGCTCACCGCGTCGCTCGCGCACGTGTTCAGCGCCGCTCCCGATCTCGCCGGCGTCTTTACCATCAGCGCCTCGGAGAACCTGACCAACTGTGCCTCCCACCACCGCCAGCAGGACTGCCCGCGCTGCAAAGGCCGCCCCGCGGCCGAGATTATCGCTGAAGTCAACGCCGCCATCGAAGCTGGCGTTCACCGCGGCAGCCCCGCCGCCAAGGTGATCGTCTGGGACTGGGGCTGGAAGGACGAGGACGCACCGGCTGTCATCGCCGCGCTGCCCAAGTCCTGCCAATTCATGTCCGTCAGCGAGTGGTCCCTCCCGATCGAACGCGGCGGCATTAAAACCACCGTCGGCGAATACTCCATCTCCGCCGTCGGCCCCGGCCCCCGCGCCACGAAGCACTGGTCCCTCGCCCAAGCCGCCGGCCTCCACTGCGTCGCGAAGGTCCAGGTCAACAACACATGGGAAATCTCTGCCATCCCGTGGCTCCCGACGCTCGACCTGGTTGCCGACCACGCCGCGAATCTCTCCGCCGCCGGCATCGACGGCCTCATGCTGAGCTGGACCCTCGGCGGCTACCCGTCGCCGAATCTCGATCTCGTCCGCCGCCTCACCCTCAAACCGTCGCAAACAAAGGACGCCGCCCTCGACGCTATCGCCACCGAGCGCTATGGCCCCGCCGGCGCGCCGCACGCGCGCAAGGCTTGGACCCTCTTCAGCAACGCCTTCCGCCAGTACCCCTACGGCGGGTCCGTCATGTACACCTGCCCCGTCCAGTTCGGCCCCTCCAACCTGCTATTTCCGAAGAAGACCGGCTATAGCGCGACCATGATCGGATTCCCCTACGACGACGTAAATCGCTGGCGCGGCCCGTATCCGGCTGAGGTGTTCGCGTCGCAATTCGAAAAACTCGCCGCCGGCTGGAAGGACGGAATCGCGGAGCTGCAACTCGCCGTTCGCAACAGCCCGCCCGAATTGACCGAAGAAGCCCGCCACGACCTGCTCCTCGCGCGGGCCGCCCTGCTGCATTTCCGGTCGGTCGCCAACCAGACCCGTTTCGTCCTCGCCCGCAACGCCATGGCCAACGGCGCCACTGTGGCGGCGCGCCGTAAAGAGCTATTGGATCAAATGCGAAAGTTGCTCGAAGACGAATCCTCCGCCGCCCGCGAGCTGTTCACGCTAGCCCGCGCCGACTCCCGCATCGGCTTCGAGGCCTCGAACCACTACTACTACCTCCCGCAGGACCTCATCGAAAAGGTCCTCAATTGTGAAGACCTCCTCGCGCATCTGCCAAAGGAGTGATCGTCCCCGGCACGCGTTAAAATGCCGCCATGACTACATTCAAGCGAACGCGCTATTGGACGATCCTGGCGATGGCCGGTGGCGTGTGTTATTTGCTGCTCGCCCGCCGCGCCACGGGGCAGATCATCGCCCCCCACGGTTGGGAGTATGCCCGCCTGACCGAATCGCCGGCGCTGGCAACCCTCGAAGCCGGCGGGCACGCCACGGAATCGAAAGGCGCCGCCGGCGAGCAAACCGCCGACCGCACCTTCGACATTTACCACAGGCTCGGCGGACAGCACCTGCGAGACGGCTTCACCACGGTGGACCTGCTCAACCTCCTCGGCCAGGACGGCTGGGAGCTGGTCGATTGGCAGCGCCAGTCCGCCGACGCGGGCGCCTACGTGCTCAAGCGCCCGATCCGGTAGAATCGCCCCGGAGAACCATGCGCAAACCACACCTGAAAGCCTGCGTCGCGATAACGGCGGCCCTCTTTCTCTTCGTCGGCACGTGCGCCGCGCAGGACTACTGGGTCTGCACCACCGACGAGCGGGCCGGCACCGTCACGATCATCGACGGACAAAGCCGCCAAGTCGTCGCCACCGTCCGCGTCGGAAAGCGCCCGCGCGGCCTGCACCCCAGCCCCGACGGGCGCCTGCTGTACATCGCCCAGAGCGGCGTCGCCATCGCCGGTCCGCCGGCCGAGCGCGGTGGCAAGGACGGCGCCAAAGGCGGCAAGGGCGCGAAAGAGGCCCCCGATGATGACGATAAGAACGCCGACCGCTCCGCCGACGGCGTCGGGGTGGTGGACGTTCGCGAAAAGAAATTCGTCAAGCTCCTGCCCGCCGGCCGCGACCCGGAGGAGTTGGCGGTCTCCGCCGACGGCTCGCGCCTTTACGTCTCCAACGAGGACGCCTCCGCCGCCAGCGTCATTGATACGCAGGCCGGCAAAGTGCTCCAGACGATCAAGGTCAAAGTCGAGCCCGAAGGCGTGCGGATCACGCCCGACGGCAAGCTCGTTTACGTCACCAGCGAAACGGACGGCGCACTGTCGATCATCTCCACCGAAACCAACAAGGTCGTCCGAACCGTCACCGTCGGCGGCCGACCGCGCACCGTCTCGTTCCTCCCCGACGGCTCCAAGGCATTCGTCCCCTCCGAGACCGAAGGAAAGGTCCGCGTCCTCGACACGCACACCTACAACATCGAAGACACGCTCCAGCTGCCCGAAGGCTCGCGGCCGATGGGGACGGCCGTTTCTGCCGACGGTAAGAAGCTCTACGTCACCAACGGTCGCGGCGGCACCGTCAGCGTCATTGACACGTCCACGCACAAGCTCGCCAACACGATTAAGGCCGGCACTCGCCCTTGGGGCCTGGTCATCTCCCCCGACGGCAAACTCCTCTACACCGCCAACGGCCCCTCCAACGACCTGTCCGTCATCGACCTCGCGACCGAAAAGGAGGTCGGCCGCATCCCCGCGGGTGAAGGCCCGTGGGGCGTGACGATCGTCCCCGCGCCAAAATAAAAGTGCCCCTATTTCAGCGTGTACAGGTAACTGGCGATGTCCCGCGCGTCCGCCTCGGTGATGTGCATGTTGGGCATCGCGGTCTTGGGCGCCACCGCCGGCGGGTCCTTGAGCCACAGGATCATGTTGTCCGGCGTGTTGTTCAGGACGCCGCCGATGTACGAGCGGCTGGCGATCCGGTCCAGCGGCGGCCCGACCAGCGCGTCGGCGCCCTTCACGCCAGGGATCGTGTGACACGACGCGCAGCCGTAGTAGCTGATCTTGGTCTTTCCCTCGGCGGTCTTCCCGCCGGTGATCTGCTCGGCCAATTGCTCGCTGCTCTTCCCGCAGCCGCAGGCGGCCACGAGAACTCCGGCCAAGATTCCGTATCGCGCGACTCGATTCTGCATGCTCATGGCAACCCTCCGGCCGCCCGCGCGGGCAGGCCCGCCGCCTCGCGCCGCAGCACCCGGCTTTCCGATTCCCGCATCCACCCCGCGAACAGCGCCAGCGCCGCTACGATGTACACCACGCCGGCCGGTATCCACATTACCAACCCGCCGAGCTGCTGGTCCTCCAGCGGCGTGAGCCCCCACGACTGCGTCGTGTGGGCGTAACTCGGGTACCACGCGGCGTTGGAGAACGTCAGGAGCAGCCCGAGCAGCGTGTTGTGCATCGCCGTCGTGAACAGGTACAGCACCGCCGCCCCGTAGCCGACGGCCGTCCACCCGCACCGCACGATCGCCCACCAGAACAGCAGGGCCGACAGCAGGAAGCACAGGTGCTGCCCCGCGTGGACCCATTCGTTGCGGTTGGCCGCGTCGAACAGTGCCGGCAGGTGCCAGACCCACAGCGCCAAGAAATGAATCACCCACGCCACCAGCGGGTTGACGAGGAACTCCCAGACACGCCGCCAGATGAGGGAGTTCGACGCCCGCGCCATCACCGCCGCCCAACTCGCCGGCATCGCGCGCAGGAACGCCAGCAGCGGCCTTCCCAGCGCCATCAGCGGCGCGGCGACCAGCATCAGGATCTCGTGCTGGCCCATGTGCGCCGAAAACAGCACGCTCCCCCACGGGTGCAGCGGCGAGCACAGTGCGACGAACAGCGCGAGCCAGCCGCCGGAGTAACAGCCGACTTCCCACCAACGAATCCCGTGCCCAACCCCCGCCGCCGACCACGTCCGCCGCAAGCCCCGCGCGTACAGCGCCGCCGAGAGGGCCAGCGCGATCCAGCTCAGCGGCTCGCGCGACCAGGTGTGCGCCAGGTCGCCGAAATGGTGTGGATGCCCGCCGTGCCCCAGCAGGAACGGCACGGCAAACAGGATCCCCGGCGGCAAGTTCATGGTTCTCAATTCCAGCACGGGCTGATAAAAAACGCCGCGATCCACTGCGCGAGGATCAGCGTGCAGAACAGCGCACTGACCATCACGCCGAGCATCCCCAGGAACCACGTGCGCGCCACCGGCCCGCCGTCGGAGGTGTCCGGCGACCCCCGCCCACTCCGCTCCCAATCCCGCCACGACAGCAATCCCCCCAGCGCCGCCAGCACCACGAACACGATCGGCACCACGAAGAGCGGCCACCGATGTCCCGTCCGGCACGCCCACGGCACCAGCAGGTAATAAAGCTCCATCTGCACCGCCCACGCCGCCGGCGCCCCGAGCACCCCCGCCCACAGGGAGGCCGGCCCCCACCACGCCGAGTCCATCGGTCCGACCGGGCAGGTCGGGACGTCCCACCCCGCCGGATCTGTTGTGGTTGTCGTAGCCATACGCGCTCGGTCCTCACCTCAGGACATCATCCGCGCCGACCAATAGACCACCACGTACACTACAACCCACGTGCCAGCGACCCAGTACCAGTAGCCGCCGCCGAGGGTCACGTCCAAGGCGTGGCTCTCGTCGAGCTTGTGCGTTAGCACCCAGAAGAACAGGATCAAAAACTCCGCGCCGGCCGCCAGGATGTACGTCAGGTGCGTCGCGAGCATCCACCAGACGACCGAGCCGTAGGCGTTGTCGTTCCACTTGAAGTGAATTCCGGGGAACTCCCTGAAACGGATAAATGTCGCCGCCACCGCCACGAGGAAGATCACCAGCAGCCCCAGCAGCGTGCCCATGCGGTTCTTCCGCCGCGCAGCGACGTCCGTCAGGTACATCGGCACGCACGACAGCACCAGCAGCACCAGGTTGATCGTCGGCCACGTCAACTCCGGCACCGGCCGGTAGATCGGCGGGAACACCTCCACCTTCGGCGGCGGCCATTCGGAAAAATTCCGCTTCAGGTAAAAGTAGCTCGTGACCAGCAGCGCCAGCGTCGTCGTCTCGATCAAGATCGCCAGCAAATTCCCCCACCACACCGGCGAGCGCCAGTCGAACACGTCCACCGGCAGCGCCGACACGTCGATCGTCTGCCCCGGACCGTACCCCGAAGTTGGAACGTCCACCGCTGCGGACACCATCGCCTCCTCAGAGAATGTGCACCTCGCCGGGGTGCTCCTTGGTCTTGCGCGCCGTCCAGAACCAGCCGTACAGCGTGATCGTGATCGCGATCGCGCCGTACACGGCGTACTTGGGATGGAATATCCCTCCGGCCAGCAGCATGAACCCCACCGATGCCGACACCAGCGGCGGCCAGATCGACTCCCCGGCAAAGTCGTACCGGTGGTCCGGCGCCGCATCCAGCGTGGTCGTCGAGAGCGTCTCACGCTTGCTCAGACTCAAGCCGACGACTACCGGCGCGTCGGGCCGGTTCTCCCACAACGGCTCGCGTCCCTGGCACGTCGGCAGGTAGCGGAAGTTGTACGCCGGCGGCGGAGATGTCGTAGCCCACTCGAGCGTCCCCGCGCCCCACGGGTCCGGCCCGGCTTCCTCGCCCTTCTTCCAGCTCCACAGCACGTTGACCACGAAGGACAGCACGCTGAGCGCGATCACAAACGCCCCGATCGTCGCCAGCATGTTCAACGTCCCCCACCCGGTCTCCGCCCTATAGGTGTAGATGCGCCGCGTCATCCCCAGCAGCCCCAGATGGTGCATCGGCCAGAACGTCATGTTGAAGCCGACGAACATCAGCCCGAAATTGACCCACCCCATCGTCTCGTTGAGCATCCGCCCGGTCCACTTGGGAAACCAGTAGTAAAACGCCCCGAACAGCGGGAACACCGCCCCGCCGATCAAGACATAATGCAGGTGGGCGACGACGAAGAACGTGTCGTGCACCTGCAGGTCCAGCGAGACGGAAGCGAGGATGACGCCGGTGAGCCCGCCGATGATGAACACCGCGATGAACCCCAGCACCCACACCATCGGCAGCTTCAGGTGAATCTTCCCCCCCCACAGGGTCGCGATCCAGCAGAACATCTGCACGCCGTTGGGGATCACGATCATCAGGCTCGACGCCGTGAACAGCCCCTGCCCCAGGTCCGGCACCGGCGTGGCGAACATGTGGTGCACCCACACCCCGAACCCGATGAACGCCGTCGCGATCATCGACAGCACTAAGGCCGTGTATCCGAACATCCTCCGCCGCGTGAACGCCGGAATGATGCCCGAGACGAACCCCGTCGCCGGCACGAAGATGATGTACACCTCGGGGTGGGCGAAGAACCAGAACAGGTGCTGCCACAGGATCGCATCGCCGCCCTCGGCCGGGTTGTAGATGTGCGTGTTCAGCACCGCCAGCCGGTCGGTGGAGAGCATCGTGCTGCACAGCATCACGGCCGGCATCGCGAAGATCACCATGAACGACGTCACGAGCTGCGCCCACACGAACAGCGGCACGCGGTTTAAGGACATCCCCACCGCCCGCTGCTTAAACACCGTGGTGATGATCTCCACCCCCCCCACCAGCGTGCTCACCTCCACCAGCGTCACCATCTGCGACCACAGGTCCATCCGGTGCCCCGGCGCGAATGCCGGCCCCGCCAGCGGCACGTAGCTGAACCACCCCATGTCCGGACCCATGTTGCACACCAGCCCGGTGAACAGCGCGCAACCCGCAATCAGGTACACGTAGTAGCCGAAGTTCATCAGCCGCGGGAACGCGACGTTCCGCGTCCCCACCATCAATGGCACGAAGTAAAGCCCGAACCCCTCCATGATCGGCACGGCGAACAGGAACATCATCGCCGTCCCGTGCGTCGTGAAGAACTGGTTGTACAGGTCCGGCCCCAGCACGCGGTTGTTCGGCCGCGCGAGCTGCACCCGCATCATCAGCGCCAGCAGCCCCGCCAGCGTGAAGAAGAACATCGCGGTGACGATGAACCGCAGCCCGATCTCCTTGTGGTCGGTGCTGGTGATCCAGCCGATGATCCCCGGCGCCCGCCGCCAGGTGCGATGCAGCCGCAGCTCGTCAACGTCCGGCTGCGGCGGGGCTTCGGCCGTGAGGCACGTCGTGGCGGACCTGTCGATGACCTGTGTCACGCGCTTCCCTTCTTCAAACTCAGTCCAGGCTGCGAAGGTATTCCAACAACGCCTGAAGCTCGTCGGCACTCAGGCTGTTCTGCGGCATGTACACGCCCGGCTTGATCCTCTGCGGGTCCATGACCCACCCGCCGAGGTGACCCACGTTGTTGGGGATCGTCCCCGCCCCCAGCGTCTGGCGCGTCGCCAGGTGCGTCAGGTCCGGCCCCAGCCGCCCGCCGGCGCCGGTGCCGCGGATCGTGTGGCACATCACGCACGTTCGCCCCATGAACACCAGCCGCCCCTGGTTCTGCTTCGCCGTCAACTTCTCCGGCGGCTGCGCCGCCTGTCTCTGATTCCCGATCCACTGGTCGAAGTGCTCTTGCGATTCGGCCACCACCACCAGCCGCATGTTCGCGTGCTGGTACCCGCAGTATTCCGCGCACTGCCCGTAATACGTCCCCGGCTGATCGGCCTGGAGGTAGATCACCGTCGGGTGCCCGGGGATCAGGTCCTTTTTCCCGTGCAGGTTCGGCACCCAGAAGCTGTGAATCACGTCGGACGACTGGAGCTGAATTCCCACCGGCCGCCCGACCGGAATGTGGATCTCGTTGGCCGTCGTGAACACGTCGCTCGGCGTAGAGTCGTCGTACCGCACCTCCCACCACCACTGGTGCCCGGTGAGCGTGATCGACACCGTATTCTTCGTGTTCGCAAAGCCGTGCACGTGTTGCCCGGTGATGAAATCCGCGAACAGCAGCACGAACAAAATGATGACGGTCAGCCCGACCGCCGAGCCCACGACCATTCCGATCCGCCGCTCGCCCGCGGGATCGAGCGTCACCACCGGCGGGTCCGATGCGGGACCGCCTCGCGGGTCCGTCACCGGCGACGTCGGGTCCTTGGCCACCGGCGGCCCCTTACGCCGCTTCAACACCAGCGCCCCCGCAACCACCAGAAGCACCAGCACGTACACCGCCGTGCAAACCCAGAACGTCAACCACCACAGCCCCGCGATCCTGCCCGCCTGCGGCCCCTTGGGGTCCAGCGCCGACTGCGACCCCTTGCACCCCGCGACGAGGACCGTCATCGCACCAAGCGCCAGCGCGCGACCGATCAGCCGCGGGCTGACAGCCCGCCGACCTCCCGCCCGACGAATCTTTCTGAAACACGTCCTCATCCCGGCATCTCCGCCGACTTAGGCAGCACCGAGTTCTTCGGCTTCTCCTGCTTCACCGAATTCGGCGGGGTCGTCGAGTTCATGTGGTCCTCCCTCCCCGGCGCCGCCGCCGGTGACGTCAGCCCGCCCAGGCTCCGCACGTACGCCGCGAGCTGCCACACCTGGAAGTCCGGGATCTTGTCCCGGAACGACGGCATGCCGTTCGGCCGCCCCTCCACGATCGACGCGAAGATCTGCTCCGGCCGGCTCCCGTAAATCCACGTCTCGTCCATCAGCGGCGGGCCAATCCCACCGCCGCCGTGGAAGTGGCACCCCGTGCAGTTGTACTGGCTGAACAGTTGCTGCCCCTGCGATAGCGCGTACGCGTTCTCCTCGTACTCGTTCTTCACCGGCGTCGGGATCGCCGAGGGCATCGTGCTCGCGCCCGCGTGCAGGTCGCTCATCGTCACCGCGTAGATCGAGTTCGCCGCCGGCGGGTCCACGCGGAACCCACGCTCCTCACGCTTGCACGAGGCGCACGAAAAGGCCAGCCACCCCGCGGCCACAAACGCCGCCGCAACACTCAGGCGTCGCATGATTCACCTCCCGTGCTCACCTCGCCGCCCGCGTCGTCGGCCGCGTGGCGCTCGACCGCGACACCCGGCGCACGACCGCCTCGGGGACGCGCTCTCGCCCCGACGCTGGTTCGATCCACCCGAGGCGTTGCAGTTCCGCGACCTCCAAATGCCGCGTCTCCTCCAGCGGGCGGGGCGTGATTTCGGGACGCCGTGCCGGGACCGAGTTCGGCGGAGGCGCCGCGGCCATGTGGTCGTCCCGGCCGGGCGCCGCGCCCCGAGGAATCAGACCGCTCATGCTCCGCACGTACGCCACGATCTGCCACACCTGGTAATCGGGGATCCTCGCGCGGAACGACGGCATCCCGTTCGGCCGGCCCTCCACGATCGTGTCGAAGACCTCCTCCGGGTCGCTGCCATGGATCCAGGCGTTGTCCATCAGCGCCGGCCCAATACCGCCCCCGCCGTGCGAGTGACACCCGACGCAGTTGAACTGCTCGTACAGCTTCCCCCCCTGGGCAACCGCGTAGGCGCTTCGCTCGTACGGGTTCTTCCGCGGGAACCGCGCCGGCGGCGGCGCGGAACGGCTGGCCGGCCGCGTGGACGGAAACGTCGTGCTCGCCGCGGGGGCCTCGACCCGAAACTTCCGGTCCTCGCGCTCGCACGAGACGACGGATGCTGCGCAAGCCGCCGCCGCGCCTACCAAGGCCAGTCTCGCAACCCTGTGACCGAGCGTCCGCACCTGGCACCTGTTCACCTCATCTCGCGCCGGGCGCCGTCGCTTTGGCTGGTTTCGCCGGCACGCGCGGCACGCCGTACTCGTCCAGAATCCAATCGATCTCCCCTCGCTTCCGCTCGATGATTTTGTTCACCTCGTCCCGCAGCGCCTTGTTCCGCCGCGCAACGCCCATCGAGATGTCGAACGCCAGCGGCAGCATCGGCTCGTCCACCTGCGGCGACGCCGGCGTCACCACGAGTGGCACCGCCTGCCGCTTCGCGAAATAACCCGCCAACGGTCCCCATGCGATCGCAACATCGACTTCCCCCCGCGCCACCGCCGCAATCACCGCCGCCGGCGGGCTCTCCTCGGCGTAATCACCAAACACCGAGTACCCCACCACGTTGTCCACGATCCCCCGCCGCGCCAGCGCCTGCGCCGGCGGCGTGTTCGCCCCGCCCAGTACCTGCACGCCGATCTTCAGCGAATGCAACGCCGGGTCGTCAAACGAGCTGACGTGAATCCGACGGTCCTTGCGGCTCACGAACACGTACGACGAGCGGTAATACGGCACCGTCGTCAGCGCCATCTCCGACTCCCGCGGCACCCCCATCACCAGGTCCATGTCGCCGTGCTTCAGCATCTCCCGGAAGAACCCCCGCCGCTGCGCCCGCCAGGTGTACTCGACCTTCGCCCCCAGCTCTTTCGCGACCAACTCCGCGATCTTGTTCTCAAACCCGTCCCGCCGCTCGTTGGAGAACGGCAGGTTGTTCGGGTCCGAAACGACGCGCAACACTGCCTGACCCGGATGCCAGACGCTGGGTTGTGTCGCAGGCTTCTCCTCGTCGCCACCGCAGCACACGACCACGGGGTCCCCCGCCCACACCGCCGGTGCGACTGCTGCAAACATCAGCAACAGCAGGTTCGCACGATCAAGGAAGCGCAAACACATACAGTGCCCCTCCCTTCGTCGTGTACTTCGGCAGCTCCCGCATCGCGTTCACAAACCCCAACGCCCCCGTCGGGTCCCGAATATCCAAATCCCCCGCGACGACCGCCCCCGCCCACCCGCCGACGCCGCACAGTACCGCAACGTACTGCTTCCCCTTGGGCCCCGTAAACGTCGTCGGCTGGCTGACCACGCCGGACGCGGTCTTAAACTGCCACAGCAGCTTCCCGCCCTGGTCCGGCCGCGCGTCCAGCGCCTTAAACCACCCGTCCATCGTCCCGTAGAACACCACGTCCCCGGCCGTCACCATCGCCCCGCTCCAGCACGGGAACATCTCCTTCACCCGCCACACCAGCTTCGCGTTGACCACGTCCCACGCGTCGAAATTCCCCATGTGCTCGGGGTCGTCCTTGCCGGCGTACATCTTCTCGTTCACCCCGACGTACGGCGTGCCCTCGATGTACCCCGTCTCCACCGCCTCGTAATCGCACGAGAGGTTCTGGTGCGGCACGTACAGCAGGTTCTCCTTGGGCGACCACGCCACCGGCTGCCAGTCCTTCATCCCCGGTGACGCCGGCGAGATGTCGTGAATCACCTTCCCCACCACCGGCTTCTTCTCGTCGTTGGGGATCAGCCGGCCGGTTTTCAGGTCAACGCCTTTGGCGGCGGTAATCCGCCCGTACGGCGTAGCCGATATCACCTCACCCGTCCCCCGATCCAGCACGTACATGTAACCGTTGCGCGCCGGGTGCACGGCCACCTTCCGCGGCTTGCCGTCGATCGTCAGGTCCAGCAGCACGTGTTCGTTGATCTCGTCGTGGTCGAACAAATCGTGCGGGTTGTATTGGTAGTACCAGTGGGCCTGCCCCGTCTCCGGGTCGCGCGCGAACACCCCCGCCGACCATTTATTATCCCCCGGCCGCAGCTCCGGGTTCCACGAGCCCGGGTTGGCCGTCCCGTAGTAGATGAGGTTCAGCTCGGGGTCGTACGTCACCCACCCCCACACCGTCCCGCCGCCGAGCTTCCAGTGGTCCGCCGGCCAGCTCTTCACGCCCAGGTCCTTCCCCTTCTCCGCGTCGTAGAACGGCTTGTACTGGTCGCCGATCAGGCAGTCCGAATCCGGCCCCGCGCTGTACGCCCGCCACGCGATGTGCCCGTCCTTCGCGTCCAGCGCCGTCAGCCACCCCCGCACGCCGAACTCTCCCCCGCTGTTCCCGACCAGCACCTTGCCCTTCACCACCAGCGGCGCCATCGTCATCGACTCGCCGTGGTTGATCTCCCCCACCTTCACCTTCCAGACGACGTTCCCCGTCTCCGCGTCCACGCAGTGGACGTTGCAATCCAGCGCGTTGAAGTAAATCTTCCCCTCGTAGTACATACACCCCCGGCACACCAGGTCGCAGCACGCCACGCCCTGCGCCGCCGCCATCGGCTTGGCCTTGTACACCCACTTCACCGCGTTCTGCTTCGCCGCCATCTTCTCCAGGTCGATGGCGTACAGGATGTTCGGGTACCCGGTGACGACGTACATCATCTTGCCGACCACGATCGGCGCCGCCTCCTGCCCGCGGTTCACGCCCAGCGACATCTCGAACACCGGCTGCAGCGTCTTCACGTTTTCCGTGGTGATTTGATCCAGCCCGCTGTACCGCGTGCCCTGGTAGTTCTTCCCGGGCATCGTCCACTGCCCGTCCTCCCCCTGGTCCGCGGCGGCCGCCGGAATCGCGCAAAGCGCCACCAGCCCCACCGCAACCGCCCGCGCCAACCGGCTCATCCTGCCCATGCGATCCTCCACATGCCGCGCCCGCACCGTCACCCCACACGCACCGCGTTGCAGCTTCACTTCCTTGATCCGCGCCGTCGTAATTTCCCGAGACGTGACCTGGTCCGAGCACCTCTTTCTCTTTTCTGCCCGCGGCATGCGGCCGTGCACGGGCCGCCGCCGGTCATTGCCGCCACCCGCCGAGCGCCTCCGTGCTCCACAGACGCCCGACCATGCAACAACTCCCCAATACACCATCGACCCATCGGGTGCGACGTATGGCGTCCCAATGATGCTATGAGCGCGCGGAATTTCGCGGAACGTGCAAAAATGGCCGCCGCGCACACCGTCATTTGACGCAACCCCTTCAAATCAGAATGATTGTCCCCGCCGCGCGGACCGCCTCAGGAATTTCCTGATGACGCCGCGCGTACCTCTGCACAAAGGCCAATGGAGGACCCCTTTCAATGAACCCCGTCCGCTTCGGCCTGATCGGTTACGGCGCCTGGGGCAGCCACCACGCCCGCGTCATCTCCGAAAGCCCCCGCTCCACACTCGTCGCCATCTCCGCCCGCTCCCCCGAGACCCAATCCAAAGCCCGCCATGAACACAAGGACGCGAAGGTCTACGGCGACTACCGCCAGATGCTCGCCGTCGAGCAGCTCGACGCCGTCTCCATCGTCCTGCCCAGCAACCTCCACTTCGACGCCGCCTCCGCCGCCCTCGAATCCGGCCGCCACACACTCCTCGAAAAACCGATGGCCCTGTCCATTAAGGACTGCGACGCCCTCAACGACCTCGCCCGCCGCAAGGGCAAGCTCCTCGCCGTCGGCCACGAGCTCCGCCAGTCCTCCCTCTGGGGCAAGGTCAAGGAAATGATCGACGCCGGCGCGATCGGCGAGCCCCAATACGCCCTCATTGAACTGTGGCGAAAACCCTACCGCCTCGGCGCGGATGGTTGGCGCTACGACATCTCCCGCGTCGGCAACTGGATCCTCGAAGAGCCTATCCACTTCTTCGACCTCGCCCGCTGGTATTTCAGCAAGGCCGGCGACCCCGTCTCCGTCTTCGCCCAGGCCAACGGCCGCCGTCCCGACCGCCCCGAGCTCCAGGACAATTTCAGCGCCTTCCTCCGCTTCCCCACAGGCGCTTATGCCGTCATTTCCCAGACCCTCGCCGCCTGGGAGCACCACCAGGTCGCCAAAGTCACCGGCCGCGAAGGCGCCCTCTGGGCAAGCTGGAGCGGCGCCATGGACCGCACTTTCGAGCCCACCTTCTGGATCAAGCACCAGCGCGGCGACGCCGCCCCCGTCGAAGTCCCCGTCGCCCGGATGAGCGGCGAGGTGTACGAGTTGCGCGACCAGCTCGACCACTTCGTCCGCGCCGTCGCCGAAGGCACGCCGCTCGCCGCCACCGGAAATGACGGCAAATGGTCCGTCGCGATGTGTCTCAAGGCCCAGGAATCGGTTGATAGCGGGCGCGAAGTGCGCTTCTAACCGCACTTTACCGCAGCGTTTTGTAACCGTTTCGTACGCTGACCGTCACATCGTTTTCACGAAATTTCCCGGCGCCGGCGTGAGTTATAGGGGAAAGAGTCGCGTCTTCTCGTGTTTTTTTAGACATTTCTTTGGAAAAGCGGCGGTCCCCGTGTATAAACGGCAATCCATCTCGAGGGGCCGCTCAGCTTGAACGACTGGACAGGTGGCCGGCCGCATTTAATTCGGAATCGTTCGTCCCCGTTGGAGCGAACCAGGTTGAAAGATGCGGCGGCGCCTACGCTTCCGGAGGTTGTGTCATGTCGGAAACGTCAAAGGGTTCGCGATGTGTACGGGGTTTTACCCTGGTGGAACTCCTCGTGGTCATCGGCATCATCGCGGTGCTGATCTCAATTCTGCTCCCGACGCTGAACAAGGCGCGGGAATCGGCGAGGATCGTCGCCTGCGCCTCCAACGAGCGGTCGATCGTGCAGATGATGCAGATTTATGCCGCCCAGTATCGCGACTGGCTGCCTCCCTTTAACGAAGGGGCAAACGGTTACACGTTCAATTCCTCCCAGGACAAGCGCGATTACTCGTCGATGGGGTGGGACGCGATCCTCCTGGCCACCAATGCCAAGATGACCTGGGACGACGCGTGGGACATCACGAATAACGACGGACGTGCCAAGTCGTTCCAGTGTCCCTCGGACTTCATGCCCCGCGCCTCCAGCCCCCGCGCCCCGCGCAGCTACGCGGTCAACCAGTCCAAATGGGCCTACGCGCTGGCCGACGGCAAGCCCGGCGGCAGCCAACAGCGATTCGACGGCACCAGCGGCGCGCCCTTCGAATACCGCATGCCCTGGTCCGCCGGCTGCACCGCCAGCGGGTCCTTCCCGGGCCCGGCCAAGTGCCTGGTGCACCAGTCCCGCCTCAGCAAGGTCCCCTCGCACATCTGGCTGCTCGGCGAAAACTGGGGTCAGAGCACGGTCTTCAGCCTCAGCGATACCCCGGGCATCAACGCCGGCGGCGGGGCGAACCTGAGCACCGCCTACGTCGGCGACTGGGCCTTCGCCTCCCTCGACACCAGCCCGGCACGCTTCCACTCCACCAGTTGGGGCAATAGCAAGTTCCAGCCCAACAACGCCGGCGGCAACTACGCCTACCCCGACGGCCGCGTCGAGTTCATCAAGCTCAAGGACCTCGCCGTCCACACCCCGGCTTCCGGCAACCCCGCCACCTACACCAACCCGATCAACGGCAAACCCTACAACCTCATGGAAAATCACTGGGAATGGAAGGCGCGTTAAGGCGAGTCGGTCCAAGGTAATTTCTTCAGGGCGGCCCCCGGTGGCCGCCCTTCCTTATGCGCCAAGGGGCGCAGAGGCTTTCCCCACGGGGGTGATGCACTTCGAGAATCGAAAGAATGCGCGGCTGGTGGCGACGGCGTGACGCTTCGCGCACAATCGTAAGAAGCGGACTCATTCGCCGCTTCGAGGATCACCATGCACGAAACCGAAATCGCCCCGCCGCTGGCCGCCGCCGACACCCGCCGCTGGTGGAAGCTGGTCTCCGGCTACGAGTGGCTGGTCCTCGCCGTCGCCTCCGCGGGCTGGATCTTCGACAACTACGAAAACCAGATCTTCAACATCACCCGCGACGACCTGCTAGGCGAGCTGCTCAAGGGCAGTTCCCGCGGCGTCACGTTTTGGGGCGAGGTGCTCCTCGGTGTCTTCCTCGTCGGCGGCGCCACCGGCGGCATCCTCTTCGGCTGGCTCGCCGACCGGTGGGGACGCAGCCTCAGCATGATCCTGACCATCCTCGTTTACGCCGCCTTCTCCGGCCTCACCTACTTCGCCCAGTCCCTCTGGCAGGTCGCCGCCCTCCGCTTCCTCGTCGCCTTGGGCACCGGCGGCGAATGGGCCGTCGCCGCCGCACTCGTGGCCGAAGTCTTCCCCGCCCGCGCCCGCGCGTACGGGTCGGCCATCTTTCACGCCTCCAGCGTCCTCGGCGTCGCCTGCGCCGCCGTCGCGGGAATCGTCGTCGGCTCCCATTGGCGACACGCCTACCTCATCGGCATCCTCCCCGCCATCCTCGTCCTGGCCGTCCGCGCCTGGATCCGTGAACCCGAACAATGGCAACGCGCCAGTACCGGTGTCGTCCGGGATCCCCAGCCGCTGGACGTCCCGTCCGATTCCCCCGCGCCCCTCCCGCCCGCCCATCCCGCCAGGCCGCTTGGCAGCTTCGAGGAACTCTGGAAAAATCCCATTTACCGCAAGCGCGCCTTCATCGGCCTTCTCCTCGCCGCCGTCGGACTCGCCGGCTATTGGACCGTTCTCATCGAAGGCCAGCACCTCTCCGAAAATCTCCTTATCGCCGCCGGCACCCCAAAGCCCGAAGCCGCCAGGCGG
>Ga0308175_100000530_pt1 | contig 25960 bp, 23 predicted proteins | sample PhyCR1_3_FD_203893 | JGI IMG/M metagenome (GOLD analysis project Ga0308175, IMG submission 203893) | Soil microbial communities from UC Gill Tract Community Farm, Albany, California, United States - DLSLS.C.R1 | ecosystem: Environmental > Terrestrial > Soil > Agricultural land | place: USA...
CGAGCGCGAGGCCACCCGCGACCATACCGAGCGCATGCTGCGCGCGTTCGGCGTCGACGTGGTCAGCGAGCCGGACGGCCAGGGCGGGGGCCGCATCAGTGTCTCCGGGGGCGAGCGGCTGCGGGCCGCCCGCGTGCGCGTGCCGGGGGACCCGTCGTCGGCCGCCTTCCCGCTGGTCGCGGCCCTGATCGTCCCCGGCTCGGAGGTGACGGTGGAGGGCGTGCTGCTGAACCCCTTGCGCATCGGCCTCCTCGATACCCTGGGCGAGATGGGCGCAGACCTGTCCGTGACCAACGTCCGCGACGAGGGCGGAGAGACGGTCGCCGACATCACCGCGCGCTATTCCCAGCTGACCGGGGTCGAGGTCCCGCCCGAGCGGGCGCCCTCGATGATCGACGAGTATCCGATCCTGGCCGTCGCCGCCGCCTTCGCCGAAGGGCCGACGGTCATGCGGGGCCTGGCCGAGCTGCGCGTGAAGGAGAGCGACCGCCTGGCGCTGATGGCCGCGGGCCTCGCCGCCTGCGGGGTGGCGGTGGACGAGGAGCCGGAGGGCCTGGTGGTCCATGGTGTTCCAGGGGGCGGCTCTTCGGCGAACCACGGCGTCAAGGGCGGCGCGACCGTCGCCACCCATGGCGACCACCGCATCGCCATGAGCCACCTGGTGCTGGGCCTGGGGACGCAGGCGCCCGTCGCCGTCGACGAACCCGGCATGATCGCCACCAGCTTCCCCGGCTTCACCGAGCTGATGGCCGGCCTGGGCGCGGAGATCGCATAGTGTCCTCTCCCCCGAGCGCAGCGAGAGAGGGAGAGGGTAGGGAGTGGGTGGCTCTGCCTAGACGCAGTCTAATTTTCTCCGCGAGGACCCACCGAGCGCTCTCCGCCACACGCCTCAAGGATCGTCAGGCACACTCCGTCGCGGTTCGTCAGGACGTCCGAGTTCCAGAAGCGAAGCACTCGAAGGCCGGCCCGCGCGATGTAAGCGGTCCGCCGCCCGTCATAGGCGACTTGATCGGCGTGCTGGCCGCCATCGACTTCCACGACAAGCCGGGCATCCCGGCAGAGGAAGTCGAGGAAGTAGGGCCCCCAGGGAGCCTGGCGTCGCCACGTCCAGCCGCCAAGCCGGCGAGCGCGCAGAGCGTTCCAAAGCCGCGCTTCGGCGTCCGTGCGATCGCGCCGAAGCTCGCGCGCCCGCGCGACGACCGCGCCGTGTTCGATGATGCGGACCTTCCCCATTCGCTGCAGGTGAACATTTGCGGAACATCACAGCAAGCATCCTCTCCTCCGCCGCCCACTCCCTACCCTCTCCCTCTCTCGCTTTGCTCGGGGGAGAGGAGGTGATGGGCGAGCCGCTGACGTTCTTCGTGGTCGCCGTGGATGGGCCGGCGGCCTCGGGGAAGGGCACGATCGCCGAGGGGTTGGGCCGGGACTTCGGCCTGCCCGTGCTGGATACCGGCCTGCTCTACCGCGCGGTCGGGACCCTGGTGCAGCGCGCCGGCCAGAGCCTGGACGACGAGGATGCCGGCGCGGCCGCCGCGGCGATCCTCACCGCCGACCAGCTGGCCGACCCCAGCCTGCGCACCCGCGGCGCCGGCGAACTGGCCAGCCGGGTCGCGGTCCACCCGCGCGTGCGCGCCGGCCTGCTCGACTTCCAGCGCACCTTCGCCCGCCAGGAGGGCGGCGCGATCCTCGACGGGCGCGACATCGGCACGGTCATCGTCCCGGACGCGGCGGCCAAGCTCTACGTCACCGCCTCGCCGGAGGTTCGCGCCGAGCGGCGCTGGAAGCAGCTGACGGCGCAGGGCGAGGCCGTCGAGCTCGCCGACATCCTGGCCGACATCCGCGTGCGGGACGCCCGCGACGGCGGGCGCGACACCGCCCCGATGCAGGCGGCGACCGACGCGGCCTTGCTCGACACCAGCCAAATGAGTATATCGCAGGCCGCCGATGCGGCCCGCCGCATCGTCGAGGCGGCGCGCGCCCGCTGGGAAGCCTCCCGGTAGAGCAAATCCAACCGCGCCTTTTCCCTCGGCCGCTGCGGGAATCTAAACCGCGCAGGTATTCCTGCGCCTTCGGTTCAACCTTAACCCGACACGGGGATTCCGCCCGACAGCTGTGCTGTTCCGGGACTCCGCGTCATCTGGAAGACGAAAGAATTACATGGCTGACGATTTGAGCCTCAATCCGTCGCGCGACGACTTCGCCGCGCTTCTCGACCAGTCGATGGGCGGTCGCGACTTCATGGAAGGCCAGGTGGTCCACGGCAAGGTCGTGGCCATCGAGAAGGACATCGCCATCATCGACGTGGGCCTGAAGACCGAAGGCCGCGTCTCGCTGAAGGAATTCGGCGGCGAGGAGGGCAAGGCCGAGATCAAGGTGGGCGACACCGTCGAGGTGTTCCTCGAGCGCGTCGAGAACGCGATGGGCGAGGCGGTGCTGAGCCGCGACAAGGCCCGCCGCGAGGAAGCCTGGACCCGCCTGGAAGCCGTCTACGAGAAGAACGAGCCCGTCATGGGCGCCATCGTCGGCCGCGTAAAGGGCGGCTTCACCGTCGACCTCGGCGGCGCCTCGGCCTTCCTGCCGGGCAGCCAGGTCGACATCCGCCCGGTCCGCGACGTCGGCCCGCTGATGGGCCGCGAGCAGCCGTTCGCCATTTTGAAAATGGACAGGCCGCGGGGGAACATAGTCGTGAGCCGCCGCGCCATCCTGGAGGAAGCGCGCGCCGAGCAGCGCACCGAGCTGGTGAGCCAGCTGCAGGAAGGCGAAGTCCGCGAAGGCGTGGTCAAGAACATCACCGACTACGGCGCCTTCGTCGACCTGGGCGGCATCGACGGCCTGCTGCACGTCACGGACATGAGCTGGAAGCGCGTCAACCACCCGAGCCAGGTCCTGGCGGTGGGCGACACGGTCAAGGTGCAGATCGTCAAGATCAACCCCGAGACCCAGCGCATCTCGCTCGGCATGAAGCAGCTGCAGTCCGACCCGTGGGACGGCGTGGAAGCCAAGTACCCGGTAGGCGCCAAGTTCACGGGCCGCATCACCAACATCACCGACTACGGCGCCTTCGTGGAGCTGGAGCCTGGTGTCGAGGGTCTGGTCCACGTCTCCGAAATGTCCTGGACCAAGAAGAACGTGCACCCCGGCAAGATCGTCTCCACCTCGCAGGAGGTTGAGGTCGTCGTGCTGGACGTGGATCCCTCCAAGCGGCGCGTTTCGCTGGGCCTCAAGCAGGCCATGCAGAACCCCTGGGAGAAGTTCCTCGAGGAGCATCCGATCGGCTCGACCGTCGAGGGCGAAGTCAAGAACGCCACCGAATTCGGCCTCTTCATCGGCCTCGACAACGACATCGACGGCATGGTGCACCTGAGCGACCTCGACTGGGCCACGCCCGGCGAGGAGGCGATCGCCAAGTACAACAAGGGCGACAGCGTCCAGGCCAAGGTGCTCGACGTCGACGTCGAGAAGGAGCGCATCTCGCTGGGCATCAAGCAGCTCAGCGGCGACCCGCTGCAGGGCGACACGTTCCGCAAGGGCCAGACGGTCACCGTCACGGTCACCGAGGTCACCTCGGGCGGCATCGAGGTGCGGTTCGGCGAAGAGAATGCGCCGATGACCGCCTTCATCCGCAAGTCGGACCTGTCGCGCGACCGGGCCGACCAGCGGCCGGAGCGGTTCGCTGTCGGCGACCGCCTGGACGCCCAGGTGTCCAACGTCGACAAGGCGGCCCGCCGGGTCAGTCTGTCGGTGAAGGCCCTGGAGATGGCCGAAGAGAAGGAGGCGATCGAGAAGTTCGGCGCGTCCGACTCCGGCGCGTCGCTGGGCGACATCCTGGGCGCTGCGCTGCGCGAGAAGGCCCAGAAGGAATAGGCCTCCCTCCGGGAGACTGAGCGAGCGGCGGATCGGGAAGCCGGTCCGCCGTTTTCTTTTTGCGCCAGCGCCTTATCGTCCGTGCGGCACACCGGGGCGTCATGGAGTGAGCGGTCTTGCGTCGTCTCTTGAGCTTCCTCGTCTTCGCGGCGCTGGCTGCGGCCGCGCCGACGTGGGCGGCCGACAAGCCGTCGTTCGGCCCGCCGCCCGCCTGGGTGGACGTCGCCCCCGTGCCGCCGGCGCCGGCGGAGGAGGGGGCGCCCGCGGTCCAGCTGATCCTCGACGACAACCAGACCCGTCTCGATCCGGCCGGCGACGCGTTCTACGACCGCCGGGTCTTCAAGATCCTGAAGCCCGAGGGCCTCAGCTCGGTGAAGACCATGAGCATGGTCTGGACACCGGAATCCGACACCCTGACCTTCCACACCTTGCGCATCCTCCGCGGGGACCAGGTCATCGACCTGTTGGGCGACGGCAAGGACGTGCTGGTGCTGCGCCGCGAGACCAACCTGGAGAACGCCAGCCTGGACGGCCGCCTGACCGCGTCGCGGCAGATCGATGGCCTGCAGGTCGGCGACATCCTCGACTTCTCCTACACCCGGGTCCACGCCGACCCGGTGGTCAAGGGCCGCTCCTTCGACGCCCAGCAGCTGAACTGGGTGGGCGCGGCGGGCCGCTACCGCGCCATCATCTCCTGGCCGAGGAGCGTGGCCGTGCAGTGGAAGACGACCCCCGGGTTCGGCACGCCCGCGATCACCCAGAAGGACGGCCGCACGGTGCTGACCCTGGACGAGACCAACGTGCTCGCGCCGAAGGCCCCGATCGGCGCGCCGCTGCGCTACCGCCGCGTCGGCCTGATGGAGGCTTCCAGCTTTGGCTCCTGGTCGGAGATCTCCAAGCTGATGGCGCCCCTGTTCGAGAAGGCCTCGACGGTGGCGAAGGGCTCGCCGATCGAGGCGCTGGCCGACCAGATCGCCGCCAAGTACGCCAAGCCGGAGGATCGCGCCTTCGCCGCTCTGCGCCTTGTCGAGGACCAGACCCGCTACTTCGCGCTCCTGATGGGCGACGGCGGCTATGTGCCGGCCAACGCCGACGAGACCTGGACGCGGCGCTTCGGCGACTGCAAGGCCAAGACGGCGCTTTTGCTGGCCCTCCTGCACAGGATGGGCGTCGAGGCCGAGCCCGTGCTGGTCAACCTGGGCGGCGGCGACGGCATCGACGAGCTGCCGCCGTCACTGGCGGCCTTCAACCACGTGATCGTGCGCGTAAAGGTGGGGGACCAGTCGCTGTGGCTCGATGGCACCCGCGTCGGCGACACCAATCCCCAGGCGATGAAGCCGCCGGCCCACAAGTGGGGCCTGCCGGTGCGTGCCGGCGGCGCCGGCCTGGAGAAGATCGTCGAGCCGCAGATCAACGTGCCGACGACAGACACGTACCTCCGCCTGGACGCCTCCAAGGGCCTCGACGAGAAGGCGCCAGCGCGGCTGATGGTGACGTACTCGGGCATCTACGCGACCAGCATGCGCGCCACGCTGGCGCGCACCACCCGCGCCGACTTCGAGCGGGTCTGGCGCCAGCAGTTCTCCAACTTGGAGGGCGGTTTCGACATCGATGCGGTGAGTTGGCGCGACAACCGCGAGCACGACACCTTCACCCTTCAGATCGACGGCCAGATCGACATGATCTGGCACAAGAACCGTGACATGGGCGCACGCGAATACCGGGTCGGCGCCACGGGCGCCCTGCGACTCTTCCCCAAGCGCGAGCCGGGCCCCAATCGCGAGGCGCCGTTCGCCGTTGCGTTCCCGGCCTTCACCAAGAGCCGCACCGAGATCGTGCTGCCGAACAAGGGCGAGGGGTTTGCCGTCCGGGGCCTCGCCGGCAAGGAGCAGATCGGCGGCTTCGAGATCAACCGGCAGGCGGAGATCAAGGGCGACCTGGCGATCTTCACTGTCGAGCAGCGCTCGGTCGCCCACGAGATCCCCTACGCCGACGCCCAGGCCGCCAACGCCCAGATCCGCTCGGAGCGCGACGAGGAGAGTCTGGTCCGCGCCCCCGCCGACCTTCCAAGAAAGGGATGAAACTGCCGCGGCGCTATTCTAAGTTGCGTAGGATAGTCGACTCAGCAAGCTTGACCGTAACGTCGCGTAACCCGGAAATCCGCCTTGAATACAAAGGCGGAGTCGACCATGGTCACGCCGGCTTGAGGGGATTCCATGATCAAGTCTGAACTGATCGCCAAGCTCGCCGAAGAGAACCCGCACCTCACCCAGCGGGACATCGAGCGGGTCGTCGGCGTGGTGCTCGAGCGGATGATCCAGGCGCTGGAGGGCGGCGGCCGGGTGGAGCTGCGCGGATTCGGCGCCTTGTCGGTCCGGTCCCGCGACGCACGCGCCGGGCGCAACCCGCGCACCGGCGAGCCGGTGGACGTGCGCGCCAAACATGTGCCGTTCTTCAAGAGCGGCAAGGAGTTGCGCGAGCGGCTGAACCTCGAGGATTGAACTGCACTCGCCTGCGCCTGAAATAGGAGGGCCCGATGGCTGACCCCAAGCCGCGTATCACCGTTTTCGAGGAATTCCGCGAGTTCATCGCCCGCGGCAACGTCGTCGACCTGGCGGTCGGTGTGATCATCGGCGCCGCGTTCGGCGATATCGTGAAAAGCCTCGTCGACAACGTCGTCATGCCGCCGATCGGCCTGCTGATGTCCGGCCTCGACTTCTCACAACTGAAGATCGTGCTGAAGGCGGCGGATCCGGCGCGCAAGGTCGCCGAGGTCGCCATCATGTACGGCCTTTTCATCAACACGGTGATCAAGTTCCTGATCGTCGCCTGGGTGGTGTTCCTGCTGGTCAAGGGCGTCAACACCGTGCGTCGCCGCGAGGCGGCGACGCCCACTGAGGACAAGCCAGCCCCGCCGCCGCAGGAGGCCCTGCTGGCCGAGATCCGCGACATCCTGAGGGCCGAGCAAGCCGCTCCGGCGGCCGGGGGCCGCAGCCCGAGAGCCTAGGCCGACCGTTCCAGGATCGCCCGGCGCGAGACCACGATGTGGCCGCCCGGCCGGTCGAACCTGAGGATGGCGAAGGGATGCTCGCGGCCCATCAGCGGCCCCCAATCGCGGACTGGCCGGACGTCGACCTGCGAGCCCGGCAGGAAGCCAGAGGCGCCGCCGAGGTCGACGGTGAAGCCGCCCCTCTCGCGCCCCACGATGGAGCCGGTCACCGGCTCCTTGCGGGCATAGACGCCCTCGAGGCGGGTCCAGGCGGCCTCGCGCCGGCGCGACGCGTCGATCGCCGCGGCCAGCGTGTTCCAGTCCCGCTGTCCCAGCATCCCGGCCGTCAGTTCAAGCGCCTCACTGACGCCGATCTTCACGCCCTTGGCGACGAGCGTCTCGCGGAGCGTGCGCGCCATGGCCTTGGCGTCGCGGAAGTCGCGCATGGTGGTCCATCCTTTGTCTGCGAGCGAACCGAAGCGCGTCAGGGGCTTGCATTGCTGACCCGTTCGCTCAGGGAGCAAAGGATCGAGGCGACCGGATACGTTCACCGTAGCCCCGAGGGGCCGCAAGCGGCAGGCCGTATCAGCCTTCCTCTCAGACTGCGCGCCGCCTCCGGGGCGTGTCAACGCCGCCCGCCGGCCTGGCGCGCGACCGTGAATAGATGCTGGCCGGTCACGCGCACCTCCACCAGGGCCATGTCGCGTTCCGCGATCAGCGCGCGCACCTTCGGCAGGATCTCGGCCACCGAGCGGCAGGTGATGATCTCGAACACACGCTCGCCGGCGTCGTCCTCGAGATAGAGCTCGTAGGTCTGGCGCATGGGCTGTGGCCTGACCTATGGGGCCGCCCGCGCCCTTGCTCCGGGTCAAGCCGCTCTTGCGCCACACGGGGACCGTCCCCTAATGCCGCGGCCATGGGCGTCCAAGCCAAGATCTGCGGGTTGACCAGCGCCGAGGCCGTGGAGGCCGCGCTGGATGGCGGGGCCGCCTTCCTGGGCTTCATGTTCTTCCCCAGGAGTCCCCGCAACGTGGCTCCGGACGCCGCCGCGCGCCTGGCCGAGCCGGCCCGCGGCAAGGCCAAGGTGGTGGCGGTGATGGTCGACCCGAGCGACGCAGATGTCGACCGCATCGCCCGCAGTCTCAGGCCCGACTTCGTCCAGTTGCACGGCGCCGAGACGCCGTCGCGCGCCCGAGCGGTGGCCGAACGTGCCGGCGCGGGCCTGATCAAGGTCCTACCGGTGGCCGAAGCGGCCGACTTGCGCCCCGCCGCCGACTACGACGCCATCGCCGACCACCTGATGTTCGACACCAAACCCGCGCCCGACGCCGACCGCCCCGGCGGAACAGGCCGAGCCTTCGACTGGACGCTGCTGGCCGGGCGGCGGTTCCGGCGGCCCTGGCTGCTGGCCGGGGGCCTCGATCCCTGGAACCTGGGCGAGGCGGTGAGGCTGTCCGGCGCGCCGGTGGTGGACGTTTCCTCTGGCGTGGAGCGCGGTCCCGGACTAAAGGACCCCGCCTTGATCGCCGCGTTCCTCGACTCCGCCAAACGCGCCTGAAGAGACAGCCCCAGAGGCCTCGAAAAAAGACTCGTCGGTGAACGCTCCCACCAATCCAAAGGCCGAAAGGCCCAACGATTACGCCGCCTATCCCGACGCGCGCGGGCGTTTCGGCGATTATGGCGGCCAGTACGTCCCCGAGACGCTGATGCCGCTCGTGCACGGCCTGGACGCCGCCTATGAGGCCGCCAAGGCGGACGAGGGCTTCCACGCCGAGTTGGGCGGCCTCCTGAAGCACTATGTGGGCCGCCCGAGCCCGCTCTATTTCGCCGAGCGGCTGTCGGCGCACCACGGCGCGCGCATCTACCTGAAGCGCGAGGAGCTGAACCACACCGGCTCGCACAAGATCAACAACTGCCTGGGCCAGATCCTGCTGGCGATGCGGATGGGCAAGACCCGCATCATCGCCGAGACCGGCGCCGGCCAGCACGGGGTGGCGGTGGCCACCGTCTGCGCCCGCTTCAAGCTTCCTTGCGTGGTCTACATGGGCGCCGTCGACGTGGAGCGGCAGAAGCCCAACGTCTTCCGCATGAACCTGCTGGGCGCCGAGGTGCGGCCGGTGACCAGCGGCTCGGCCACGCTCAAGGACGCCATGAACGAGGCGCTTCGCGACTGGGTCACCAACGTCCACGACACCTACTACCTGATCGGCTCAGCCGCCGGCATGCACCCCTATCCGGCGATGGTCCGCGACTTCCAGGCGATCATCGGCCGGGAGGTGCGCGAGCAGATCCTGGAGGCCGAGGGGCGTCTTCCCGACGCCCTGGTGGCCTGCGTGGGCGGCGGCTCCAACGCCATCGGCCTCTTCCATCCGTTCCTGAACGACCCCCAGGTGAAGATCTTCGGGGTCGAGGCGGCCGGCGACGGGATCGCGACCGGCCGCCACGCTGCGGCCATCAACGGCGGCCGCCCCGGCGTCCTGCACGGCAACATGACCTACCTGCTGCAGGACCGCGAAGGCCAGATCACCGAGGCCCACTCGATCTCCGCCGGCCTGGACTACCCCGGCATCGGCCCCGAGCACGCCTGGCTGCACGACGTGGGCCGGGCCACGTACCTCACCGCCACCGACCAGGACGCCCTGGCCGCGTTCGTGCAGCTCTCCGAGCTCGAGGGCATCCTGCCGGCCATCGAGAGCGCCCATGCGCTGGCCCGTCTGCCCGAGATCGCCAAGGAGGTCGGGCCGGACGGGATCATCGTGCTGAACCTCTCCGGTCGCGGCGACAAGGACGTGGCGACGGTCGCGGCGCACCTGGGGATGCAGATTTGAGCAAGGCGCGCATCGAGGCCCGCTTCGCCGCTCTGAAGGCGGAAGGCCGCGCGGCCTTCGTGCCTTACATCATGGCGGGCGATCCCGACGCGGCGACGGCGCAAGGGATCCTGGACGCCCTGCCGGGCGCCGGAGCCGACCTGATCGAGCTGGGCTTCCCGTTCTCGGACCCAATGGCCGAGGGGCCGCCGATCCAGCGCTCCGCCCAGCGGGCGCTGGCCGCCGGGACCACGTTTGACGACGTGCTGGCCCTGGTCAGGGGCTTCCGCAAGGCCGACCAGGCCACCCCCATCATCCTTATGGGCTACATGAACATCGTGCTGCACCGCGGCATCGAGGCCTTCGCCCGTGATGCGGCCGACGCCGGCGTGGACGGCCTGATCATCGTCGACTGCCCGCCCGAGGAGGCCGGCCCGCTGGCCGACGCCCTGGACGCCGCCAATGTCTCGCTGATCCGGCTGGCCACGCCCACCACCGACGACAAGCGCCTGCCGGTCGTGGTGCGCCGCACCTCGGGCTTCGTCTACTACGTCAGCGTGGCCGGTGTGACGGGCGTCAAGGAGGCCGACGCGGCCGCCGTCGCCCCGCACGTGGAGCGGGTCCGCAAGGCCTCCGGGCTGCCAGTCGCGGTGGGTTTCGGCATCCGGACCCCCGAGCGCGCGGCGGCGATCGCCCGCGTGGCCGACGCGGTCGTGGTGGGCTCGGCGCTTGTGGACGAAGTCGCCGAAGCGGTGGACATGAACGAAGACGTGACCACGCGGGTTCTTTCCAAGGTGGAATTGTTGGCTAAGGCTGTGCGCCTTGCGCGAGTCGGCCAACGGGACCCGGTTTAAGACCCATGGCGATGGCTGAGCAGAGAAACGACAAGCCGGGACGGCAAGCGTCGTCCCCCCGTGAACGGACCGGCTGGCTGTCGCGCATCGCGCCCGGCGTGCGTAACGCGTTCGCCAAGCGCGAAACCCCCGAAAACCTCTGGGTGAAGTGCCCGGACACCGGGGAGATGATCTACCGGCCCGACCTCGAGGCCGCACTGTGGGTGACGCCCTCCGGTCACCACATGCGCATCGGGGCGGCGCAACGCTTGCGCTACACCTTCGACGACGGGGTGTTCGAGCGGATCGAAAGCCCCCACGCGCCGGACGATCCGCTGAAATTCCCGGACGTTAAGCCCTATCCCGACCGCCTGAAGGCGGCGCGGAAGGCCACCGGTGAGGTCGACGCCATCGTCATCGGCTACGGCCACATCAAGGGCGAGCCGGCGGTGGTGGCCGTGCAGGACTTCGCCTTCATGGGCGGCTCGCTCAGCGCCGCCGTCGGCGAGGCCTTCATCAAGGCCGCGCAGGAGGCCGTGAAGCGCCAGGCGCCGTTCATCATCTTCACCGCCTCGGGCGGCGCGCGGATGCAGGAGGGCACGCTCTCCCTCATGCAGCTGGCCCGCACCACGCTGGCGCTGAACGAGGTCAAGGCCGCCGGCCTGCCCTACATCGTGGTGCTTACGGACCCCACGACAGGCGGCGTCACCGCCTCCTACGCCATGCTGGGCGACGTCCAGCTGGCGGAGCCCAACGCCATGATCGGGTTCGCGGGCCGCCGGGTGATCGAGCAGACCATCCGCGAGAGCCTGCCGCCAGGCTTCCAGCGCGCCGAGTTCCAGGTCGAGCGCGGCATGGTCGACCGAATCGTCAGCCGCACCGAGCTGCCGACGGTGCTGGGCTCGATCCTGAAGACCCTGATGATGGGGCGCGCCCGCCTTTCCGCCGCCTGATGTGACCCCCATCTCGGACACCGTGGACGTCCACCACGACCAGATCCGCGCGTCCGATGCGGTGATCCAGCGCATGCGCGCCAACCACCCGACCTTGATCGACCTCACGACGGGGCGCGTGGAGCGCCTGCTGGCGGCGCTGGGCCATCCGGAAAAGCGCCTCCCGCCGGTGATCCACGTGGCCGGGACCAACGGCAAGGGCTCGACCGTCGCCTACTTGCGCGCCGTCGCCGAGGCATCTGGCAAGCGCGTCCACGCCATCACCTCGCCGCACCTGGTGCGCTTCGCCGAACGCATCCGCGTCGCGGGCCAGCTGATCAGCGACGAGAAGCTGGAGGAGCTCACAGACCGCGTGGAGGCCGCCAACGCGGGCCAGCCGATCAGCTTCTTCGAGATCACCACCGTGCTGGCCTTCGAAGCTTTCGCCGAGGTCCCCGCCGACCTCTGCATCGTGGAGGTGGGGTTAGGCGGCCGCTTCGACGCCACCAACATCTTCGATGCCCCCGCAGTGAGCGTGATCACGCCGGTGGATTACGACCACCTGGAGCTGCTGGGCCCGGAGCTCTCCAAGATCGCCTGGGAAAAGGCCGGGATCATCAAGCGGGGCCGCCCCGTCGTCGTCGCCCGGCAGCCGGACGAAGCGCTGGAGATGATCGAGCGCGAGGCCGACGACCGCATGGCCCCGATGTTCCTGATGGGCCGCGACTTCGACGCCTGGGAGGAGCGCGGGCGGCTGATGGTGCAGATGCCCGACCGCCTGCTGGACCTGCCGCCACCCAGCCTGTTCGGCGGGTACCAGTTCGCCAACGCCGGCCTGGCGGTGGCTGCAGCGCTGACCTTCGACCGGTCGCTCGGCGAAGACGACATCGACCAAGGCGTCGCCTCGGCTGTCTGGCCGGCGCGCTTCCAGCGGCTGACTGTGGGCCCGCTGGCCGAGCTCGCCCGCCAGCGCGGCAGCGACCTCTGGCTCGACGGCGGCCACAATCCGCACGCGGGCCGCGCGCTGGCCGAAGCCGCCGCGCGCCTGGTTGACCGCGACCCCCGCCCGCTGACGCTGGTCTGCGGTATGTTCGCCCGCAAGGACGCCGAGGGCTTCTTCCGCCCGTTTGCCGAGATGCGCCCGCGGCTGATCTGCACGACCTTCGACTCCCCTAACGCCGCCCCCGCCGAGGAGCTGGTGGAGGCCGCGATCCGCGCCGGCCTCTTCCCCGAGACGGCGGCCAACGTCAGCGACGGCCTTGCCCGCGCCCTGGACGCCGATGGCCCGGCGCCGCACGTGCTGATCTGCGGCGGCCTGCACTTCGCCGGAGAGGTCCTGGCCATGAGCCCACAGACCTGGCCGACCTGAGCGCCCTTGCCCCCTCCCCACTGGGGAGGGGGGCGAGCGCAGCGAGATGGGTGGGGAATGTGATGACGGATCAGAGAGTCGGAGATGGGCGTCCCGACGTCCCCACTCTGGCCGCTCCGCGGCCCGTCCCTCCCCAGAGGGGAGGAGAAGTACGTCAGGCCGCGGCGGCGACGCCGGCCTCGGCCAGCCACTCCAGGATCTTCTGCTTGGGCATGGCGCCGACCTTCATCGACGACATCTGGCCGCCCTTGAACAGCATCATGGTCGGGATGCCGCGCACGCCGTAGCGCGAGGGCGTCGTCGGGCTCTCTTCGATGTCCAGCTTGGCGATGGTGACCTGGTTGCCCAGCTCCTCGGCGATCTGCTCCAGCGCAGGGGCGATCTGCTTGCACGGGCCGCACCACTCCGCCCAGAAGTCGACCAGCACGGGCCGCTCGGCCTGCAGGACGTCCTTGTCGAACGAAGCGTCGGTGACCTTCACAGTGGCCATAGTGAAACTCCTTCCAGGCGCGGCAGGCCCAACGCGGGCGCAGCGCCATTCGATCCGCCGATGTAGGCGGGCCCCACCCTGGTATCAACCGCCACGGCCCAGGTCCGCAAGGCTATCAGCCAGCAAGTTTTCTGGGATCGGCATCAGCTTCGGCCCGTCCGTCCAGACCAGGGCCGCCGCGATCGCCCGCCCCGGGAACACTTCGGCCAGCACCGCGGCGTAGACGGCCATCTGGCGGATGTAGGCGGGGTCCGCGGCTTCGATGTCGGTCGGCGAGGGCCGATTGGTCTTGAAGTCGGCCACCAGCACCCGGTCGGGCAACACCACCAGCCGGTCGATGCGCCCCGAAATGCTGAGACCCTCGGGCAGACCGGCCGCCGTCCCGGCGATCGCCACCTCCGCGCGGCTGCCCGGCCCGAACACCTCGGCGAAGCGTTCATCGCGAAGTACGGAGAGCGCGGCGGCGGCCATCTCCGCGGCCTGCTCGGGCGTGAGGTCGCTCTCGCGGGCCAGCAGGGCGCCCGCGCCGTCCTCCCATCGCTGCGGCGGCAGGTCCGGCAGGACCTGCAGCAGCCGGTGGATCAGGTCGCCGCGCCGGAACCGGCCCAGCCCGCCAGCCGCCGCCGTCAGCGGCGACAACGCCGGCGCGGCCGCAGCCTCCTCGCCGATGTGCGATGGCGAGGCGAAGCGGCCCTTGATCTCAGGCGCGGCGGCGACCTGCGTCCAGGCGGGCAGCGCCGCCGGGTGCGGCGGCGCCGAACCCCGGGCCCAGACCGGCGTCGGATCCGGCCCGTACCGTCGGAAGGTCGCCCCGTCAGGATGGGTCAGTTCGCGAACCTGCTCGGCCACGCCGGCGGCGCCCAGGGTGTCTCGCACCGCGCCCCACCAGCCCTTGATCTTGTCCGGATCGGTCCGCTCGTGGCGGCGGCCGCAGATGATCAGCCGGTCCCGCGCCCGGGTCAGCGCCACGTACAGCAGCCGAAACGCCTCGGCGTCCTCCCGCGCGGTCCGCGCCGCGCGCGCCTCAGCGGTGATCGGGCAGTCGCCTTTCGACGACGGGCGCCACAGGAAGCCCTCTCGCTTCGAATGGGTGATCCGCATCAGCGGTGACAGCCTGGGCGGCAGCGGCAGAGTCTCGGGCAGGATGACGATCGGCGCTTCCAGGCCCTTGGCGCCGTGGGCGGTCATCACGCGGACCTCGCCGCGATCGGCGTCCATCTCGCGCTTGACCACGATCTCCAGGCCCGCGAGCTCGGCGGCCAGGGTCTCCAGATCGTGCGCGCCCCGCGCCTCGGCCGCCAGCGCCTGGTTCAGGAACTCGTCCAGCGCGTCCTTGGCCTCTGCGCCCAGCCGGCGCAGCAGCCGCTGGCGCATGGAGCGGCCGTCGGCGCCTAGGTGCTCGGTCAGGGCGACGAAGAACTCGAACGGACGCAAGTTGCGTCCGGCCTCGATCACGGCCTGCAGGAAGCCCTCGGCGGCCGCCCAGACAGGCTCCTCGTGCGCCCGGCGGCGCAGCACGCGCCACAGGGTCCCGTCGCGCCCATGCGCAAGCCGGTAGAGGGAGGCGTCGTCCAGGTCGCAGAAGGGGCTCTTCAGCAGCGCCGCCAGAGTCAGCTCGTCGCCTGGAAAGAGCGCGAACCGCGCCAGCGCCAGGAGGTCGTCGAAGACGATGTGGTTGGTCAGCGACAGGCGGTCGGCGCCGGCCACCGGCACGCGCGCATGCTTCAGGGCCCGCAGCACCTCCTCGAAGAGCGCGCCCCGCCGCCGCACCAGGATCAGCACGTCGCCGGGGTTGGCCGCGCGCAGCTTACCGTTCTCCTTGCCGTAGACGCCGTCGCGGCGGTCGATCAGGGCCTTCACCTCGGCGGCGATCCGCCGGGCGAGCCTTCGATTGGCGCTGTCCTCCGGCTCCACGTCCAGCGGCAGGTCCCAGGCGTCGCGGTCCTTGCCGCGCCGGTCGATCTCCAGGTCCCACACGTCGACGCAACCTTCGTGCGTGCGCCGGGGCGGCGCCACCCGGTGTTCCACCGCCTGGCCGGGCTGGATCGCCTCGGCGAGGTGGGCCGGCTTGAACACCGCGTCCACGAACGACAGCACCTGCGGCGTCGAGCGCCAGGACTCGATGAGGTCCAGCTGCTTCAGCCGGTATCCCGCGCCGCTCGCCCGGTCGCGATGGAACTCGTACTGCGTGCGCAGCAGTTCCGGGTCGGCGCCCTGGAAGGAATAGATCGACTGTTTGCGGTCGCCGACCACGAACAGCGCCCGCTTCAGCCGCTCGGCCGCGCGGCGGCCTTCGCCGGCGAAGAACTCCTCGGTCAGCGCATCGACGATCTTCCACTGCTCGGGCGCGGTGTCCTGCGCTTCGTCCAGCAGGATGTGGTCGACGCCGCCGTCCAACTTGTAGAGCACCCAGGCCGCGGCCGGGCGGCTGTGCAGCAGGGCGCAGGTGCGATCGACGAGGTCCTCGAAATCGAGCCCGCCGGCGGCGCGTTTCTCGATCTCGTAGGCGGCGAGATAGGCGTTCGCCAGTCGCACGGCGTCGGTGCTGTCGCGTCCCACGCGGGCGGCGCGGATGCGCTCGCGGGCCAACGCCAGGCGGCTCTGTTCGGCCAGGAGCGCGGCCTGCAGTTCGGGAATGTCCTTCAGCCGCTTTGCGCTGCCGATCCACTTGGCGTCGTCGCCGTCCTTGGTGAAGAAGAGCCGCAGCGCCGCGTCGAAGTCCGCGGGATCCGCCTCGGCCAGGGCGCTGAGCGCCGCGGCGCGCCCAGCATCGGTCTTGCCGCCAGGCTTCAGCGCCTCGGCGGCGCGGCGATAGAGGCCGCGGTCCATCGCGGCCATCGCGGCGATGCCGAGGTCGGCGGGCTCTGTCCCTTCAGGGATGTCCACCGCCTGCCAGACCCAGCGGACGGCGCTCTCCAGCCCCTCGGCCAGGAATTCGCCCAGCGCGCGCCGCCGCGCCTCGAACTCGCCGAACATCGCCTGGAAGCGCCGGAAATCCAGTGACACCGACAGCCGCGCATAGGCGTCGGCCAGCTCGCCCGGCGTGTTCAGGACGTGGTGCGCCACCAGCCGGCGCGCCGCGGCGGCTACCGCCGCCTGCGCCGGCTCGTCCAGCACCTTGAAGCCCGGCGCCACGCCGGCCTCGATGGGGAAGCGCTTCAGGACCTTCTCGCAGAAGGCGTGGATGGTCTGGATCTTCAGACCGCCGGGCGTCTCCAGCGCCGCGGCGAACAGCCGGCGGGCCGCCGACAGCTCCCGGCCGTCGAAGCTCGCGGTCGCGCGCGAGCGCAGCTTGCCCAGCGCCTCGCGCAACTGCGCGTCGCTGGCCACCGACCAGCCGCCCAACACCTCGAACAGCCGCCGCTGCATCTCCGAGGCGGCCGCCTTGGTGTAGGTGACGCAGAGGATCGTCTCGGGCTTGGCCCCGCTCAGCAGCAGGCGCGCCACGCGGTTGATCAGCGTGTGGGTCTTGCCCGAGCCCGCATTGGCGGTGACGAAGGCCGAGATCGTCGGATCGGCGGCCTCCTCCTGCGCCTCGCGCCGTTCCGCGAAAAGGTCGACGACCGCCATCAGTCGTCGTCCTCGTCGCTGGTCGACCATTCGAACACGCGGGCCAGATGGTCGTAGTCGGAGACGTACAGCTTCACGAACTGTGGCGCCGTGCGCGAGGTGTAGCCCTGGGTGGGATCGCTGAACCGCTCGATGAGGCGAACCATGCCCTCCAGCGCCCGGCCGGCGGCGTCGCGGCTCTGCAGCACGTTGTCGTTGTCGCCGTCGGGCGCGGCGCGCACCTCCTCACGGCCCGGCGGCTTGCGGCCGGTGACCTCCAGGTAGGTGAGCTCGCCGGGCTCGACGCGGCCGACGTCCGGGAAGCCGCCGGCCGCCAGGATCGCCGCGGTCAGGGTGAGCTGCGGTGAGAACCCGGTCTCGACCATCTTCTTCGAAGGCGCGCGGCCGGTCTTGTAGTCCAGCACGTGGCCGAGGCCGTCGGGGCTGACCTCGATCCGGTCGGCCTTGGCCGCGAGGGTGAAGGGTTGGCCGCCGATCGGCAGGGTCATCCGCCCCTCGATCTCAACGTGCAGCCGGCGCCCGTCGGCGCGGCGACGGGTCTCGACCTCGGCGATCCAGGTCGCCGCCTCGCGCGCCTTCGCCGTCTCCCCGGCGAGGCTGTCGGGCCGCATCCCCGCGGCCTTCACCTCGTCGATGTACATCCGCTCGAAGATCGCCGCGGCGTCGGCCGGCAGGGCGTCGGGATAGGCCAGCACGAAGCGCTCGAACGCCTTGTGGATCGCCGTGCCGCGGGCGCGCGCCTCCACTTCTTCGTCGGGCCTTTCGAGTAGCCTGAGCTTCAGGATGTCCCGCGCCCACACCGCGTAGGGGTCGCGCGTCAGGGTCTCGATGCGGGTGACGAACAACTCGCGCGGGCGGTCGGCCACCGGCGGCGCCGGCGAGGGGCGCGACACCGGCTCGTACGGCCCGGGCGCGTCGAGGCTGCGCGCCCAGTCCAGCACTTCCGGCCGGCCGGGGATCGCGACGCCGGCGCCCTTGGCCAGGGTCTCCAGCCGCCACAGCCAGCGCGACTTCACGCTGGGCGCGCCCTCGCGGCGCTCGGTGTGCAGCAACACGACGTCGCGGGCGCAGGCGGCCTGGGCGAAGTCGTGCGCGGAAAGGCCGATCCGCCGTTCCGGCGGCGGCAGCCCCAGGGCCTCGCGCATCGGCCGCGACAGGAAAGGATCGGTGGGCGCAGCCGCCGGCCAGACGCCCTCCTCCAGGCCGGCCAGCACCAGCCGGTCGGCCGTCACCAGCCGCGCCTCGATGGCGCCCAGGATCCGCAGGCGCGGATGCGTGGCGCCGCCGCTGCGCACCGTCTCGCGCTCCATCAGCCGCTGGACCAGTTCGGCGAACGCCCGCGGCGTCACCGGCGGCAGGCCGTCGGCGTCGCGCACGAGGGCCGACAGCAGCCGCGCCATCGCTTCGCCCGCCAGCCCGGCCCACAGCGGCCCGCCAGCGCCGCCGGTCGCCACCGCCTCCATCGCCGCCGCCAGCCGTTCGGCGGACGCGCCGACCGCGTCGGTCTCGCCGGGCGATCGCTGCGCCTCGACGATTGCTTCCAGGGCCTGGGCGAGCGGGATGGCCTCTGGATGCTTCTTCTCCTCCAGCCGCGCTTTGAGCGCCGCCCAGTCCCGGGGCTGCGAGCCGCGCAGCCCGTACCGCTCCAGCGCCCAGCTGTCGCCCAACTGCGAGAACGGGTGCTTCAGGACGCCCAGCAGCGCCACCGCGCTCACGGGGTTCTGCGGATCGGCCACCGCGCGGACCAGCAAGGACGCCAGCGTGCCGGCCGGGGTCGCCGCCAGGCTCACGCCGGCGGAGGAATCCGGGACAACGCCCCAGCGACCGAGCTTGGCCGAGACCCGCCGGGCCAGATCCTGGTCGGGTGTCACCAGGGCCGCCGTGCGGCCGGGCGTCTCCAGCGCTTCGCGCAGCAGGAGCGCTGCGGCGGTGGCGGCCTCCTCCTCGGTCCGCGCGCTGATGAGCGACAGGCCGCTCAGCCCTTCGGCCACCGTGTCGACGCCGGAGCCCGCGCCCTCGGCCTTCAGCCCGGCGATCACGTGCAGCCAGTCGGCGGTCTCCTCGGCCGGGCGGAGCGCTTCGTTGATCAGGCGGCGGCGCGCGCGGCCGGCGCTGTCGGCGCCGCCCGAGGCCGGCCAGATGGCCACCGCGTCCTTGGCCACGCCGGCGCGGTCCAGAAGCCGTTTCAGCGCGCCCTGCGGATGCTGCTGGTCGACCTTGGCCCAGGCCGTGTCGGCCAGGTCCTGGTCCAGGCCCGGCAGCACGACGCACCCCTGCGGCGCGCCGGCGATGGCGATCAGCAGGTCGCGCGTGGCCGGCGCCGTGCCGGTCGAGCCCGCGGCCACCACCACGCCTTCGGGCGGACGCAGCGTCCAGACCTCCGCCAGCCGGCGCAGCAGCCGCACCCGGCGCTCGCTGACGTCGATCAGCCCGAGGGCCTTCAGCCTTCGCGGCCAGGCGTCCAGCGCCGCCTCCAGGAACCGGCGCGAGACCCGCCAGTGCTCGGCCAGCTCCTCATCGACCAGTCCCGCCAGCCGCTCGGCGACCTCGGCCTCCTCGATCTGCAGGCTGTCGAGGAAGCCGCCGAGGGCCTCAGCCATCTCCATCGCGCCGATGGCGGTAAGCTCGCGCGCGCCAACCAGCGCCCAGTTCTCCGCCACCAGACGGGTCAGCTCGAAGCGCCGCCGCAGCGGTTCGATCGCGGCGGGGAGGTCCAGCGCGATATCGCCCGGTTCGAACGGCGGCTCGCCTTCGTCGAGATCGCCCAGAGGCCGCAGCTGCGGCGGCAGAACGGCCCGTCCGCCACCGGCCGCCAGGAACGCATCAGCCAGTGCGCGGGCCCCGCGCCGCGTCGGCGTCAGCACAACGGCCTGCGAGAGGGCCTCCGGCCCGAGCGGCGACAGCGCCGCGGTCAGGCCCTGCGCAAGATCGCTCGCGAACGGCCGGTGGGCGGGGATCGTGAACCACCGCGGCGGCGCTGACGCGAAGAGGGCGGTCACGAGAGCCTCGCCTCCGCCGCGTCGCGGGCGGGCGGATCGCCAACGTGCATCCAGAAGGCCTCCATCGGCACGCCGTAGAGGCGCCCTTCGGCCTGCAGCCGCCGCCAGGTCGGGTAGATCGAGAACGCGCCGGCCTGCGGCTGATCGTCCAGCGTCTGGAGCGTCATGATGCCGAAGCCGACGTTGGCATAAGGCGTTACGACGTCCGTCGCGGTAGAGTGGGTGAGCCGGCCGGCCTCGTCCATGAAGAAGCCCTGCGGCCCCTCGAAGCCGATGCCGTGGCCGCGCTTCACGAGCAGCAACAGGAGGTCCATCCGCGCCGGATCCCAGGCGGCCTTCAGCGTCTCCAGCGCGGGGCGGCCCTCCTCCAGCCACAGGCTGTCGGTGTTGGCCAGCATGATCGGCCCGTCGCCCAGCAGGCGTCGCGCGTGCTGGATGCCGCCGCCGGAATCCAGCAACCCAGCGCGTTCGTCGGAGATCAGCACGTCCAGGTCGCGGCGGCCTTTCACATGCGCCTCCACCTGGTCGGCGAAGTGGTGGACGTTGACGACGGCGCGGGTGATCCCGGCCTCGACCAGCTTGTCCAGCACCCGGTCGATGAGCGTGCGACCGGCGACGGGGATCAGCGCCTTGGGGATGTCGTTGGTGAGCGGCCGCATGCGCGTGCCAAGGCCGGCGGCTAGCACCATAGCCGTGGTCGGCGCCGCGTTCACGCCCGCGCTCCGGCCGGTACATGCCGGTCGAACCAGGCCTTCAGGCCCGCCAGCGCCGGGTCCTGCAGGTTCCGCTCCAGGTAGCGCCAGGTGCGCGGCATGTAGGCCAGGTACTGCGGCCGGCCCAGGAGCACCTGGCGGGCGAACACCCGGCCCAGGATGCGCGCCGCGTTGGAGGTCGCCAGCGCCCGGTATTCGGCCAGGAACCGCGCCCGGTCCAATTGCGGCCGCGCGGCCAGGAAACGGTCAAGCATCGCGGCTTCCAGCTCCGGCGTGATATCGCGCCGTGCGTCCTGCAAAAGGTGCAGCAGATCCCAGGCTGGGTGCGCTTTCAGCGCGTCCTGGAAGTCCAGCAGGCCCACCCGCGCCGCGCCGCGGCGGTTCGGGAGCCAGAGCAGGTTCTGGGCGTGGTAGTCGCGGTGGCAAAGCACGCTTGCGCCGGCCTCGCCGGCCACCCAGACCGGCGCCCAGAGCGCGTCCCAATCGGCCACGGCCGCCTCGTCGAACGCGGGCAGGCCCGCGTGCTTGGGCCACCATTCCAGGAAGGTGTCGGTCGCGATCTTCAGCGCCAGGGTGTCGTAGGTCAGCAGCGGCCAGGCGACGGTGTCCACGGCCAGCACGTCCGGCGGCGCCTGCGCCTGCAGCGCCACCTGCACGTCCACCGCCGCCTCGTAGAGCGGCCGCTCGTCCGCGCCGTCGGCGATCAGGGTCGCGTAGAGTCCGTCGCCCAGGTCCTCGATCACCGCCAGGCCTTGGGCGACGTCGTAGGCGTAGACCTCCGGCGCCGACAGCCCCTGACCGCGCAGGTAGGCGGCCACCGCCACGAACGCCGCCACCGATCCGGCGGCCAGCCGCGCGGCTGCGTTGTAGCCAAGCTCGAGCCGCTCGGCCGGCGTCGCGCCGGGCGGGCAGACGCTGGATTCCACGGCCGGCGGCTGGTCCATCAGGATGACGCGGCTTCCGTCGGGCCGGACCAGGCGCTCGTAGAGCCGGGTGGAGGCGTCGCCGCCCATGGGTTCGCGCCGCGCATCGCCGAAGCCGGCTGCGCGCAGGAAGTCAACCTTCAGAACCTCACGACCGGAACCCAACTTCGCGTCCTTCCCACGCGCCATGCGGGGTCAGCGTCGCCCGCCGCCCCACAAGTCCGCCGTCTTCGTCGAAGGCGATGCCTACATCGAGTCGGTCCCCCGGCAGGTGGCCTGCCAGCCGCTCCGGCCACTCGATCACCGCCGCCCCGTCGTCCAGCGCCTCGGTGAGACCGATCTCATAAGCCTCGTCCGGATTCGAGAGCCGATAGAGGTCGAAGTGGGCGACCTTCAGTCGCGCGCCTTCGTAGAACTGGACCAGGGTGAACGTGGGCGATGGCACCTCCTCGTCCGGCGCCGTGAGCGCCCGGATCAGCGCCCGCGCCAGGGTCGACTTGCCCGCTCCCAGCGGTCCAGACAGGCAGACCGCCTCGCCGGGCCGCAGCGCCGCGGCGATCGCCGCCCCCAGCCGCTCCGTCGCCGCCTCGTCCGCCAGCCTCATGCAAACGGCCGGTCCGGCTCGGCTGCGAGGCCGTGCTCCACGTAGGCCTTGAGCCGCAGGGTCGTCTCCGCCGGATCGCCCTCGAACGCCTCGGGCCCGATCGCCGGCCCGACGGTCAGCGCGTAGGGACGCCCCTGCTTGTTCAGGAACTCGTGGAACAGGGTCATGTCCCGCAGTTCGGTCGAGACCCGGTTGAAGAGGTGGAACAGCCCCGACCACGGCCCGGTCAGGTGGATCGGGATCACCGGCGCCTCGTACTTGCGCGCCAACGAGACGGCCGAGGTCTGCCACGGCGGGTCGGCGATCTTGCCGTCCCCCTGTTGCCGCGCCAGCCGCCCGGCCGGAAAGATCACCAGAAGCCGCTCGGCTTCCATCGCCTCGCGCGTGAGCAGCAGGGTCTCGCGGGTCCGCTCGCGGGTGCGCTTGGCTTCGACCCACTCCACCGGGATCAACACGTCGGTGAACCGCGGACAGACCCGGTGGGCGTCGGAATTGGCGTAGAAGCAGAGGTCCGGCCGCCGGCCCTTCAGAGCGTCGTAGACGGCGATGCCGTCGGCGATCCCGGTCGGGTGGTTGCAGATTACGATCGCGCGGCCCTTGGCCGTCACGCGCGCCAGCCCCGTCGTCGCCACCTTCAGCTTCAAGAGGTCGGAGATCAGGTCCAGCGCCGCGCCGCCGGGCAGGGGCGCGATGGCGTCGGCCATCCGCACAGCCTTGGCGTAGTCCAGCACCTGGTAGAGCGGAGGGCGGATCAGCGGCCAGAACGGCGTACCCGACAGCTTCGGCGCCCGTTCCTCGATCAGCACATCGATGATGTGGGCGCGCCGCCGGGCGCGGCTCAGGGTCTGGGCAGGCGAAACGGCCGTCATCTGGGCCGCAAGGGTCGCAGGCGTCAGCCTGCGGAGCAAGCGCGGGCGGCTCGGCCTAGGCGCTGATGTCGAGCAGCGTCCCGACGCCGGGCGGATTGGCGGCCTTCGGCTTGTCCGCGTCCGACGGGGCCTTGTCGGTGTCGCTGTCGTCCCGCTTCACCGGCGGCACAGGCTGCACCGGCGTGTACTGGACGACCTGGGGTACGGAAGTGACCTGCACGGGATTCTCCGCTTCGGCGAGGAAGCCAGACTATTGCGACGGCCTTAACGGTCCGTGTCCCGAGGCCCTTAACCGGCGTTCACGCTACGGCGGGTTTACGGGCGGGCGGCCGCGGGCCTAGAAGACCGGCCATGCGTGACATCACCCACTTCATCGACGGCGCCTCGGTCGCCGGGACCTCCGGCCGCTACGGCGACGTGTTCAACCCCAACACCGGCGAGGTGCAGGCGCGCGTGGCGCTGGCCACCACCGCCGACGTCGACAACGCCGTCCAGTCGGCGCTCCGCGCGCAGCAGACCTGGGCCCTGGTCAATCCCCAGCGGCGCGCCCGCGTCATGTTCGAGTTCAAGCGCCTGGTCGAAGCGCGGATGAACGAGCTGGCCGAGCTGCTCTCGTCCGAGCACGGCAAGGTGCTGGCCGACTCCAGGGGCGATGTGCAGCGCGGCCTGGAGGTGATCGAGTTCGCCTGCGGCATCCCGCACGCCCTGAAGGGCGAGTACACCGAAGGCGCCGGTCCCGGCATCGACGTCTACTCGATGCGCCAGCCGCTGGGCGTCGTCGCCGGCATCACCCCGTTCAACTTCCCGGCGATGATCCCGATGTGGATGTTCGGCGTGGCCATCGCGGTCGGCAACACCTTCATCCTGAAGCCGTCGGAAAAGGACCCGTCGGTCCCGGTGCGCCTGGCCGAGCTGATGATGGAGGCCGGCGCGCCCAAGGGCGTGCTGAACGTGATCCAGGGCGACAAGGAGGCCGTCGACGCCATCCTGCAGCACCCGGACATCAAGGCCGTGAGCTTCGTGGGCTCCTCCGACATCGCCCACTACGTCTATTCGCAGGGCACCGCGTCCGGGAAGCGCGTCCAGGCCATGGGCGGCGCCAAGAACCACGGCATCGTCCTGCCCGACGCCGACCTCGACCAGGCGGTGAAGGACATCTCCGGCGCCGCGTTCGGCTCGGCTGGCGAGCGCTGCATGGCGCTGCCCGTCGTGGTGCCGGTGGGCGCCAAGACCGCCGAGGCGTTCAAGGAACGCATGCTGGCCGAGATCGAGACCCTGAAGGTCGGCGTTTCCACCGACACCGCGGCCCAGTACGGCCCTGTGGTGACCGCGGCGCACCGCCGCCGGATCAGCGACTACATCCAGCTGGGCGTCGAGGAAGGCGCCGAACTGCTGGTCGATGGCCGGGACTTCAAGCTGCAGGGCTACGAGAAGGGCTTCTTCATCGGCCCCTCGATGTTCGACCATGTGAAGCCCACGATGCGCACCTACGTGGACGAGATCTTCGGCCCCGTCCTGCAGATGGTCCGCGCCGACACGTTCGAGGAGGCGGTCAACCTGCCGTCGGCGCACCAGTACGGCAACGGCGTCGCCATCTTCACCCGCAACGGCCGCGCCGCCCGCGAGTTCGCCGCCCAGGTCAACGTCGGCATGGTCGGCATCAACGTGCCGATCCCGGTGCCGGTGGCCTACCACACCTTCGGCGGCTGGAAGCGCTCGGCGTTCGGCGACGCCAACCAGCACGGCATGGAAGGCGTGCGCTTCTGGACGAAGGTCAAGACGGTCACGGCCCGCTGGCCGGAAGGCATGCAGGAAGACTCGGCCTTCGTCATCCCGACGATGAGCTAGATCATCGCCAGCAAGGCGTCGGCGAACCAGCCGACGCCGAACGCGACGCTGGCGAGGCCCAGCAACCAAATCCAGGCCGCCTCCTCGGGCGACTTGTGGCGGAGGGCATCTTCACGAGTGTCGCGCATGGCTGTTGAAAGCGCCGCCATGCCTTCGGTTCCGGCTCAGCGCCAGGCGAACACCGGCTGCTCGTAGTCGGCCACCCGGGTCACCCGCCCGGCGGCGAGCTCGCGCAGTTGGTAGACGACGGCCGCGGTCGGGGCGTGCACGTGGTGGCCCTCCACGAGGTGCAGGCGGATCAGCGGCCGGTCGCTCTCCGGGATCGTCTCGAACGCCACAGCTTCGTCGCCGGCGATGTGGTCCAGCCGCACATGGTGCACCGAGGCGACCTCTCGGGGATCGGGATTGAGCGCCGAGGCGTCCTCCACCCAGGCCACCACAGGCGTGATCGCGTAGCCCGACCGCGTCGGATAGTCGTCCAGGACCCCCAGCACCGCGCTCTCCGGCAGCGTCAGGCCCAGCTCCTCCGACAGCTCACGCAGCGCCGTGGCCTCCAGGCTTTCGCCCGGATCGCAGCGTCCGCCCGGCAGCGCCCATTGGCCTGCGTGCGCGCGCAGGTTGGGCGCGCGCCGCGTCAGCAGGAAGGCGGTCTCGCCGGACCCGTCGGCCGCATCGGTCAGCGCCAAGGCCACGGCTGCCCGCTTCAGTTCGCCGGCATGCGCCATCCGGGGGAAGTCGCGTGCACGCTCGGCCATCGCGGTCCGGAATTCGGCGGAGAACGGATACATCGCCGCCAGCTTAGCGCACGCGCCGCGGCGGAAAGGCAAGCGGAACGGCCACATGCCCGACCTCCGCCCGAACCGCTATCGCGCAGGATTGAACGCGGCCGCCGGCTGGAAGAGCTCGATCACGTTGCCTGAGGGGTCGAGCAACAACACCTGCTGGCCGCCGGGCCCGGACAGGATCTCGTTTCGGAACGAGGCGCCGACGCCCTTCAGCCGCTCCACCTCGGCCGCGATGTCGTCGACGATCAGGTGGATGCGGTTCCAGCCGCCGGGACCGGGCTTCTCGCCGTCCGCCATCGGCCGTCCCGCCGAGCTCATGGGCCCGCTGAGCAGCAGGCGCAGCCGTCCGCGCGACACGTCGGCGA
>Ga0308175_100000531_pt1 | contig 25929 bp, 28 predicted proteins | sample PhyCR1_3_FD_203893 | JGI IMG/M metagenome (GOLD analysis project Ga0308175, IMG submission 203893) | Soil microbial communities from UC Gill Tract Community Farm, Albany, California, United States - DLSLS.C.R1 | ecosystem: Environmental > Terrestrial > Soil > Agricultural land | place: USA...
AAAGCCGGACCTTCGAAAGTTGTAAAGAACTATGTTTCGAAACACTCAAACAGCAAGGCTTTCACATTTCTTCGCCGTCACGTCGGCAATGCCGGAGCCGTTGGCGGAAATAAATAAATTCCACCGCTTGACTCAACCTTCTACCATTTCGATTAACAAGAGAGTACAACTGCTTGACATTCTTCGCGGTTTTGCGCTATTCGGCATTTTACTGGTCAATGCTAACGACTATCGCTTTGGCCCGAAAACTTCCGATCTCCACTTTAATGAACTCAATCTCTGGTTCAATAATATAGTTATTGCTATCGGAGATGGAAGTTTCTACCCACTTTTTTCCATGCTATTCGGAATCGGTTTCGCCATTTGGATGGACAAGTCGATGAAACAAAATGGCGGCACTCTGCGCTTTGCATGGCGCTCTTTTATTCTATTATTACTGGGCTGCCTGTTTTATATTTTTATTGAAGACAGAAATATTCTTATTCGCTATTCTATCCTCAGCGTTCCATTATTGTTATTCTGCAAGACAGGGCCAAAAAGCCTTCTTGTAGCAAGTATCCTCTTTTTTCTTGTTTATATTTTTTATAGTCCTATTCACAATCAGTTGATCAAACCAGAGCCAATTGGAACGTCGGTTCACCTAACAGCTCTTGAGCAAGCTGTCCTTAATGCAGAACAGGCAGCTGAAAAAAATCCAAGCTATTTCAACTTTACCAAAGCAAGGCTTCTCCAGGTTCCGTTGCAAATCAGGATGTGTGTTACGTTTGACCATCCAACACTGCCAATCATTTTGAGTATGTTTTTGTTAGGAGCCTTTTTCTGGAGGAAGAAGTTGCTTACAAATCTCGAAAGATATTACTGCATTTGGCTGAAAACATTCTGGTGGGGATTGATTATCGGTGGCGGTGGGAATTTATTTGTCTTTTTTGAAAGGATCATGTTTTATAAAAAAATTTGGGTGCCGAATGGACCGAATGTTGAAGTTATGCACTACGTTGAGTCAATTGCTAATCCATCTCTTACCTTGTTTTATATTTCATTATTTGCTTTAGCCGTTAGAAAAAGACAAGGCAAGCCTTCAAAGCTCTTGGACATGTTAGCCTCAACAGGAAGAATTCCCCTGACAAACTATTTTATCCAATACCTTATTATGTCGCTGCTGATGGTGCCATATGCATTTAGCCTTGATAGGAAATTGTTTACGCAGCAGCTATGTCTTATCACGATAATCGTTTTTGTTTGTCAAGTTATTTTCAGTTTGTTTTGGGTAAAGCGATTCATTTATGGCCCGATGGAATGGGTCTGGCGTTCGCTCACATACTTAAAGTTCCAACCGATGAAACTTAGTAAATGGAATAACGTAAAAGATAAACAAGATTAAATTAATCTTTTAAATTTTACTACAGCCAACATTGCATTGGCTATATAGCGGGGCGAAGAACAAACAATCAGCAATAAATCGTTAATCAGATTTTGTACCAGCTTGACATAATTCTATTGCGCGGTAACTCAATCAATGAACATTTGTATTCTTAATCGGCATTGGTTCCGGGCTGGACAAACAATGAATACCGCCACATCGCCAATGCTTTAACGTAGCTGCAGCCCTTGGCGAACCTCTAAAAAATTAAATTTTATTTTTGCTTGACAATTTACGCATGACAACAACGACAAAAAATAGTAAGAGTTTTATTGCAGGACTTTTGACAGCGACAGCAGCATCACTTTGCTGCATTACTCCCGTTTTAGCTTTTTTAGGCGGTGCAAGCGGAGTAGCATCTTCCTTCTCATGGATTGAACCTTTCAGACCGTACTTAATCGGATTGACTGTTTTAGTTTTTGCTTTTGCGTGGTATCAAAAGATAAAGCCACAAAAGGAAGTTGACTGCAATTGTGAGACAGACAAAAAAAAATCATTTCTGCATTCAACCACCTTTTTGGGCATTGTGACGGTTGTTGCAGGAGTTCTTATTGCTTTTCCCTATTATGCAGCAGCCTTTTACCCAAAAACCAAGCAGACACAAATTGTTGTTAGTGCTAATACGGACATCAAACAAGCGGAGTTCAAAATAAAAGGTATGACTTGTGAAGGTTGTACAGAACATGTAAATAGTGAAATAGCAAAAGTCAAAGGTGTTATCAATTATCAAACTTCTTTTGAAAAGGCAAACAGCGTCGTAAAGTTTGACAACAGCAAAACTTCCGTTGACAGCATTGCGGCTGCTATTAAAATGACGGGCTACAAAGTGACTTCTCAAAAAATCAGCAACTAATGAACAAAACTGTTTTACTTCAATCTGTTATTACATGCCCTGTTTGTGGACACAAAGAAGAAGAGACTATGCCGACAGACGCTTGTCAATACTTTTACCAATGCAGGAACTGTAAGACACGACTAAAACCAAAAGAAGCTGATTGTTGTGTGTTTTGCAGCTATGGTTCAGTAAAATGTCCACCAATACAAATAGGAAGTTCTTGTTGTTCATAGATTAGGGTATGCAGCTAACAGGGGTTTGCCAATATACCGGCTGATGAACAATCATTCGATTTTTTGTTCTTTATTCAACAATACAATAACTTTCCAAACAGACGGAATGCTAATACCGGTACATCGGCAAGCGCTAATCCGTTGTAAGCCACCTACAGTCCTGTGCTATAAAAATCGTAGGGGCGGCTTTCAACACTTAATTTTAGAAGTGGGCGACGACTAATAAGGTTCTGCCTGTTGTCGCGGTGACTTATCAGAAATAATTCTACAATGGCTTAAAAACAACAGTAATGTGTTCAGTTCATAATGAAGAAAACTGGTCTGCCAAAATTGATAAGTATATTCTTCAGAATTCAAAGAATTTGAGACTGGAATTTGAACTGGACTTGAGTTTTGAAGGAATTCATGTTTATGTGGAGTCCAATAGGCAAAAGGTTTTTAGCAGGAATAGAGAAACATACCGAAATGCATATAAACTGATAAAAGAAAATTTTTTGTTCATGTTTAGGTTCCCTTGTACCATATATTTCTATAAGGGTGAAGCCACAGTTAAATTCATCATCTTTTCGGCTGCAGATTTTGTCGCCGAGGAGAAAGAGATTTCGACCTTTCCTGAAACAATTCAAAACTACTTTCAGTCTTCAATCCAAATAGAAAACCCTTCCAATGTGATTTTTCCATATCTACGGCACTTAGAGCAAGAAAGAGAGGAAAGCTTTAAAGATGAAATCTATTTCTTAGATGTTGATGATGACTTGGATTTTTCGAATATGTCGTCAATGAACTATAAAGCTCAAGTAGACCTAAAAATGATTGAATCACTGGGGTTATTACTCAGCCCTTTTGATTATGGCTGGCAGTAAAAAGTTATCGTATTGCAATTTCGCATTTCTTGGTCAATTTGGTTGGAGGTGCCCAGCGAGCAATCCTCAAGTGATGGCCGCGGCGCATAACATGGTATTCATGCAATGGTGGCTGACGTGCACGTTACCAGCTTTCGATTTTCAATTCGGCTTTATATCTTTAACCAAAACTGATGGAACAGGAAATGCCACCACTGCATAAACACCTTCTCCGTTGGCTGCTATGTAGTACTTTTATGTATATGTAGTTCTTGTATAAATTTTACGCATATGCCCATAGATAAAGTCAATGGTGTGAAGCTTTACTGGGAGTTGAAGGGCTCACAAGGTGATCCTATGGTTTTCGTACATGGCTCATGGGGCGACCATCACAACTGGGACAAAGTTACCGGTGAACTCTCCCAAACATTCCGGGTGCTTACCTACGACAGAAGAGGTCATAGTCAGAGTGAACGATTAAGCCAACAAGGTAGCACGGAAGAAGATGTTGAAGACCTCGTTGCTTTAATCGAATACCTAAATCTAACACCAGCACACATAATTGGTAACTCCGGTGGTGCAGCTGTTGCACTTAAAACTGCTGTTAAAAATCCTGCTTTATTCCGCAGCCTGGTAATACATGAACCTGCATTATTCGGGCTTTTAAAGAATGTGCCGGAAGCGCAACCCTTTTTACATGAGGTGGACAATCGAATTGCAACCGTGGAGTCACTGATTGAAAAAGGTGAAAACGAAGAAGCAGCAAAATGTTTTGTCGAAACAATTGCTTTTGGTCCCGGTGCCTGGCAAGGGCTGGCTTCAAACGTACAGAAAACCTTTATTTACAACGCTCCAACATTTTTGGACGAAACAAGAGACCCGGATAGTTTAGAATTGAAAATTAAAAGTCTATACCATTTTGCTAAACCTGCTTTGCTTACCAATGGTACGCAAAGCGCGCCTTTCTTCTTGATGGTTTTGGATCAATTAGTAAAAGTACTTCCCAATGCAGAACGAAAAGCCATTGGAGGAGCCGGACATGTTCCGCACCTTAGCCACCCAGAGCAGTACATTCAAATTGTAAAAGAATTTTGTTTGACAAAAACCGGTAGATAAAGCACCCTTGTCCATTCACAGCAGCCAACAGTTGCTTACCAAAATAGCGGCGGAAGAACAACAATCGAGCTGAAAAGCAATTTGTTTAATTTTAAAACTTCATTCAACCTTAGTGCTGCCAATCCCGCTACTTCAGTAAGCAGTCGGACGTTGGCAAAAATTATTGCCTTCTCTCCTTCACTGGTATCACCAATTTCAACCCGCTCCAAACTTCATCCACCGCGCAGACTTTAATATCAACTAAGCCATTGCGCAATGCACAATCACGAATCAAATCCTCGGTTGCATCGGTTGGTACTTTGGCCGCTTTCTTCGGCCAGGAAACCCAAAGCATTCCGTTCGGCCTCAATTCGTCTTTTAGCAGCGGCAATTGCGCAAACAATTCTTTAGCACCGGTTATAAAGAAATGAATCAAATCCTTCCTCTCAGAATTCTCTTTTGAAACAATTACATTTTGCGGCCAGTCGGTAAAAAGTTCAAAATAGTTTTTAGGCTCGTTGATTAATCCAACAACAAAACCTTCCTTAATGCCCAATTTTTTGGCGAGCGGTGTAGAAAAATAGCCAGCCGTTGCAGTCATGCCTAAAAATAAAAAATCCCCCGGTTTTGGCGGGGGATCAAATTACATCGCGTCTGCAAATTCTTCCTGCTTCTTACCGAAACGGTCTTTTACTTTGCCCAAAGCGTCGTCGGCTTTGTCTTTTAAATCATCAACGGTTTCTTTAAAGCTTTCCGAATCGTAGATGTAGTAAACAACGCCGGCTACAGCGGCGCAAACCAGGGCGCCCAACAATATTTTTTTCATGCTTAAGGGTTTTGAAAGGTGAACAATTTTGAATGAACCTCACTATTAAGGTACTTTAATTTTTATAAAAATCCGTGCCAAGAGAGAAGGAATTGGGTTATTGGGATATTCAGTTATTGGGTTATTGGGGTGGTCGTTTCAAATATCCCAATATCATTCACTCAGCCGCTCAAGGCTGCGGCGGTAATCGTATTGCAGGTCTTCGTGCATTGTTTCCAGTGCGGCTTTTATTTTTTTCAGTTGCGCCGCATACAACGTAGCCAGGGCGCCGGTTTTTTGCCACGACGATTTGATGCCTTTAAAGGCCGTGCAAAAATGAAGCAGCACTTCCACCTCCACGGTTTTGTTGCCGGCGTAGCGAATGTATTTGTTTGCAATGCGTAAAATCTTGCGCAGACCTTTTTTTGCAATGTAATAGCTGTCCTTGTTCAGTGCGGCAAAGCCTTCGTCCGTTTCTTCGTTCACGCCCTGAATAAAGGCCGGCGGGTCATCGGCTTCAAACAACAAAAACGTAAGCAGTTCCTTGTTTTCTTTTTTGTAACGAACGAGGCGCAGGCAAAGCTCCATCAACTCTTTCTCGTCCTTTTCTTTCAGGGCGGCTTTGATTTCTTGTACCGATGCGGCTTTCATTTAACAAAGACATTCTTTTGCGATAACAGAAGGGAAATAGGGAGCCAGTGTGTTCGTCTGACTGTTTGCAAAGCTATTGAACGGACGCCGATAACTTTTGAACGCAACGCCGTAAACTTTCCTTCCAATCTCTTAAAACGATGTCGTATTGCTTTTGAACCTTCTCTTTGCTCATAACCGAATAAAGCGGCCGTTTGGCGGGAGTAGGAAAAGAATCAGTTGTGGTGGGTTGAACAACACAGTTTGTATGAATCTGCGTTGCAATTTCTTTGGCAAAATCAAACCAGGTGATTACGCCTTCGTTGCTGAAATGATAAATGCCCGGGTGCCAGTTTGGTGATTGAACGATTTGCAAAACGGCTTCGGCCAAATCCGTCGCATAGGTTGGCGAGCCCCATTGATCAGCCACCACATTGATCCTTTCTTTTTCGTTCATCAGGCGCATCATGGTTTTCACGAAGTTTTTTCCGTAAAAAGAATAGACCCACGAGGTGCGAATAACGACAGAGTCGGGATTGTTTTGCAGAGCGGCTGTTTCCCCTGCTAATTTGCTTTCGCCGTAAACGTTGATGGGGCTAACGGCATCGTCTTCTTTCAATGGCGTTTTTCTCGTGCCATCGAAAACGTAATCGGTAGAGATGTGAATGAATTTTATGCCGTACTGCGCACAGGCTTTTGCCAGTGTGCCAACCGCCTTCGCATTAATCTGAAACGCTTCTTCTTTTTCCGATTCTGCTTTGTCAACAGCTGTATAAGCCGCGCAGTTAATCACGAAAGAAGGCTTGTACTTTTCAACCGTTTTTGCGATGGCGTTGTCGTCGTTCAACGAAAGTTCGGTGCGGGTAAGAAAAACAAAATCGTACGCTGTGTATTGTGCAGAAAGGTCTTTCAATTCGCTTCCCAATTGACCGTTGCTGCCCGTGACGAGAATGGTTTGTTTATCTGCCATTACACAACTGCCTTTGCTCTGGCTTCGTAAACAAAATTGTTTTGGCAATCGGCAAGCACCGGCAGATCGAAGTCTTTTTGGTTCAACACCAATTCATCAACTGGCAAACCCCAATCAATGTTGAGTGCAGGATCGTCGAAGCGAATGCCACCTTCTGCTTCCTTGTTCCAAAAAGCATCACACTTGTACATCACTGTCGCGGTTTCGCTCAATACGCAAAAGCCGTGGGCAAAGCCAGCGGGCACAAACAATTGCTTTTTGTTTTCGGCTGTCAAATCAATCGAGAACGTTTGGCCGTAAGTTGGTGAACCTGTGCGAATGTCCACCGCCACGTCGCGAATGGCACCGCTAATGGCCCGAATTAACTTGGATTGTGCATAAGGGTTCAGTTGGTAATGTAAGCCGCGGATAACGCCGTGTTTCGAATAGGATTGGTTGTCCTGAACAAACGTAATGTCGAGGCCTATATCACGAAAAGCTTTCTCGCTGTAAGATTCAAAAAAATAGCCGCGTTCGTCTTCAAAAACCCGGGGTTCAAAAACGAGCAAATCAGGAATGGATGTTGGATAAAACGGCATGATTAAAAGCTCCAATAATTTCGATTAGTAATCTTGTTGCGATAGATGCCTTTCAGATCGGCAATCATGGCGTGTGGCTTAGTGATGGAAGAAAAATAAGCTTCGTCTAAACCAGCATACGGCTCGTGGCAAACGGTAATGATAACAGCATCATAATCTTTACCGGCTTTTTCCGTGAGGCCAAAGCCATACTCGTGTTGCAGTTCCGCACTGTCCGCGTGAGGATCAATCACGTCTACATTTACGTAAAATTCTTTTAGTTCTTTTACCACATCGGCCACTTTTGAATTGCGAATGTCGCTCACATTTTCTTTAAACGTTGCGCCCATCACCAGCACCTTGGCACTTTTTACGTCGCCTACATTGCTGATAATGTGCCGTACTACTTTGCGAGCTACGTACACGCTCATATTGTCGTTGGTGTACCGTCCGGCAAGAATCACTTTTGAGTTATATCCAAGTTCACTAGCCTTATACGTTAAGTAGTAAGGATCAACGCCAATGCAGTGACCGCCCACCAAGCCAGGACTGAATTTTAAAAAATTCCATTTCGTTCCCGCGGCTTCCAGCACTTCGTAGGTGTTGATGTTCATTTTGTCGAAGATGATTGAAAGCTCGTTCATCAAGGCAATGTTCAAATCGCGTTGGGTATTTTCAATGATTTTTGCGGCTTCGGCAACTTTGATTGAGGAGGCGCGATGCACACCAGCATCCACCACCAATTCATAGGTCTTTGCAATTTCTTCCAACGATTCTTCGTCGCAGCCCGAAACCACTTTTACCACAGAACGTAGCGTGTGCTTTTTATCACCTGGGTTGATGCGTTCCGGCGAATAGCCCAATTTAAAATCCGTGCAATTCTTCAAGCCCGATAGTTTTTCGATGATGGGCAAACAATCTTCCTCGGTGCAGCCCGGGTAGACAGTAGATTCAAACACTACGTAGTCGCCTTTCTTTATGACTTTGCCAATGGTTTCCGAGGCTTTTTTTACGGGCTTTAAATCGGGAACGTTGTGTTCATCAACCGGAGTAGGCACGGCAACGACAAAAAACTTTGCCCCGCGCAGCACGTCCAGACAGGAAGTAAATTCTATATCGCAGCCTTCAAAGGCTTCTTTTGTTAATTCGTTGCTTGGATCAACGCCGTTGCGCATCATCTCGATGCGTTTCTCGCTAATGTCAAAACCGATAACGGGGATTTTACGGGCAAATTCTAAGGCAATGGGCAAACCGACGTAACCCAAACCAATAACGGCTAACTTTTCTTTTTTCGCAACAAGGTCTTGGTACATGATTCTTTTTGAGGGGGCAAATATATTTGGCAATGACCAATCAGCAATCGTCGAAAGAAAAAGCAACGGGCAATTAGCAAAAGAGACGCTCTTTTGCTAATTGCTCATTGCCGATTGCTGATTGATCACTTCACACTGTAAAATTCTTTCGGACTTTTCACCCATTCTTCGGGCGGCAGCGAACGGAAATATTCGTAGGTTCTTTGCAAACCTTCTTCGCGGCTCACTTTTGGTTCCCAGTTAAGCAGGGTACGGGCCTTTGTAATGTCCGGCTGACGTTGCTTTGGGTCGTCCTTGGGCAAAGGCTTGAACGTGATTTTGCCGGTGTGCCCGGTAAGGTCCAAAATCTCTTCGCCTAATTGTCGGAGGGTAATTTCAGTCGGGTTCCCAATGTTTACAGGCAGGTTGTATCCGCTCAATAAAAGACGATAAATCCCTTCAATCAAATCATCTACGTAGCAGAAGGAGCGAGTTTGCGAACCGTCGCCAAACATCTGAATTTCCTCGCCGCGCAGTGCCGAACCAAAGAAGGAAGGCAGGGCCCGTCCGTCGTTGAGCCTCATACGCGGACCGTAGGTATTAAAGATGCGCACGATGCGGATATCCACGTTGTGAAACGTATGATAAGCCATGGTAATAGACTCCATGTAACGCTTGGCTTCGTCGTAAACACCGCGGGGACCAATTGGGTTTACGTTGCCCCAGTATTCCTCGGTTTGTGGATGCACCAAGGGATCACCGTAAACTTCCGATGTAGAAGCAATCAGCATGGTAGCACCTTTCGCCTTGGCCAATCCCAAACAATTGTGCGTTCCCATCGCCCCTACTTTCAAGGTTTGAATGGGAATTTTCAAATAGTCAATCGGGCTTGCGGGCGAAGCAAAATGCAGGATGTAATCAAGCTTTCCTGGGATGTGAATAAACTTGGTAATGTCGTGATTGTAGTAAGTAAATTCTTTAAGGGGGAACAAGTGCTCAATGTTGCGCAGATCACCCGTGATGAGGTTGTCCATGGCAATTACCTCATAGCCTTCTTTAATAAAACGGTCACACAGGTGAGAACCTAAAAAGCCGGCTCCGCCTGTTATTAAGATTCTTTTTTTCATGCAAAATTTTTTATGGCGTTTGTCAGCGGTAAAATTGAAGCCAGAAGTCTTCCTTCTGGCTTCGTCAATTTTTATACAAGCTTGGGTTGATTTACCAGTGGGCGGCCAATGCTTTCGTAGTGGAAACCTTTCTTTTCCATTTGCTCGATGTCGAACAAATTACGGCCGTCAAAAACAACTGTGTCTTTCATGCTTTCAACAATCTTGTCGAAATCTGGTGTGCGGAACTCGTTCCACTCGGTAGCAATGATGAGCGCATCTGCCTTTTGGAGACAATCATATTGCGTTTCGGCATAAGTAATTTTATCACCAATAACGCCTTTTACGTTGTTCATGGCTTCGGGATCGAAAGCGGACACGGTTGCGCCGGCCTCCAGTAAAGCGTTGATGATTTCCAAAGCCGGTGCTTCGCGAATGTCATCGGTGTTCGGTTTAAACGCAAGGCCCCAAATGGCGAAATGCTTACCGCTTAAATCATTGTTGTAATAACGCTTGATCTTGTTTACAAGGTGAACTTTTTGGCGCACGTTTACTTCGGTAACGGCATTCAGAATCTGAAACTCGTAAGAAACTTCGTTGGCAGAAAATACCAGTGCCTGAACGTCTTTAGGGAAACAGCTACCGCCGTAACCAATGCCGGGAAAGAGAAAGCGTTTGCCGATCCGGTCGTCGCTGCCAATGCCGCGGCGCACCATGTCGACGTCGGCGCCAAGGCGTTCGCAAAGCTGTGCAATTTCGTTCATGAACGAAATCTTCGTTGCCAAAAATGCGTTCGCCGCATATTTAGTCAACTCCGCCGAACGTTCGTCCATAAAAATAATGGGATTGCCTTGACGAACATACGGTGCATATAATTCAGTCAACAGTTTTTGCGCTCTTTCCGAAGTAGTACCAATCACAATGCGGTCGGGCTTCATAAAGTCCTCAACCGCCACGCCTTCGCGCAAAAATTCGGGATTGGAAACCACGTCAAACTCACCGTCATAATTCTTTGCGACAGCGGCCTGAACTTTTTCGGCTGTACCTACAGGAACAGTGCTTTTATCAATGATAACTTTGTATTCGGTCAGAATTTTTCCGATGTTTTCGGACACACCCAACACGTATTTCAAATCAGCAGAACCGTCTTCGCCGGGAGGCGTTGGCAAGGCAAGGAAAACGATTTCGCCGTGGTCAATGCCTTCCTGTAAAGAAGTTGTAAAGCTCAGGCGGTCTTCTTTCAGGTTGCGTTCAAATAATTTTTCCAGGCCGGGTTCGTAAATGGGCATAATGCCGTTGCGAAGCTTTTCCACTTTGCGCTGATCAATGTCCACGCAGCAAACGTGATTACCGGTTTCCGCTAAGCAAGTTCCGGTTACAAGGCCTACATAGCCCGTTCCTACAACTGTGATTTTCATGAGTTTTTTTGTTAGTTTTTTTATTGGTTGCAATAGTTAAGAACCTGAGACGTGATGAAGTGCAACTGTTCTTCATCAAGCTCGGTATGCATAGGAAGGGAAATTACACGTTCGGTAAGCCAATCTGTATGCGTTAGATTCGTAGCCGCGGAACCAAAAGCCTCAAACATCCTTTGCCGGTGGGCGGGTACGGGATAATAAATCATAGACGGCACGTTTCGGGCCGCAAGATAATCATGCAAGCCATTCCTGTCAATACCCTCAAGGATTAAAGTATATTGGTGAAAAACGTGGCGGCAGTAGCCGGCACGATAAGGCGTGATAATGGCCTGGTGAGCTGCAAAGGCATTATCATAATAATCAGCTACGCTTCTCCGCGCATTAATGTATTCATCAAGATGCTTCAATTTGATTTCTAAGACCGCGGCCTGCAACGTATCAAGACGACTGTTGCAGCCCACCATCTCGTGGTAGTACCGCACTTTTTGCCCGTGGTTGGCGATCATGCGTAATTTCTCCGCCATTTCATCATCGTTGGTCATGATGGCGCCGCCGTCGCCGTAGCCGCCAAGATTCTTACTCGGGAAAAACGAAGTTGTGCCAATCGTTCCAATCCCTCCGGTTTTTCGCACGCCGCCGTTCTTCATCGTGTAATTACAACCAATAGCCTGTGCATTGTCTTCTATCACGTATAAATTATGTGCGGAAGCTATGCGCATGATTTCGTCCATGTTCGCAGCTTGTCCGTACAAATGCACCGGCACAATGGCTTTGGTTTTTGGCGTGATGGCTTTTTCGATTGCTGCCGGATCAATGCAAAAAGTTTGCGGGTCCACGTCAACAAAAACCGGCGTGAGTTTTAAAAGTGCAATTACTTCGGTGGTGGCGATGTAGGTAAACGAGGGGGTAATGACTTCGTCACCCGGTTGCAGGTCGAGCGCCATCATGGCGATTTGCAAAGCATCGGTTCCGTTAGCACAGGGAACGACGTGTTTTACGCCGTTGTATTGCGCCAGTGCTGCGGCAAAACGTTGCACGGCAGGACCGTTTATAAAGGCGGTGCTTTCTAGCACGTCCAAAACAGCGGCATCAATTTCGGTTTTGATTTTCTGATACTGCTGTTTTAAGTCAACCATTTGAAGGGGGCGCATAATTAATTTTGAATTTTGGATTTTGGATTTTGAATCCTATATCCAAAATCCAAGACTGTTTTAGCGGTCGCAAAAATAGGGAAAACTGCTTTGGACGGCGGGCTTTAGATTTGCCGCTTAAAGCCGGAGTTTGCTTCTTCTTTACAACATATTCGTTCGCCTTTACTACGCCGCCGTCAAACTTGCTTCGCTGTGGAATAAAAAAGCCGCAGACTGGCTGAACGGAAGAAAAGAGGTGTTTGAAACCTTGTCAAAACAAATTGGCAAAGAGGACAAATACATTTGGATGCACTGTTCATCGGCCGGCGAATTTGAACAAGGAAAGCCGGTTGCCGAAGCGTTGAAAGCGGCTTATCCGAATTATAAATTACTCATCAGCTTTTTCTCTCCTTCGGGTTTTTCGGTTGCAAAAAATTATGCGGTTGCCGATGCAATTTCTTATTTACCATTGGATACAAAAAAAAATGCAAAGCGTTTTATTGAAATGGTACAACCCGAACTTGCCGTGTTTGTTAAATATGAATTTTGGTATCATCATCTTTCGGCCGCCGCTTTTCGTCACGTGCCACTTTTGCTGGTAAGTGCCGTGTTTCGGAAAGATCAAATTTTCTTCAAATCCTACGGTGGCTTTTTCCGAAGAATGCTTCAGTTGTTCCGGCAGATTTTTGTGCAGGACGAAGCTTCTTTGCAATTGTTGAAAAAGAACAACCTGAATCATTGCCGCATCGGCGGCGATACGCGGTTTGACCGCGTGAAAGAAATTGGCAAGGCCGGTGCGCCGGTTCCGTTTATTGAGGCTTTTCTTCAAAAGAAAAAATGCATCGTTGCCGGAAGCACATGGCCAGACGACGAAAATTTGTTGAAAGATTTCGCGACATCCCATCCGGAAATAAAACTCATTCTTGCGCCCCACGAAATCAACGAAAATCATTTGCGGCAATTGCAAACTTTGTTTCCAAATGCAGTGTTGTATTCTTCTTTGCAAAAGAAAAAAGGCACAACAAGCGAATCACAAATATTGATTGTTGACGGCGTTGGCCTCCTCTCCCGCCTTTACCAACACGCGACGATAACCTACGTCGGGGGCGGTTTTACAAGAGACGGTATTCACAATATTTTAGAAGCGGCGGTTTGGGGAAAGCCTGTAATCTTCGGCCCCAATTACAAAAAATACAGGGAAGCAAAAGAACTGATTGCGACGGGCGGAGGCTTCAGTATTGCAGACACAATTGAAATAAAAAAACTTGCAGACAAATTGCTCGTTGATGAACAATATCTGCAAGCCGTAAGTAAGAAAGCAATGAGTTACGTGGAAGAAAATACCGGCGCCACCGAAAGAATTCTCCAATTTATTCAGGAAAACCGCCTTCTTACCAAACTATAAAAATGATTCACGGTTTCGTTGTTGTCCTGCCAGCCAAGTATGTGCTTTAACTCGCGGGCAATCCAGTACTCGGCTTCTGAATAAATATTAAAATTGTTGATGGTCTTGATGCTGCGTTCGTACATCGCCTCGTCCCCGCGAAACAGTTCACGCAAAAAAACAAAGCGGTCGTTGATGCCAATGGCCTTGCGCAAATCTTTGATAGGCGTTTCTTTTAAGGCGTGCGCCACTTCGGTTTTCTCTTCTTTCAACCGGTCGTTCAATGACTCTTTTTTCTCTGCTATCACCTGGTGCAGTTCTCTGCGCTCGGTAAAAGGCAGCGTTGGTGCTTCGGCTACCGCATCAAAAGCCGTGTTGAAATAAGATGTCTGGGCGTAAGCTGGCCTGGGTTCTTCTTTCACGACGGCTGCAAGTTCGCTAAATCGTGTTTCGGCAACCGCGGGCTTTTGCAAGACGTATTCTTTTGGCGTTGCAACCGGCGTTTGCTTTATTACGGGTTCTTCTTTTGCCGCTGCTTCCGGTGCAACTTCATCCAGTACAAAAACTTCTTTTTCTTTTGCGCTTTCGCTAAAAGGCACCCGCAATGATTCTGCGGTTAAATTGAAACTTGCCGGTAGTGTCACCGCCACTTTTTTTGTATTGAAAGCTCCGTTACGGCTTTGCAGTTGCGAAAGTTCCTGCTGCAACAATTGAACGGTGAACAGGAGATGCGCCGGCGAAGCGCCCTGCGCTTTTTGTTGATACAATTTATCAATCAACGTGTGAATTCTTTCCATGATTGCAATACTTTCGTTTTTTTGAAACGGCGTTAAAGGTGAACGAAAATTTGTGCTTAAAAGTATTAACGCTTCGCCAATTTAGCCCACCAACCAAAATTTTTTCGATAGATGTTTATTGAACCACTTGTAGGCAGCGGGAAGCGTGGATGGATTGAAGTGATTTGCGGCTCGATGTTTTCGGGCAAAACAGAAGAGCTGATTCGCCGCCTGAAGCGGGCCAAAATTGCCAACCTGAAAGTGGAAATTTTTAAGCCTGCCATTGACGTACGCTATGATGAAATCAAAATTGTTTCGCACGATGAGAATGCAATTCATTCCACACCCATTGACAATTCGCAAAAGATTCTGTTGCTGGCTCAAGACGTAGATGTAGTGGGCATTGACGAGGCTCAATTCTTTGATGGCGAGATTGCCAACGTTTGTGATGAGCTTGCATTGCGAGGCATTCGGGTTATTGTTGCCGGCCTCGACATGGATTTTATGGCCAAGCCGTTTGGACAAATGCCCTTTCTCATGGCCAAGGCCGATTACGTTACAAAGCTTCACGCGATTTGCATGAAGTGCGGCAGCATTGCCAATTACTCTTACCGCATCATTCCGAATGAAGAACAAATTATGCTGGGCGCAAAAAATGCTTATGAGCCGCGTTGCCGCGTGTGCTTTACGCTGGATGGAGCGCTTGAATAGAATGCCATGAAACAAATCATTACCCTCTTCAAAAAAGATCTTCTGCTTGAAATTCGCCAGCAATATGCTTTTTACGGCGTATTGCTTTACGTAGGCGCCACTATTTTTGTTTTGTACATGGCCATTGAAAGCCCCGACAGCCGCACGTGGATTGGCCTGTTCTGGATCATTCAGTTATTCATTTCTATTAACGCCGTTGCCAAGAGTTTTTTGCAGGAGAGTCGCGGCCGCATGTTGTATTACCAGTCCATCGCATCTCCGCAACAATTTGTTTTGGCAAAACTGCTTTTTAATTCATTGCTCATGCTGGTAATGAGTTTTTTAAGCGCCGTACTTTTTTCTTTGTTTCTTACTTATCCCGTTCAACAAACCTTGACCTTCATCGGCCTGGTATTTCTCGGCGGGTGGAGTTTAAGTCTTGTGTTCACTTTTCTCGCAGCCATTGCAGCCAAAGCGCAACAGAACGCGGCCATCATGGCCATTCTGGGCTTTCCCATTATTATTCCGCAGCTGCTTTTATTAATGAAAGCCTGTTCAGCCGTATTTAAAGCAACTGAAGTTATTCCGCTTGCAAACGTGCTTCTCCTGTTTGCTTCGGATGGACTGGTTGTGCTTCTCGCCATTATTCTCTTTCCCTTTCTTTGGAAAGATTAGTCTGTAACACAAATTGGGAAGATTCCAAAAATTAATGATGAAATAAAAAGATGCTGTAGGGGAAAGGTCGCTTACTGTAAATGGCCTTCCTTTTCTTTCCAACATAATCGTAATAATCTGCCCAAATCATGGTTCAGACATTCGGTTCAGAATTTTTCTCCCTTATTTTTGCGCCACAAGTAACGATTGCTACTTCTTAAACACCCGTCAAATGAACAAATGGTGGTGGAAAATACTCTGCATTGTTTTGTTGGCTTACACCTTAACAGCAGGGTTGTTGTGGGACAACATTCCGCGAGTTCCCAATCTGCAGGAAACAATCCGCAATCTTTATTTTCACGTGTGCATGTGGTTTGCCATGATGATTCTTTTTACGGCATCGGTGGTGCAAGCCGTTTATTATTTGCGCACAAACAATTTGGAGCACGACATTAAATCCAGAGCCTTTGCTACTACGGGCATCGTGTTCGGTTTGTTGGGTTATGCAACGGGCACGATATGGATGTCCTTCACCTGGGTTGATCCCAATCGTCCCGCTTATGAATCCTTTTCGCAAATAGCCAAAGAACCAAAGCTCATTGGCGCTGCAATTGCCTTGTTGATTTATTTCGCTTATCTCGTGTTGCGTGATTCTATTAATGATATTGACAAGAAAGCCCGCATCGGTGCGGTGTACAATATTTTCGCCTTTGCATTTTTGTTCCCGGCCATCTGGATTATTCCGCGACTGCTTCCGAGTTTACATCCAGGAGGACAAGCACCGGGCGGAGAACAAACATCCAATCCTGCACTGGATTTTAAAGCCCTTGCGCCGCAAATGCGCTTTGTGTTTTACCCGGCCATCATTGGCTGGACGCTCCTTGGCGTTTGGATCACCAGCCTCAAGGTGCGCATGAAATATCTTTCAGAAAAAAAACTGCTTATTGAACAATGAACAGGAAAATAGTTTTACTCTTCTCGATTTTATTGCTCCATCTTTTTGCCGCAGCTCAGGAAAAAGTTGAAATGGCCGACAATCTTCGCAGCAACGGAAAAATTTTCGTTGTCGTAGCCATCATCGTTACCATTTTCGCCGGCATTATTTTGTACCTCGTTCGCCTTGATCGCAAACTAACGAAGCTTGAAAAAAACAATCATAATTCTTAAATGAACCCTTATGTCAGCAGAGTATAGCTTTTTCGGTTCGGTAGAAAAAAGTTTTGACAAGGCCGCCAAATTCACCAAATGGGATCCGGGTGTATTGGAACAAATCAAGGCCTGTAATTCCGTTTACCAAATGAAATTTCCCGTGCGCATGGACGATGGCCGCATCGAAGTTATCGAGGCTTACCGCGTACAGCACTCGCATCACAAAACACCCTGTAAAGGCGGTATCCGCTTTGCGGCTGAAGTAAACCAGGACGAAGTAATGGCACTGGCCGCGCTGATGACGTTTAAATGTGCTATTGTGAACGTGCCGTTTGGCGGCGGCAAAGGCGGCATCACAATCAACCCCCGCAAATATTCTGTTTACGAACTCGAAAAAATTACACGCCGTTATACATCTGAACTGGTAAAGAAAAACTTTATTGGTCCAGGCACTGATGTTCCTGCGCCTGACTACGGAACGGGTGAACGCGAGATGGCTTGGATTGTTGATACCTATCAAACGCTTCGCCCAGGCGAAATTGACGCTGCGGGTTGCGTAACCGGCAAACCTGTTACGCAAGGCGGCGTTCGCGGAAGAAGAGAAGCCACGGGACTTGGAATTTTCTTTGGCGTTCGCGAGGTGTGCAACGTGCACGAGGTAATGGATAAATTGGGCTTGCCCGTTGGCGTTGAAGGCAAGAAAGTGATTGTGCAAGGCTTGGGAAATGTGGGCTATCACGCGGCAAAATATTTTCAGCAAGCCGGCGCAAAAATTATTGCGCTTGCCGAGTACGAAGGCGCTATCTGGAGCGACGCCGGCCTGGATGTGGACGCCGTTTTTGAACATCGCAAAGCAACGGGTTCGATTCTCAACTTTGCGGGTGCGCAAAACTTTGCCAAGAACACCGACGCACTTGAATACGATTGCGACATATTAATTCCTGCGGCGTTGGAAAACGTTATTAACGGCGAAAACGCCCCAAGAGTAAAAGCCAAAATTATTGGCGAAGGCGCCAACGGACCGCTGACACCTGAAGCCGATGAAGTGTTTATAAAAAAAGGAACAATTGTTATTCCCGACATGTACCTGAACGCCGGCGGTGTTACCGTTTCTTACTTTGAGTGGTTGAAGAATTTAAGTCACGTTCGGTATGGCCGCATGGAGAAACGCTTTACCGAAAACATGAACACACACATTCTTGGACAGATAGAAGAACTTACAAGTAAACAAGTAAGCACAAGAGAAAAGCAGTTTATTTTACACGGGCCTGAAGAAGTTGACCTTGTGCACAGCGGACTGGAGGAAACAATGGTAACGGCCACAAAAGAAATCATGGACGAGTGGCGCCGCAACCCGCAAATACCGGACATGCGCACAGCCGCGTACGTGGTTGCCATCAACAAAGTAGGAACAAGCTATGCCGAGTTGGGCATCTTCCCATAAAAAGCAATTAGCCGTCAGCAATCGGCAATCAGCAATAAAAAAAGCTTCACCAAAAGGTGAAGCTTTTTTATATCAAGTTTTTCGAAGAAATTATCCTGCTCTTTTCGGCTGATTTCTGAAAACTGACGGCTAAAAGCATTATCTCCTAAAATGCAGCCCGTAGCTTTCATTTGCCAGCACATCTTTCCATTGATCAATAATTTTTTTATAGGCGCGGCCAACGGGCATTTGCTTCCGGTCTAAATCGTACAGGCCGAGCGGGTTTACATTGCCGTTGTTTTCGCGAAGCGCCGTATCCCAATCTACCTGATGCGTTAAGCTATACCAGGTAAATCCCACAATGGGCACGCCGTCTTGTTTTAAGCGATGCACGTTTGCCCATTCTTTGTAAAACCATTCTACGCTTTCGGGCATGTTGATGTTGGTTTCAGTGTGCATGATGGGCAAACGGTAGCGGCTGAAATATTGGTGCGTGATAACGTAATAACCAAAAATTTCTCCCGAAGGTTCCGTGGTGCCATCGGGCCGCACAAGATGCTCGTTCGTTATGTAATAGTCGTTGCCCATAATGCACCGGGCAGAAACCTGGTTTTCCTCAAACCAATGATATTCCTCGCGGGTCATGCCGTTGTCGAGTAGGTACTCGTACATGTGTACGTTCAGCGGATAACCGTAAGTAAGGTCAAGAGACAGAAACCGCCGCTCGTTGTAAAAGTTGGCTACTTTTTGCGCTTCAGGTTTCATCGGATGAAAATATTCCGATGATTCGCTTTGAATAAATGTAGCCTCCGGCTGTACTTCCAAAATGGCTTGCATGGCCATTACGTTTGCCATGCATAAATTTTTCAAAGCCGTTACAAAAGCACGGTCGTTGGTCATCCTTTCGTTCCACCAACCGTATAGACCAGAGAAAGTAGCGGCAATAAAAATTTCGTTGACCGGTGTATAAAATTGAAGCTTGGGAAAGCGTTGCGCAAAAGCTTTGGCGTATTCGGCAAAATAAGCCGGAAAATCAGGATTTTGAAAATTGCCAATCCAGTCTGGTACACCAAAATGACAAAGGTCAACGATGGGCTCAATGTCCAACTCGTCTAACTTTTGAAAGACTTCGTCGCTGAACGACCAATCATATTTTCCAGGACCAAGAAAGGTTTTATAAAACGGCGGTCCGTAACGCAAAAAGCAAATGCCTAGTTCTTTCACCAATTCAAAATCGCGTTGCCAATTTTGGTAGTGTCCGCATTTTTCCATTTCGTCTACGCGAAACGTTTTGCCGTCGGGAAGGACAATGGTAGGATAACTGTTTTCGATGCCGGTAGCAAACATGAATTTGTTGGAAGCCATAGAAAAAATTTAGTGCGACGTGAGACTGGAGTGAACCCAAGTTTGAAAGTGTGTACAGTCTCACGTTTATCGTCTTTTGTTTCACGTCAAAGAATATCCAGCCGTCCGCCGTCAACCACCAGCGTTGTACCGTTGATAAACGAAGCATCATCCGAAGCAAGAAAAGCAATGGCAGCCGCCAGTTCTTCGGGTTTGCCAATTTCTCCTTCTACTTTTTCGGCGCCGCTTTTTACGTTGGGATTGTTCCAAAGCATGGGCGTATCCACCGCACCCGGCGCTACACAATTAATGCGTACTTGTTTGCGCGGATGCTCCAAACTCACGCCGCGTATAAAGGCTTCCATCGCGCCTTTGCTGCTGGCGTATGGCACTACGTTCGCAGTAGTTTCGTGTGCATGCACCGAGCTCACGTTCACAATGGCTCCGCCCTGAATGTGCGGAATGCACAACTTGCAAAACAAAAACACCGAGCGAAGGTTCACTGCCATTACCGTATCCCATTCCTGTACGGTTATGTCTACAATGGGTTTAAAGGTCATCATGGCCGCATTGTTCACCATTACGTCAATGCGGTTCCATGTGTTTAAAGCAAGTTTTACCGCAGCTTCAATTTCATCTTCTTTGCCTACATCGCACATGGCAAACAACGCTTCTCCCCCCGCGTCTTTAATCATTTTTACTGTTTCATTGCCGCCATCTGCGTTGCGGTCTATCACCAATACCTTCCCGCCTTCGGAAGCCAGCCGTTGCGCCGTTGCCCGGCCAATGCCTGAACCTGCCCCGGTTATCAAACAAACCTTGTCAGTAAATCGCATAAAACAATTTTGGGGAAGAGTATCAACTGGAGTGCCATGCAAAGGAATCGTTAAACGAAAAGCTGTCACAAAAAGAATGATCACGTTGAGCTTTACGCAGGTGAAAACGATGGGTGTGCTTTTTGTACAAGTAAGTTCTACAATTCATCAGGATGAAAAACTTTCTTAGCCTCTTGTTACTCTTACCCTGCAGCTTGTGCATTTTTTTCTGCTCCGAAGGACAAAGTTCCTCAGCCGCTGCAACAGCCGGTAAAAAAATCATCATTATTCGACATGGAGAAAAACCCGACGACGGCGACAACCTTTCGTGCAAAGGGTTCAACAGGGCTTTGCAGTTGCCGCAAGTTCTCTATAGCAAGTTCGGCTTGCCCGCCGCTATTTATGTGCCTTCGCTTCACACCGGAAAAAAAACAAGCACGGCACGCATGTATCAAACCATTATTCCCTTCGCCATTAAATACAACCTTACGGTGAATTCAAAATTTGATGTGGATGATGCCGAAGGGCTTGCCGGTGCACTTAAACAAAACGAGGGCACAAGCTTGGTGGTGTGGGAACACAAAAACATCAACGACATCACGAAAGCGCTTGGCGTACAACAAAAACTAAAATGGGATGATGCTGACTTTGACAGCATCTGGATTGTAACACTCAGCGCTACCGGCGCCACCGTTTCGATGGACAAAGAAGGCATTACACCAAAAGATGCCTGTCCCTAAAGTTTTTTGTTAGAAGAACCAACAGCCGCTTATTTTGTTGCATGATTACTTTTTACGTAATTATTATTTCCCTTGGTGCGCTGGGCGCAATTTGTGCCGTATTGATCGCTACGGTTCTTCACCTGAGCAGAAAACTTGCAAAACAGAGTTACCTGTTGCATCACGGCTTGCAAAACCTGCGATACGAAATGAACACCAAGCTTTACCCGCTTGAAAAAAGCTTTTATACACAAATACACGGTAGCGAAGAAATTGTTTACGACGGTCGTGCCTTTGTTGATGCAAACGATTTCACCGGCAACGGTGCATTGGCTTGGGATTATGTGGCACACCGTTTTGCCGATGGCAAGGGCGAGGGTTCACACGAAATAAAGGACAACGTTATCACCATCAGCCGCAGCAACACAGCAGGCCGTTACGAATTGTATTTAAAACGCTTTGTTTTTGACGGCGTAAACTGCATCACAGTTCCTGTCAACACAACGCAAGACATACGCAGGCTTCGGCTTACCGGTGAGGTAAAAAAAGAAACCGCCTCGCACTTGTTGCGCTTTGTTTTTAAAGGAGAAGAGTCAAAAGAAGTTTTAGATGAAAAAGATTACGTGGCCTTTAGCCCCGATTGGGAAAAAATAGAACTGCATTTTTGGGTTTCGGCAAAAGAAGCCAGCATCTTTCGTATTGATGACCTCTCTGTTTTGGAAGCACCGAGCGCCGTTCAAATCCGCAATCTTGTGTTGATGGAAAAGAAGTAATCAGGGAAATTTTTTTTCTTTAAAAGTTCCAATCCTCGTCTTCTTCCTCGTCAAATTGCTCGTATTGTTCTTCCAGCGTGGCGTCAAAAGTTTCGTAGCTAAACTCGTGGCCCCACTGCGCTGCGGCAAAAACAAAAGCGAAATTGAGGTCGTATAAATCATCCTGGGCCAACCAATCTTCTTCTGTGGCTTTTAAAATCCAGTCGTAAAAAAAACTGCCGCGTTTGTCGTAGCGGATGGCCGTTAGTTCTTCTTTTGGAATAACAAAGCGGTTAAGGTCGTCGCCCGTCCACTCAATACCGTTTTCCGTTATCGTCCAGTTTCCAAATTGCATGTTTCCTCCTTCTTAATTACACCGGCAATAGGACATAAAAACATGCGCCTTCGCCTTCGCTGCCTGTGGCATAAATATAGCCCTGATGCCGTTCGACAATCTTTTTGCACAAAGCTAATCCAAGTCCCGTGCCTTCATACCGGTCGCGGGAATTTAAGCGGGTAAAGGTTTTAAAAATTTTTTCGGCGTGTTCAGGCCTAAAGCCAATGCCGTTGTCGCAAATACTTATCTGTATAAAAGCCTTTTCTTTTTCAGCAGACGAAACTTCTTTCACCGCCTTTCCCAAAACCTGCTTCACGCCGATGTTAATGAGTGGCGGCACGCCGGCTTTTGAAAACTTCAGCGCATTGGTAAGCAAGTTGTAAAAAAGCTGGTTAAGCAGAACCGAAGAACCGTGCACTTCGGGTAAATTTTCTTTGTTGATGCGGGCACCGCTTTTCTGCAACACTACTTCGAGGTCACTTTCAATGTGGCAAATCAGTTCATTCAGAGCCACTTTTTCAAAAGAATTTTCCAGCGAGTTGATGGTTGAGTAATTGAGTACGCCGTCAATCAAACCAAACATGCGCTCGGCAGAGGACAACATTTTTTGAAGATAAAGTTTGCCGCGTTCAGGCAACATGTCGGCGTATTCTTCTTCCAGGCGACTGCCGAAGGTGCGTACCTTGCGAATGGGCTCTTTCAAATCGTGGGAGGCCACGTGTGCAAATTGCTGCAGGTCTTCGTTTGACCGTTGCAGTTCTGCATTGATTTCCTGAAGCTGCCGGTTCAGTTCTTCGAGTTGCTGCGCAGCCTTTTTTTGTTCGGTTATGTTTCGTACGGTAACGGTCACGCCTTCGTCCATACGTGCCAGCGAAAGATGAAAGTAAAGTTCACCGTTTTGCTCTTTGTGAACGATTTCCCGCTGCCCGCCCTCGCCGGTTTCAATGAAATGAATCAGGTAGCCAAAGGCGCCGTTTTCAAATGCTTGCGGAAACACCTCGCTTACATTTCTCCCAGTGATATCGACAGGCAGCATTCCCAGATCTTTTGACACCATGTTGTTGATGAAGGAAATGCGAAAATCCACAATCTCGCCCTGCCGGTTACGGATGGGTGAATAAGTGGTAATGCCGTTTTGTGTGGTGTCAAGCACCGATTGCAGAAAGGCTTGCGACTGTTGAAGCTCCGTTGTGCGCTCTGCCACCAAGCCTTCAAGAGTTGCGGCGAGTTTGCGGTAACGGGCTTCACTTTCCTGTATCGCCTGCGTGGAAAGGATTTCATCCGTAACGTCCATAATCGCCCCGGTAAAGCGGTAGCGTTCGCCTTTTTCGTTCAGCAACACTTTACCGGTAGAACGCATCCAGCGTATAGCGCCGTCGTTTCGAATAACACGGTATTCAGCGAAGTAAGATGTGGGACTGTCGTGTTCAAACAAAACCCGGCGGTTGCGTTCAGCCACCCAATCGCGGTCATCGGGATGTACGGAAGAAAGAAAGCGTTCAAACGTAAATGGCTCGTCTTTGGGAAGGTTGTAAAACCGGCGTGTGTGCTCCGATATAGCGGCAACGCCGGTACGGATGTCGTAATCCCAAAGACCGAGGCTGGCCGCTTCAATAACAAGACTCAAACGCTCTTCACTCTCCAGTATTTTTTCTTCGACACGCTTGCGTTCGCCGATGTCCTCAACCACGGAGATGAAATATTTTGGCGTACCGTTGCTGTGGCGTATAAGTGATACCGTAAGGTTGATCCAAACAAAATTACCTGACTTGTGGATGTAACGTTTTTCGAGCGTGTAGCTTTCTCTTTCTCCTGCCAGCACCTCTTGCAACAACCGCAGGTCGGTGTTCAAGTCGTCCGGATGCGTGATGCGCTGAAACGTGGAAGAGAGAAGTTCTTTTTTCGTATAACCAACGATGGAGCAAAGGCGGTCATTCACGGCCAGCCAACTTCCGTCCGGCGCCACGTGAGCAATGCCTACAGCCGCATTGTCGAAGGTGCTGCGAAAGCGTTCATCACTTTGTTGCAATGATCGTTCGGCTTCCTTCTGTTCAGTAATGTCAATGTTTACGCCGGTGCGGTATTCTACTTCGCCGTTGCTGTTGTAAAATGAACGCGACCGTCCTTGTATCCACCGCACTTCCTCATCGGTACGTTTTATGCGAAACTGGTATTCGTAATCGCCTCCAACCTGCCGCTCGTGCTGAGCTGTACCTTTTAAAAGATGCAAATCTTCCGGTAAAACAAAGCGGTGAAAATCCTTTATGTGACCGCCGAATTCTCCCGGCTTTATGCCGTAAAGTGCCAGTTGCTCCTTGCTCCAGGTGAGAACGTCGGCTTTTACATCCCAGTGCCAAACCCCGATGTGGCCAATGCTGATGCTTAACTCAAGCTGCTCCTTTGTTTTACGCAGCAGGATTTCTTCCGCTTCTTGCTTCTGCCGGCTAAATACATCCTCGGTAACATCGGTTACTAAAACCATAATGCGCTCAACCGCTCCGTTGAGCGCTTTCAGCGGCTGATAGACGACGTTGAACCAGATTGTTTCCGTGCCGTCGCTTCGTTTAATGAAAGTTTTGTGTTCGTTGAGCTTAAAAGGTTGGCCCGAAGAACGAACCCTGTTGAGAATATCCTGGAAGAATTGTGCTGAAGCCACCGTAACGGCTTCAAAAATGGGCTTTTGCAGGATTTCCTGCGGTGTTCTTCCGGTAATGGAAAAATAAAGGTCGTTGGCGAATTCCACAACGTGTCGTGGTCCGTAAAGAACTAAAATAGCGGCCGGTGCCTGCATTAGCATGTTGTAAAACTCCCGCTCAATGCCGGCACTTTCCGGTAAAGAATCAGAGGTTGCTGCGGGCAAATGTTCCGCCTGCGACAGAAGTATTTCGCTCATACCTTAGAAAGGCAATAAATATAAGCAGCAATCTAAATACAACATTGCCAATGCGGCAAAAACCTACAGGAGAAAACAGACGTTTCGGCGAAAAATATTGCATCACCGAGCGGCGTTAAAAATATTCTTTACGTTCGGGCGAATTAACTTTGTACAAATTAGATTTTAGCCGATTATTGCCCCGGAAAACATTCCGTTTTACTCGCAACTATCCTACGATGAGCATACATTTTTCAAAGATTATCAAGGCCGGCGACCGCAACCGCGAATTTAATTTTACCCGCACTCACCGCGACGGAACTCGCTATAACGTAAATGTTCCGGATGAAAGAGGCAACCGCATTTTCTTTACCATGCAGCAGGAAGGAAGTTCCTGGAAAATCATTATGGATATTTTACCGCCCTGGGTGCTTGCCGCCGAAGAAGAATTGGGCGCTGCTATTGAAGAAGAAACAAGAGCAACTCTCGCGAAAGACGGAAAAGGCAAATAAGAGCCTGCCGTAAACAGTAAGCCGTCCGGCCAGCATTCAAAGCTGCACATACAACTATAAAATCCTGATTGCTTATCAAAAGCGTTTACGCTTTGAAGTACAATCTTACGGATGCTGATACCGAATGTTCAGAACCCAAGCGTGTCTGTATTTTTCACTTTCTGCCTGC
>Ga0308175_100000532_pt1 | contig 25928 bp, 35 predicted proteins | sample PhyCR1_3_FD_203893 | JGI IMG/M metagenome (GOLD analysis project Ga0308175, IMG submission 203893) | Soil microbial communities from UC Gill Tract Community Farm, Albany, California, United States - DLSLS.C.R1 | ecosystem: Environmental > Terrestrial > Soil > Agricultural land | place: USA...
GCGAGAAGCAGGATAAGCAGCGGACCAGCCGCGCCGCGCGCAAGCAGGTGCGCCAGGTGCTTGCTGGGGATCCCAGCGCCGATCTGCCGCCCAAGATGCCCCGCCGCTACCTGAGCAAAGACGGCAAGCAGCGGTTTGACCCGGCCCGCTACCCGGAAGGCATGCGCAAATGAGCACCTCCTGCCGCTGCTGCGGCGACCCGGCGGTCACCGACCTCTATTGCGTCCTCTGCCTGCTGCTGCTCGGCTGGTCGCCCGCCCCGGCGGTGCGCGCCACCATTCGCCGGCAGGCGTATGTGGACCAGATCGACGGCTTCCTGGAGGGCGCCATGCTCGCCCACCGCATGCTGGCCCCTGACGTGACCGGGGAACCGGTGCGCCAGTTCGCGCTGGGCTGCCTGGATATCGTCGATCACCAGCTCGCCCCCATTGTGCGGAGCCAGTACCGCGCCTGGCAGGCGCCGCCCGCCTTTGCAAAACAAATGGATCAAACCGATGGCGCCGCGTAAAGGCACCACCAACAACCCGGCCGGCCGCCCGCCGAAAAGCCGGGCGCTGACCGCGATCCTGGAGCGCGCCGGCAACGTCAAAGTCACCGTCGAGGGCACCGACACCGCGACCGCCCGCAAGCAACTCCTGGCGACCTATCTGTGGGACGCGGTGCTGACCGGGCACCTGCCCTTCGAGGTGCCCGTCGGCGACGAAGGGCTACTGGTGCCGGCGCGGCTGCCGGCCAAAGAGTGGGTGGCGCTGGTGCATTTTCTCTACGCCCACATCGACGGCCCGCCGAAGGCCGCGCTGGAGCTGAGCACCGACCCGGCCCGCCCGCTGGTGGTGCAGCGCCGGCCCGACCTGGCCGGCCTCTCCGACGAGGACCTGGCCGCGCTTGAAAGCATTCTCGCCAAAACTACCGACCCCGGCTGAGGTCGCGGCCGAGTGGGCCGCCCGCGCGGAGAGCAGTCTGGCGACTTTCTTCCGGCGCGCCTGGCCGGTGTTGGAGCCGGGCAAAGCGTACCTGCACAACTGGCATATCGACGCCATTGCCGAGTATTTAGAGGCGGTCAGCGCCGGCCAGATTCTGCGCCTGATCATCAACGTGCCGCCGCGCACCGGCAAGAGCACGATGGTGACAATCGAATGGCCGGCCTGGGTCTGGTTGCGGCGCCCCGCGGCGCGCTGGCTGTTCGCCAGTTACAGCCAGAGCCTCAGTGAGATGCACAGCGTGGCCCGGCGGACCTTGCTCCAGTCGGACTGGTATCAGGCGGCCTGGGCGGATCGCTTCCGCCTGGCCGACGACGAGAACCTGAAGCGCGAGTATCGCAACGACCACCGCGGCGCCATGGTCGCCACCAGCATCGGCGGCACCGTGACCGGCAAGGGCGGGGATGTGATCGTCGTGGACGATCCGCACAACCCGAAGACCGCCGAGAGCGACGTGGAGCGGGCCACCACGATCCGGGACTTCGACCTGACGTTCAGCACGCGGCTCGACGACCCGGCCACCGGCGCCATTGTGCTGGTGATGCAGCGCCTGCATGAGGAAGACCTGACCGCGCACTGCCTGGCCCAGGGCTACACGCACCTGAACCTGCCGGCGGAAGCCGAGGCGCGCACGGTCATTACGTTCCCGCGCAGCGCGCGCCAGGTGGTCCGCGCACCGGGCGATCTGCTCTGGCCGGGGCGCCTCTCCGCGGAGGTGCTGGCCGGCCTGAAGGTGGCCCTGGGCAGCTACGGCTACGCGGGGCAGATGCAGCAACGGCCGGCGCCCGCCGAGGGCGGCAAGCTGAAGCGCACCTGGTGGCGGTTCTGGCACTATCCGGGGCACCCGTTGCCCGACGTGTTGGTGCCGTTGGGCGACGGCGGGGTGCATCGCTGCCCGGTCGTCCCGCTGCCCGACGCGTTCGACCAGACGCTGCAATCCTGGGACATGGCCTTCAAGGCCGCCGAGGACACCGACTATGTGGTCGGGCAGATCTGGAGCCAACTGGGCGCCGACTGCTTTTTGCGCGACCAGGTGCGCGACCGCTGGGATCTGCCGGCGACGCTCACCGCGGTGCGGAGCTTAACGACGGCCTGGCCCAGCGCGCGGACCAAGCTGGTCGAGGACAAGGCCAACGGCCCGGCGGTGATCAGCACGCTGCGCCGCGAGATCGGCGGCCTGGTGGCCGTCGAGCCGGAAGGCGGCAAGATCGTGCGCGTGGCGGCCGTCTCGCCCTACATCGAGGCGGGCAACGTGTATTTGCCCCACCCGCTGATCGCGCCCTGGGTGGACGGCTTCCTGAACGAGTGCGCCGCCTTTCCCAACGGCGCCCACGACGACCAGGTGGACCCGATGACGCAAGCGCTGGTGCGGCTGACCGCCCGGCGGGAGCCGGAGCAACCCGACCCGGAGGAGAGTATCTGGTAATGGGCTTATTCGACGCCTTCTGGCAGGCCGACCGGGCGACGCCCCTGGCAACGGCCGCAATGGAGCAAGTGCTGGCCGACGAGCAGGCCCGCCGGGACGCCATGCGCCGCGCCTGGGCCGCCTACGAGGGCGACTTTCCCGACCCGCTGAAGACCAAGGCCGGCCAGCCCCGCGACGCCGTGAAGGTGAACCGGGCCAAGCGCATCGTCAACATCAGCGCCTTCTTCCTGTTCGGCACGCTGCCGACGATCAGCCTGCCGGTGGCCGGCGAAGCGCCGGAAGTCGAAACCGACGACGAAGCCTGGTTGGAAGACGTGTTGCGGATCAACCAGTTACCCGCGCAGGCCCTCGACTGGGCCACCAACGGCGGCATCACCGGCACCGGCTACCTGCGGCTCTATCCGCCCGCGCAGGCCGGGGGCGTGCCGACCTTCCAGGTGCTCGACTCCGGCAACATGACGATCCACTGGGACCCGCGCGACATCACGCAGATCACCGGCTACGACTGGGAGTTCAACGCCGGCACCGTGCAATACCGCCAGGTGATCCGGGCGGCCGGGGCGCAGTGGACCATCACCGATCAGCACCGGCGCGTCGGCTCGCAGGACGACTGGATCACCGACGAGGCCGTCACCTGGCCCTTCCCCTGGCCGCCCATCCTGCACAACAAGAATCTGCCGGCGCCGAACGCGGTGTATGGCGAGCCGGACCTCACCGACTCGATCATCGACCTGAACAAGGCGCTCAACTTCAACCGCTCCAACCGGGCGCGCATCCAGAAGCACTACGGCCACCCCAAGGCGTGGGTGAAGCGGATGGGCAACACCGGCAAGCTCGACTTCGACGTGCAAAACCTGCTGAACCTGGGCGAAGAGGGCGAACTGGGCCAGATCAATCCGCCGCCGGCCAACGCCGACGCCGAGATCCTGGGCCGCGAGATCGACAGCGCGCTCGACGAAGAGAGCAGCACGCCGGCCGTGACCCGCGGGCGCGCCGAACTGCGCAACCCCAGTGGCGTGGCCCTGCGCATCGCCTTCTGGCCGATGGCGCAGAAGACGACGGTGAAGCGCACGCTGTACGGCCCGGCGCTGATCGAGTTGATCCGCCGGCTGTTCGATCTGGGCGGGCGCGGCCCGGACAAGATCGTCACGCTGACCTGGCCCGAACTGCTGCCCACCGACCCGGAGTCGGAGCGGCGCGTCGCAGTGCAGGACCAGGCGCTGGGCGTGGTGAGCCGGGCGACGCTGGCCGCCAACCTCGGCTACGACTGGGAGACCGAGCAAGCGAATCTGGAGCTGGAGAAGGCCCTCGACCCCGAACCGACGGTCATCGAGAGCAGCAAGGACGCCAATCTGCGCGCCAAGGCCGAGACGGCCCGCGGCGGAAGCTAAGGAGGAAGGAAGTCATGACGGAAGCGCAGTGTAAGGCCGTGCGCGGCCGGATCGATGTTGTCTACCACCAGGTCACCGAGGATATAGCACTCCTGGTGAGCCAGGGCATCCTCACCAAGATCGAAGCGCGCCAGATTCTGGGCGTCGATCCCCCAGACGCCGACCCGCCCGCGGTGCAGGTGACGATCCACACGCACCCCGGCGTGACGGAGCGCGACATCCTGAACGCGGCCAGCCGCGAGGTTCGCCGCTCCCTGGGGGGACGAATCGGATGACGTTCCCCGACTGGATCGTGCCCGACGGCCGCTACGAGGTCTACGCCGACGCCCAGGGGCAGCCCTGGATGCGCTCCGGCTTCCGGGTGCGCCGCTGGCACCCCGGCTACTGGGCCGCCTGGCTGGGCGCGCGGTGGCGCACCCGGCGTTAGTCGCCTTCCCAGCGCACGTAGGCGCTGCGCTGGTAGATCATGGAGCCTGGCTCTTCGGCGAAGGGTACCGTGTTGGTCAGGTAGTGGATCACGACATGGACCCCGTGCGGCCCTTGCTCCCGTAGCCAGTCGGTAATCATCCCGTCCAGCGCCACCCAGGCCCTCTGGGGGAACTCCGCCGGTGGCGAATCGCCTGGGGCACCCGCATATTTCTGCGAAGTGTGAAAGGTATTTTCAGCAAGCATGCGCCCAGTATACCACACCCCTTGGGGCCGGTAGTTCAGCCGGAAGAATAGCGGGACGTAGCCCGTACCGCAGGTGGCAGGTTCGAGTCCTGCCCGGCCCACCGCCGCGCAAGCGGCCTGAATCGCTCATTACCCCATGGAGGCAGCAATGGCAGAAGAGACCAACGGCGCCAGCACCACGTCTGCGGAGACGGCAAAAACACCGGCTGACGCCCCGGCTCCGGGCACTTCCCCCGCAGCGGAAGGCGAGCAAAAGACCTTTAGCCAGGCCGACCTGGATCGCATCATTGCGACCCGCCTGGAGCAAGAACGCACGCAGGCCACGCAACGGCTGGAGCGCGAGCGCCAGGATGCGCAAGCGCGCGCCGCCGCCGAGGCCGGCGACCACAAGACGGTCGCCGAGCAGGCGCAGGCCCGCGTGAAGGAACTCGAAGCCGCCATCGCGGCCCGCGATCACGCCGAGTTGCAGCGCACCGTGGCCGCCAAAGCCGGCCTGCCCGCCGACCTCGCCGCTCGCCTCCAGGGGACGACGGAAGCCGAATTGGAGGCGGATGCCAAGGCGCTCGCCAAGCTGATCCCCGCCGCGCCGCCCCCCGCCGGCGGCGCCACCAACCCGGCCCGGCCCGGCGCCCATCGCGGCGGCGACGACGAGAAGCTGGAAGTGTGGTGGCAGGAGCGCACCGGGGGCCGGACCAGCACCGACGGGGTGCGGCTCTAACCCCCCCCGATCCGACTATTCGACGACAAATATAAGGAGTGTCTCCCGTGGCTAATAACCTCGCAGCCTTTAATACCCAGGCGTTCAGCAAGCTGCTGATCCAGAATCTCGACCAGATCAACGTCATGATGGCCCTCGTCAACCGGAACTGGGAAGGCGATTTGCAGAACGTCGGCGATACCGTCAACGTGCGCACGCTCGGCTCGGTCACGACCGGCTCCTGGACCAAGGACGGCACGATCAGCTATCAGGACCTGGCGCCGGTCACCGAATCCTTCCAGGTCCTCGACGCGGAATACTTCGCGTTCAAGGTGGACGACGTGGATGTCGCCACCAACGACCTGAACGCGCTCAAGCTCTACGCCGAGCGCGCGGCCATCGCCGTCAACAACCTGGTCGAAATCAAGGCGCTGAGCAAGTATGCCAGCGCCCATGCCAACAACCGCATCACCGGCGCGTCCAGCGCGGCCATCACGCTCACCGCCGATGCCGATCAGAGCACCGGCATCTACCCGCTGATGGTCAAGGCCGGCGCCAACCTGAGCAAGTTCAACGTGCCGCGCCGCGGCCGCTGGATGGTGATCGATCCCGACACCTACGCCTTGCTCTTGAACGACACGACCCACTTCATCCGGGCGACCGAGTTGGGCGACCGGGTGGTGACGAGCGGCATGTTGGGCGCCAACGAAGCCCCCGGCTTCGTCGGCCAGTGCGCCGGCTTCGACATCTACGAGAGCAATGCCGTGCCGGTCGCGTCGAGCGCCAAGTACCTTCAGTACGGCACGCGCATGGCGATCTCCTACGCTGCGAAGATCCGCAAGATCCAGCAGCTCACCCTGGAGACGACCTTCGCCGACGCCGTGCGCGGCCTGATCCTGCACGATGCCCACGTGTTTGCCGAGGCCAGCAAAGCCTACGGCTACATCAAGGCCGCGGCCTAAGTTCGCTACCCGACCGTAGGGGCGCCGCGCGCCGTGATCCCCTGATTACGGCGCGCCCGCCACGGTCCCCGCCCTGTCGTTGTGCCCGTGCCGGCATTACATGGGGATCGGTTCCCTGGGTTCGACTCCCACCGCGGGGGCTACCGCTAGGAAACGAGGGCCGATCCAACGGGTTCGACTCCCGGCAACGACTCTCTAGGAGCTACCATGCCCGTTCGCACCACCATGGCGGATCTCATCGCCCGGATCACCGACCTGACCGGCGATCTCGGTTTCAGCGAGCAGCAGATCCAGGATGCCCTGGACCGGCGGCGCACCGACGTGCGCCTGCTGCCCCTGACGCCGGCGGAGTCGATCCAGGCGGGCGGGCTGGTGGCCTTCCTCGACTACTACGCCGCCGATGGCGACTGGGAGGCCGGCGCCACGCTCCAGACGCTCAACTTCGTGCCGCTGACCGAGACCACCGACTACACCGCCGACTACCTGGTGGGCCACTGGACGCTCACCGCGTCCCTGTTCCCGCCGTGCTACCTGACCGGGCGCACCTACGACGTGTACGGCACCGCCGCCGATCTGCTGGAGCGCAGCGCGCGCCTCCAGGTGAACGCCTACGACTTCAGCACCGACGGGCAGAGCTTCCACCGCAGCCAATTGAGCACCAACCGGCTGGCCCTGGCCCGGCAATACCGGCGCCAGGCCCGCCCGCAGGTGATTCAGATGGGCCGGAGCGACGTGCAGTGATCCCCGCCGACGAGCTGGCCGCCATGGCCGCCACCGCCGCGACCGCGCTGCCCGACCTGGGCACGATCCGCCGCCCGACGGCCACGGACGACGGCGCCCTGGGCACCACCCTGACCTTCGCCGTGCTTGCCACCAGCGTGCCCTGCCGGGTGCGCCCGGAGCAGACCCGCATCGCGGAAAGCGACGTGGCCGGGCGGCTGACGGCGATCCAGCGCTGGATCATCACCTGGCCGGCCGGCCAGGACGTGACCGAGCGCGATCAGATTACCGTCGGCGCCCATACCTACGAAGTGCAACACATGGAAGGCGGCTCCTGGGAGATCACCCGCCGCTGCCGCTGCCTGGAGATCCGCTAATGCCGTACAGCCTGCCAACGAACCTGTTCGGCCAGTTGGCGAAGCAACTCCCGCGGCGGGCCGAAGCCATGCTGCGCGACGCGGCCGACGCCACCGTGATCGAGGTGGGCCGGGCGCTGACCGAAACCAAGCACGGCGCGCAGTACCCCGATCTGCCGCGGCGCAGCTCCGCCCCCGGCGAGGCCCCGGCCACCCAGTCGGGCGACCTGGAGGCCAGCTATGCCACCGTCCCGGTGGATAGCGCGCAGGTGAACGTCGAGTCGGATGTCGAGTACGCCGCCGAGTTGGAACTGGGCAGCATCGACGGCACCGTGGCGCCCCGGCCCGCCCTGGCCCCGGCCGTGCGCAGCGTGGGCGCCCAATCCGTGCAGCGCGCGCTGAAAGTCATTCTGACGGAGCACGGACGATGATCGAAGTCACCCGGCTCCTGCGCTGGCTCAGCACCACCCTGAAGGGCGACAGCGCCCTGATGAGCGCGGCGCCGGGCGGCATCCACTTCGGCGTGGCCCCGCAAGGCAGCGTCTACCCGCTGGTGCGCGTGCTCTACGACGCCGCCGACGACCTCCTGGGCCTGGGCGCGGCGCGCCTCTGGGCCGATGGGGACCTCGCCGTCGTCGTCATCGGGCAGACCGGCAGCCCCCTGGCCCTCGAAGCGGCCGCCGACCGGATCGACGCGCTCTTGCACGGCGCGAGCGCCACGCTCGACCCGGCCATGATCTACAGCATTGTCCGCGTGCGCGCGATCTGCCGCACGGCCCCCGCCGCCGGCACCGGCGTGATCTACACGCAACTGGGCGGCACTTACGCCGTGCAAGTCGGCGCCCTCTAAAGGAGTGTTTGCATGAGTTTTCAATCCACGGTCCGGCAGCGGGTCGTCTACGGCGACGAGACCGTGCCGGGCACGCCTGTCACCGCCGACCAGGAGATCCCCGATCTCAAAATCGAACTCGCGGCCGACGGCGAGAGCAACCAGTACGCGGCCTCCGGCAGCATCATCAACAGCGTCGTCGCCGCGTCCAAGGAATGGGCCGCCGGCAGCTTCCAGGGCGCCATGGGCTACACCACGCTGGGCTGGGTGCTCGACTCGCTGTTCGGCGCCAACACGGGCGGGGTCTGGGCGCCGTCGGCCACGGCCGTCCTCGTCCACAAAACCTACACCATGATCCGCGGCGTGGTCGGCGCGGCCTTCCAGTATGCCGGCGTCTACGTCAACGGCGCGGGCCTGCACTTCGGCCGGGACAAGTGCGAAGTCACCAACGGCACCCTGATGGGCCAAAACGAGACGCCCGGCGCGACCTTCCCGGCCTCCCCGACCCGCCTGGCGCTGCGCCCGGTCACGCCCAAAACGGTGAGCCTCTACACGGCGGACACGTTCGCGCACCTGGCGAGCGCCGGCACCAAGCTGGCCGCCAACTCCACCGACGGCACGGCCATCCAGGTGGACCTGGACTGGAGTGAGCTGCTGGGCCAGGTGTGGGCGCTCGACGACGCCCTGGACTCCTATGCGGGCACGGTCGAGAAGTTCCCGCAAATGACCTACAAGTTCGTGGTGGCCGCCGAGGTCTCCGGCTCCGACTATCAGGGGCCGCTCACCCTGGCGAAGTACCAGACCAACCAGATCGTCTACATGCGGATCAAGGCGACCGAAACCATCGGCGCCGTGACGTATCTGCTGACCATCGACATGGCCGTGCAGATCACCAAACCCCCGAAGAGCCGCGACGAAGACGGCCTGATGGTGGCCGAGATCGAGTGCATCCCGGTGATCGACCCGACCACCTCCAAGTGGATCGAGATCACCATCGTCAACAGCTAACCCCCATCTCTGACCAATCGCGACGGGCGCGCCGGCTTTCCTCCCCGGCGCGCCCGCCCCTGGAGGACCCCCCCGTGCCGAAATTCTCGCAACTGGGCCAGCCCATTCCGCTGGAGATCCCGATCAAGCCCGCCTTTGTCGTCGAGTACGACGTGAGCCGGCTCACCCCGCTGCTGTTCAGCCAGGTCGAAGAGGGCCTGGAAGCCGCCGGCCCCGACTCCGCGGCCCGCGTGGCCGTGCTGGCCGCCGCCCTCGCCCAGGTGCTCGTCGGCTGGGACTTCACCGGCGACGACGACAGCCCGACGCCCCTGACCGCGGCCACCCTGGCCCCGCTCGGCGACCTGCGCCTGACGGCGTGCTGGGGGCGCATCGAGCAGGATTTTTTCCAACCCAGCGCGAAGCAACCCGCCTAGAACTCGCGCTGCGCTACGGCCCCGGCGTCGGGGCCTTCCCCGACTGGTGGGATGCCGCTCAGGCGGCGGGGCGCCTCGCCATCGCCGAGTGGGAGTGGAGCGGCGAGCCGCGCCCCTGCCGCTACTGGTGGTATGTGCGCCGCGATGTCGCCGCGTGGGCCGAAGCCAAAGCCCGGCGCCCCCTCGGCGCCGCGGAGAAAGACAGCTAAGTGAGCACGACCGCCGCGATTCTGAAAGCCGAATTCCGCAGCACGGGCGCGGCCAAGCTGGTCAGCGACTTCAAGTCGCTGGATAGCCTGGCCCTGGGCCTGTCGCACCGGCTGGACGTGCTGGCCGGCCAGGGCGCCGTGCTCTGGCGCACCGTGGGCCATGGGGCCAGCGGCTTCAAGAGCGACCTGACCGCCATCCGGCGCGAGTTCGAGCAGATCGACCGCACGTCGGGGCGCGCGCTCACGGGCCTCGTCACCGACACCACCAAACTAAGCCGCGGCTTCAGCAGCGCCGGCACGGCCCTGCGGACCTTCACTACCGGCCTCCATACCCAGACCACCACCGCCGAGGCCGACGTGGACCGGCTGCAACGCAAGCTGTCCGGCCTGAAGCTCCCCAACCTGGGCGGCGGGGGCGGCTTCAACCTGGGCGGGGGCCTCAATCCCCTGAGCCTGGTGACGGGGCCGCTGGGCCTGGCCGGGAACGTGGCCGGCGCGGGGCTGGGCCTGGTGGGCAACGTGGCCGGGGCCGGGCTGGGCCTGGCCGGCGGCGCGCTGGGGATGGCGGGCGGCGCCGTGGGGGCGGCGGGCGGCTTTGCCGTGAGCCAGGGGATGCAAGGTGTCGGCGATGTGGCCGCGCTCGACCGCGGGCGCCAGGCGATTGCGGCCCACATGGGCGACAAGTTCGCGGGGCTGCCCAAGGCGCAACGCGACGCCATTCTGGGCCAGATCACCGACAACGCTTTCCTGCTCTCCAGCGCCCCGGAAACCGGCAAGGTCAACAGCGACGAGGCGCTGGCCGCCATGGACGAGGCGGCCAAAGCGGGCATCACCGACCCCACGGCCATGATGAACATGGCGAAGACGGCGCTGCAACTGCGCGCGGCCGGCGGCGAAAACAAAATCAGCACCGACAACGCCATGCGCTTGCTGATCACGGGCAAGAACGCATTTGGCGGCAAATACTCCGACACGCAGGTCGCCAACAGCATCAACGGCTTGGTCAATGGCACCACGCTCGACATCGGCCAGATCCAGAGCATCCTGAAGAACGGCGGCGCGGCCAACATCAGCGGCATGTCGCTCGACCAGTACCTGCTGCAAGCGGGCATGATGGCCCAGGCGGGCGTCGCGCCGGGGCAGATCGGCGGCGGCATCAAGCAGATGTTGCAAATGAGCCAGCCGCGCACCGGCACCAGCAAGGCGGCCATGGCCCAGTTGGGCCTGATTTCCACCGAGACGCACACCGAGGGCGGCACGGCGGCCCAGGATGCCTACTGGAGCGTCGAGACCGATCCCTGGGGCCAGCAACACAAAAAATACCACGCGGCGACGAAGGGCACCAAGGGCAAGCAAGTCACGACCATGACCGACAACGGCCTGTGGGACCCCAGTGGCAACATAGTCGATCCGGGGGTGTTCTTCGAGAAGCTGCTCAAGGGCACGCAGGGCATGACCAACGAGCAAAGCTCGAAGCTGGTCAGTGATGCGTTCAACCCCAAAGCCGCGGGGTACATCGAGCAGGTGCTCGGCTACTACCGCGACAACCCGCAGGCGTTCACCGATCTGCGGCAGCAAATGAAGCTGCAAAGCGATGTCGCGGCCACCGCGGCCACGCAGAACGATAACCTCGAAACCAGCCTCAGCAATCTGGGCGATACGGTGCAGAACCTCAAAAACAAGGCCCTGCTGCCCATTTTGGATCCCCTGAAAGGCTTCGTGAACGGCCTGACCACGCTGGGCCAGGACGCCCTCAAGGGCGACTGGAGCGCGTTCAGCATCGATGTGGGCAAGGTCAAGGCCGATCTGCTGGGCCAGTTCCAGGCAATCGGCACCTGGATCAGCACCGAAGGGCCGAAGCTGCTCGGCAGCGCAAAATTTCAGGTGCTCGACGTGGTGCGCACGCTATTCGGCGACGATCCGGCCAACCGGCTGCGCGTCTGGTTCGACAAGGATCTGCCCGATGCCTGGAACGGCGCCGTGGGCGCGGTCAAGGGCCTGGTGAACTTCTGGGACACGACCATCAAGCCCATCCTGCTGGGCACGGATGCCGAGCGCACCCAGGCGATCACGGCGCTGACCACCGTGGTCGGCACCGGCATCGACGGCTTCCTCAATAAGGACCTGCCGGCGCTGCTGGACCGCAACAAGGACCCGCTGATCAAGGTGGGCGAGGACCTGGCCGGGGCGCTCGTCACCGGCTTCTGGAACGGCTTCAAGAAGTCCGACATCGGCGCCGGCATGGACGCGCTCACGCGGGGCGACATGGGCGCCTTCCTGGGGATGCTGAACAAGCACGGCGTGGTCGGCTGGGGCGGCGCGGACAGCAAGGAGCCGAACACGCTCCCGGCCTGGCTGGGCGGCGGGCAGATCGCCGGCACCGGGCCGCAAGACACCAGCAAGCCGCCCCCCGGCAAGACGGCGGCGGATGGGCATTACGACCGCGGCGTCTGGGTGAACAACCTGGGCGGCCCGACGCCGCCGCCCCCCGTGCGCGCCGGCCAGCGCCCCGACAATGTGGGCGCCGGGCCGAGCGCCGTCAGTGCGGCCACCAGCCAGTACAGCAGCGCCTACGGCGGAGCGCGCGCCGGGGGTGGGCGGGTGTCGGCGGGCACGCTCTACCAGGTCAACGAGTTGGGCGTGGAACTGTTCCGCCCCGACCGCAGCGGCACGATTGTGCCGGCGGGCCACAGCGGCGGGGGCGGCGGGGGCCAGACCTTCCACATCACGGTGCAGGTGCAGGGTGGCGCCGACCCGCGCCAGACCGGCCACCTGGTGGCGGTGCGGCTGCGCGAAGAGTTGGGCCGCTGGGATAAGCTGAGGTCGCCGCAAAGTTGAGCCTGCATTTCCACGCGGATGGCGTTGAGCTGATCCGCTCCCTGGTCCACGGCTCCGTGAAGCCCAGCGGCGGCACGGTGGTCGGCACGGGCGCGTTCACCTTCCAGTCGTTCCGCGCCGGCGACCCCACCGCGGTCGATCTGCTGCCGCTGTTCCGCAAGGGCACGGTGCTGGAGTGGTGGTACGAGTCGGGCGGCATCGTGCAGTTCCGCTACTTTGTGGGCGTCGTGACCAACGTCGAGATCATTGGCGGGGCCACGGACTCGATCCACGAACTCCAGTTGGTGGTCGAGGCGCAAGACACGAACTATATTCTCGATACGGTCTGGGTGCGCGACACCCCGCGGATCATTGGCGCCGGCACCATGGCGACGCAGACGCACGCGCTGTGTGTGGCGCTGCTCGGCGGCGCGGCCCGCGCGGTGGACTCCAGCACGTTTCAGGAAAATATCTTGCCGAGCACGATCCTGCCGGCGCTTACCTTCCAGAACCAGAGCTTGCGCCAATGCCTGGGCGCCATCCTGGCCCAGGTGCAGCGCGTCGATCCGACCATCCAGCCGCGCTTCCACATCAGCGCGCCGCAGAGCCTCTACTGGAGCTATTTCGGCGACCCGGCGCTCTACATCTACGACGCGCAAGAGGGCGGGGACCGGCGCAGCGGCGCGCCGATCAGCTACACGCTGACCACGGCGACAGCGCTCGCGCCCGGCGAGTACCGGCTGTATGACGAGTGGCGCTACCGGATCGACGGCAGCCCGCCGTTTTGCAACGACGCCACCGTGGTCAATATCGGCGGCTTGGCGATCACGGCCATCGATACCGCGTCCCAGGCGGACGCCCCGAACCCGTATTCGCCGGCGAATACCTACGCCACCGTGATCCGCGACAACCCCAACGGCGACGTGCTCTTGCCCGACGAGGCCCGGCGCCAGGCCACGACGCACAGCAAGGTGCGCAAGATTCTGACCGGATCCTGTCTGGTGCCGCTCATTCCGGGCAACCTGGGCACCTTCCGCATCCCGGCCCTGGCCGGGGCCGACAGCGAGTTCGCGCAAGGCAAAAGCCTGATCATCATCGACAGCAGCATCAACTGGGACCGCCCGGTGAAGCCGCAGCGCATCGACGGCAACCTGGTCCTGCCGCCGGTGCTGGTCGCGTTCACGGCGGCAGATCGCGCGCACGAACTCGGCGACGACACCGAGAACGGGCCGGACCTGACCCAACTGCCGGCGCTCAATCCGTCGGTGCCGGCGCGCAATATCCTGAAAACCCAGGAGCCGGGCATCAAGATCCTGCGCTTCCAGGGCCAGGCCGACGCCACGGACCGCACCTGGTACGACGACAACGGGGTGCATCACCCGCTGGGCGTGATCATGGAGTTCAGCAGCGACACGCCCAAAAAGTGGAAGCCGATTGCCGCGTGTGTGGGCGTCGCGGTGGCGGGCCTGGAGCGCAGCGGCAGCCCGGACGCGACGCTCAGCTTCGCCGTGGACTACGGCGACGGGGACGGCCCGGTCGCCGTGACGCCGCCCTTCGATACGCCCGCCGGCGCCACGATCACCGTCACGCCCAGCGGCGTCGATAGCAGCGACTCGCTGACCCTGACCGTGCGCGAGCAGGACCAGGCCACGGTGGTCCTCGCATGATCTGGAGCCACCTGGCCGACGCCGCGGCGGCGCCCACCGGGCCGCCCTATCCGGGCACGGCGTGGTTTATTCGCGGCACCGCCGCCAACAACATCTGGCTCGCCGTCTCCTGGGCGCTCGTCCATGACGCGCTGCGCTACGACGGGGGCACCTGGATCAGCCACCCGTACAACGGCGCCGATCCGACGCCCTTCATCCCCAGCGGCTTCCATGTCGCCGGCGCCGACGCCGTGTGGATCCAGACCACGTATCAGATCTCCGTCTGGGACGGCGCCGGCTGGGGGGCCGATCTGCTCACCAACAGCGCGCTCGGCGACAACTTCCGTGGCCTCTACGGCTTCGGCAGCGACGTGTGGGCGCTGCAAACGCGCCCGACCGATCCGGCGGTGGTGCTCTGGACGGATCACCGCAGCGGCGGGGGCAGTTGGAGCAGCGGCACGCTGAGTGGCGCGGCGCTCGATAGCCTGGAAGGCTCGCCCGGCGCCGCCTGGGATACCGATCACGCCTACATCCCGATTTCGACGACGACGGGCGCCAGCACCCATGTGCAGATTGTGGCCGCGTCCCTGACCGGGGGCGGCTATAGCGTGGAGTTCGATCAGATCGGCGGGAGCGTCGGCGTGATCGGCGCGACGAGTGCCACGCAAGCCTACGGGATCACGACCGCCGGGACGGCGGGCTACGGCTTGCTCAGCCGGGACGGCGGCGCCTGGAATCTGGTCGGGCTGGGCAGCGTGGCCGGCAGCACGACTCTGTGGCCCCGCGCCGTCGCCGGGATCAGCGGCGACGAGTGGCTGGCCGGCGACTACGCCGACGGGACGGCCCCGCATTGGCCCTTTGTCGGGCACAACACCGGCGCGGGCTGGACTCTGACGGATCTCGCCCCGCTGCTCGCCACGGTGAACGCGGCGTCCGGCGCCCTCTACTCGGTGCTGCGCCTGCCCGACGGCGACGTGTGGGCGTCCGGCACCTACACCACCGTGGATGACCCGACCCGCCCCCTGGTGCTGGTGCTGCGCCGCGTGGCGGGCACCTGGACGGTGGTGCCGGTGCCCGCCAGTTAGCCCCGGACCCCTATGCTAAGGAGAACCGCCCCATGGGCCAAGTACGGCGCAGCGATATTCAAGTGCTGCAAGGCGAAGATTTTGCGCAAACCTGGACGTATTGCCACACGCGCCACACCCTGACGCTGACCTATAGCGGCGGGGCGACGGGGACGTTCAGCGTGACCGTGCTGGGCAGCCCGTCGGCGGCCATCCCCATCGGGGCCACCGCGGCGCAGGTGCAGACGGCGATTTGCGCCATTGGCGCCGTCGGCGCGGACGGCTGCGTCGTCACCGGCACCCTGGGCAGCACGGGCGGCACGTTTACCCTGGCCTGGGCCGGCAACGCCGCGCGCCAGGTGCGGCAGCGCGCGCTCCAGGGCAGCCAGCCGCTCATGGCGACGCCCGCTTTCAGTCCGCAAGGCAGCATCCAAGTGGCCCTGGTGGTCAAAGACCTGACCGGCTACACGGCCAAAAGCCAGGCGCGCGCCAAGCGGGGCGACTTCACCGGCGCCAACCCGACCTTGTGGGATGTCACCGACAGCAGCGACCCGGACACCGTGGGGCAGATCGTCCTGGGCGGGACCGCCGGCACCGTGGAGCTGGTGCTGCCCGACAGCGTGACCGAGGCGCTGAACTTTGGCACCGGCGACACGCCGACGGCGCAGTACGACGTGATCCTGATCGACCCGGACGGCAAGGACGAGCGGTTCGTGCAGGGCACCTGCACCTTGAATAAGGGGGTCATCGGCTCATGAGCGGCACCTTCGACGATATTGTGGTCAGCGCCCCGGAAGACGCGATTGTCTTCGCCGGGGAGATCGGCCCGCCCGGCCCGGCGGGGGCGCCCGGCGATCCCGGCCTGGTGTGGCGCGGGGCCTGGGACAGCGCGACCGCCTATGTGGTAAGCGACGGCGTGCGCCAGGGCGGCACCAGCTACGTCTGCCTGCTGGGCCACACCAACCACAGCCCGCCCAACGCGACGTACTGGGACGTGCTGGCCGCGCAGGGGGCCGATGGGGCCGATGGGGCTGCTGGGCCGCCGGGCGCCGATGGGGCCGATGGCGCGCCGGGCGCGGATGGGGCGCCGGGCGCCGATGGGGCCGATGGCGCGCCGGGGGCCGATGGGGCGCCGGGGGCGGATGGCACGGATGGCGCCGACGGCGATCCGGGCCTGGCCTGGCAGGGCGCCTGGGCCAGCGCGACCGCCTACAGCGTGCGCGACGGGGTGAGCTACGCCGGCCAGAGCTGGATTGCCATCCAGGCCGGCACCAACCAGCAGCCCGACACCAGCCCGCTCTACTGGGACCTGCTGGCCGCCAAGGGCACCGACGGCGCCGGGGCCGGGAGTGTCACCAGTGTGGCCCTGACCGTGCCGGCGGACCTGAGTGTCTCTGGCTCGCCGATCACCAGCAGCGGGACGCTGGCCGTGACGCGCAGCAATCAGAGCGCCAACCTGGTGCTGGCCGGCCCGGCCAGCGGCAGCGCGGCGACCCCGGCCTACCGCGCGCTCGTCGCGGCGGATCTGCCGGCGACGGCGGTGACACCGGGCAGCTACACCAACGCCGACGTGACGATTGACGCGGCGGGCCGCATTACAGCGGCGGCCAACGGCAGCGGGGGCGGGGGATCGCTCTGGCCGCGCACCGCGCCGCCCGCTGCGGCGAGTTGGACGTGGGTCAACCAGGGCACGGCGGCGGTGGCCGATGTGACCGCGGGCACGGCGCTGACGACGCCGACCGGCGCGAGCGACAACCTGCGCGGCCTGGTGCAGACGATCCCGACCGCGCCCTATACCGTGATCGCGGGCCTGCTGCCCCTGCGCACCACGCAGGCGGGCAACCGCCTGGGCCTGTGGCTGCGCGAGAGTAGTTCCGGCAAGCTCGTCACCGCCAGTTTCAACGTCGCCGGGGGCCTGGCGATGGAGGCGTTCAACAGTGTGACGAGCTTCAATACATCCTACGGCACGATGGCCGTGGCCGGGGCCATGATGTCGAGCCTGATCTGGCTGCGGATCACGGATGACGCCACCAACCGCACCTTTAGTGTGAGCCTGGACGGGGAAACCTGGCTCCCGGCGCTCGCGCAGAGCCGCACGACGTTCATCACGCCGGATCAGATCGGCTTCTTCGCCAACAACAACGACGGCACCTACCCGGCGGCGCTGACCCTGGTCAGTTGGGCCGTCAGTTAGGCAGCGGGAAGCCCGTGGCGACGGCCCAGCCGTACCAGAGCAGCACCAGGGCGGCCAGCAGAAGTAGCACGGCCCGCCCGATCCACGATAGACGATCCATATGACTACTATAGCAGACGGCGCCCGCAGCGCGCCACCACCCGTGAAATGAGCCACCCATGCCCCTCACCGACGCCCTGCTCTACCTCTGGGCGGCCATCGCCCTCAATCTCGGTCTGGTGCTCTGGGCGCTGGCCCGCACGCGGCAACTGGAGCAGACCATGAAAGAGCAATTGACCGCGATCCAATACACCCTGGCCGCCTTGCCCACCAAGCAGGATATGGTCAACACGAACCAGGAGACGATCAACGCCATCCTGCTCAACCTGGGCGTGCGGCCCGCGCTCACCACCATCGGCACCATCCAGACGGGCGGCGGCGGGGCGGCGGTGGGGGGCGGGGTCAGCGACCAGCGCGCCCCCCGCTAAGAAGGAGATCCCCAGCCATGGGCTTTTTACAGACGACCATTACCGTGAACAAAACCACCAGCTTCACGCCCGGCCCGGCGGCCACCATCTACCTGATCGACGCGACGGCGGGCGACCTGACGGTCACGCTGCCGGGGGCCGCGCGGGACGCGCACAGCATCTACGAGTTCCGGCGCATCGACGCGGGCGCGGCGACTGTCACCGTGGCCGGGGCCACCGACAGCACGGTCAGCCCGGCGGTCGCCGACACGATCAACGGCGACGCCAGCACAACGCTGGCCGCCGGCACCGCGCTCTGCCTGGTCAGCGACGGCGCCGCGGGCTGGTACGACCTAAGCAGCACGGGCGGCGGCGGGGCCGCGACGGTGGAAGCGCCCCTGACGCTGACCGGCACGAACCCGATCCAGGCGCCGCTCAGTGTGGTGCAGAACGACACCGGAACCGCGACGGCGCCGCTGGTGCTGGCCCTCACCCATAGCCTGAGCAGCGGCACCGCCGAGGCGGGCCTGGGCGCGGGGCTGGCCTTTCGCCTGACCAACGATGACGACGCGATCCGCCTGGCCGCGACCCTGGCCGCCCAATGGATCGACCCGGCCGGCACGGGCGAACTGCGGCTGACGGCCTATGACACGGCGGTGCCCTACACCGTGCGCGTGATGCCCACGGGCGTGTTCGTGCCCAATGCCAGCGCGGAGCCGGCCGCGGTGGACGGCGGCGGGGTGCTGTATGTCGAGGCGGGCGCGCTGAAATACAAGGGCAGTGCCGGCACCGTGACGACCCTGGCCCCCGCCTAAGCGCGCGAAAGGATCTCGGATGCCTTCCATTCTCTGGGCCGGCACCGCCGGCCACAACGTCACCGCCGGGCGCAGCGGCCAGGCGCCGACCGCGATCAGCAACCATGTGATGCTGGGCACTCTGGTCGGCACCCGGAGCGCGTTCGCCGACCCGGCGCACCAGGCCAGCGCGCACTACGGCATCGGCGCCGACGGCACGATTTTGCAATTCGTGCAAGACAGCGACATGGCCTGGGCCAACGGGCCGATCCGCCGGCCCAACCTGGCGGCGGTGCCCTGGCTGGCCGAGTGCAGCGCGCGCCACATCAACCCGAACTGGCGGACGATCAGCATCGAATGGGAAGGCCGGCACCTGGGCGGCACCTGGACCAAGGTGCTCTTCGAGGGCAAGTGGCTCGACACGCTGAAGCGGGGGACGATCCGGGCGTGCTGGGCGCCGACGCCGGCGCAGTACGCGGCGGGCCTGTGGCTGCACCAGCAACTCATTGCCCGCCACGGCATCGTCCGCGACCGCGCCCACATCACGCGCCACAGCGACTACGACTCGGTGACGAAGTGGTTTTGCCCGGGCGACGGGTTTCCCATGGCGCGCCTGATCGCCGACTTAGGCGGGCATCTCTAGGCGACATAGCCCCTATAGCTCCGACCACCCTATCAGTATAGGAACACGCTCACATGCCCACAGCGATCATCACGGCCCCTACCGCGATCACCGGCGCCGGCGAGTTGCCGGACGTGGCGATCCTGGCCGGCCAACTGGCGCCGAGCAGCGAGCGCATGTACCGCCGCGACGTGGCCGCCTACCTGGCCTGGTGCCAGGCCGCCGGCTGCGCGGGCGGGGCGCCGGCCAGCCTGGCGCGCTACCGGGCGCATTTGTCGGCAAATACGGCCAAGTCGCCGAACACGATCAACCGGGAGATCGCGGCCATCAAGCGCCTGGCGCGCGAAGCGGCGGCGCAGGGGTTACTCGACAGCGTGGCCGCGGCCCAGTTCGCGGCGCTGCGCGGCGTCAAGAAGCTCGCGCTGAAGAGCCGGCTGAAGAGCCACACGCTGATCACGCCGGCGCAGATGGCCCGCCTGGTGGCCGCGCCCGACCCCCGCACGCCGCTCGGCTTGCGCGACCGCGCGCTGCTGTGGACCCTGGCGACAAGCGGGGTGCGCGTCAGCGAGGCGGTGAGCCTGCGGATCGACGCCATTGAAGCCAGTGGCGCCGGCTACCTGATCCGCGTGTGTGGCAAGACGGATGTCACGCCCCGCCCGGCGCCGCTCGCGCCCGCCGCCCACGCGGCCATTCAGGCGTGGCTGGTAGCGCGCGCTCCGCTGGAATCGCCCTACGTCTTCACCTCGACGCGGGGCCAGGGCCACCAGCTCACCGGCGCGCCGCTGACCGCGACGGCCGCCTGGCGCATCGTCGGCAAGTACGCGGCGCTGGTGGGCCTCGCCGATGTGGCGCCGCATGATTTCCGCCGCTTCGTCGGCACGCAACTGGCCGGCCAGGACATCCGCAAGGCGCAGAAGGCGCTGGGCCATAAGAACCTGGCGACGACGGCGTTGTATGACCTGGCGCCCCTGGCGAGCGGGCTGACCGACGATCTGTTTTAGCGCGCGCCTGGCAACGACCCGGCCCCGGTAGATCACTCTACCGGGGCCGGTTTTATTGTGGGGGCAGGGGAGAGATAGCGGGATATGGCGCTTAGAGCGTGTGTTAGGGCCGACACAGCGTAACACCCCGGCCACCACCCCCTGCGACACCCCGGCCAACACGGCACTTGCCAGTACGGTTAGGCGGGATTGTCGCGCCGGTTCCGCAGCCGGCTACGCAGGTGGCAGCGCGGGCGAGGCATCACAAAGTATCTATACCCTGCTGCGTAATGGCCGGCGGGAGCGAGGCACCGCGGTGCGCGCGTCGTAGTACCAGATCCACGGATCGGGTTTCGTATTTTTGCTCGCGCGATAGAAGCAACCGATGGGGCCGCCGTTGGGGCGGTAGCCGGCCGCATAGAGTTCGGTTTTGGTTTTGGCGTAGTCAGGCCGGCCGTCCCAGGTCCAGCGCGGCACGCCGGGGCAGGAGATATGTCCGTCCCCTCCGGGCGACATATCTGCGGGGCGGCGCTGCCAGGACCAGGTGCAGCGGGTGCAATACCAGCGACCGTCATCCTGGCGGGTTAGCTGATGCTGGCCGGGGGTGGGTTCGGAGGTGGTATCCATCGCGTGATCCTTCCCTATTGGTAGAGCCTATCCGGGGCGGCGCGCGAAAGGCGGCAAGGGCGAATGTTCGCACGCTACCTCTGTAGATGTCCCGCCACGTGCGAGGTAGCGTCCGAACATGGTTCGTGCCTGGCGGGGCGCGTGCCTGCGGGCTGAGCGTTTGAGGGAGCGATGTCCGCAGGGAAGGTTCTCACCCCCACCACCCCGGCGCCGTAGGCGCCCCACCCCCTACGCACCCAGCGCCGCCTCCACCTCGGCGAGCGAGCGGGCGCCCGCGCTGGCCGCCTGCCAGCGGGCCAGGGTGCCGGCCTGGGCGGCCAGGCGGCCCACGCGCTCCGGCGTCACGCTCTGGTGATGCTGGCCAGCGAAGTGGCGAATCGCGATCAGCAAGTTCGCATCGGGAGAACTCCCCCCGTTCTGTCCGTGATCTCTGTCGGTGATCTCTGTATAGGAAGAGACCGCAGTTTCTCCGGGATGCTTTTGTGATTCTGTCGCAGGAGCATTCTGAAGAAAGTGCAGAATGCTTTTGTAAAACTGCGGCCCGTCGAGCCGGTAGTGCTGGACCGGCACATTGTTCACGGCGCGCAGCTTCGTCTCCAGGCCCAGCGGCTCCAGCACCTTGCGCGCTTTCCGCACCTGGTACTCGGAGAGCGCCAGTTCGGCCTCCCAGTCGGCGGCGGTCTTGTAGAACCAGCCGTCCGGGTCGCGGGTGCGCTCTGACCAGTAGAGGATCTGGCTGAGCAGCAGCGCGGCCTCATGGCTGCCCGTCAGATCGATGAAGATCCGCGGGATCGTCAGCACGTTGGCCTGGCCGACCAGGCGGGTGATCAGGCTCAGCACCGCGCGCTGGGTCACGTCGTCTGCCGGCGGCGGGTAGTTCACCGGGCGGCGCGCTTTCGGCATCGGGGTCTCCTTGACAGGCCGACTCCCCACGCAGTACGATAGGGGCGGGTATTGGTTCCTATCGTCGCATGGTCGCCTGCCGGGGCGGCTAACATACTTCTCAGTGACCGAGGCCGGGATGTTGGCAGCATCCCGGCCTCGTTGCGTGTCGGGCCTAGTCCACGCGGTCGAGCGCGACGGCCAGCGAGTCCAGTTCGGCCCGTAGCTCCAGGATGGTCCGCCGGAAGGCCGACCGCTCGTCGGCTGGGATCGTCGCCGGGTTGAGGCGCCGGGCGCGGATCAGGGCCGTGTGAAACGGCTTGTATGTCGGCGCGTTGCGCCGGGCCTTGGCATCGTCGAGCGCCGGCTCACTGTCACGCTGCGTGACAAAATCGGTCCCCTGTAGTAGCTGATCGGCGGCGAGTTGCGCGGCGTTCGCCAGGTCGCTCATGGGCACCTCCTCGCCGGGGCCGTCGCGGTCGCTCACCAGGTCCTCCAGGCCGATCTGCCCCGCGCGGTACATCTGCAACGTGCGGGGGTCCTCGATCAGGCGCAGGCGCTTCCAGACGTATTGGCGGCTCTTGTGGATCACGGCGGCGATGGCGCGCAGGCTCAGGCCCTGGTCGCGCAGTTCCTGGAGCGCCCGCGCCTCATCCTCGATGTCCAGGTTCTCGCGTTGCAGGTTCTCGACGAGCGCAATGGCGCGCCGTTCGTCCGCGCTCAATTCCTCTTTGATCAAACACGGCACTTCCTTCAACGCGGCCAGCGCCGCCGCGGCCAGGCGCCGCCCCCCGGCGACGACTTGATACTGCTGATCTTCCGGGCGGACCGACTTGCCCACGGGTTCAACGATCAGCGGCAGCAGCACACCCCGCTCGGCGATGTCGGCGGCGAGTTCGCGCAGCCGATCTTCGTCGGCGATGGTCCGCGGCTGGTCGGGGTCGGGCACCAGGTTCGCCAGCGGCAGGTAGCGCGCGTTCGGCAGTTCCCGCCCCGGCTGGTCGTCGAGGAACGCCTCGAAGGCGTTGCGCTTACTTTTGATCGGCATGGGACTCCTCCTCCAACAGCAGCCCGGCCAGCTTGCGGTAGGCTTTGGCCGCCGCGCCGGTCTTCAGCCGGCTGAGCGGCACCCCCTCGTAGGCGGCATCCTGGGCTTGCATCGCCTGGGGAATCTCGACGACATCCGAGAAGTTGCTGCTGCGCTCGTCTTCGGTGCGCGGCGACAGATCGCGGAAGCCCTGGGCGTAGCAGAAGTCGGCGATTTGCTGCCGCAGTTCGCGGTGCTGGGTGGTGTTGGCTTGCACGCGGGTGAGCAGCACGGATACGTTCCGCAGGGCCGGGTTCAGCCGCGTTTGCACCATGCGGATCGTCTTGCTCAGATGGCCCAGGCCCTGGCTGCTGAGCAAGTCGGGGATGACCGGGATCAGCACATCGGTGGCCGCGGCCAGGGCGTTGACGGTCAGCAGCCCCAGCGTGGGCGGGCAATCAATCACGATCCAGTCGTAGCGCCAGTCTTCGTAGGCGCGCGGGGTGCGCAGCGGGTCGAGCAGCGCCCGTAGGATGTGCTCCCGGCTCATGGCCTGCACCAGCTCGATCTCGGCAATAGCGAGATCGATGTGGCTCGGCACCAGGTCCCAGCCCGAACTCAGGGGGTAGATCGCCAGTTGCAGCTGCACCCCCGGCTCATCGCCGCTGACAAAGGCGTGCAGCCGGTCGTAGACCGAGATGTACTCCCGGCGGGTGAAGCCGGCGGCCAGCGTGGCGCTGGCTTGCGGGTCGAAGTCGATCAGCAAGGTTTTGCGGCCCGCGTCGGCCAGGGCGGCGGAGAGGGCGACGGCGGTGGTGGTCTTGCCCACGCCGCCTTTCTGGTTGGCGATGGCGATCACCCGCGTGTCTTCGGTCATGATCGCGGCCCATCCTTGCGGGCTGGGGCCTGGAGGGCGCCCTGGCGATAGAGCAGCGCCCGGATGGCCGGCGCCACCTTCAAGCCCTGGCCGGCCGCCCAGGTCTTCAACTGATCGATCTCCGCCGGCGTCAGCTCCAGCGGGATGCGCTGCTTTTTGCGCGGTTGCGATTCCGATGCCATACTCGCGTCTCCTTTGGTTAGCGCGTGTGCTCGTTGTGCCCACTATAACACCCCTTTCGTACCATGTCAAGTGCTAATAATGTCCATTTGCCTTCCGCAATTGCGGGCCGGAGCCGATAGGATAGATAGAGATTGATACTTAATGAAGGAGTTTTCACTATGCTGATCGCCTATTTGCCCCTGACCCCCGACGCCCTGGCCGCCGTCTTGAACCTGGCATCGGAGACGGGGACTCCGCGCTGGCAAGCGGACCTCTCTGCCGTGCCGGGCGACTTATACGAGTTCGCCGTGTGTTGCCCCGGCGCCGACCCGGCGGCCGTCGTGGCCCTGGTCAGCTACTTTCTCTGCGGCCCGCTCGCGCTGTTTGGCGAGTGGTGCGCGGATTGGGCAGAGATCGACGGCCCGATCATCCGGTTTGCGCCCGATCTCACCAAGTCCCGCCGGGATGACCCGTACTGGGTGCTGAGTGACCCGGAGACTGGCCTGGCCGCCTGGCTGCGCACCGGCAGCCCCCTGCGCACCACGAACCGGGCGGGCGCCGGGACGCGCGGCACGCGGGCCTGCGCGCCGTTACCCGGCCCGGCGCTCCTGCTCTGGCGCTAGTAGGGGAGGCCGTCGCCCCAGATGCCGCGCACCACCGCGGTCTCCGGGGCGGCGGCCACGCAGGCGGGCAGGGCGGCGGTGCGCGCGTCGGCCAGGTGGGCGAAGATGCCGTCAAACGGGAAGTGGGCGCGCGTCTGGCGCACCGTCTCTAGAATCTCACACTGCGGCCAGATCTCGGACTCCGGCACGGCGATGATCACCACGTCGCCGCGCAGTTCCTGGAAGCGCGCGCCGGGGCGGAGCCATCGCGGGCTACAGGTGCGCCCGGCCAGCAGGAACCAGGGCCGATCCGCCCGGCCCACGTGGATGGGCACTGGCAGGCCCCGTTCCAGGCACGCCAGGTGCGCCCGCGCCCCGTCGCGGGTGATCGCTACGGAGCGCGCCCAACTTTCCGGCAGGATGGGACAACCGCAGCCGGGGCAGAGTTCAGGGGCCATCGGGCGCCTCCAGGGGCGTATCGGCGGGTTCGCCGAAGACGCATTTGTAGTATTCCTCCAGCCGGGCAAACACGCCCACATCACCGGCGGCCTGGTAGATCCGGTATACCGGCTCCGCGTTCAGCGTGGACCCATCGTAGTAGCAGGGCACGCCATCCAGGTACTCACAGCCCTCCTGGTCGATCTCCTGCCCATCGTGTCGGGGCGTGTAGCTATGGTAGCCCAGATCGGCGGGCATCACGCCATCGGGATACAGCGCCGACTTCGGCACCGTCCAGAGCAGAAACTGCACGGCGCCCTTGCGGCCCCGCAGCAGCCAGCGCGTGCCGTCAGACTCCGGGATGCGGCGTAGCTGCTTCATGGCCCGTGGACCGCCTCCACCTGCACGCCGTACTCGGCCAGGAGCCGATCCAGGTGCAGCACGAACGCTGCCCGGTCGCCGCCGGGGGCGCGGCGGTCCCAGGGCAGCACGTAGTACGCGCACTCGTCGGTCGCCGAGAACAGGCGGGCCGCGCGGCGGGCGGCGGCTTCCGAGGGGCAGACGGCGATCTCCACCAGGCGCACCGCCGCGGGGGAGGGGGCTTCGATGCAGACCACCACAAAGCCGGCGGGATCAGTGGTCATAGGTAGGGCCTTTCAGTAGGGTGTACTCAGCAGCCTGTCGGCGCCTGCGGCAAGCGGCCCAGGGACGCACCAAGCGGTGCCAGATGGGGCGATTCGGATCGATCTGCCGCACCGGCTGGAACGTAAGCCACTCCAGGAAGCGCCATCCGACCCAGCGTAGTTTGCGCATGTGGTTGGATCCTCCTTTCTATGGCCCGACCTCGCCGCGATCCACCAGGCCCGCGCGGTCTAGCTCGTCGAGGAACTGCCGCCAACAGAGCAGCCAGCGCGCCCAGGGGAGATCCAGCGAGGCCGCTTCCTGCTCCAGCCACCACAACGCGCCGGCCAGGGGCGACAGGGTGGCGCTGTACGGGCTGCCGGCGGCGCGGTAGGCGGCCAGCAACAGGCGCTCGAAGGTGGCGCGGGTCGCTTCGACCGAGAGATAGGTTTGTTCGGTGAAGGCC